>Ga0193753_10000245_pt1 | contig 53683 bp, 43 predicted proteins | sample H1c2metaG_FD_144925 | JGI IMG/M metagenome (GOLD analysis project Ga0193753, IMG submission 144925) | Soil microbial communities from a riparian zone of the East river system, Colorado, United States - H1c2 | ecosystem: Environmental > Terrestrial > Soil > Riparian zone | place: USA: East...
CCCCATAAAAGGCCACGGGCCTTTCCCTTTTCAAATGCCGATGCAATGCAGTTTGAAGCAATATTTCCCTGGTTGGTTTGTGGAGATTCACCCAGTAACAGGTCCGTTCTATAGGGGTCAGCTGGTTTTACCACTAAATTGGAGAATATCTCATCTTTATACATCCATGGTTTTACGCCACTTAAAACAGGGTGCTTTTGCGCTGCTTTTATTGGTGTAGTAGTCCAGTAACCTAAGGGATTGCGGGTGTAGCCTGATAGCGCAACCTGGCCAAACCACTTTAAGTAATGTCTTTGCACTGACGGCGCTGCGCCATCCGTGGCAATGCCCCAATGGATGATCATAATACCCATGCCGGCTTCCTGTAAACTGTCTATTTTATCAAAGTAAGCCAGTGTGTCTTTACCGTAGTCTTTTTGGCCGGGCGTCAGCGGAGGTAAAAGTGGATGTGTACGTTTGGGTGAACTGGTTACCGAACTGCATTCAACAATAATGGCAGCGGCATCCTTCATATCATCCACATTAATGGCATCTCTTTCATAAAGAAACTGGGTCTTAATTTTTATCCCTTTGATATTGGTAATACTATCAATGCAGTTTTGCAGCACCAATAAATCGCGGCGTGTTTCATGCCTTCCCGATCCTTCGCCGCCAGCGTGGTCTTTAGGCCCGGCAAGAAAATAAATTACTTTTTCTTTTTCCTGGGCCATTGATTGATTACCCAGGCTGGCGACAAAAATCAGCAATGCAACAGTACGTAACATTGTGAAAATACGGGCAGGAAATACGTTTACAGTTGATCGGTATGTAGTCATAATACTGTATGTTAATTGGTTTTATTATTTATTTTTTTCGGAACTGCAAATACCAGGTAACCTCTTGGCACATCTTCCTCCTTTTTTGTTTTGTCGCGCAGCGGGCCGCATGAAACCACTACCAGGTATTGGCGACCATATTTTTCAAACATAGCTGGTACGCCATTGGGGTTTTCACGTTGCAAATCGTAGGACCATAATTTGTTACCGCTATCGGCGTCATAACAATATATATGGCCGTCTCTGCTGGTTGCAAATAACAGACCCGAAGCTGTAACCACCATGGCTTTGCCCGACGAACCGCCCGGATAACCAAGACCATCAACACCATATTTCGGATCGGTACCATGACCGATGGTCCATTTTAAAATACCCTGGTTAAGGTCATAACAAGCTATTCCACACCATGGCGGTGTAAGCAGGTTGGCAACGCTTATACCATTACCTTTTACTTCGGCATATTCCGACCTGGGGCCTGTATACCCTTCCGGATAATCTTTCATACCTGCAGCATAATTGACAGGCTTAACAGGAGCCGGGCCATTGGCCACAACCGGGCCTTTAACCGGAATCGGCTTTCCAATTACGTTGTTGCCACGTCCGGGAGGTACAAGGAATGCACGAATAGACGCTATGGTATTTTCATCCAGGTGCGGCTGCGCAGGCATGCGACCTTTACCTTGTGATACAAGCAGCTTAAATTCATTGGCGTTAATACGGTTGCCCATGTTCAATAAAGATGGTCCGTTACCTGGTATTCCAGTCTGATTGGCACCGTGACAAGCCTGGCAATACTTTGCATAGGCATTCTTTCCGGCTGCTATACGTGCGAACATTGCTTTGTTACGGGCAGTATGATCAACCTTTTTTAACTGGTAAATGCATGGCTCGTTTGAAAAAAGCACGTACACAATACCTTTATCGGGGTTGGATGCGGTGTTCTCAAAATTGGCACCGCCGAAAGCTCCGGGCATATTCACCGTTTCATATTTATCTGAAAGAGGTTGAAACGGCGCTGATTTAGCTGCTGCCAAACGAGCGCTCCATACAGCTTTTTCTTCAGGGGTAAAGTATGGACTAAGGTCAGATAATAAAGCCACGTGCTTTGTAAATGGAGGTATTACGGTAGGTATGGGTTGGGTGGGCCAGGCTTTTTCATTCGGCATATCACTGGCAGGTACAGGTGTTTCTTCAATAGGCCATATTGGTTTGCCTGTTTCGCGATCAAGCACATACAGGTAACCTCCTTTTGTGGCTGCTGCCACAGCATCCACTTTTTTGTCATCATGCATAATAGTGATGAGCTGAGGTGCAGCACTGATATCATAATCCCACAAATCATGGTGTACGGTTTGATAATGCCATTTATATTTCCCGGTACGGGCATCAAGCGCCAGTACGCAGTTGCCGTACAGGTTTTGCCCTTCGCGGTCTGAACCATCATAGTCGTAGGTGGGCGACCCCAGTGGGAAAAAGGCCATACCGCGTTCCTCATCCACAGTAATGTCTCCCCAGCAGTTAGCGCCACCAGCATACTTATAGGCATCTTTTGGCCATGTTTCATAACCTGGTTCTCCGGGGAAAGGAATGGTATGGAATATCCATACCTGCTTTCCTGTAATTACATTAAATGCACGAACGTGGCCGGGCCCTGAAAATAAAGCCTCACCCGGAAAAGACCCTAATAGCAACAGGTTCTCAAAAATATGCCCGGGCGAAGTAGGAGTGGCGCGGCTGAATAACGATGGATCGCGGTCAAGCCCTTCTTTCAGATCAACCGAACCCTTATTACCAAATGTTAATATGGATTTGCCCGTTATGGCGTCAATGGCCTGTAAGGAGTTGCCAAATACAGTAAGCAGTCGTTTTTGTTTGCCATCTTTACTTTGCCAGAAATTTATACCACGCTGGGTGATGCCGCGCAAGCCGGTATGTATCCAGATTTCTTTGCCGGTAGCAGGGTCAAGCGCTACCAGTGAATGATTTTTGGCAAGCACATACATAACACCATCCACAATAATTGGATTGAACTTGTAATACTCCGTTTTATCGCCCGAAGAATAAACGTGATCAAGCTTTAGTTGATCAATATTCTGTTTATTGATTAGTGTAAAATCAACAAATTTTGACTGATCGGGACCGCCACCGTAGTCGTTCCATTCGGTGTGTGCTTTTTTCTTTTTAGGTTCGGGGGCTATAACCGCGGCAATGGAAGCAATGCATGCAGCACCGGTTAAAACGATAATGGCAGCCTTAGCGTTCCATGAACGTGTAAACTTCTTAGTCCTCATTTTTGTTTTGATTCGTTTTGAATGATCTGGTTTTTCGGATCAAAGTAGCTGTCGGGGTGCGCCCAGTAGCGTTTGCCTGAAATAAAATCAGGGATGCCATTATTATTGTCACTTCATATTGGCTAGTATGCGCTCAATGCCCCATTTGGCAATATCGGCGTTGGTGATGCCGGCATCCGGCCATTTGCCGCTCCATTGTGCTACCATATAAGTTCCTTTAAAACCCAGGTCTTCCGCCAGCTGCACACATTTGTCAAAGTCGTAAGACACATGCTGCAGGCTGCCCTCGGGTGTACGCTTAAAATCTACCATCTTGGCCGATACGATGTAGGCATACGGTATTATTTTGGCCAGGGAGTCGTACATGTCGGCAGCGCCGTTGTAATTTCCAAAATCAGGCTCGGTATATATGCCCGGCGCACCTTTTACAATAGCAACATGTTTGTCGGGATCGGTTTCTATACCAAAATGATTGGCTGTAATAATAATTAGCCCCTTGCTTTTGGCGTACGGCAATAATTCCTGGAAAGACTTAATGCTTTGATCAACACTGCCACCCGTCTTTCCCGGGTTGATGCGTACACATTTGGAACCAAACAGGCTTGCCCCGTCCATCCATTTTTTAACGTGCGCCACCCCTGCAACTCTATCAGCCTCATCCTTGCTGGCAAGGTCATAGCCGGTTTTGTCAAACGGGGAACTGTCGAACTGTATGTCCAGCAACTCGCATTTATATTTTTTTATCTGTTTGCTGATGGCGGAGATGTAGGCGGGATCAAAAGACGCAATATGCTCGCTCCAGAACTCAATTTTGCGAATGCCGAATTGTTCAGCGTGGTGCTTTGGCACATCCGTAAGGGTCATCTCATCCGGGATGCTGCTGGCGTTTTTAGGCTTGGTTTCCTTAAACTGGGCGCGCCAGAGCAAGGTACCCATAGCAAGCCGGTCCATTTTATCTATCCGTGGGGCAGGCCGGACAAATGAAGGCATTGCTATGGCCGAAAGGGCAACTTGCGAGGTTTGCACAATAAAGGTTCTTCTGTTCATAGAGCTATTATTTTATTAAACAATCGTTTCGGCTTGCTCCGTTTTTAGCACCATTTGCAGCATAAATCAGACATCAGCTATCTGGCATCGTTCCACACAGCGTGAAGTATATATAGGCCTACATTTTTTTTAAATCCTTATCCAACTGAATTAGTTCCCCCGACCTGGTATTAAATTTGGCTGTAATGCTTCCCAGCCGCAGGTTTAGTTCACCGCCTGCCCTCGATCTCACAGATATTTTCGTAGCTCTGTTGTTTTTCCATTCTATATCAACGACAAACCCTCCTTCCGCACACAGTCCACTCACCCTACCTTCAGAAAGGGCGGCGGGCAGCGATGGAAGAAGTTCTAAAATATAATGGAAGTCTTTTGTTCTGCCCTGGCTCTGTAAAAACATTTCGGCAATCGCCGCAGTAGCGCCAAAATTGCCATCTATCTGAAAAGGCGGGTGGTTGTCGAACAGGTTGGGCAAGGTTTTGGTGGTCAATAAAACGGTGAGCAGCTTATATGCGTGGTCGCCGTCATGAAGCCTGTTCCACATATTGATCTTCCAGGCAAGGCTCCAACCAGTCCCATCGTCGCCCCGGGCCTCAAGGGTCTTACGTGCTGCCACCGCCAACTCAGGCGTGGCTTCAGTTGTAATCTGGTTGCCCGGATATAGCCCATACAAATGAGAGGTATGCCTGTGATGAGGCTCCACTTCCTGATAATCTTCCGCCCATTCCATCACCCGGCCGGTGGCGCTGCTTATACGTACCGGCGCCAGCTCTTGCAGCGCAGCCTGGCATTTGCTGCGGAATGCCGCATCCGTATCCAGGATATTCGAGGCTTCAATACAATTGGTAAGTAAGTCATGTATTATCTCAAGGTCCATCGTAGCGCCGTAGGTAAAAACAGCCTTGCTGCCGTCAGGAAGCTTGAATGCGTTTTCTGGAGAGTAGGAGGGGTTGGTGACCAGCTTGCCGGCGCAGGCGGTGCCTTCGGGCGCCTTTACAAGAAAATCCAATATAAAAAGGGCGGCCCCTTTCATCAGGGGGTATGCCTGCTGTCTCAGAAAAACGGTATCCTGGCTGTAGCAATAATGTTCCCATGGATGGCGTGCCAGCCATGCTGCGCCCATCGGCCAAATACCCTGTGGCCCGTCGGCTGGCGCAGTAAACCCCCACGCATCTGTTAAATGATGCACTACCCATCCTTCAGCGCCATACATCGCTTTTGCCGTTTTCGCACCTGTTTTTGCCAGCAGGGCCTGCAAATCGAAAAGGGGCTGGTGCAACTCCGGCAAGTTTGTAATCTCAGCCGGCCAGTAGTTCATCTGAAGATTGATATTTGTATGAAAGTCGGCATTCCATGGTGGGTTCATCTGCCAGGCCCACAATCCCTGCAGGTTGGCAGGCAGTCCGCCAGGCCTTGAGCTGCTGATCAAAAGGTAACGGCCATATTGAAAAAATGTTTCAATCAGCCCGGCTGGCAGGTTGCCAGCGTTTTTTGCCTTGGCCAGTAGCTCGTCGGTGGGCAAACTTTCATCTTTATCAACAATAGTATGCAGGTTAATCTGAACCCGGTTGAACAATTTCTGATGGCTTTCAATATGGGCTTTTTTGAGCTGCGGGTATGTTTTTTGCAGAGCAGCTGCTATCGTTTTGCCGCATACAATTTCTGGGGCGTCACCCTGGCTGGCAAAACTGCCTTTTGCAAGGTTTTGCAGGCCAGGATAGTTGGTCGCCCCTGCAATATACAGGGTCACTTCTGTGGCATCAGCCACTTTCATCATCCCGTCAGTTACCGTTACAATACCTCCTTTGTTTACGGCTTTCACCTTAGTGGCAAAATGAAGGCCGGCCCACTTGCCCGTGGCATCTTTGGTTGGAAGCATGCCTCTCAACACAATGGTTTTGCCATCGCTGGCATCGGCAATACATTCGGCATTCTCCTGCCGTTTCAGCGTAAGGGTAAAAGAAATCTTGTTTTTTTTGCCGGCAGTAAAATGTACCAGCACCACTTTATTATCGATGGAAGAAAAAATCTCCCGCCCGTAAGTGACATTATTTGCCTTAAATGAAACGCTGGATACGGCGGTGGATAAGTCAAGGCTCCGTATATAGTCCTCCGCATTTGTAATGGGCGTATCAAACCAAAGCTCTCCTAAAGACTGATATGATTTGATCCCGGGTGGGTTGCCCATCATTGTTTTGGCAGCAAGTGCCACCGCCTCATTGTTCTTGTTTTCAAAAAGCAACTTCCTTACGGTTGGCAATGCCTCCAGGGAACGGGGATTATCCGCATCTACGGGATGCCCGTCCCATAAGGAGCTTTCATTAAGCTGGATCCTTTCATCTGACAAGCCGCCAAATATCATTGCACCGAGGCTGCCATTCCCAACCGGCAATGCCTCTTCCCAAATTTTTGCCGGCTGGCGGTACCACAAAACATATTGCCCCGCAGGTTTTGAACCCTGCCCGGATATTTGCGCCCGGTCCTGCCATTTATTGTTAATGATGCTGCGTTTTGTAGCAGGAAGCCCCCCTTCATTTTGAGCATATAACCAAGTAAGCTTCGAAATAAGTAAAACCAAAATACCCAACTGGCGCATAATACAAATCGTTTTGAAAAACTATAAATTATAAGGACCTAGGCTGCTTTTTGAAAGTACATCATTCCTTCGGCAGCATTCAATTACAAAACCAGGAACAAACAAACCTACGATGTTCCAATCAACCATCATCGTACACCAATGGGCCAGATAAAATACTACAGCCTGATTTTGGCAAGACTTTGAACGGTGACAAAGTTTTCAGGGTAAGTTGCAATTTTGTTATCAAGATATGTTCAGACCTATCGCCTTTAGCACTTATCATGTCACCAAAGGCATCAAATGTATCTTCCCGGCCTTAATTTTCAGGTTAACCAGACACTAATTTTATAATTAATCTATAATTATTTTTTCAGAACCAGCTGATACAGTCTAAATACATCGTTCTTCCGATAAGTTTTCCGCCAATAGCATGAGGAAGGTTGGTTTGACCTGAAATGATATTCATTGGGTTAGCCCTGGCCTTTCTAAGGGCAATGATTATCTGCTGGTGTTCGCTCCTTACCCTGCCACGACAATAGCGCCTGCAGACATTAATAAAGATGGTTTTATTGATCTTGTTGTACCATGTATCCTGCCGTGGATGAAAAGAAGAGAAAGATAAGTAACACCGGGGACGGTAAGGATTATATTATCGTTATTGGCTTTGTCGTTGTAGTTCTTACACTAATAGTCTTGAACGGGGTTGGCTGTCAGTGAAAAATCAGACGATGAAAGTTTTTACGGTGGCGGGCGTTTCCGTTCCGGTCAAAGGGATGTCCCCGGTAACATGAAGGAGAACCACTCTGGCGATATATATTCACGCGGCAGTTTTGGAGTTCATAAAAAGAAAAAGTAATAATTTAGTATATCCTCCCAGGCTTCAGCATTCATTGTTTTCCTAAGTGTTGGAAAAGCGGCTTCTATTTCCCTGCAGGCAACCTATTCAGTAATTTTTCGAAAAAAAGATCGAAGGCCCGGGCGTCCTTTGCCGGTTTCATATTCCACCACGCCTCCAGCACCTGGAAGCAATCTCCAAGCGACCGATCTGTATTGATTAATTCTTCCAGCTCTTTTAACGCTGGATCATCCGCTTCAGCAGCAAGTTTAAGGCTGACAAGCATCCAACTCTTATGGTCGTTATTGCTATACATTTTTATATTTTTTAAATTGCCTCATTATACTTTGCATTGATAGAATGATGGCCAGCAGCACGGCAACAGATTGTATCCAGAGCCCCATTGAATCTCCCCAATTGGATGCTTGCAAAAGTCTTTTATAAGCACCACTCGTAAAAAGGCCCCGGGTAAGAAAAAGGCCAGCCAGCAGGGGTACTACCGGCGCCCATTGCCATCTGCTGAATGCTATCAAAGCTGCCGGCACCAGTAAAATAAAAAATACAGGCGGTACAGGCGGATAAGGAGCACCCGCAATGATTTGCATTACCACGCCGGCTGCGGCGATTAACAATGCCATGGCAATCGTTTTATTGACAGGTCTGATCAATTTTTGGTTTTGCATACTGTTATTTTTTAATTACGCTAAAATATATTCGCCTCAATAAAAAAAGAAGCATGTGAAGACAAAAACGGTCTTTGAGTCGACGAGCGCCTGCATGCCAATCTTGCCGCGGCATTAACTGATACGCCCGAAATGCGGAATTAAACCAGTTTGGTATTTTTTCCAGTCTGTTCGTGTACGCGCCGTTGGGTTTAGTGTATTATTTATAACGCAGATCGTCCGGTTGCTTATTTTAAGCGCATGAGGTGAGTATTTTTATTACTGGTGGAACTTTTGACAAGGAATACAATGAACTCAATGGTGAGTTGTTTTTCAAAGACACGCACATGGAGGAGTTGTTGAAGCTGGAGCGTTGCCGGATAGACAGCGTCACAATGCCCTTCTCATTGCGGTTGAAAAGTTTTCGGTAGCTGTATACCAGTCGGGACAAAAAGGATTGCTATATAAATAGTCTCCATATTCTTGCAAATACAATTATCAAAGCAAACATGCTCAAAATAATTGCTGTATACTTTTTGCCATAGTGGGAATTGCTTTTCAGACATACCAGAGCCAGAATTAGTGAAACTATTCCAGGTAAAGCAACATAATACTGGTATCCAAACTGAAGCAATTCTGTGATACCAAAAAGAGCCCTTGTTTTTCCATCAACACGCAAATATGTTTTTGCAATTGCGATATTTATCAGTGTTGTAATGATAATTGAAAGCAGGCTTAGCAGAACCGAAAATAACAATAGCTTTTCTTTTTTATGGGGAATCATTTCAGATGGTTGGTTCACTTCTTTTCAGGTTTATCCTTATTAACAGGAATACGTATAGGCAGTTTACTTTAGCCATGTTAGCAATTTACAGGTATTTACATTCAAAAGCCATGAGAAGTATTCCCTTACATGTTCGGCGCTGCTGTAGTTTATTATTTCGTGTGCTGTATAGTTTTTATTCTAATTCATTGGGCCTTTATTCCGGCGAATTGAACTCCACGCAACATCCGGACTGGTTATGCGTTGTTGCAACTGGCCGCAAATCATCAATCAGCGTTTAATGGACAATCCAGCAACAGACAAACTATGAAAAAAATACTTACGGCAATTGCCATTATACACTCATTGACAGGCGCCGGGCAAACTTCCCGGGAGTATTTTCAGGATGGAATTGCAAAACATAACCAGCAGGACTTTAAAGGAGCAATAAAAGATTACGACAAAGCAATCAGGGAAGACAAGACAAACAAAGATGCTTATTTCAATCGCGGGACTTGTGAACTGGCGTTAAAAGACTTCAAATCTGCTATGACAGATTTTAGCAAGACGATTGAACTTGACCCGAAATTCGCAAAAGCATATTATAGCAGGGCATCTGTTTTTGTTAGTCAGGATAAATATACAAATGCATTACCTGACCTTGACAGCACAATAGTATTGGACCCGGGTATTCCAAACGCTTTAACCCTTCGTGGACAGATACGCGCACAGACTGGTAACAAAAAAGGTGCTTGTGAAGATTTCAACCAGGCAAAACAAATTGGGGACAAGCAGGCAGCCAGATATATATCACAGTTTTGCGGCAACGAACAGCAGGCCGGGGAATCATTAATGCTGCACTGGCCAGAAAGTGAAAATTGGAAAGTTGGTGCTGACCAGGAAAATGCACAGCAACACGTTCTTGATTTGATCCATACCAATGAAACAATTGACAAGTGGACTGAATTGGGTAATATGACATCATTGAAAGGCGTGACAGGCGTTCCGGTAAATAAAGCAATGAATTTAATGTTTGAGCAAACGAAACTAAATTCACCTGCAGCAAAGCTGACATTCATAGAGAAAGATGAAACTGCTGAATTTCCCTGGATTATATTCACCATTGAGGCACCGGGTTTTAAAAATGATAATACACCTGAGTCTCAGCTCTGGTATATTGTACAAGGCAAACAGGCACTTTATACAAATTTCAGGGCTGTAAAGAAAGCAGGTGTTCCGGCAGACCTGAAGGAAAAGTGGACTCAATTTTTCAAGACCGGAAAAATTGCAAACAAATAGACAATAGAAATAGTACTGCCACCGGCATTCTTAAAACAACCATATGAAATCAAAATTAACTTTACTTCCGGCAATGCTATTGACAGCCTTGTTGTTAAGTTTTACAGGTAAAAATGAAATTGGACAATGCTTTATTTCATTCAGATCCGCAACCAACCTGACAGCCGCGAGCCCTGACAGACTGCCGGAAACTTCAGAAAAAGTCAGGACGATACAGACAGACAACGGAGATGTTGAAGTTACCCGGACAGACGGCTACAGGGTTTTATATATCAATGACAAAAAAGCCCCATTCGTAAACCTGAAAGTGGAACTATCTGAAAACAAATCTTACATCAGGGACCAGAAGAACCTCATTGACAACCTGAAATATTTAAATGCACATTCTGCAGGTATGGAAACAAAAGACCTGATTGAACTGGAATTTAATGGATACAAAGCTTATGGACTAAGCAGGGGAACAATTAAGGCCGGCAGTACACTGGGAACTTTTGTTATGTTCCCTGGCGGCGGTGTGACAGTTTATTTTTACTTCAATAATATGAAGCCTGCGTATAGAAATTTTGAGAGTGTGGAAGACTATAAAAAGCAGCGTGACAGGTTTATTGACGAATACACCAAATACCTGGCAACGTGCAAAGAAAAATAGGTACGGCGATGAGGGGACTGCGCCTTTCTTTTTAATTACCTTGTCTTTCAAAGTGAAATCCCACCGTTCCCCGGGATTACCAGAAAATTTGCGGAACAATTTTGAAAAAAAGTCCAGATGCCAGGAAAGCCCCATAGCACGTTATCACAATTAATGGGAGCGCAGCAGCAATTACCCTGCTGCGGTTAAATAATGTATAACTGCCCCATGATATTAATAGTAAGACGGGCGGATAGGTATAGATCAATAAATATTCAAAACCCGTTGGCTGGTAAAATGAATAGTCACCAAGCCTTGCATAATTTGCCAAAGCCGTCATAGGGTAAAAAATAATCCCTGCAAGGCTCAGATAGTTTAACAAAACGATCCAGAAAGGAAAGTTTTTAGGGCGGAAGATATTTATAACGTGTCGTCTCATAGTGTACTAATAAACCGCAGATGATGGTTGCAGCGTACCTGGCAATGCCAGCGAAAACGCATCCGTGACATACCAGTTGAGCATGCAGTATCCTGCAAGGAACAGAACCGCAGTAATTGATATAATAACAAAAGGTCTTTTCATGTCGCTCAACTATTGTCCGGCAAAGGGTGTCCCGAAGATGCCGACGGCAAGTTCCAGCCAAACCAGCAGGAGCGTCGTCAGCAGCGTTGCACAAAGGAAGATTCTGTGCCCGGTTTTTTTAACCTTCCTCAGTACAAACTCACACAACAGGCCCGTGCCTGCAAGCAGCACAGCAGCAATTACAAAATCGAATGCAGACCATTTCACTTCATGGCTGAACTGCATCGCAATAAAGGGGAAGAGCAGGAGTACGGTGACTGTGAGCATGATGCCGGTGAGTCTTTTATTCTGTATTGTCATGAAGGGAATGTTTTGAGTATGAAAAGTAAAGATATAAAAAGTACTTTGAATTGCAAAGTGAATGGTAAAAAAAATTAATTTAGGTTCGTGCGTACGTCATTAGCGCGGGCAGATGACTATATTTGGCGCCCTGTACAATTATTGATTATGAAGCCAGGTTCCCTTTCTTTTCAAATAATTCAAGCTGCTTTGCCCGGGCATTGGCACCGGGCGGATGGCGTATTGTCGATGTATATTTTCGCACCTGTTACCGCTGGCCAAAAGACAGCGGTCGAATTCACCGTGCCGACAGCCGAAGGACCTGCCGTATCCACCTGGGACTATGAAGTGGTGAGTGGTGAAGGTGGATTCTGGCTGCATTTAACCAACCGGGCCACGCTGGCTGTGCAAACCTACCGCATCGACGGACTGGAAAGACATAGTGTATTGAGATTGCATTCAGGCGAAGGTTATGATTTGGTTTTTCATGCTAATGGCCGGGAGGCCGGGAAGTAATCAGTGTTCTTTCGCTTTGTATGTCAGCAATTGCCGGTGTTTTGTAAACGAAGAAAATGAATAGCTGGTCCATTACTGCAATGAATGCGGACAGTAAGTCGGGCTTGAATTTTGTTGAGTAATTGTCTGTCATGGAAAAAATAGCTATCAGTCGCTTATAGTTTTTGCAGTTTGATGTATGACTTGCAGCGTTTCTAATCTTTTCTGCTGTTCATCACTCTCATAATAGAAAGTCAGGCCCAATTTGGTAATATTTGCAGCAATCCTGTCAAGGAAATTAACTTCTTTTATTCGTAGCCTGAACTCACGTCCTGTAATCCTAAATTTCCCTCTATGGAGAAACTGCCGTGTACAGTCATACGGTATGGTTTATTAGTGAAGGCACATTATTTATTGATTGTTCAACGTCCGGCGAAAAGCGACGTAGAATTACTAGAGGTGAAGTTAAGGACAAAACGACCGTAGTAGTTAACATGCAACGCTTCAATCAAAATGGCGGTCATCATTACTCATCCTGATAAACCCCGTCTATGTCAACCCGTCGATTGCTTTTGTTCGTTCTTACCATACTAATTTATTTTACCGCATGTAAAAAAGATGCCTTACCAGGCAATGTTAATAAGCGTATTCAAAAAATCGTATCTGGCAATGCGGATTCCATCTTCTATGTTTCTTTTCATTACGATGCGGGCAACCGGGTGACAGGTTACACCAGTACCAACAATACAAATATTGGCTATCGCTGGGAAACTACCCTGCGCAATGACGTGCTGGGCCGGCCTGTTAGTTTGCAGACCATCCGTTATAATGATCAAACCAGGGACACGCTGATTGCAGAAACCGATTCCCTGATTTACCAGAATAACCATGTGGTAAAAAAGCTGTCGTATTATAATCCCAGCCATTCATATTATACAGTGGCAACTTATGGTTATAATGCACAGGAGAATTTATTGGTTGATTCTTCAATGTACTGGGTAGATAACAGCCTGTGGGGATACACCGGTTTTAGCTATGATGCCAATGAAAATATCACCCAATGGGAGTATTTCCCAAAAAAGGAACTCACTGGTGGATACACGGTAGCAGCCACCTACAACAATACCCCTAATGCCTACGGAATGCTGGGTAACTGGGTATATTTTTTAGGCAACTTTGTGCCAACGGATATTCCAGTATTGCTCAGCAAATACAATGTAACCAAAATTGACTATGGCCTCCTTTACGGTGGCAGTAATACGCAGTCTTACAAATATGAATACGACCAGGATGGGTTTATTTATAAAATTATTGTTACCATCAATACTTACGGCGGACCGTATATCTCGGGCACGACTTTCTATTATGAATAGATTGAAGTATGGGTGGACAGCGGCGAAAATGTAATATTAGGATAAGGCTGTTGGTCCATGTTTGCTTTCATTCGTTTGTTAATTTAAACCTTTACAGTCTCCAAGATAAAATGGAACAAAGTATTGCATACTATCCTTTCTGAACTTGTTTATTGTAATTAAACTCTCACCGTTATTTACAATAGTGTCGCCGAAGCGAAATGGTTTTTCTGTTTCGTAGTGCAGGTAGAAAGTGTCGGTTTTCTGAATATAAGTTCCGGTGAACCATTCGTTATATAAAAAAACACCAGTCCAATTAAGTTCAAAGGATTTGTCTTCCCGTAACTTGATGTATGCCTGATTTTGTGTTCCTTCAAAGCAGGCATTCAACAAAACCTTACTCCCCAGTTTTTCAGAGTCAAGCCGCCAGGGGCTGAAAATAGTGTAAGTCAAAGTTGTAATTGCTATGAATGCAGGTACACAAAATTTGAAGGTTAAATATTTTCTGTTGCGATAAATTTCAGCCAGCCCTTTAATTGCGTAAACAGCCATCATAACAAAAGCCACCGGAATCAGGGTTGTAAGTGTAATAAAAACTATGCCGGTTAAGTGTTTGTTAATGTGATAATAAAAAATTGTCAGAAATAAATAAACAACACAAATTGTACCTACTATAGTTGTTCTCTTGCTTGTTTTTAAGTCATTTTTTTCTTCCACCTAATTTTAATTTTTAATAACTTGTAGCAAGGTTATGTACAATTTATCTTCAAAGGCTCCAAACTCCAGCCCGAAGGCAAGACAAACTTCAATTGTCTGACCTGTTGTTTTATTTTCAAACCCGCAGTGTATTCAATGAAGAAAATATTTCCAATCATTCATTATGCCTGTCTGAGTTTTGCCGTTTTTAAATTTGTTAAAGCTGCTCATGGGAGATTCCCTGTCAATTGTAACGCCAAGCTTATCTGCGAGTTGAAAGATAATGTGTTCTCCCAATTGCCTGTAATCCCGGGCGCATTTTTCGAAGAAGAGTTGATTGGTTTCAATTTCCTTATCAGTTATTAGTTTGGCGATGTTTATTTCCGGCTCAACTGTATGTACCGATATTTGAAAGCCAGAAAGCTACTTTATTAAATTTTCGCCGATTTCCTTTCTTTGTTGCTGGGCAGGCCCTTTAAATACAAGTTTTAAGGTCTTTTCTCTGGGCAGGCTCTTAATTGTATCAATCGAAGGCATCTGGTTAACCGAATGCAGAGTAACTATTTCTGTTGCCCTGGACAATTGTTATTGTTTTATATGGTATATAATATTGATCGCTTGCTGCTGGGTTCTTTACTCTGCATCAATATGAATCGCCCGCCACAATATAATTAAAAGTATCAGTAATAAAAGGGGTGTCGTGCGATGTTTTTAGTAAGTCTCTGGGCGGGATGGTACTCACTTTTTATCAGTAATCTTTTTTTCTATTCTTTTGCTAAATTCATCCCAGTAGTCTTTGCATATTTCATCTAATCGGGCGATAGTTAATTGTCGTTTTTGCTGGTCAAATATTTTAATGATCTTACAGCTTAATAAAAGTGTCCCGTCACAGTAATCGAAGGGCGTGTCATGCTGGTTGCAGGAGATTTTCACATAGTCGTTCTCTATGTCAGCTGATAATATTTCTAACGCTGCTTTAAAAATGTCTTTTATATCTGTCAATAAAGTCTGCGGAAGATTAACTGGATTCATCCATGGATGAAGTTCGAGCTTCTCAATTTGTTCACATGTAATATAAAAACTTTTATACGACTTGTCAATTCTTTCAGCTAAATATTCGCAGCTTGCGTACAAGAGCCAGAATTATGAATTAACAGCATTTTCCACACCTGACTTTTCAATTCCGGTTAATTTTTAATTGGCTTGATTCGGAGAATGGTAAATGAATAAGGTGGCAGGGAAGCATCAAATATTCCGGCGACAGGGATATTTGAAATCACCGGCTTAATTTCCGTACCGGCAGGATTGCCTGACAGCTGCGTCTGTATAGCGGTATTGCCGGTGACATTGATTCCTGTTAAATTAATATTTACATTGGCGGCAGCGGGCAGGAGATTTACCATTTTTACAATAATATCCTGTGTCACTTTATCACGAACGACAGACAGGGCGATTCTTTTCTTTACAGCATCCTGGTTATTTGAAACCAAAAGATCAACCGGCAAGTATTCGCTGCCCATATTATTACCATATAATTTTTGTACTTCATAGTTAACGGTTGGCATTACTTTAGTGTTGTCAAAATAGATGAGATCAGGGTTCCATTGCGTATGTGCATTTTTAGCAAGCAAAGGCGCATAGGATGCCATCGTCACAATATCACCATTTCTTTCAAGAGCGGTGAGGTACAGTGCTTCTGCCAGTGCGGTTTCAAACGTATTGCGCGTTCCTGGAAGATGGGCTGCATATTCTCCCAAATAAACTTTTGATTTTGACCGGTCATATTTATCATAATAATCCTGGTTATTTACAAACCAGCCCGGCATCTGGTAATAATGTTCATCTACAACAGGAATAGCCAGTTTATCAGCAAGCTTCCATCCTTCTTCATAGTCCGTTCCTTCAAATGTTGGGCCGACCGTACCAATTACCGTTATTTCCGGATGTTTTTCTTTCATTGCAGCGACTATCATTGTATATCGCTGCTCAAAAACATCTGTAATCAAATCCTCGTTACCAATGCCAATGTATTTAAGATTGAATGGTTTTGGATGCCCTGCCGCTGCCCGTTTCTTTCCCCAGATGGTCGTTACGGGTCCGTTCGCGTATTCAACCAAATCGAAAATGTCCTGGATGTATTCATCCATCTGATCTATCGGAATACCACCCTGTTGTCCTGTACCACCGGTCGCTGAATTTTGACAGGAAACAGCCGCAGCAATAACCGGCACCGGTTCAGCTTTGATATCTTCACAGAAACGGAAATACTCAAAATAACCAAGCCCCGCCGTCTGATGATAGCCCCATAAATTTCTTTGTGGTTTGCGGGTCTCCAGCGGCCCGATGCTATTTTTCCAGCGATATATATTGGCCAATCCATCACCATGAGCAAGGCAGCCCCCCGGAAACCGGACAAAACGTGGATGAATATCCGCTATCGTTTGCGCAAGATCTTTCCTTAAGCCGTTTGTTCTTTCTTTAAAAGTGTTTTTAGGAAACAAGGATATCATATCCAGGCAAATGGTTCCCACGGCCTGTGGTTGTATCACAAGGTGCGCATCAAACGCATCAGCGTTTGCGAGAAGTTGCACTGATTCCTGTTTCCATGATAAAGCGCTGGCATTTATTACCGACTGCGCAAGAACAATATTTTCTGTAGTGACCAGTTTTATCAGCAATTTGCCAGCCCCCTCTTTCCTTTTTATAAATAACGAACAATTGTACTGCTCACCTTTTTTTGTAGGTATTCCATCAAAACCTGTATTAATTAAAGCGGCACCGGGTGTTTTTGTTGTAAGAGATGCGTAATGTGGATTGTTCGGATGAACAGGATGCAGTGAGTCTATAAAAAAGGACATACCTTCTCCTTCAAGCCGCCATGAATATTTGTTGTTCCAACTGGAATCATGACCTTCCTTATCTGACATCGTATATTCGAAATCCCTGTTCTGGACCAGTTCAGCATACAAACCGCCGTCAGCAGCATAATTAAGATCTTCAAAAAAAACACCTAATAAAAGATCGCTTATTGGCTTCGCTTTAGCAGGTTGTAAACTGCATTTGATATCAATTTGCTTTAAACCCGCAAACCGGGTATTGTCCTGGGCCGATGATTCTTCCCGCTGGTTTTTTTTGAATTGTTCTATTTCAAAAGTCTTAATTAGTTTATCAGCCACCGCCCATGGAACCTTATGTATTTGGCCGCTTGCCTGGGTACCATTTAATATAATTGATACTGTAGAATCCTTATAAGCGGATGCAGGAACCATTATTGGAAGGGAATAGGATTTGAAGTCTGTGGTGTTAACAGCATAATAATTATTATTTTCACTTCTATAAACAACGGAATAGTTATTCATTGCTGCATTAAAAGTAACTACGGGTTTTATGCAGTTTGACTTTCCGGTAACCGGGTAGCTTTGCCTGCCCCAATAAACAAAATCTTTTGAAGAAGCATGGGCAAATGTGTTGTCGCGTTCATTTACCTGCCAGACGCAATCCCATTCATTGTTCTTACCCAGCACAATATAGGGCCGGATCATCCTTTTTTCAGTATCCCAGCGTCCGTAGTCGCAACGGAGAAAACTGAATCCATTTCCAATTTGGTTCCACACTTCCAGATTGCTGCTCCAGGCAAACTGCAGGCCATCTTTGCTATGATTTTTTTCAGTAGCATAAGAAAATAAGTACACGGAATCTGCCTTGTTTGCCAAACAGGCCTGGGCGACAACCATAAACAGGATATATAATAAAACTTTTTTCATAATAATATCATTTGGTACGCGTTGTAATTTTAGGTTATAAATCTACGGTTAATCCTGCTTACTGTGTTGTTGCAATTCTATTTATGAATTATATCTGCCGGAAATATCGTTTCAAATATGACTTGAAGAAGATATTGAAAATTTCGGATACCATATCGTCTTAACTGAGGCGGATAATTACATGCCTGGTTTTGTATACACAATTGGCTTGTACCAGAAGTTTGGACAACCCAAACTCATTTGTTTCGGTCTGAAAGCCGATGTGCAGGCGACCATCCTCAACCATGCATGTGATTTGATGAAAGCCGGTAAGTGCTGGAGACCCGTAAATTTTACCGCGGTTTTCTGGAAGGGTATAGTATACAGTTTATTGAAGCAGATAAGGATTATTATCAAAATTATGTGGGTTATGGTGGATGGTATTACGGTTCCTGGGAATTTCCCCTCTGGCAGGTTGTGTGGCCGGATAAACAAAAGCGCTTGTGGAAGCGGAGTCACCTTTGATAATATTTCAAAGCAGAATTTCGCCGGGGGTTTAAACCACCTGTTTTTACGACGGCCTGAGTAAAGAAAACTATTTATGTTTAATACCGGGGCCTTTTTTATTATCTGTACCAACACGGCCAGCCCCTTAGAAACCCTTTTGACGTAAATCTATTTATACGGAATTATTCCAAACTGTTATTTTAGACCAAAATACCTTTTTTATATGAAAACAACCATTTTACCCTCTATTTTAGGAGAATATCACCCCCGTACAAAAGCTACATCCATGTATAATATTGCATTGTTTAAATGAATAGTGCATAACATTGGTTGTAAACTTTTTAGTTGCTATCATGAGTCTTCAGTTGTTAGTTCGGAAATCCCTGTTTATAAAGGAGTTTCTTTTCCTTCGGCATTATGGATTGCTCATCAACGCTATATGGCTGTTAGTATTTCTTTTTTTTGTGAGGCAGGCGCAAAACTTCTTTTCCCTTTTTTGGCTGCCCGTTAAATTAAACGAATTGCTAAACCGATTCCATTACAGCATCCGGCGATTGCTTAATCTTCAGTTCCGATGAGAAAAAAAAAACATACACGACATTGCTAAAGAACTGCATGTTTCTTCTATAACTGTTTTATTTGTTATTAATGGAAGGGACAGGAGAAAAGGATAAGCAATGTATTGGAAAAAAAGATACTGCAATATGTACAAAAACCAGGTTGCCAGCCTGATTTGATGGCTGAAAGCCTGCGCACTGGCAAAAGCAAGACTATTGGCCTGATGGCAGAAAATATATCTGATTTATTCTTCTCAGGCATAGCCCGTATAATAGAGGAAAACACATATAAGTCAGGCTATAAAATTTTTCATTCCAGCACTGAAAATGATACAACAAAACCGGGACCTTATTAAAGTATTCCGGCAAAGCCGGGTGGATGGTTATATTATTGCGCCTGCCCCGGGAGTATCTCAACGTCTGTATGATATAAGCAACAGTGCTGAAGGTGAAATTAAACCAATCTGGAGGACAGTCAGTTTGGATTACCCCGAAAATGTAAAATCATGTATTAAAAATGATCGGATAACGAATAATGAAAATATCCACAACAAAGTTGTAATGGCTGCTATGAAAATCAATAAAATTGAACCTATATGAAATACAGTATGAAAACGGATGAGTGGGTTATTGGAATTGATATTGGCGGTTCGCATATAACCGCCGGGCTTATTAGTATAACAGGAAGAACTGTTGCGAATGATTATTTCATCAGGCGTCCTGTTAACCCCCATGCGGATGCGGAAGAAATATTTACAAACTGGTGCGATGTGATACAAAAACTTTGGAATGAATCCGGGATAGAGAAATGTAAATTGGGCTTTGCAATGCCCGGACCTTTTGATTATGAAAATGGCATTTGTTTAATCAGGGGCTTTGATAAATATGAATCTCTGTATGGGGTAGATGTGCGTGCTGCACTTGCGGAGAAATTGAACATTGCCGGCAATGATATTGCTTTCAGGAATGATGCGGAAGCTTTCCTGGAAGGAGAAATCTTTTGCGGTGCTGCGGTTGGATATGAACATGTTATCGGTATTACATTGGGTACCGGTTTGGGGTCAGCGCTAAGCCACCATGGAATAACAAGGGATGCGGCGCTGAGTATATTGGAATACAAGGGGGAAAAGATTGAAGAGTGTGTTTCAACAAGGGGAATGGTGCGAACCTACCAGACAATCACAGGCAACACTGTAAAAGATGTTATCGCAATAGCAGAATTGTATGACACGGATCCGAATGCGGTCAAAACCTTTAAAATTTTCTCTGAAGACCTGTCGTGGTTCCTGGATTATTTTATAAAAAAGGAAACCCCGGAAATGTTGGTGGTAGGAGGTAATATTGCCAATTCCTGGAATTTGTTTATGAATGATGTTATTCAACATCTTTTATCTTCCTTACCTCATTTGCCAAAAATTGTAAAAGCCACCCTTGGTGAAAATGCAGGACTGATTGGAGGTGCCTGTAAAACACTAACTATATAAAAATAATATTTTTCATTTTTATGTTGTTATTAAAAGTGCCTGACGATGGTAAAAGAATCAAAAAATGAAAGATGCCTGTAAACAATAACAACATATCAATAAGAAAGAATTCATTTTATGATGTTGGTATTGGTATTTTATTGTATCGTCTGTTGTGCCGCTCACTTGTACTTTTTGTTATGTTGGCATCCATCAACTCATCGGTTAATGCCCAAACAGCAAAAACAAATATTCCTGGCTACAATTTTTCTTTGCTTCAGCAAAAAATACAGAGTTGGGTAGATAGCAGCTATTACAATGGGGCATCCATCATCATTGCAAAAGGTAATAAAGTTATTTACAAAAAATACTTTGGCGATTACAAGCCTTCAACGGTTGCCTTTATTGCATCTTCAGGTAAATGGTTAGCTGCTGCAACCATCGCGGCCCTTGTTGATGAAAGAAAATTAAATTGGGATGATAAAGTAAAAAAATGGCTGCCCGGATTTATTGATATCAAGGGCGAAGCAACTTTACGGCAATTACTTTCACATACCGCCGGTTATCCCGATTATCAACCTCAGGGAGAACCTGTTGATATATACCAAACACTAAAAGAATCGGTGGCGCATATTGTACATCTTCCTGCCGATGCAATACCCGGCACAAAATTTAAATATGGCGGTCTGGCCATGCAGGTAGCAGGAAGAATGGCGGAAATAGCAACCGGTAAAGACTGGGAAACCATCTTTCAGGAAAAGATTGCCATTCCGCTTGAGATGTATTCAACACACTTTACTCCTGTTGATTCCGCCGGTGGCCATGCCCCTATGTTGGGTGGCGGTGCAAGAACCGCATTGCAGGATTATGCCAATTTCCTGAACATGATCAGTAATGATGGAATGTTTAAAGGCAAACGGATTTTATCGAAACCGGCCATCCGGGAAATGCAGGCCGACCAGGTGGGCGGTGCACTCGTAAATCCCGGTGAATTTGTAGAGAATACAAGAGCAACCCGCAGGAAAAGCATCTATGGTTTGGGTGAATGGAGAGAAGAGACCAACGCAAATGGCGAGCCTGTATTAATCAGCAGCCCCAGCTGGGCAGGCGCCTATCCATGGATCGATAAGGTAAAACATGTGTATGGTTTTTTCCTGGCGAGGGTTTCAAATATTAAACCTGGCTTCAGTTCCTTTTATGCAAGCCCGGTTTTACCTTTATTGGTAAGGGATGTATTGAACGATGCAAAACATCCGGAAGTAAAACGTGGCTTTGTAAAGATTGATGAAGGCAAACTATACTATGAAACGCTGGGTAAAGGAGAGCCGGTTATTTTTATTCACGGCCATTCATTTAATCATCATGAATGGGATCCGCAGTTTTACGCCCTGGCAAAAAATTATAGAGTGATCCGTTATGACGTGAGAGGTTACGGGCAATCATCTATGCCAATAGAGGGTAGTAAAAGTTTACACGCAGACGATCTGTTGCAATTAATGGATTTTTTGAAAATTAAAAAAGCGCATATCGTTGGCTTATCAATGGGTGGTTTTATTGTTGTTGATTTTTTGGCCTTGCACCAGGACAGGATATTAACTGCAACCGCGGCAAGCGGAGATTATTTTCCGGTACCGGGCCCATCACAGCCCTGGACGGAAGAAGATATTGCAAAACGAAAAAAAGAAATTGAATCGTATAAAACCAAAGGTGTTTTCTTCGAAAAGAAAGAGTGGTTCAATGCATTAACGATAAGGGATGGAAAAACAGTTGAAGCCATTCGCCGGCCCATCTGGAATATGATCTATCAATGGGAAGCATGGCAGCCCTTACATGTAGAGCCGCGTTTTTTGTTAGGCAATGATTTGATAGAAAAACTGCGCCATCAAACCATTGCAGTTCCGGTGATGGTGCTTACTGGTGATGCGGACAGAAATAAAAAAAATAAGTTAATGGAATTGGTGCCGGTTGCAAAGCAGGTGATCATTCCAAATGCAGGGCATATTAGTAATTTGGAAAATATCGATGGATATAATAACGCTTTACTAAAGTTTTTTAAAGCCCGTTGAAGTTCAGTGGTTGATTAAAAAGCCCTCATTTTTTTAAAGCTGCTATCAACAACATTTCTAAAAGTTTTTTACTTCAGCCAGTTGAAGGGTAGTTTAAACTTGCAAACCTGCATTAAAAAATTTACTAACCTTTTATTGGCAAACAGCTACCTGATGTTAATAAAACTGTTCATTTTTAAGTTTTTGCTAATTAAATTTATCCTGATTTCTAAATTAAATATGTCATTAATTTTTTCTAAACTACAAAGCCGGGGGGCTGGTTTTAATGAATAAATTTCTCATACTTACATTTACCTTTACTTACTTGTGGCCATTTTATAAAAACCGGATTAATATCAATGAGAGCTAACGATATCTGTAGAATTATAACAACCTGCATTTTTCTTTCATCACCCGTGCAGGCTTTTTGCGTTCCCCCTGTCAGCTATCTGGGTATTGAACAGGGGCTTTCCAATAATTCTGTAACATGTATTTACCAGGATCATAAGGGATTTATGTGGTTTGGTACCTACGATGGCCTGAACCGGTATGATGGTTATGGGTTTAAGGTCTTCCGCAACAAATTTGGCGATACCAACTCTTTGGTCAGCAATTTTATATCAGTAATAGCAGAGGATAAGAATAATAAAATCTGGTTGGGTACCCGTAAAGGCATAAGCGTCTATAACGGTTTGAACGGAAAATTTTCCAGTATTTTTTATTTTTCCGGAGAAGATGGAAAGGAACACAGGTTAGCTGATGTGGTAAAAGATATAAAAAGGGATAGGAATAACAATATGCTGATTGCTACGGAAATAGCTGGTTTGTTGTTTTGCCCCAATGCATCTTTTACGGCAAAGCAAGTATTGCTGCAGGAAGAAGAAGGAGGCGTCATTTACCAATATGGAGTACAGTTCATTCATGTGGATGATGCAGGACGAACCTGGGTGTTCGTGCAAGGCAAAGGGCTTTATCAGCTTGATTACAATAAGATGATACTGCGGCAGGTAAACACCTTGCTGAAGTCGGCCAATTGTTTTGTGTTGGATGGGGACAGTATTTGGATGGGAACAAATAGCGGGGTCTATAACTATAATATCAGGCGCAATACCTGCAAAAAGGTATTTGGTACCAACGAAATACCATTAAACTCCGACTTTGTGAAAACAATTGCAATGGATAAGGAAAAGAACCTATGGATTGGCACAAACGGTGGGGGCGTCAATATTTGGAACATACCCGTCAAGAAGATGAGCAACCTGCTGCCGGGAGAAGGAAAGAACGCATTATCCAGCGGGGCTGTTAATATCATTTATGTGGATAAGCAATCACGTAAATGGATTGGTACCCAGGGGGGTATAAATATCATCGATCCACAAAAAGAAAGGTTCCGCACTGTAGCACATGAGCCGGGCAATGCCAACAGCCTTTCGGGGGATTTTATATCTGCCTTTTATGAAAGCCCCGACAGGACCCTTTGGGTGGGCACGGAATGGAACGGCCTGAATTTTTTGTACGGTAATAAAAATTCATTTTTATTACCCGGGAAAGATATGGCCAATTTAACCAATTTGACCATTAATAATGTTACATGCATTGAAGGGGATAAGGAGCATAATATCTGGGTGTCCACTTTTACTGCAGGTATTTACCGTCTCAACACAACAAAGGGAATTGTTGAACACTACATACCCCTCAATGCCAGGACTGGCATTGAAAATAAAATTGTATATAGAATATACGAGGACAGGTTTGGTGTATTGTGGGCTACCTCATTGCGGGAAGGAAATGTATTTGGCGCGTTATACCGGTTTGATATGGCATCAAACCGGTTTGAAATGTTTGACGATAACTTATCAGACTTGTTTGTTTTGAATGAGGATAAATCCGGGAATTTATGGGGTGGCAATCTTACCCAATTGGTTAAAATTGACAGGGACAGCAAGAAGCACTCTTATTATAATATAGGACTGCCTGTAAGAGCCATTGAAGCGGACAGGGCAGGCAACCTGTGGATAGGTACCGAAGGAGGAGGGCTTGTTTTGTTCGACAGGGAACAAAACAGGATAGCCGCAAGGTTTACAACAGGAGAGGGCTTGTGTAACAATAGTATTATTTCCATGCTGGAGGATGGGAATGGGGACTTGTGGATGGGCACTTTTAACGGCTTGTCGAGGTTTAATGTAGAAGAGAGGTCTTTTAAAAATTATTATCGTTCAGATGGGCTGCAAAGCAACCAGTTTAATTACAATACCGCAATAAGGCTGCGATCGGGAGATTTTGCTTTCGGAGGTATGAAGGGATTAAGTATTTTTTCCCCAACTGACCTTGGAAAGGGTAGTATGGCATCCCCGCTCTTATTTACCGACCTGCTCATTGATGGGATACCCGTTGAAAAAGATATATCGGTAATTGGTAAAACTGATAGTAATGAAGTCAGGGAGTTAATAGTTCCTTACAACAAGGCGGCTTTTTCCTTTGGATTTTCAGCGCTTGAATATTCCTCACCGGCAAATATTTCCTATGCCTATTATTTGGAAGGTTGGGACAAGAAATGGAACTATACGGGGGATATCCGGAATGCCGCTTACACGCATCTCCCCGAGGGGCATTATACATTCCGGGTGAAAAGTACCAATACCGAAGGCATATGGAATCCGCACGAATTAATCTTAAAAATAATTGTGTTGCCGCCCTGGTACCGGGCATGGTGGGCATGGGTATTATATGGGGGAGCGGTCATAGCACTTGTCTGTTATTATATACTCTATAAAAACCGTCAGGCAAGATTGCAATACGAAGTGCGGTTGGCACATCTGGAAACTGATAAAGAACGGGAAATAAATGAGAAAAAATTATCTTTTTTCACCAATATATCCCATGAGTTCAGAACACCGCTCACCCTTATTATCAATCCTATTAAAGAAATGATGCAAAATAAAGCGGCTTCAAAAAAGGCAGGGGAAGATGATTTAGGCACTGTTTACAGAAACGCCCGGCGCATGCTTAGCCTCGTGGATCAGTTACTACTTTTTAGAAAAACGGAAAGCGGTACCGGCAAAATGAGGGTGACAAAACTGAACTTTCACAATCTCTGCCACGAAGTATTCCTGTGTTTTGTACAGCAAGCCAATGCCAAAAATATTGAGTATCATTTTTCAAACAGTAACGAATCCCTGGAATTGTACGCAGACCGGGAGAAAATGGAGATTATTTTGTACAACCTGGTTTCAAACGCCTTAAAATACACGCCGGTTAATGGTAAGGTTAATGGTAAGATAGATATGAGTATAAACGAGGGGGAAAAATGGGTGGAGGTATTGGTAAAGGACAATGGTCCTGGTATTCCTGGCGATATCGGCGAAAACCTGTTTGCGAAGTTTTACCAGGCAGATACAAAAAACACGCTCAAAAAAAATGGTTTCGGTATCGGCCTTTACCTGGTTAAGCATTTTGCCGGGGAACATAAAGGGGAGATATCTTACGAAAGTGAACTGGGGACCGGCACTATTTTTTCTTTAAGGCTGCAAAAAGGAAATGCCCATTTTGATCCGGCAATGATTATGGACAATTTCTCAGCTACTTCAGTTTACCTCCAGGAAATTGCACAGGAAGAAAGTTTGGAGCAAACCCCGGACCAGCAACCAGTGGAGGAAAGCCAGCCTGCTGAACTGGTTGAACTGATTACAGAAAAACAAAGCATATTGGTAGTAGATGATGAATCAGAGATAAGGATGTATGTAGCCAAAATATTCAAAGATAACTACACAGTTTATGAGGGGACAAATGGGAACGAAGGATTAAAGCTTGCCCGGCAGTATCAGCCCGATATTATCATAAGTGATATAAAGATGCAGGGTTTAAACGGTATCGATTTGTGCAAGGCGATAAAAGAAGATCCTTCGCTCAACCATATACCGGTCATCCTCCTTACCGGTTCATCCTCTGCAGAATTAAAACTGGAAGGAGTGGAAGGCGGAGCCGATGATTATATCACCAAGCCTTTTGAAAAGGAGTTGCTTGTGGCCCGTGTGGCCGGCCTCATGAAGAACCGAAGTAACCTCCAACGATATTTTTACAATGAGATTACCCTTAACCACGGCAATCTTAAAATATCTGCAGATTACAAAGAGTTTTTAGAGAAATGTATCATAATTGTAGAAAAACATTTGGAGAATCAGGACTTTACTATAAAAACCCTGGCAGCCGAAATCGGGATCAGCCATTCAGTTGTCTATAAAAAAATAAAAGCCATCTCCGGCCAGTCGATCAATGGCTTTATCCGGTTTATCAGACTCCGGAAGGCAGCCAGGTTGTTTATAGATACTACCTGCAATGTAAACGAAGTGGCTACAATGGTGGGTATTTACGATGCAAAATACTTCAGGGAACATTTCAACAAAGTTTTTGGCTTAAACCCATCGGATTATATAAAGAAATACCGTAAACCTTTTGCCGGAAAATTTAGTGTGAACAAAGAAGGAATGCATGGGATTGAGCCATCGGAAAATCCGGAGCCCCTGAATTAAGATAGAATGATCTCATTATATAAAGTTGAATAAAAAGGCTCCCTGAAGGGAGTCTTTTGTACTACGGGACCATCAGGACTATTCTCTGCGAACAACTATTGAGGTGAATTATTTACAGAATTATACCCAACTCCGGTTTTTAAAGCCTCAATCCCCTTTTTTAGACAAAAATAACCAGTTTACCCTCTATTTTAAGAGAATACCTCCCCCATATTAAAGTGAAATCCGTGTATAATATTGCATTGTGCAGATGAACCCCTGCATAACATTGCTTTCAACCCTAATGTAGCTTTATGAATCTTCAGTTGCCATTCCGGAAATCCTTTTTTTTTACATATTCACCTTTTTTACTCCGTAGTTGGTTTATCACAAAAGCTTTTCAACAGCTGGCATTTCATTTTGAATGGATGGCGAAAAATTTCATTTTGCTTTTTTGCAGGTTATTTAAATTAGACAATTTGTTAACCCGGTTAATAATTGGTATCCAACGATTGTTCAGGTCTTCATTTCCTGTAATTAAAAGAAGATACCTGTATGGTAATCGTAAAAAAATATATGTTTCTTCTGTAACGCAGGGTGCTGCGCAAATGCAAATGGATGGCCGTTTTAATGGTTATGTAAAAGCTATTGAAGCTACAGTTGAAAACTGCTGTATCTCAGTATGCCGAAAAAAATTCATGGCAGATTATTAAAAAAACTGATTGCTGGATTATCGGACAAAGACATAAAAAAAACACAGACATATTTGTTTTGCCCCTTCAATTGATAGTCAGCCAATCTTCTCTCATTCATTCAAAAAGCGAACATAAAAGGTTAAGAGCGATTCAAATTAATAAACCAAATGCTAACAAAACCTCACTTAAAAAACAATCAAAACGGGATTTAATTTTTTAAAAACAATAACTGTCTTATGAACAAAAAAACATGCTTGTTATTACGGGGGATAAAAATTCACCGGTTAGTTTTTGCAGTTCTCTTGCTAATATTACAACTGCAGGTGTTTTCTCAAAACACAACCAATGTACTTATTGGTAAAATTACAGATGCCGAAACGGGGTATCCATTGGTGGGCGCTAGTGTAAGGGTTAAAGGAAGCTCAAAAGGTATTACTACAGATGCTTCCGGCGTGTTTAAAATTAACGCAGCAAATTCTGCTACATTAATTGTCACTCATGTTGGTTATGTCAATATGGAAGTAGCCGCTTCATCTTCACTTGCCAATATGCAGTTAAAGAAAATAAATACAACAATGGAAGATGTTATTGTTGTAGGTTATGCTACGCAGAAAAAGGCCACTTTAACTGGTGCTGTGGAACAGATAACCGCTAAAACCTTTGAAAGCAGGGCTGTAACCAATGTGGGCCTTGCATTACAGGGGCAATCCCCCAGTTTAGTAGTTACCCGTACTTCTCCGCGTCCGGGTAATGAAGGGTTGGCTTTTAAAATCCGCGGCGCTACTTCTGTCAATGGCAGTGATCCGTTAATTGTTATTGATGGTGTGCCTGCATTGAACAGCTATTCATTTCTAAATATGAACAGTGATGATATTGAAAGTATTTCTGTTTTAAAAGATGGGTCAGCCGCCATTTACGGATCCCGTGCTTCCAATGGTGTTATTTTGATTACGACCAAAAGAGGAAAAGGAAAAGTAAAAGTTGATTATACCAGCAACCTGCGGGTTACTACCAATGGTATTATTGGTTATTCGCCCACTATGCAGCAATATGCTACAATGTGGCTTGAGGCAAATAAAGAAGAGAGCGTGCCCAACTATTGGGTATGGCAAAATAAGGAGAATTTACTTAAAATGCAGCAAGGTGTTGAAGGCGCTTATCCTCTTTTTGGAATTGATTATTATATTTTCAATGCTAACAGGCTTGATGAGATGTTTGCCCGCCGCTATTCTCAGCAGCACAATTTAAGTATTTCAAACAGGACTGATAAATCCGGGTACCGGTTATCTTTTGGCTATGCCGATAACAAAGGGAACCTGGCAACGGCTTATGACGGGCAGAAACAATACAATGCCCGGTTTAATTATGATTATCAACTGTCGGAGAAATTGAAAATGGAATCCAGCATCAGTTTGGTTAATGCCAAAACAAGTTCGCCTTCTGTCGGGCTTGATAATACACTTTATGGATATGATATGCCGTTCTTCCCGGCCAAAAACCCCTTTGGTCAATGGTTTGCCTGTTTTAACGGAGTTGACGGTGGTGCCAACAGAAACGCTGCAGCAATGACTACTGATGGCGGCAGAGACAATAAAAACTCGCTTACGGGAAGAGTTGATTTAAAAGCTACCTATCAGATTAATAAAGATTTAGCCCTTGAAGGTTTGGCTTCGGTGCAAAACGAAAGATTCAACCAGGAAAGATATGTATTGCAGGTACCGGTATACAACTGGTATGGCGTACAAACCGGAGTTGGTAATGGTACCGGAGGAACGAATAATAACTATTATACGTATGCGTGGACAAGTTTTTATCAGTATTATTCGGCATTGTTGCGCTATAATAAAACGATTAAAGGCGTACATAACATTTCGGCAGTGGCAGGTATAAACGCCGAAAAAAGCAATTATCAATGGGTTTCAGCAACACGTGTTGGATTTGACAATTTAGGCGTTCAGGATATAAGTTTGGCTTCAACTGCAGCGCAAACAAATGCTGGTTTTAAATCACAAAACGGCAGGTATTCTTACCTGGCAAGAGCGAATTACAATTATACCGAAAAATATTTGATAGAGTTATTAGGAAGAAGGGATGGTAATTCCAGGTTTGCTACAGGATATAAGTTTAAAAACTTTGGTTCTGCCCAATTAGGTTGGGTGTTTACCAAAGAAGATTTTTTAGAGGGCATTACTCCGATCCTGAATTTTGGTAAGATCAGGGCAACTTATGGTAGTTCCGGAAATGAGGCCTCCGGCCTTGGAGAGTTTGATTATCTTTCAACCATTGGGGTGGGCACCGCTGTTTTAGGGGTACCTGCTTCGCAGCAGCTATCTACCAGTTTAAATAATAATGGCCTAATCAGTTATACCAGAACATGGGAAAACGTACAGCAGAAAAACCTGGGTATTGATTTAAGCTTATTAAAAAGCCGCCTTTCTGCAAGTTTCGATTATTTTATTAAGGATAATACCGGCATGCTGGTAGGAGTAACTTACCCTGATGTGTTGGGAGGTACAGCACCTAAAACTAACAGCGGTCATTTTAATACCAAAGGCTGGGAAGCCGTTATTACCTGGAGAGACAATAAGAAAGATTTTTCGTACAATGTCGCGTTCAACATAGGTAATACTAAAACGTTAGTTACTGGTGTAGAAGGTGCTGACAGTTACGGTGCAGGAAAAAATGGAATAGTAAATGGTTATGCTTATCAACCCTGGTTTGTATATAAAACTGATGGCTACTTTCAAAGCCAAAAAGAAGTAGATGACTACTATGCAAAATATGGAAGCAGTACGGATCTGGCTACTTTACCTGCAAATAATGTGCAGGCAGCATTACGCCCGGGTGATACAAAGAAAACAGATGTGACCGGCAAAGGAAATATTACAGCCATTGGCAACGCAAATAGTTCATTGGTGTATATGGGCGACGGTACTCCGCATTATACCTTTGGTCTGAATATGGGCGCTTCCTGGAAGGGAATTGATTTTTCAGCTTTTTTCCAGGGTCAGTTTAAGCAGTTAATCATGCGTAGTGGTTGGATGGCTTATCCTTTTAGTGCAATATGGACCAACCAGAACCCCGCCTTCCTGGGTAAAACATGGACAAACGAAAATACCGATGCTATTTTCCCACGCTTAACAGTTAACCCGGCACGTGCAAATTGGAATTATGCCAACAATGATTTTATGTTGCAGAATAACAGGTATATCCGTTTAAAATCGCTGGTAGTTGGTTATACTTTACCTCAAAAAATAATCAGCAGAGCGAAACTTGAAAGGGTAAGGATCTATTTTTCAGGAAACGATCTGTGGGAGACGGCTCATATAAAAGATGGATTTGATCCTGAAATGGGGGAGGCTTCCATAGATAATAATGGCTATCCTTATGCCAGAACATGGTCTTTTGGATTAAACATAGGATTCTAATAACCTGAAATCATTATAAAATGAAAAAAATAGTAAACAAATTAATTATAGGCGGACTTTGTTTAAGCATTGTCTCATGCGAGAAAAAGTTTATAGACTTAGACCCTACTGCTCAATTTACAGATGCAGTTTATTTTAAGCAGCCCGGCGATTTTAAGTCGTATGCTACAAGTTTTTACGGTCAGTTACCAGGATGGAATTTTGGCAATATGGACAATAGTTCTGATTTGTCTGCAAATGCAAATAACAATGGTTACGATTTAGGTCATGGTACAATTGCAATTGGAAGTACAACCTGGAGCTATTCCGGTATTCGCAGTTGCAACACATTATTATCAAAAGCAAGCTCTTATACAGGTACAGGTGATATAAGCCAATGTGTAGGCGAAGCATATTTCTTCCGTGCTTTTGCCTATTTCGGTTTGCTGAGAAACTTTGGTGGCGTTCCGATTGTAACTACTGTGTTAGATGTTAATTCACCTGAATTACACGCACCCCGCAATAGTCGTTATGAAGTGGTTGCCCAAATACTTGCAGATTTGAATGCCGCCATTCCCAAATTGCCTTCGGAGCAAACTATTGCCGGCACCGATAAGGGCAGAGTAAGCAAATGGGCTGCTGAAGCTTTTAAAGTGCAGGTTGAATTGTACGAAGCTACCTGGGAAAAATATGTTGGGCAAGAGCCTGATGGTGATGGCACAACTGTTGGGGCAGGCAAAGCAGGATACGATGTTGCTAACGTAAACAAGTATTTAACTGATGCCGCATCTATGTGTCAGGACGTGGTGAACAATGGTGGTTATGCTTTATGGAACCAAAATGCTACCACCAGTATGGCCAATTTAAGCTCCTGGTATTTATTCAACCTGGAAGATGCAGGTAGCAACCCCGGCGGTTTTGATAAATCAACTAATAAAGAATTTATTCTGCAAGCTGTTTATGATTATACCTATAAACAAAGCGGAATAAACTTAACCTGGACGTCAGGTCAGTTATTCCCAAGCCGCAAATTTGTGGATTTGGCAGTTTGCTCAGATGGACTGCCCCCTGAAAAATCGCCTTTGTTCCAGGGCTATCACCATGCAGGGGATGAATTTAAAAACAGGGATTTGCGGTTGTTAAATTATTTGTACGCTTCAACCACAGCCCCGGCATCTATCACTTTGGACTATGGAAGTTTGGGCTCAAGCGGTTATGGTAATAGCAAATTCGTGGTTTACAAATATGGCCCTGCTCCTGCCGGACGCAGAACTGATAATACCGAATCAGCTAATTATCCTGTCATCCGCCTTGCCGAAGTATATTTAATGTATGCAGAAGCTTTATATGAATTAAACGGAAACATTACCGATGCACAGTTAGATGCCTCTTGTAATAAATTAAGGGAACGTGCAGGTATAGCCCGTTTAACCAATGCATTGGCTACCGCCAATGGTTTAAATATGAAAGAAGAAATCAGAAGAGAAAGAGCTGTGGAATTATACCGGGAAGGTAAACGTTTTGATGATTTAAAACGCTGGGGTATTTTAGAAGCTTCGTTGAATCCCTCCCGTCTTGGAGCAGTAGTGGGTGATGCTTCGTACACTACTGATTTCAAAGATGTTGCCGGCAACCCTACAGTTGCGTATAAAGCCAGTTCTTATGTTTGGGGAGAAGAAGCTGTACAAACTCCTGCTGGTACATTAAAATGTGTGGTAGTTGACAGCTATAAAAATCATGCAGTTGCCAAAAAGCATTACTTGTATCCCATACCAGTCAGTCAAATAATTTTGAACGGAAAATTGCTTCAAAATCCAGGGTACTGACAGCGGTTAGTGATAGATTATAAATTGTTCATTTTTAATAAGCATTTTTTTATGGAAAATAAATTTTTAAATACTGCCTGTTGGTTAATCGCAATAGTCATTTTAGGTACAGGCTGCGAAAAAGGGCCTGATTTTAAAAAATATACTTACCCTGCACAAACAGCTACAGCTCTAAGCCCCGCAAGTGGATATCCGGGCATTGACATAGCCATTACGGGAAAGGATTTTGGTATGTACAAAAATGCCGTGAAAGTTTGGTTTGGCGGAGTTATGGCCGACACAATCAGGTCATGTACCGATGATCAGATTGTGGTACGAGTGCCAGCAAAGGCCGTTTCAGGAAAAGTTAGTTTGCAAGTCTGGACAACTGCAATTGATTCCATTGGGACATTTACTGTTATTCCTGCACCGGCAATTACATCGGTTATTTCGGGTAATAAAATCGCAGCAAACATAGCATTACCGGATATTGATACAATAACCATTACAGGTATTAATTTTGGTACTGATGCGTCAAAACTTGCAGTAAGTTTTAATGGAACAGCGGCTGCCATCCTCTCTCCTCTGACAGACAATATCATTAAGGTAATAGCGCCGGCAGGATATACTACAGGAAACGTTTCTATTACTATTAACGGGTTAACAATACAAAGCGCAACTGCCCTTATAAACCCTACAGCATCCGGCGATATTACCAAATACTTTTTATCGAACTATGGCCCTGCTTTTACCCATGATGTTTGGGATGCTGGCAGATGGGGAGTTCTTGGAGCCCCCTGGATTACAAATGCAGCTGGTAAAAATAAGGCTGGCGGTTTATATGGCGGCTATGCTCATGAAGGATGGAATAATCCTCCGGGATTTATTAATTGGGAAACCTGGGATAATACACCGGTTGTTAATGGTATAATTTATCAACCAACCTCCTTTCCGCTACCTGCAGGAAGTTATACTGTTTCATTTGCAGATTATTCAGAAATTCAAACTAATTCTTCTGTTTATTGTGTGGTTGCAGCAGGAGGAAACGGCATTCCCATTCTTTCTAATCTCTCTTCTGCGTTAGGATACGTTGCCCTCTCGAATACATCCGTGGTGGGAACCACCGCTCCAAATGTGAACGAAACAAAAAGCCTCGATTTTACACTGGCAACTTCGCAAATTGTTTCAATAGGTTTTTTGGGCAATATGGCCGGGAGTGGCAATCCCGGCAGCTATTTTATTGTGAAATGGATAAAATTAGTTAAGAACTAAATTTTATATTAAAAGCAGGGGTAATCTAAAAGCCCCTGCTTATTTTTTTAAAAAATTAAGATTATTCTGCCATAATAAATTTATACATGATTGAACCTTCAATATGAAACCAATATTTTTTAAGCCCGAAATAAGCAATATGAAACGGGTTAATTCATTGCTGTTCATTCCGGTTTTGTATTTATTTGTATTGACTTCATGTAAAAAAAATAGTGCAGGCGCTTCTGCACCAACAGACACTACGTCAACTACAACAATTAAATATATTGATACGTTACCACCATCTGCAGCTATGATACATCCGGGCGGACTGCAAACAAACGAAGATTTTATCCGTATTAAAGCAAAGCTTGCGGTCAAAGCTGAACCCTGGGTTTCAGGATGGAATAAATTGATAGCCAATTCACATGCACAGTTAAGTTATACAGCCAGCCCTACGGCTTTATTGATCAGGGGGGGCAGCTCAGCAGAACAACCTTTGCCGGATAATTATTCCCACGCAATGAATGATGCGGCTGCAGCTTATCAGTTAGGTCTTCGCTGGAAAATAAGTGGCGATGCTGCTTATGCACAGGCGGCAGTGAATATTTTAAATGCCTGGGCAAATACCTGCACTGCAATCAGCGGAGATCCAAACGCTGCACTGGCGGCAGGTATATATGGGTATGAATTTGCCATAGCAGGGGAGCAATTGAGGAATTACAGTGGTTGGGAGGCAGCCGATTTTCAGAAATACCAGCAATGGATGCTAAACGTGTTTTACACGTTTAATCGCGGCTTCCTGGGTGATCATATGAATTGCCATCCCTTACATACATGGTCTAACTGGGATTTGTGTGAGATGGCCTCTGCAATGGCCATTGGTATTTTAACTGATAAAAGATCTATTTATAATTATGTCATGAACTATTATCAGCGGGGAAGTGGAAATGGAAACAACTTCAACACTATCTTTTATGTATTTCCAGGTGCTGATTCAACAATGGCCGAAATGCAGGAAAGCGGAAGGGATCAGGGGCACTGTACACTTTCACTGGCATTATTGACAACAATTTGTCAGCTTGCATGGAACCAGGGTGACGATTTATGGGGCTTTAGGAACAACATTGCTTTAAAAGCAGGTGAGTACGTGGCAAAATACAATGTCGCCAACCTGAATGTGCCTTATTATCCCTATAGCTGGCATGAAGGAGATCCATGGAATGGGTGCGGTGTTGTAACCACAATATTGCCTGAATTAGGGACAGGTGGAAGAGGGGCCATCCGTCCAATGTGGGCTATGATTTATAATCATTATGCGAAAATAAGCAGGGTCTCTGCATCCGGTATAAATTATACAAGCCTGGGTGTTCAATCAACCCAGCCCGAAGGTGGTGGCGGTGATTATGGCCCCAACAGCGGCGGTTTCGACCAATTGGGGTTTGGAACATTATTGTATTCTTTGCCTTAATGATTAAAGGAAATCGATTATTGAATATTTTTTGAATAACCCGGCTGGCGATTAATACTTAAAAAGCAACAACCGTTAAAGTTAACTCCCTGTGTCTGCAGGGAGTTTTATTCAAAATTGACAGGAGATTATGAATGCGGATATGATGGTTGAGAATAATAATGAAGCGTACAGTAAACGACAGGTGTTCAAGCGCACGTTTGATACTTATGAACTGAGCGTAATTAATTATTTGTATCCTGCCACTATTGAAAACCAAATCAAGTTTTGCAGTATGAAGACATTTACTTTTTCATTGATTCTACTTTGTTGCCCTGGTGTGTATGCACAGGAATTAATTACTTACCCTGCACCGCAGGCTGTTGTCTATTCCATGCACAATGATGATTATACGGTGAGGGTACGCAAGCCCGGTGGGGATTGGCAGGATTTGTATGAATACAATGTAAAAGTGGATATGGATAAACCGCAGGATGCCTCCATGGTGTATTTTGATTTTTCCGGAAAGGTGGAATTGTGCGTAAGAAAGAATAATGGTAAATTAAACGATGTAAGAATACGGCCAGCATCAGCTTCTGTAACACCTGCTGTAAAAGGCAACCTTATTTATTTTACATTAACCAATCCATGCAAATTATCAGTTGAGTTTAATGGTGATAAACTGCACAATCTTCACCTGTTTGCAAATGCGGTAGAAACTTCAAAGCCTGATTCTGCTAATGCCAGCGTAATATATTTTGGTCCCGGTGTACATGAGCCAAAAGATCATAAACTAAGTATTCCATCTGGCAAAACAGTGTATATTTCCGGAGGAGCAATCGTAAGAGCAAAACTTATTTGCGACAGTGTAAACAATGTGAAGATTACCGGCAGGGGTATTCTTGATCAGCCACAGGAGGGTATTGCGGTTAACTTTTCCAGCAATGTATCAATAGATGGTATTATAGTACTGAATCCAAGACACTATACCGTTGCCGGAGGAGCATCGAACCATATTACTATCCGCAATTTAAAATCTTTCAGTTACCAGGGATGGGGCGATGGCCTTGATTTTATGAGCTGTTCCGATGTGCTGATAGATGATGTGTTCATGCGTAATTCCGACGACTGCATCGCCATTTACTGCCACCGGTGGGATTTTTATGGCAATGCAAAAAATTACACAATCACCAATTCAACACTTTGGGCAGATGTTGCACATCCCATAAATATCGGCACACATGGAAATACTGAACACGCCGGCGATACCATCGAAAATGTCATTTTTAAAAATATCGATATTCTTGAACATGACGAAGACGACCCTGAATACGGGGGTTGCATGGCATTAAGCGTAGGTGATTTTAATTTGGTAAGAAGTATACATTTTGAAGATATAAGAGTTGATGATTTTGAAGAAGGCAAACTATTCAGTCTGCGTGTATTTTATAACAAAAAGTACAATACCGGGCCGGGGCGTGGCATACAGGATATTCATTTTAAAAATATCAGTTACAATGGCGCCAATCTTTCACCATCCATAATACAGGGATATGATGCAGGACATTCTGTAAAGAATATAACGTTTGAAAACCTGAAGATAAATGGAAAACTGATGCTGGATGCGGCTTTGGGCAATATTGAGATTGGGTCCTGTGCAGAAAAAATAATTTTTAAAAAATAGCATGAATGAGTTGAATCAACTAATCAAACAGCAGGGATGAATGAGCGTGTAAAATCTGCAAAAGCCATTGCTTATTCTGGTAGAGGCTTAACTGTAAAGTTCTGATAAATCAACATTATATATAGGATGAAAAAAGTAATAGTAAACTTACTGCTCGCATTTGGGGTATTGCAAACCGGCATGGCGCACAATCCGTAGTTAACGCAACTATTAAAGGGTTGGGAAAGGGCACGGTTATATAGTTATTTAAAATTTTAAAATGAATAATAAGGAAGTGATGAAGAGAGGTTTAATTTTTTGTGCGGTTGCGATGCTGCTGGCAACAACAATGTATGCTCAGCAGTTCAAAGTCAATACGTTAAAAAACAGAGGGGGCAATAGCATGCAAAATGTATCGGTAAATAATAAATACAGCGCCTATTTATTTACATATTTTACCGGTGACGATGAATCTATTCGTTTTGCAATCAGTAACGATGGTTATAATTACAGGGCGCTAAATAGTAACAGGCCTGTTCTTAATTCATCGGAGATCGGTTCTACGGGAGGAGTACGTGATCCGCATATTTTACGTGGAGCAGATGGAAAAACGTTTTATATGGTGGCTACCGATTTGCATACGGAAAAAAATGGATGGGGTCCAAACCATGCTATGGTATTATTAAAGTCAGAAGACCTGGTTAACTGGAGTTCTCATATTGTAAACATAGCCGAAAAATTTCCTGAATTACCGGGAGTAAGTAAGGTTTGGGCCCCGCAAACCATCTATGATACTCAAAAAGGAAAACATATGATCTATTTTTCTATGAGTTTCGGCGATGGCCCCATCAAACTATTTTATGCTTATGCTAATAAAGATTTTACCGGACTGGAAACTTCTCCCCAACAGCTTTTTTTCAGTCCTGACAGCAGTACTTGTCTTGATGGCGATATTATCTTTAACAATGGTAAATATCATTTGTTCTTTAAAGCTACAGGACAAGAGCCCGGTATAAAACAAGCAGTGTCTGATAAACTGACAGCAGGATATGTGCTGCAGGATAAACGTCTGGAACAGACTGATAAAGAAGTAGAAGGTTCAGGTATATTTAAATTAAACAATACTGACACCTGGATATTAATGTATGATCTTTATAGTAGTGGGAAATATCAGTTTACCAAAAGCAGGGACTTAGAAAATTTTACGCTAATTGACAATGAGGTATCCATGAATTTTCATCCCCGGCACGGAACTATTATCTCTATCACTTTTCAGGAAGCTGAAACATTGGTTAGCAAGTGGATGACGACTGATGACGTAATGCTTTCGGCTCATTCAGCAGCAATTAAAAAAATAAATATAGCATTGGATACAGCAGGCAGAAAACTTATGCTTCCTGTAAAAGCTGCTATAAGTCTGAACCCGTTTAATCCTGAGTTTATTTCATTTCCAGGAATTAAAATTACTCCGGCCACTGCACAAAATTTTACTGCCGGCCCGGTAAAATACACTGTAACCATAAAGGGAAAAGGGGCCCAAACCTATGAAGTAGCCGCAACAAAAAATCGCAATCCTGTACTGGACGGTTATTATGCTGACCCGGATATTTTATATGCTGAGAAAACAGGTAAGTTCTATATATACCCGACAAGCGATGGGTTTGATAATTGGGCAGGTACGTATTTCAAAGCCTTCTCTTCTGACAACCTGGTAGATTGGAGGGATGAAGGCATTATATTGAATCTCAATAAAGACATAAGCTGGGCAAAAAGGAATGCCTGGGCGCCTTGCATTATTGAAAAAAAGATCAACGGTAAATACAAATATTTTTACTACTTCTGCGCAGCACAAAAAATTGGTGTAGCTGTGGCGGATAATCCCACCGGCCCATTTGTTGATTCTGGAAAACCTTTACTGGATAAATATCCGGAAGGCATTACAGGCGGACAGCAAATTGACCCGGATGTTTTTACCGACCCCAAAACCGGTAAGAGCTGCCTGTACTGGGGTAACGGATATATGGCTGGCGCGGAACTCAATGATGATATGATTTCAATAAAACCGGGCACTACTAAAGTATTAACACCTGATGCCAGTTTCCGCGAAGGCGTTTATGTTATTTACAGAAAGGGTATCTATTATTTTATGTGGAGTGAAGATGATACCCGGAGTGAAAATTACCGGGTACGCTATGGCACTTCTGATGCTCCACTGGGGAAAATAACTATTCCGGAAAGCAACCTGGTAATTGCAAAGGACACAGCGGCTGGTATTTATGGAACCGGTCATAATTCTGTTATACAAATTCCCGGGAAAGATGAATGGTATATTGTATATCACCGATTCAATTATCCAATGGGAATTACCATGGGAGAAGCTGCCGGATACAACCGTGAGGTATGTATTGATAAACTGGAATTTAATGGTGATGGCAGTATAAAACAGGTAAAGGCAACGCATGAGGGCGTTAAAGCAATCAGTTTAAAAAGCTTAAATGCACAGAATAAAAGCTATTAAATTAATGGCGAAATACCTCTTGCTGATGGTACCGTTTATTTAAACGCCAGATCCAATAAAATCACCGGTTCTGCTTATACACCAGTTTTAAATTTTCACCTTCCCGCATCCCCGGGACAGTGATGGCTTTCATTGTTAATTCAGTTTCCGTTGGCGCAATGATGGTAAGTGCTGTATTGCCGCGGATGGTCATTTTTACCTGCTTTTTGACGGCGTCGTATTTCCATTGACCAGTATAAGATTCCTTAACGCTTCCTGACCGAATGTATTCCGGCACTCAGCACGGTCGATCTGTATTCCCCAAATAAAGATGTACAAAATGCCGTATACCACTTATAGGATATTAGTAGTGTTGATTGAAAACCTAACTTTAGTATCAGTGATCTATTATGAATTCCCTTTAAACCTGCAAAACATGTATAACAAATTGAAGTATTTAGCTCTTTCTACTATTGTAATTTACTGTTTAGTTTTATTAAGTGGTTGTTATAAGTTAAAGGATTATCTTCATAACCATGGAGATGCTGATTTTAAAATTTGTAACATTAAAAAAATAGCCAGTTATTCCAGCACCGACACTATCACCTGGGTCTTTACTTACAATTCTTCAGGAAACCCAATAAGCGTTATCGGGTCCTTCCCCTATACTTCAAATCCTAATTATACTTTTTTTTATGACAAGCATGAGAGATTAATTCAATTCGTTAGTCCTTATACAAACGGTTATTATGATCAGTGGAGCAGATATGGTTATAATAACAAAGGACAGATAGTAATAGATACGAATTATGCTTTTGGGATCTTTGCAGGGCCCAATCCATTGCCTTCTCCCTACTTAACGATAACTTATTATGATTATGATGCCCTTGGTAGAATTATTCACACAAAAGATGTCCATTACTCACAAGAGGTCTACATTACTACCACTGAAAAGTTTTATAATTATGATGCTAATGGAAATCTTTCTGATGGATCAGTTTATGATAATAAGCTGAATGCACATAGGACCAACGCCATTTGGATGTTTCTTAAAAAGGACTATAGTCTTAATAATCCATTTATAGCTACTCAGTACAATGAATATAATTTACCGGTGATATGCCCCCGTACTGATATTGTATCAGCTTTTTCCGGTAATGTCAAAATTGACTATTTGTGTAACTGATGGAATTTCCAGAAAAAGCTTTTTCAAAAGAAATTATCACGTCCTTTGTATTTTCTGCTGACGTTGACCGGGACTCTGGCAAAATGATGTTTTGGTTTTACGAAATCAATAGGAATGAATTTGCAATGCAGCGATTAAATAATTTTAATACAAGTTTGAAACTTAAAAGACGACAAGCATTGCATAATATTGTTGTATAAACAAATTGAGGTTCATGGGTTGCGTTTGGTAATCTTGCGGCAACCGGGATGGATGCTGGTACTATAAGGGAGAGGGGTATATTGTGCAACCCGGCCTGACGGCGATATGGGAAGGTACCCAGAGATCCTCGAATTCATTTCCATAGTTTTCAGGACCCAATTGTAAATATTAATAAATATCGCACCCGGTTTATGTTCCATTTTTCAGCAAAGCATTTCTTTTTATTAAACATCTTTTTTTTAACCGCTTGCGCGGCTAAAAATGGCAATATGAATAATACTGCAGGCGTTCAGTTTCTTGTTGCCGACACAACCAATAACGCAGGAGCAAAACGGGACCGGGAATCAATAAAGCATTTCTCTACGCTTGCCAGGCAAATAAATCTTGATGACATTACAAAGGGTGCAGGTGATCTTGAGATCAGGGCCTGGTACAGCTTTGCATTCAGCAATGAGGAAGAATTGTATTCAATTAAATTTATTGATTCTGTATGTACGCTATCCTATCACAGGTTGTATATGCACAGTTACGACTTTGACGATAGCGCACATAAAAAATGGAACCCCATTACTGCTCCGGTACCCGACAGTTTCATTTCAAAAACAGTGCTGCTAGAAAAACCAGGTTTGTCCGAACTGCATACCGGTAGTATCTGGAACCTGAAATCACAAAGCGAACTCAATATACCGGACAGCATTGGGTTTACAGATTGCGATTCTTATAGTATAGAAATTGCTGACAAAACAAGGTATAAATTTATGCGGTACCATTGTCCGGACGGATACTATAATAAAACCGGCAGAAAGGAGATTAAGGATTTTCTTCATGTTTTTAATTATGTCCGGTTGCTCGCCGAAAAATACCGGGCCAAAATTCCTTACTGACCAGAAATGATATTGTTAGGTTTAGTTTCTGTGCCGCGCGTGCTGAAGTTACCCTTAACGCCAGCTTAAAAATATATTTCACTCACACCCGAGAAATGCTGTTAAAAAAAGAAATTGCCCCTTTTGCACCTTTGTTGCCCCTTTATTGGTATTTATCCTAAGCTTCCTTTGTTTGTGATTTGAAATGAGCAGGAACAGGTTTTCATGTGATGGCTGTCAGCTGAACCCTGTTCGCCGTGAAATACTTTGCACTTTATAACAAAAACCATTTTATGCTATTAAAAAGCCAGCTTATCCGCGACCAGGTTAAAAAACTTCGTATTCATACCGCGATGGAACGCAACTGGTCAGTTCCTCACCGGAAAATTGAAGTGAATGTCCAGGCTAACAACGTTACACTGAGTGGCACCGTGGCCACAAAACAGGCGCGGGATGAAGCAGGCAAAATTGCGATGCAGTGCCGGGGCGTTTCTTCTGTTAATAATAGCATCCTGGTAACCGGCAACGACTCATTACTATGATGCAGGCCCAAACAAAATTAATATTCATTAAAATAGCCCATACTTTGGTATGGTGTTGTTTCAATGCAGTTATTTTTTATATGCTGTATGCAGTTGCAGTAAATAAAATAGACTGGGTTCTCTGGATGGGATACGGTATTATGCTGGCGGAAGGTCTTGTTTTATTTGCTTTTAATTATGTGTGTCCGCTAACGATTATTGCGGGTAAGTACGCAGCTTCCACGAAAAATAATTTTGATATTTACCTTCCCAACTGGTTGGCTAGGTATAACAAATCGATCTATACCTGTATCCTGATAGTCATTTCCGCTATAACCATTTACCGCCTGCTGTCAAACTGAAGAGAAAACCAAACTGAGGATCGCTATGTTCTTATTTTTTTACTGGCATTTCCCATATTAAAAATGTGCAGGTTTCTCTATCTTTGGAAGGATGATAAAAACTGTTATTGTAGAAAACGAAAAGCCGCAAAGCGACTATCTTATTGGTTTGCTGGCGAAACATTTTCCTGAGATTGATATATTAAAGGTTTGCAACAATGTACCTGATGGCATCAAAGAGGTTAATACATTACAACCCCAATTGCTGTTCCTCGATGTTGAATTGCCACCTTTCACCGGTTTTGACTTGCTGGAACAAACACGGATGGCAAACTATCAGGTAATTTTTACTACCAGCTTTAATCAGTATGCTTCTAAAGCTTTTCGGTTTTGTGCGCTGGATTTTATTGAAAAACCATTTGGCGTTGAAGAATTGAAGGAAGCTATTAACAGGTATAAAAATTTGGCGGCTACAGGTTCCAAAAAGAATATCGACAATCTGCTCCACAATATTAAACAATCAGATGTTTCCATGCAAAAGGTGGGCATCCCGGTATTGGGCGGTTTGGATTTTATCACCGTATCTGAAATAATATATTGCAAGGCTGAAGATAACTGTACTAATTTTCATTTGACGGGAAAGCGAAAAATAACTGCCACTAAAACATTAAAATGGGTAGATGAATTGATGCGCGACCATCATTTTTTCCGGATACATGATTCTTATCTGATCAACCTCAATCATATTAAAAAATACAAAAAAGGGGGCGAGGGCGGTGTTGTTGAACTGACCGAGCAAGTAGAAGCCGATGTGTCCAGGAGAAGAAAAGATGATTTTATAAAAGCGCTTGCTAATCTTAATATGATCGTTCACAAATAACGAATTCAAATTCGCTATCTTATCAGTACTACCGAACCCTTTTTCAGGACCATGGGTTGTCCGGCCAGCTGGAACTCACATATCCAGACATAGGTGCCGGATAGTTCCATTTGATCTTTGTTATAACCATCCCATCCTGCAGCCAGGTTGCTTGTGCAGAATATTTTTTTACCCCAGCGGTCGTAAATAATAAAAGAGTACATTATTACCGTTCCAGACAGTACCGGTTTGAATACATCATTACGTCCATCGTTGTTAGGCGTAAAGGCTGTGGGGATGGCAAAGCCACAGTATTTTTCAATAACATTTATAGTGTCAGCGCTCATACAATTGTACTTATCCTGTGCCTGCACCCAATATGTACCGGATTGCGTGATGCTGAGCGAGGTAGTGCTGGCACCTGTGCTCCACTTATAAGCGGAAAATGTGTCTTTTACCTGCAGCGTAAGACCATCGGTCATGCAAAATCCTGTATCCCTTCCCAGTTTAATGGCAGCAGGAATATGCAGGACAATGCTGTTTGATGATGCAGTTGCCGGCACCACACAGGCAGCATTGCTTGTTAAAGTGCATTGAATGATATCTTTATCTGTAAATGTATTGCCGGAATAAAAGCTGTCGTTGACACCTGCATTAAAATCGTTGCGCTTCCATTGATAGTCAGGAGAGGAACCGCCGTTTGTTGAAGTAGCTGTAAAGTTTACCGTTGCACCATTGCAAATAATATTGTCTGCATCATCCGGGGCAATGTTTACTGACAATATTTGGGTAGGAATTACTTTAACCAGGATACTGTTGGATGTTGCAGGGTTGCCGGTCACACATTCGGCAGCACCGGCTGTTAGCTGGCAGCTTACTACTGCGTTATTAGCCAGTACCGAAGTATTAAAAGTTGGGCTGTTAATACCTGTATTGCCGCCATTGACTTTCCACAGATAGACGGGCGAAACGCCGGCGTTGAGCGGTGCAGCGGTAAAGGTTATGGACGACCCGGAGCAGATACTATTATCAGCATCATCCGATTTTATAGTAATGGACAAAGGCTGGTTGGTTTTTACAGTCATAGCAAGGCTATTGGAGGTATCCAAAGGGCAGCCGGTTGCGCTTAACAAAATACAACTTACCACATCATTGTTGGCTAAACTGCTATTTGTATAGGTTGTACTGTTTTGGCCAACTGAAAGATTGTTTACCTGCCACTGATAATTTACCTGACCGGAATAGTTTTCAATTGTGGCCGAAAATACCGGGCTCGTATTTTCGCAAATAACCTGTCCCTGATTGCTGGCTATGATAATCTTGGGCTGGCAGACCGGTTGTGCTACAATCTTAACCTCCTCGTCTGATAATGCCCGATCCCAAATAGCAACATCATCTAAATCACCTATCCAATAATGATGTATAAGATTATTATATGGATTAACGCCACCCTGCTCGGGTATAGCGCCGATATAGAAAGATTTGCCAGCCACGACAACAGTCTTAATATTATCAATGGCTAATGATGCCACCGTGCAACCGTCACTATAGATTTTGATTTGGCTGCCATCATAGCTGACAATTACATTGTGCCAATTGTTATAAAGCGGTAAGGCATTGTCAGCAAAAGTGTCAAAATAACTGCAATGCCCTGCAACGGCGAATACGGCATTGGCGAATATTGTTATCCATGAAGTGCCGCAGCTGCCATCACCACCATAGCCAAATGCATCATTATTAAGTGTAAAATCTGTTCCCTTGTACCAAAATGAAATCGTCCTTGTTGTAGTTGGATAGTTTTTGCAATTCCCCACTATATACTGTGTGCCATCGAAATGATAAGCTGCATTGGAAATACCGTAACGGTCAGTAGTCAAAGCAGCGCCTGTGATATCGGGATTATTGCCGTTACCACTTTCATCGTTCGCATTTCCGTTAAACGGATACCACGCAACCAGGCCAGTATGTAATGAAGCAGGCCATGGATTGCTTGCCGCAGAACAGCCTGGATTAACTGCTTGCGACGCTACAAACACTGATTTGACAGTTAATGCTGTTAAAAGGAATAAGGTTTTTAACATAATACAATTGTTGTGCAACAATTAGTTTAAAATTAGTAAATAATTATTGCTGGCACTGTTCACTGACAAAAACCTTCTTAACCGGAAGCTGACAGAAATGATAAGTATAAACTGTTTCATTATGTTTTTTTTGTTTGATTACATCATAAACTTACATCCCCGCACAGGGTGTTTTTGCTAAGAAGTAGCAAGTGGCTGGAAATAAAAGTATACGGCATAAACCGGCGGGTATATGCCAGTGTTACCAGAACTCTGCGGAACAACGGGACAACAAAGGGCAATGGAAGCTATTGAAATAATGGCAGTTGATAAAGGTAAATAAGTTGCAAGTAAATTAGAGTAACCAGAAAAAGTGACTGCACCAGCAAATGGGCAGCCCTTTTTCAGTATTTAAGGCCGGCCTGCGGCGGGAGAAAAAGAAAATGTGATCGCCATTTTCTGAGCGATCAAAAAATTTGATCAAAAAAATAAGAAGGCAGAATTGTTGTAACACCAAATGTTACTTGACAGATTTTTTGTTTTTGATATTTGTTTATTGGAGCACCAATCCACCCTGAAAAAATTAGAATCCTTATTAATTTTCAGTTTATTTGCATCAGGCAAATGCAAATCCCAATATATGAACGCAACGAACAAATGAAAATGACAGCTTATAACAATTCCCTTTTTGCGTGTTGCATAATTGCCCTAATGGGAATTGCATTCCTTGCACCCTCATGTACAGGATTCGGAAACAACGCGTTCATACGGGCTGATTCTATGTACAGGGCAGGAGAGAAATTGTATATTGAAAAGCAATACCCAAAGGCGTTTGCCTTGTACCGGCAGGCCGCGCAGTTGGGTCACACCGATGCCATGAGTAATGTTGGATGGATGTATGAAAAGGGAGAAGGTGTTAAGACAGACTATGAGAAAGCGATGGAGTGGTACCTGAAAGCAGCCGGGGACGGAAACAGTGCAGCAATGACCAATATAGGCTGGATGTATGATAAGGCAGAAGGTGTAAAAGAAGATAATGTTAAAGCGGTAGCGTGGTACAACAAAGGAGTTGATGCCGGGAATAGCAGTGCCATTTATGATTTGGCATGGATGTATGAGCATGGGGAAGGCGTTGGTAAGGATTACCAGATAGCGATGGCATATTACCAGAAAGCAGCGCAGGCGGGAAGCGGGGAGGCGATGAACAGTATTGCTTGGATGTACGAGCATGGGGATGGGGTAAGCCTGGATTATACAAAAGCAATGGAATGGTACAGCAAAGCTGCCGGGAAGGGTATCTCAGGCGCTGCATGTAATATTGGATACATGTATGAAAAGGGTGAAGGCGTAGATACGAATTACGGGAAGGCAATGGGATGGTACCAGCGGGCAGCCGGGGCCGGCAATACAAATGCGATGAATAATATCGGTTGGCTGTACCATAAAGGCGCAGGCGTTGCCAGGAATGACCAGTTGGCTGTTGATTGGTACGAAAAATCAGCCAAAGCAGGTTATGATATTGGCCTTTACAATCTTGGATTGATGTATGAGAATGGCGAAGGAGTAACACGCGATTATCCGCACGCGATGGCCTGTTACCGGGATGCAGCAAAAGCCGGCAATGAAAAGGCCATGAATAATATGGGATGGATGTTTGAAAAAGGAGAGGGCGTGCCTGCCGACTACGGGAAGGCGATCGAATGGTACCAGAAGGCTGCGTCCCTGGGTAGCGGTGATGCTATGAATAATCTGGGCTGGATGAACCAAACCGGAGAAGGAGTAAATAAGGATTATCAAAAGGCTTTTGACTGGTACCAAAAAGCAGCAGCAGCAGGAAGTGCGGATGCCATGAACAATATCGCATCAATGTATGAAAAAGGAAAAGGTGTAAAAAAGGATAGCACAAAAGCAGCAGACTGGTACAAAAAAGCGGAAGAAACGAAGCGTTTGGCGAAATGAACCAGATTGGGATTTTTTTTTGCCCTGATGCGATGCAGGTTTTTCATTTGCATGGACCGGAAAAAAACTTTTTATGCATCAAACCACTGACAACAATATACCAGTTGGGACAATTAAAGACGAAAGTAGTCCGGAAGGAAGTAATAATTAATCAAAAAGATAAACATTAGATAATAAGTAAAGTAGCAAAATCCAGCCCAGTGTAATTGCAATAGTAACGATTGTAAATTAAAGGCCACTGCGGGGTGGGCCGCCTGAAGACAAAGGGGACGGGGCCGTTGCAGGCATTGAATTCATTTTGAGTAGTTTTCAGGACCAAACCAATCACAATGACAGATCCAACAAGTAATATGAAAAGCATTGTTTGGTTTAAAGAACAAATTGAACCCTGTATTAAGAATTTTGAAATCAAGTATAAATTTTTTGAGAAGGGAGATTTTGGGGCACTCAATCAAGTAGAGTTTAACTCGAAAGAAAAAGGGGGCGAAATTGATTTTTGGAGTACAGGCTGGTTAGGTGTTCATTTAGTTGATTATACAAAAGGGGAAGAAATAAATGTTTTTTTAGAACCACATCAAGAAGAAGAAAAAGAAAGAGTTTTAAGACGGTTACAAGAATTATTGAAATAAAAAGTAAAGCCACGTTTTTCGTGGCTTTACTTTTTTAGTATGTCGTTATAAATATTATAATTTTCGTCGGCAAAACAAACAAAGACAATCGTTTCAATTTTATTAGTTGTAGCCGAAAAATCCATTACAGTTTTAATGGCAGTTTGAGCAGCTTTATTCTTAGGAAATTTATAAATGCCAGTACTGATGTTTGGAAAAGCAATAGACTGAATTTGATTATTTAATGCAGGATTGTTTCCTCCCCTGTTGTTCGGATTAATTTTCCCATTAACATCTTCTGAAGAAACGTGGGCAACCACAGTAAATCAATTAACATGGTACCTTGCATCCAAATGAGAGTAGTACCTATTGTAATTTGACAACAAAAGTATCAGTTACAATGTATCACGTTGAATCGGATAATTCCGCACCGGAAATTTTTGGAGAATGGACTAAGGAGTATTAATTTAAAATTATGAGGTGTTTTTTTTTATTTTGCTTGATCTTTCTCATTAGCGGATGTTTTTGGGGAGGAGGTTTTTATGATTATTACCGGGAAGAAGACTTATGGAGGTTGCCTTTAACTAAGCCGTATGAATTTACAAATATTGCAGGAATAACAAAAGATATGCAATATGGCGATAACTGGCATTTAGATTTCAGAACTCTTTGGGACAGCGTATCTCCGGCTCACGTAAATGTAAGTATGATAAACGTTGACAAAGGGATAATATACGGTTATGGTACTGCTAATCCATGCGGGCATTTTATAATTAAAACTGCTTCTGGAGAGGAAAAGACCTATAAAGATGCAGAAGAATGGGAAAAACAACTAACAAAATTAAATGTAGATTATAATAAAGTATATGATGTATTAGATTTGTTTGAAAAATTTAAAAATGAAAAAAAATTGTTGTGGAGATCTGCAAAACCTTGAAAAGTTGTGATGCTCTATATCAACGACTAATACGTGGCAATAGTTAACTTAGCGGCATGATAAATAATGCTAAAATCAAGCAAATTGTCAGTGCCGAAATGAGTGATTTTTTATCACCATTGGGTTATAAATCCATTAAAGTAAAAGCCGGTGTGGTTGCATCATTTGAAAAAAATGATGCAACCAATTATTGTGAATTTCATTGTCATGTTAACAAGTACAATGATTTCCAGCTGGTCTATGGTTTTAGCTTTGGGATTAATGAGGTTGTGCAGGTATTAAAATATATTGATTCTCATGTACCATTAGCCAATTATAAATATGAAGTAAAGGAGGCGATTACTGGAATCAGCCCGGGACTATTGCTTGATCCCCTGCATATCAGCAGGGCATATAAATTTTTTAACACCGGGATGGAACTTTTGTCCATTATTGAAGAAATTAAGTTGTTTTACGAAAAAAGATTTATTCCCTTTTGTAATAAATATTCAAGCCTTGTTGAGTTGGATAAGCTAATGAATTCGGCTGATGATTTTTGGCTGGATAGCACTGGTAAGAGCATTCCCATTTCTTTTTTCCATGTAACACGTCTGGTTATTTCAAAAATGTCAAACAGTCCACGCTATGATGAAGTAGTAGAGCGGAATTTTCAGGCTTTAGAGGCAATTTGGAAGGCAGAAGGCGCTACTTATGACAGAACAGATGAATCAAAGCCAGAAGTATTTACTGCTAACTATCTAAATAGCGCATATTCTGAAAAGGAGTAAACCGTAAGACAGGAATCAATGACTTCCGTGTAACCCAAATCTCCAGGAATGAAAAATATAATAGAAGCGCGCGAACTTTGATTTTATTGCCAATACAACTTTGCCTTTGTTATACAGATTAGAAAATTTAGATGCATTGGATAAGATTATTAATGGGAAAGAGCCCTGGGAGACCGATTGGCTTATACCTTATATGTTTGGAGGATATTTTCACCTGAAAAGGAATAGGTTTTTCCTTTAGCTTAAATCTGCAGTATTATTTCTGTAAACGCGCAAATGTAAAATCACTGGTGAAAACTGCCGGAGATGACGCAGGCGGGAACCGGCGCCCTTTTCTTAATTTACCTGGGCGGATTTCTATTTACTCAGAAGCGTTGTATGTACTGAGTTCTCAATATATGCAATCACGTCAAAATGCTTTTTTAAATTTATTTCCGTGAATTGCGTTGTCTCCTGCGGCCTTGAGCCAATTGAACGAAAACCTGCCGTTGAATTAAGGATTGGTATCTCATTAATATTTCTGATATCAAGCAGGAAATTCCTGAACTTACTTTTTGAAAAAAAATATTCATAGGTCCCCGTAAAGGAAGGATGCACCTCATAGTATTTTTCCGGACCGTAGGCTGAATAGGACCCGGTATTAAAAGTAAATCCAGCTACAATATATTTCTGACCATACCAACCAGATAAAAAACTACCCATTTTACCGCTGGCTTTTGTAACATGTGTGTTGTCTGCCGATATAATTATTTTTCTGCCCGGATAGTTCTTTACCAGCCAGTCTATGTTTTGTGCCATGTATTCATCCCTGCTTTTTGATTTCGCTGATTTGTATCGGGAAGACAGGCTTTGTACAAAAATATTCATATCGTGTTTTATTCTTGCCAGCTCCTGTATGTCAATGCCCGCATATGCTGAATTGTTTTTAGCTGCCAGGTACTGGTCTATTGTTTCAGCTTTCTCACAGACCTGGTCCCAGGGCAATTTTCCATTTGTCGCGTCACCGTACCATTTCTTAAGTTCAGCAAGATCCGCCAGCAATGCAGTATCATGAACGCTGGCAAAATCTTCGACGGCGTCAAAGGCCGCCATACCGTTTTGCATATCAAATCCCTTAAATGCTACTGTGTTCCCGGTCCTCTGGTTATAAGCCCTTATCCATTGAATAATGTCAATCATCTCCTGCGTTTGCCAACTTGGGTAGGCTAAATTTTTAATTACATCAGTGAGTGTTCCAGTGCCACGTAACACATATTCGTTGATCCTATCAGCTTCTGCTGTGGGAGATTCCAGGGCAAAGATTGAAAACCCCATTTTCTCAACCAGGTATTTTACCATGCGTAATTTGAGTTTGTAAATGGGCGAAGAACCATGAGAGTTCTCACCCAATGCCACTATGCCGGCATTCCCAATGATTTTATTAAGAGCAGCTAAATCACCGGGGTTAGCACCTGTGACCAATGATTTTATTGGAACTGCCATCTTATTTAAATGCATGATTTCTGTGCTGGATGGCTCCCTGAAATCAGGGGCTCCGTTCCCATATTGCTGCCCGTTAATTTTTATTGTAAAATTATCAAACCAAAATTCGCCTGTTCCGGCCGCTACCAAAGCAATCAATAATCTGTCCGGTGAATAGTTATCGGAAAAAGATGCCTGGTATGCGGCCATTATCCATTCGTTATTATTTCCTTTTATTGCTGGCGATACATCAGGCTTGCCGCCACCAGGATCACGGAAGGCTAACATGGTTACCAGCGAATCAGCATTCTTATACTTGATAAAACCTTCAATTTGTACCGTTTTTCCTGCGATCAGTTTTCCCGGGATGGATAAAAAAGTATAGACCTGTCCGTTTTTTACAGCTATATACAGACTTTTATCCCCGCTTTTGGTTGTACTGCTGTCCAGCCGGGCAGCATACATTTCTCCTTCACCTTCGATGGCCCATTTTCTGGGCTGGGCTTTGTAAACACCATACTCAAAATCAAGATTTAAAAATTGCTGGGCAGCTCCTTTGCCGGAAATAAGAGACAGGCAGCATATTGCTGCAATTGTATGCTTCTTCATTGATGGTAATTTGCTCCAAAGCCTTGAGACGTCAAAAGTTTGCTGAAGGTTACATGGCCATTACGGGCATTGAGTTCATTTTACGTATTTTTCAGGACTGCTGGACAGGAATACGGATTTTAAATTTTATGAGGAACGCAACACCGACCAGCCAGGCTTTTGAAGGCGAACCGATTCTGTATGTATACCACGATATGGATGGTGAATGGCAGTTCCTGACTGAACTGGCTGCAAACATGGCTAATTTAATGGTTGTCGCCCTTTCAGAAATTACCAAACCCGATCCCACAATCAATGAAATCTATCATTTACCCTATGGATGGCGGGCATGGCGGGTGGACAGCCATAGTGACTGGCAGACGGAAGAATATGAAATGGAGGAGGGGAAAGAAGAATAGTCGTTTCGCTGCAGGTACAGAGTGAGGCCGCCTAAAGGCGAAAAGGGGCGGGGCCCGCCTGCGGCGCAGGAAAACAAAAGGAAGAACTTCTATCTCAGAAACTTATAATCTGAAACTGACCAGAAAAGGGGTACGCTTACAGTGTGCCGTTATTATTTTATTTTTGAAAATCTGTGTTCGTCAAATATTTGTCCATTTTTAAGAATTGATTTTTTAAATATTCCATCTTTAGTAAATCCATTTTTTGTCAACACTTTCATGGAGCCAATATTATATTCAAAAACGCCGGTATGAATTCTAATGAAGTCAAGTTGGCCGAAGCCATATTCAGTCAGTAGTTTTACAGAAGTAGTCGCAATACCTTTGTTCCAATATGGTTCACCAATCCAATATCCTATCTCTGCAGTTTTTTTATAAACATCACTTTGTCCAACTAAACCAATTACTCCACAAAACTCTTTCTTATATTCTATAGCGAATGTCGTTTGAGAATTTTCTTTTTGTGAAAGATTTATGAAATATATTGCGTCGTCAATGCTATAAGGCGATGGAAGAACGTCCCTGACGTTATCCCATATTTTTCTATTGTTGGCGAGTCGCGCTAATACATTTGTGTCGCTCTCGTAAAGCTCGCGTAAGATTATGTTTCCTTCTTTTAGCATAGATGCTGATCGAACTAATGCCACACAACGTTCGAGTATCTGCGAAGGCAGGCATTTCATTGTTTGTCCAGCCCGGTACAAATGCCCATTTGAAAATATATTGTTGAAGTTATGAACTAAAGCTGAACATTGAATGTCAAGCCCGAACCGCTGCTGATGCTTGCACACAGCTGATGTTACATTGTCAAACCCTGCTTTTGCAAATACTTTTGCTGGCTGCTGTTTTAATTTTTTTTGTCCTCTTTTTGTAATAATTCTTTTACTCCAAATGCAATTCCATATGCATCTGCATTGTCAGAATTAGTTAAAATAATTATTGCTGTTTTATCTTCGATATAAC
>Ga0193753_10000246_pt1 | contig 53649 bp, 48 predicted proteins | sample H1c2metaG_FD_144925 | JGI IMG/M metagenome (GOLD analysis project Ga0193753, IMG submission 144925) | Soil microbial communities from a riparian zone of the East river system, Colorado, United States - H1c2 | ecosystem: Environmental > Terrestrial > Soil > Riparian zone | place: USA: East...
CGCCCATACTGGTGCCGGCGATGCAATCGATCGGAATTTTCAGCTCTTCAAGAACCTTGAGAACGCCGATGTGCGCCATGCCGCGCGCGCCGCCGCCGGATAACACCAGGCAGATGCGCGGGCGGACCTGCGGAGCGGCCGCCGGTGTCTCGCCATGGACCCATTGACAATTCACCGCCAACGCACAGGCCAATCCGAGTCGTACCGCGAGTTTCCCCATGATGGGGACAGTTTAGAGCACCGCGGACAGTTTAGAGCACCACGTCGATAGTGGAAGCCGTAAAGGTATTGCTGGCGCGGTCATAAAGTCCGCGGGCAACGAACTTGGTCGCCGGCGTGGGCGTTGCGAAAGTCGTGGTGAGCTGGGTCACGAAGGGGCCAAAGCCGTTGAACGACTGGATGGGAGCGCCGGCTGCTTCTGCGGTCGCACCCGCACCGACGCTGAACAGCGGCACGAACAGCGGCAGGCCGTTCGCCGCCGGCACCGCCACCGCCGGAACGATGGTCGGACTCGCTGCCAGCGTAGTGATATCGATGGTTTCGGCGCCGATGCGCAGCTGTCCGGAACCGAACGCGGCATTGGCGCGGTCGATGCTCAAGCTCGTGGAGGTCAGCGTGGCAAAGGGCGCCGCCGTCCCGGATCCCGTCCAGGCCACTGCCAGGGTGGCGAGAACGCTGGGTTCCGCCTGTACGGATTGCGCCAGAAAATCGGGCGGTCCGGAGCCGAAGCGAGACACGTAGCCATCGACCCACACGGGATCACCCGCCGCCAACGTGGGAAGCGTGAGCGCTCCGGTGTTGACCACAAAATTGGCCGCAGTGGGATCTTGCGCAGGGCTGACGCCGTTGCCGGCAAAATTGTAGGCGCTGACCGGCCAATTCTCGATGCCCTGTAGGTTCATCTGCAGGCTGCCGGAAGCAGAGGAAGTCAGCGAGCCGAACAACTCGGTCGATTGAATGCGCACCGAGCCGGTGTCCGTCGAGGATCCGGTGGAATCGAGCTGGGTCACCCCCGCGGCCGACAAGGAGTAAATGCCGCGCGCCGTGATGTGCTGACCGACGGCAATGGAATTGAAGTCCAAGGGCCCCAACGTCGCGAGTCCATCGGCGGTGACGAGCGTGCCGGGGCCGATGGTCACCTGCGAATCCAAGTTCTCGTACTGAACCAGCTGGGCCGCATTGGCGAACAGTGTCGCTCCCCGCAGCGTCAGCGTATTGCCGCTGCGCGCGATGACATCTCCCTCCAGTCCGTAGGTGAAGAAATCCTCGAGCGTGCCGCCGGCGACGACATACACCGAATGGAAGCTGCCGGCGTTGATTCCGGTACCAGGCGACGGCGTGGGTTCGAACTTGGTAAATGCCGCAGCCACTGTCGAGCCTGCCGAGGTCTGTGACAATGCCTGCAGCCCCGGCGCCCCGACAAAGGTTTGGCCGCTCAGCGTATAGACGGTGTTCGCATCATTGAACAAGGTGTTCGTGCCCAAGCTGTTCACTTCGTCGAAGAATGGCCGCACCACCACCGTATAAGTACCGCTGTTGACGCTCGAATTGATCAACGGACCGCGCACACGAATCAGCTTGTTGTCGGATGCCGCGGTCGAGACCGTCATGAAGGGCTTGACGGTGAGTTTCGGCGGGCTGGCCGTCAAGTCGACGCTGTTCGATGCGAACATGTCGTAGTTGACGGCAAGACGCAGCGCATTGCTGGTCGCAAAGGTCGGCTGCAGGATCAGTTGATTGGCCGTATCGAAATTGACGGTCACCGCCACGGTTGTGGGAACGACGCCGGATGGGTCGACCACATTCACCTTCACCGGCGCGCCGTTCACGATCACGGAGATCTGCGCGCTGGTGTAGTCCAGCGTGATGATCGCCTGGGTGTAGGTGTCGACCGGCACACTCGCCGTTGCCCACAGCTCCGAGAGATCGGTGAGCTTGGTGAAATCGACCGTCTCCGGAACGGCAATCGCCGAAATGGCACCGTCGGCCTTGCCGACCAGAATCACGGAGTCGACGGTCACAATGTAGCTCGCGAATTGGCCGCTGTCATCGGAGGTGGCGAGGGTGGTCCACGCGACTCCGAAGCCGCTATCCTGGTTGTTGTTATGGCAGCCTGCGGCGATCAGACCGAATGCGCAGGCGGAGAGCAGCGCTACCAGCCGGCCGGCCGCCTTGAACTTGAACGATGAATGCACTACAGGTTCCAATTTTTTGGGGAAGGGACTTAAAGTTAAGGCTGCGTAGAATAAAGGCTTTCGAGACCTGGCGCGCAGCAAAGTTCCATTTAGCGCCTTTTTAGGCGCCTTGGGGCCGAGGCACCTGCTGGGTGATGCAGTGAATGTTGCCCCCGCCCAGCAGCACTTCCCGGGTGGGCACCCCGAACACTTCGCGGGTTGGAAACAAGCGCTTCAGGGTGCGCATCGCCGCCGCATCGCGGCGTTTCTCATACAAGGGCATGACCACGCGCTTGTTCGCGATGTAGAAATTGACGTAGGAGGCGGCCAGCCGATCTCCGGCGCGGCGCGGATGGCTGCCGGGATGGGCCTCGATTCCGGCCGCTTCCTCAGCGGTCATGAACAAAGGTTCGGGCTGATGAAGCCGGTGGATCTCCAGGCTGCGGCCGCGCGCGTCCTTGGCGTGACGCAGCCGTTGATAGGCATCCTGCGAAATCTCGAACTGCGGATCGGAGCGATCGTCGGTCCAGGTGAGCACCACATGACCCGGACTTGCGAAGCAGGCCAGTTCGTCGATGTGGCCGCCGGTTTCGTCCAGATACACACCCTTGTCCAGCCAAATCACTTTGGTCACGGACAGATAGCGGCGCAGCTGCTCCTCGACTTCTTCACGCGTCAATTGCGGATTGCGATTCGGATTGAGCAGGCACTCTTCGGTTGTCAGGCACGTGCCTTGTCCATCGACATGAATCGCGCCGCCCTCCATGATCAGCGGCGTGCGGTATCGATCCGCTCCTTCCAGCTCCAACACCTTTTGCGCAACCTGGTCGTCCCGGTCCCATGGAAAATACAATCCGCCGTTCAGACCTCCCCACGCGTTGAAGGTCCAGTCGACGCCGCGCCGGCGGCCGCTGCCATCGATGACGAAGGTCGGACCGCAGTCGCGCATCCAGGCATCGTTGCTGCTGATTTCAACCACGCGCACATTGCGCGGCAGGCAGGCGCGCGCGTTGTAATACTGCGCCGCCGACGCGCCGACGCTCACCGCCTCGCTGCCCGCGATCGCGGCCGCCACCGCGGTGAATGCCGCCTGAGCCGGCTTGGCGCCGAGACGCCAATTGTCCGGCCGCTCGGGCCAGAGCATCCAGCATCCGGAATGCCGCTCGAACTCCGCGGGCATGCGAAAGCCGTCTTTCTCGGGCGTTGATTTAAGGTTGCGCAAGCTTCACGTCTCCGGCGCGCATGCTAGCATTGCGGCTGCATTTACAGGAGCTCAGGAATGTCAGACGCCAAGCCGGTCAGCTTGAATGTCCCCGTCGGGGGCGAAAAGATCACCATCTCCAACGGCATTTTGCGGGTGCCGGATCAGCCCATCATTCCGTTCATCGAAGGCGACGGTACCGGCCGAGATATCTGGCGGGCCAGCGTGCGGGTGTTCGATGCGGCGGTGAAAAAAGCCTACGGCGGCAAGCGCAAGATTCATTGGATGGAAGTGTTCGCCGGCGAGAAGGCGAACAAGGCATACAACACCTGGCTGCCGGACGAGACGGTGACGGCTTGCCGCGACTACCTGGTCTCCATCAAGGGGCCGCTCACCACGCCGGTCGGCGGCGGCATTCGTTCGCTGAACGTCGCGCTGCGACAACTGTTGGACCTGTATGTCTGCCTGCGGCCGGTGCGCTGGTTCAAGGGCGTGCCCTCTCCCGTCAAGAACCCGGAAAAGGTCGAGATGGTCATCTTCCGCGAGAACACGGAGGACATTTACGCGGGGATCGAGTTCGAGCAGGGCTCCGCGGACGCCAAAAAATTCCTCGATCTGTTCAAGCAAAATTTCCCGAAGCAGTACGCCAAAATTCGTTTTCCCGAAACGTCGGGCATCGGCCTCAAGGCTGCTTCCAGGGAAGGGACCGAGCGGCTGTTCCGCGCCGCGGTCAAGTATGCGATCGACAACAAACGCAAGAGCGTCACGATCGTGCACAAGGGCAACATCATGAAATTCACCGAGGGTGCATTTCGGGGTTGGTCCTACCAGTTGGCGGAACGAGAATTCCCGAACCAGGTGTTCACCTGGGAGCAGTGGGAGCGCATCAAGACTGCGAACGATGAGAAGGAAGCGAATGCGCAGATGGAGGCCGCTCGAAAAGCCGGCAAGGTGATCATCAAGGACGCGATTGCGGACATTACCCTGCAGCAAGTGCTGACCCGCCCGGACGAATTCGACGTGATCGCCACCATGAACCTCAATGGCGACTACCTATCGGATGCCTTGGCGGCGCAGGTGGGCGGCATCGGCATCGCGCCGGGCGGCAATATCAATTACACAACCGGCCACGCCGTGTTCGAGGCCACACACGGCACTGCGCCGAAGTACGCGGATCTCGACAAGGTCAATCCCGGATCGGTCATTCTGTCGGGAGAGATGATGTTCAGGTATATGGGCTGGCTCGAAGCGGCGGACGCCATCATCGGCGCCATGGACAAGTCGATCGGGCAAAAAACCGTGACCTATGATTTCGCGCGGCTCATGCCGGGCGCGACCGAGGTCAAATGCAGCGAATTCGGCGATATCCTGATTCGAAATCTCTAGCGGCAATCAGCGGGCGGCGCCGGCCAGCTTCAGAGGCTTGGGCGACGCCACCGAGCGCTGCTTCAAAATGTCGAACGCCGCGATTCGATACGCCTCGGTCATGGTCGGAAAGTTGAAAATCTGCTCGATGAAGAAATCGGCGCTGGCACCGGTGGCGATCGCCGCCTGGCCCAAGTGAACGAGTTCCGTGGCGCCCTCCCCCAAAACCTGAACGCCCAAAACCCGCGCGCTGCCGGGCTCGCAGAGCAGGGTGAGGAATCCTGTGGGTTCCCCTGCGATATGGGCGCGCGCCACCTCGGCGAAATTGGCGTGGCCGACGATCACGTCGATCTTTTTCGCCGCAGCCTCGGTGCGCGACAGTCCGACGCAGGCAATCTCCGGGATGGTGTACACGCCGCTCGGCACCAGGCTCGTCAACGCGGGCGGCGGCAATCCCAAGGCGGCCAGCGCTGCGCGCCGGCCCTGATCTGCCGCGGCGCAGGCCAGCGCGGGCGGCCCGATGGCATCGCCTGCGGCGAACAGGCCGGGAATATTGGTCTCAAAGCGCTCGTTCACGTCTACGGTGCCGCGCGAGCTCAAGCCCAAACCCAATCGATCGAGTCCGATGCCCTCGAGGTTGGCGACGCGGCCGAAGGCCGCAAACACGATGTCAGAGGCCAGAGTCTCGCCGCCGCGCAATTGCACTTCGACCTGCGAGAATCCGTCGAAGCGCGCGCCGCTGACCTCGGAGCCGCCGCAGTACTCGCCACCCATGGCACGAAACGCCGCGAGGAATCCCGTGCGCAGCGCCGGATCGAGAAACCCCAACGGCTCCGCTGCCTTGTCGAGCATGGTCACCGTGCAGCCCAAGGCCGCGAATATCGAGGCGTATTCGCAGGCGATGACGCCGCTGCCGAGCACCAGCATGGAGCGCGGTATGTAAGGCAGGCTCAAGATGGAATCGCTGTCGACGATGTGCTCGTGATCCACCTCGATGGCGGCAACATGCCGCGGCCTCGACCCGGTGGCGAGCACCACCTTGGGGGCGTGCAGCAGCTGGCGAGAACCGTCAAGATGTTGAACCTCGATGCGATGGGCATCCAAAAAAACGCCCTTGCCGCGGATCAACTCGACGCCGTTGCGCTTGAGCTGCGCGTGCAGAAATTTATCCTGCGCTTCTATCACCACATCGACGCCGTGCAGCAGCGCCGACAACGGCGCATCGCCGCGCAGCTCGACTGCCAGAGAGCTCGCGCTGCCCTGCATTCGCCGGTACCTGAGCGCCTGCTCACGCAGCGCCTTGCTGGGGATGGTGCCGGACAGCAGGCACGAGCCGCCGACCAGCGTCTCGCGCTCGACGATACAGGCGCGAAAGCCGGCTTTTGCCGCTTGAATCGCGGCCTTCTGGCCGGCGGGACCCGACCCGAGACAGACGAGATCGAAATCCGAGGATTGCATCTTAAAGGCCCGCGAGACTGCGCACGTGATCGCGCTTGGCGAGCATGAGGCGCCGGTCGTCCGGAAAAACGCCGAGTTGCTCGAACACCGCATCGTCGAGCACCACCTGCTCGTCGAGAAGCTGCGGATGCAGGGTGTGCGTGGCGAAGAGATGCGCAGCATGCACCGTGCCCGCCAAATCGCTATGGCCGGACTTGCGGTAGTCGCGCCAATCGCTGGCCGCATCCTGCACATCGTCGGGCAGACGCCACGTGCTCATCAGCAATCGGCCGAAACGCGGCTCGAATTCGACCACGAGATCGGAAAATGTCTTGGCGTCCATTACGGTGCGCTGCTGGCTTTCGAAACCGGAAAGGATTTTCAGCGCCAGTGCGGCGCCGGTCCGATGCATCAATGCCGCGAGAAAGGCGCTCTCCACATGCTTGCGCCGTTCGCGGGCAATCTCCTTGCCCCACAATCCGGCCAGCCACGCCTCGCGCCACAATTCTTCGGATTCAGGTTCATGGCCGGGAGCCGTGAACACTTCGCCGCGCAGCATGACCGCCATGGCGATGTTGCGCACTTCGGCCACCCCGAGCCAGGATACCGCCTGCTGCAAGGAAACGATGGGAGCGCGCGGCCGGAGCGCCGGCGAGTTCGCCACGCGCATCAGTTCACCGGCGAGCGCGGCGTCGGATTGAATCAGGCGCGCAAGCTGCGATGCGTCGGTGGCCTGTTGAGCGGTGAGCTCGGCCAGCTGCGCGCACACGCGCGGCATGGGCGCAATGTTTTGCGGGCCTGCCAAGGATTCGCTCAAGAAAGCATGCGCCGCCGAGGGCTGCAGAGGGGAAACGACCACCGGGGATTGCAGACTCACTTCTTGGCACCTGTCACGACGTTCTTGTCGACCTCATATAGATCGGCAAATGCGTGCAATGCTTGAATCAGCGGCGGATTATGTTAAACGCATATGTAAAATCAATATGCTAAACGAAGGCTCGCTGCAAACCTTGCGAGAGGTCCTCCTTCAGATCGTCCGCATCCTCCAAGCCGATCGACAGGCGCACCGTGCCTTTTCCCACCAGCGACTGCGCCCGCTGTTCGGCGGTGTATTCGCCGCCGTGCAAAAGCTGCGGCGGCATCACCAGTGATTCGGTGGAGCCCACGCTCGCCGCAATGGAAAACAATTCCAAGCACTCCGCGAAGCGGCCGGCTTCCTTGAAACCGCCGTCCAACTCGATGCTCACGATGGTGCCGAAGTCCTTCATCTGCTTGCGCGCCAGGGCATGCTGCGGATGGCCCGCAAGGCCTGGATAGTGCACTCGGTTTACGCGCGGATGCTGCTTTAAGAATTCAGCAACGCTGAGCGCATTGGCGCACTGCCGCTCGTAGCGCAGGAAATAAGTACGCATGCCGCGTTGAATCAACCACGCCGCATGCGGATCGAGTGTGGGACCCATCGATGCGATGTCCTTGCGCATGGCCGTGATGAGTTCGCGGCGCGCGATGATGGCGCCGCCCATGACATCGCCATGCCCCGAGGCGTACTTGGTCAGGCTGTGAAGGTAGATATCGATGTCGTAGGCGCCGTGATTGTGAAAACCGGCAAAGGTGTTGTCGAGCACGGTCAGGCACCCGGCCGCCCTGGCATGCCGGGTCAAATGCTCGATATCGGCTATCTTGGTCACGGGATTGGTGGGGCTTTCGAAAATCACCAGGCGCGTCGGTTTCTCCGCGAGCAGCTTCTCGATACCGGCGAGATCCTCGATGGACAGCATGGTGTGCGTCACGGCGAACTTGGCGAGCAAATGCTGCACGATGTAGCGCGTGGGTCCGTACGACTCGACGAACAACAGCACATGATCGCCCGCCTTGCACAGCGCCAGCAGGCTGGCGGCGATGGTCGCCACGCCCGAACCGGTCAGCAGGCAATCGTCCCTGCCCTGCAACTCGCTCAATAAACGCTGCAGTTGCATCAGCGTGGGATTCGAGTTGCGCGAGTAAAAGAAACCCTCCCGCTCGCCGCGCTGATAGCGCAAGGTTTCATTCGTGTCGTCGAACGAGAACTTCACCGATTGATGGATGGGCGCCACCAGCGGCCGGTTGTCGGAAGGCACGGCGACGGCGGGCGGATGATTCACCAACGTCGTATTTTTCATGGTCGACACGATAGTCGATTTGAAGACTTACGGCGACAGATAGCGATCCAGTTCGGCGTTGATGGCGGCGGTCGAGTCGAACAGCGGTTCGGCGTCTTGCGCCGCCAGGCCGAGGTCGCGATAGCCCTGATCGAGCACCAGCAATTCCCGCGTCAGCATGGCCGGCTCATGCAGGGTGAAATCCGCGAGCTTGTGCGCAACGTTGACCACGTTGCACTCCCACTGGACGGCGCCGGCCTCCGCGTAGCTGTCCCAGCGTGCCACCACCGCGGGCACCGGCGGCGGCAGCGCCCAGGCAGAGATCACGCGCCGGCCGACTTCTCTATGAAAGGTCTCGATCAGACAATCGTATTCGTTGCCGGCGAGTTGCGTGCCGGCGCGCTCTGCGACCTCGTGAATGGCGCCGAGCGTGACCGCCCTGCCGATGGTGTGCAGCAAACCGCTCAGATAGCACAGCCCCGTTTCCCGTTGGAGCATATGGCTCAAGTGGCGCGACCACAGCGCACTCGCCAAAGAGTGGCGCCACAGGCGGCGCGCTTTGCGATGTTGGCCCTCGACGTGCAGCATCTTGCCCTGCAATGCCACGGTGAACGCAATGTTGGCCACATCGTCGAGTCCCAGCCAGGCAATGGCATGCTGCAACGAAGTAATCGGCATGGACGGGCGCTTGGCCGCCGACGAAGCAATCTTTAGCACATACCGGGTCAGTGCGGAATCGGTGTGGATGATGTCCGCCAGACGATGGGCATCGCCCGAATTTCCGGTGCCGCTTCGCACCACACGCACCGCGACGGTCGGCAGCGTCGGAATCACCAACTCATTGCGCGCAATGTACTGCTCGACCAAGCCCCGCACGGCTTCGAGACTCTCGAGTTCCTCGCACGATTTGACGGATAGTTGCAGCACTTAAGTGGGTAACGGCGGGCGAAACAACGACTTGAGACGGCAACCGAGGCTCGAGATGCACAATACGCCCTTGAATATGCGTAAACTCGCCCGAACATGAACGCCGTCGCAGATTTGGCGGGGACCCGCTACATGTATCATGACCCCATGAACAGCACGCAAAACGGCAGCATCGAACGGGTTCTGGTCTGATGGACGCGACAGCTGAAGTTTGCGATGTGGCGGTGATCGGCGGCGGCCCCGCAGGCAGCACCGCGGCAGCCTTGCTGGCACGCAAGGGGTACAAGGTGATCGCGCTCGAGAAGGCGCACCATCCGCGATTTCACATCGGCGAATCGCTGCTGCCCATGAACCTTCCTGTGTTCGAGCGGCTCGGCGTGCTCGAGAAAGTGCGCGCAATGGGCGTGTTCAAGCCCGGTGCCGACTTCGAGGCGAACAACGAACGCGGCTACAACAACTATGCCTTTGCCCGCGCGATCGGCAACAGCCCCCCGCACGCCTATCAGGTCTGGCGGCAGGACTTCGACAAGATGCTCTACGATCATGCGCGTGACAGCGGCGCCGATGCGCGTGAAGGCCACGAGGTGGTGAAGGTGGAGCAGCCGAGTTCGCGCGATACGCGGCTCGAAGTGCGCGCCGACGACGGCCGCAGCTACAGCATTCAGGCACGCTACCTCGTCGATGCCAGCGGCCGCGACGCATTTTTCTCGTCGAAAAAACAGCTGCGCCGCAAGAACAACGAGCATCAGAGTGCGGCAATATTCGGCCACTTCCGCGGCGCGGAGCGGCGTACGGGCGAGGACGCCGGCAACATCAGTATTTACCGTTTCGACCACGGCTGGATGTGGATGATCCCGTTGCCCGACGGCATCATGAGCATCGGCGCGGTCTGCCGTCCGGAGTATTTGAAACGGCGCAAGGGGCGCACGGTCGAATTCCTGATCGAGACATTGCATCAGAACGCCGGACTGAAGGCGCGCATGCAGCGTGCCGAACTGATCAGCGAGGTGCGCGTCACCGGCAATTATTCCTATGACTCGACGCGGATGGGCGGGCCGGGCTGGGTCCTGGTTGGCGACGCGTTCGCATTCCTCGATCCGGTGTTCTCCTCCGGCGTCTACCTGGCCATGAGCGGCGCGGAACAAGCGGCGGAGGTGGTCGATGCATCGCTGCGCCATCCTGCGCGCGAGGCTAAGCTGCTGCGCAAGCTGGAAAAGCGCCAGCGGGCCGGCATGGCCCGGTTCTCGTTCTTTATCTATCGCTTCAACGGACCGGTGCTGACCCAGATGTTCAGCCAACCGCGCAACGTCTGGCAGCTCGAGCAGGGCGTGATCTCCATGCTAGCCGGCGATTTGTTCGACTCGCCCAAAGTGCTGCGGCGCTTGAGCTTGTTCAAATTGGTATACGCTCTGGCCGGCCTGCGCGATTGGCGCCGCTGGCGATCCGAGCACAAGTACCGGCTGGCGCAGGCGCGCTCGGAGTTCACCGGCGGCAACACCCCGCTCGACAAAATATGAGAGCCCAGCCATAGCGCCCGGCGCTACTTGATCAGCACCTCAGGCCACGGCCTGGTCCAGCCGCGCGCGCCGCGCCATCCAGAGGCTCACGCCGACGATCATGGCGGTCACGACGGTCAGCGTCAGCGTCGCGAGCACATTGATCTCCGGACTCACCCCTAGGCGAACCTTGGAAAAGACCACCATGGGCAGGGTGCTGCTGCCCGGACCCGAGGTAAAGCTCGAGATGACGAGGTCATCCCATGACAGGGTGAAGGCCAGGAGCCAGCCCGAGAGAATGGCGGGAAATATGATCGGCAGCGTGATGACGAAGAACACCTTCACGGGGCGCGCTCCCAGGTCCATCGCAGCTTCCTCCAGAGCGGTGTCGAAGCTCGAAAGCCGCGAATTGATGATGACGGTCACATAGGCCATCGAAAACGTCATGTGCGCGATGGTCATGGTGGTGATGCCGCGTCCCGCCGGCCAGCCGATCAACTGCTCGAGCGCGACAAACAACAGCAGCAGCGACAGCCCGGTGATCACTTCCGGCATGACCAAGGGCGCGGTGGTCATCGCGTTCAGGGTGAATCGGCCGCGAAATTGCCGGAAGCGCGCGAGACCGAAACCGGCCAGCGTGCCGAGGATCACCGAGCCCGAAGCATTGATCACCGCGACCTTCAAGGAAATCCACGCCGCGTCGAGAATCTCCTCGTTGTTCAGCAACGAGTGGTACCACTTCAGCGTGGGCGAGTTGGCGGCGTCCCACACCGTCACCAGTTTGGAAGCATTGAAGGAAAACACCACCATGGACAGTATCGGGACATACAAGAACGCAAAGCCCAACCCGATGCAGCTCAAGATGAAAAACGAACTGCGGTAGTTCATCGCGCACCCGCCGTTTCGCGCGCCTGCACGCTTTGATACCACATCATGAACGGCACCAAGAGAATCAGCAGCAGGATCGCGACAGCGCTCGCCACGGGCCATGCACGGTTGGCGAAGAACTCATCCCACAGCACCCGTCCGATCATCAGCGCGTTGGGGCCGCCGAGAAGTGCGGGAATGACGAACTCACCCACCGCCGGTATGAACACCAGCATGGAACCGGCCAGGATGCCGTTGCGCGACAAGGGCAAGGTGATTTTGTAGAACGCCTGCCAGGGACGGCAACCCAGGTCCTCTGCCGCTTCGAGCAACTGCCAATCCATTTTTTCCAGATTCGCGTACAGCGGCAGGATGAGGAACGGCAGATAGGAGTAGACGATGCCCACGTACATGGCAAAGGGCGTGTACAGCATGGTCAGGGGCTCATGGATGATCCCAAGCGACATCAATATATTATTGATCACGCCATTGGCCTTGAGCAGCCCGATCCAGGCGTACACGCGCAGCAGCAGAGACGTCCAAAAGGGCAGGATCACGAGCAGCAGCAGCACATTGCGCAACGACGGCTTCGCACGCGCGATGCCGTAGGCCATCGGATAACCGATCAGTAGACACGCGAGGGTCGAGAGAAAAGCGACTTTTACCGAGTTTGCAAACGCGTGCAGATACAAGGAATCCGTGAACAGGAAAGCGTAGTTGTCGAAGTTGACCTTGATCGCCAGCGAGTTCTTGCCCACCCATTCGAGCAGCGGCTTGTAGGGCGGAATGGCCAGGGCAACGTCCGAGAAAGAAATTTTCAGGACGATGACGAAGGGCACCACGAAGAAGAGCAGCAGCCACAGATAGGGCAGCGCGACCACGAGTCCGCGGCCGGTAATGCCGACGCGCCCGAGACGCCCGATTAACGTCGGCGCGCTAACGGGTCACCACCACCGGGCTGGTCGCGTCCCAGGATAAATAGACCTGCTGATCCCAGCTGATGGCCTCGGCGTGCCGCGAGGTGTTCGGCTGCGTGATCCGCACGACCTTGCCGGTCGGCAACCTGACCAGATAAATCGACAAGTCGCCGAGGTAGGCAATATCCTGCACGGTGCCGCGTACCACGTTGTCGGCGGCCGCCTGCGGCGGCGCCGTCGACATGAAGATTTTTTCCGGCCGGACGGCCGCCCAGACGACGGCTTCGGGCGGCGCGCTGATTCCATGGCTGACGTAGATCGTGCCGCCGAGCTCCGCGGAGCCGATGCGTACGTAGTCCGGCTCATCCTCGATGAGCTTGCCCTCGAAGATGTTCACCGAGCCGACGAAATCGGCGACGAACTTTGAGCTCGGAAATTCGTAGATCTCCGTTGGCGTACCGGCCTGCACGATTTCGCCGTGATTCATCACGCCGATGCGGCTTGCGAGGGTCATCGCTTCTTCCTGATCGTGCGTCACCACGATGAACGTCACACCCAACTTGTCCTGCAGACTGATCAATTCGAATTGCGTGTGTTCGCGCAGCTTTTTGTCGAGCGCGCCCAGGGGCTCGTCCAGCAGCAGCAGCTTGGGCCGCTTCACCAGCGAACGGGCCAGCGCAACCCGCTGGCGCTGGCCGCCGGACAGCTGATGCGGCTTGCGTTTGGTGAAATCGGACATTTTCACCAGATCGAGCATGGTCGCGACGCGTTCCTTGATCTCATTCTTGGGCAGGCGGTCCTGCTTGAGTCCGAAAGCCACGTTCTGCTCCACATTCATGTGGGGAAACAACGCGTACGACTGGAACATCATGTTCACCGGCCGCTCGTAGGGCGGTACGTCTGTCATGTCCTCGCCGTCGATGAGAATTTTCCCGGCCGTGGGCGTTTCGAATCCGCCCAGCATGCGCAGCAATGTCGTTTTGCCGCATCCGGACGCTCCCAGCAGGCAAAAGATCTCGCCCTTGTAGACCTTCAGCGAGACGTCGTTGACGGCTGTGAAATCGCCGAAGGTTTTGCTGATGCGCTCAATTTCGACGTAAGGCCGGGCGGACGCATCGTTCCAGGGCTGGGCTTTGACGACGCCTCCCGCGGATGTCGTCATTGGCTTATCGTCATTGGCTTATTGACCCGTCTTGAATTTTTGCCAGACGCGGGTGATGGCGCGGGTCTGTTCGGCCGAGTCGGCCAACTGCAATGCCAGCTTCTGGCGCAGCTCCGGCGACGGGTAGATACCCGGATCGTCCTTTACCGCGGGCAGCAGCAGGGCCTGCGAGGCGGCATTCGCGTTGGCGTAGCGCTTGAAGTTCGAAACATCGGCGATGGCCTGCGGCGTCATCATGTAATTCATGAATGCGTAGGCGCTGTCCGGGTCCGGGGCATCCTTCGGGATCGCCAGCATGTCGAACCAGAGTATCGAACCTTCCTTGGGCACCACATATTTGATTTCGATGCCCTTGTTGGCCTCACGCGCCCGATCGCGCGCCTGCATCACATCGCCGTTGTACCCCACGGAAATGCACAGATCGCCGTTCGCGAGCGCTTCGATGTATTCGGACGAGCTGAAATTTCGAATGAACGGCCTGATCTTGAGCAGCACGGCCTCGGCCTGGGCAAGATCATCGGCGCTTTGCGAATTCGGATCCTTGCCCAGGTAGCTGTATACGCCGCGCAGCATTTCCGCCGGCGAGTCCAGCAAGCTGATGCCGCACTTGGCCACCTTGGCGGCAACGGCCGGATCGAAGACCAGACGCCAACTGTCCAGCGGCGCGTCCGGCATCAAGGCCCTGATCATTTTTTCGTTGTAGCCGATGCCATTGCTGCCCCACTGATAGATCACGCCATGGGCATTGTCGGGATCGTGTGCCGCCACCCTCGCCATGAGTTGCGGATCCATGTTCTTGAGGTTCGGCAGCTTGGTTTTATCGAGAGTCAGATAGGCGCCGGCCTTGATTTGCCTCTCGAAGTAAGAGGCCGTAGGCACCACGATATCGAAGCCGCTGTTGCCCGCGAGCAGTTTGGTCTCCAGGGTTTCATTGGTGTCGTAGTAAGCAGAGTGCACCTTGATGCCGTACTGCTTCTCGAAATTCGACAGCGTGTCCGGCGCGAGGTAGTCCGACCAGATGTAGAGATTGAGGACCTTGGCGCCGCCGCCCGATTTGGCAGCCGTATCGCCGGCGGATTTCCCGCCGCCGCAGCCGCTCAATCCAAACACGCATGCAAGCGCCAGAATCGCCGTCCGACGAACGCTGAACATCCGACGCTTCCCTTGGGAGCCTGTCTGAGTATTCCACGTGAGCCGCGTTGGCTCTGCAAGGGAGCGGATGCAAGGCGCGCGGCGCAGCCCGTGGTTTATTCCACGGGCAAGCCGCGCAACACCGCAGACGCCCCTTCCAGAGCCAACCCTTCGGGAGCGGACGGATTTGCCTTCATTCGTCGTTGTCGCCTCCTCATTGGGATCAAACCCAACTTCGTCGGCTCCGCCTCGACTGAAGGCAAATCCGTCACGCTCGCGGCCACGGTGAATACTCAGACAGGCTCCTGTTTGTGGTCCGCTAGTTATATAGCAGCAGCCCATTGACCGCCAGACCCGGTGCTTACGGCGCCGCTTTCAGAGCAGTGACGCTCGGTTGAGCGCATGAGCTATACGTTGAGCAGCAGGTGCTCGCGTTCCCAGGAACTGATCACCTGCGCAAAGGTTTCGTACTCGGCTTCCTTGACGGCGGTAAATGCCAGCACGAAGCGGTCGCCGAACAGATCCACCAGCGGCTTAGATTCGCGCAGCAGCCGCAGCGCTTCGGCGAGCGTGCGCGGGAGGGCAATCGCCAGGTCATAGGCGCTGCCGCCGATGGGCTCGGAGGGCTTCAGCCCCTCGATCATGCCGAGGTAACCGCAGGCCAGGGATGCCGCGATGGCGAGATAGGGATTCGCATCCGCCCCGCCGACTCGATTTTCCACGCGGCGCGCGTCGGGCCCGGACATGGGCACGCGCAACCCCGCGGTTCGATTGTCGTATCCCCAGTGCACGTTGATGGGCGCGGAGGAATGACGGCTGATGCGCCGGTAGCTGTTCACGTTCGGACAGAAAAGCGACATCGCGCCGGGCAGGTATTTTTGCAGGCCGGCGATATGGCTGAAGAACAGGGCCGACGGCGTGCCATCGGCATTGCTGAAAATGTTCTTGCGTGTCTGCGCATCGATGATGCTTTGATGCAGGTGCATCGCGCTGCCGGGTTCCTTGGCCATGGGCTTGGCCATGAAGGTGGCATACATCTTGTGGCGCATCGCCGCCTCGCGCGCCGTGCGCTTGAACAAGAAGGCCTGGTCGGCAAGCGCCATGGGATAGCCGTGCAGCAGATTGATCTCCATCTGCGCCGCCCCCGATTCATGGATCAAGGTGTCGATTTCGATGTCCTGCGCTTCGCAAAACGAGTACATGTCATCGAACAAGGGGTCGAATTCGTTGACGGCCGCAATGCTGTAGGCCTGCCGGCCGATCTCGGGACGGCCGGAGCGCCCGACCGGCGGCTTCAAGGGATAGTCGGAATCAATGTTCGGCTCGACCAGGAAAAATTCCAGTTCTGGGGCCACCACCGGCTCCCAGCCTTGCGCCTCGTACAGCTGCAATATCCGCCGCAGCACATAGCGCGGCGCCATGGTGACGGGGCTGCCGTCGCCGTAGAAGCAATCGTGAATCACCTGCGCAGTGGGTTCGGCCGCCCATGGCACCACCCGCACCGTCTTGGGATCGGCCTTCAATACGATGTCGATGTCCGACGGGTTCATCGCGCTCTGGTCTTCGGGATAGTCCCCGGTGACCGTCTGCAGGAAAATCGCTTCCGGAAGGCGCATGCCTTCCTCTTCGGCAAATTTCTCGGCCGGCATCAGCTTGCCGCGCGCGACACCGGCCATATCCGGAATGATCGCTTCGACTTCCGAAATGCCGTGTTCTCTCAAAAACTGCTGAATCGTACTCGCCATATATCACCTTACTGCGTTCGCACGTTGTCGGCTGGCCTCGCCGAATGCAGCAAACAACGCGCTCGAAAATGGGTCCTGGGCAAATCGCCACTCCGGATGCCATTGCAGCGCCAACGCGAAGGACGGCGAGTCTGCGACACGAAAGGCTTCGATCACGCCGTCCGGTGCTCTCGCTTCGATCGCAAGATCGGCTCCCAATTTCTCAACTCCCTGCGAGTGCAGGGAGTTCACCTTGAGCCGATCGCGGCCTGCAATTTTTCGCAGCTGCCCTCCAGGCTCCAGCAGCACCTCGTGGGCAGGCGCGTATTGCACGTCCAGCGGTAAGGATTCATCGTCGCGGTGATCGAGGTTCCCGGGAACCTCGTGCAAGCGCGGGTTTAAGGTGCCGCCGAAGGCGACATTCATTTCTTGAAATCCCCGGCAAATCGCCAGCACCGGCAAGCCGGCGGCGATCGCCCGAGGTATCAGCGGAAGCGTCGTAGCATCCCGATTTGGGTCATGTAGTGTCCCCGGCTTTGCGGCCGGTCCTCCGTAGTGTTGCGGTTCAACATTTGACGGACTGCCCGTGAGCAGCAATCCGTCGCAAGCATCCAAGAGCGCAGGCAGGTCGATCTCGGACCCCAGGGCGGGAACGAGCACCGGCACCGCGTTCGCACCCTTCGCGACGGCCTCGATGTACTTCTCTCCGACCATGTGGAAATAGTGCTTTCCATACAGCCGGCGATCAGCCGGAATTCCGATGAGCGGCAGGCGTGACATGTTTAATATACTAAACGTCCGGATGGACGATCGATCTCTAGGAACACGACTATTACATCACACCGGCCATGCCTCGGCTGACCTTCACGCATAAAAAGAGCTAAGATTTAGGCATTTCCAACACTTAGGCGCGTTTTGTGCATCGCATCAATGTTGCATTCCGACGGAAAACCTAGGTAGGCTCACAGGCACCAATTCCTGTCAATAGCCACAAGATCTTAAACACTTTCGCCCCAAAACCATGCGCCTGTCCTATCCGCCCGCCCCCTCCTATTACGCCCTCAACGACACGTGGGCGGCCCGGGAGCCGCTGCGCGGCGAACTGAGGGCGGATGTCGCCGTGCTGGGCGGCGGGATCGCCGGCTGCTCGGCTGCGTTGCATTTGGCGCAGCGCGGGTATCGCGTCGTTCTGCTGGAGGCGCGCGCCGTCGGCTACGGCGCTTCGGGCCGCAGCGGCGGCCAAACCATCTTCGGCCTCGCCGTCGGTCAGCCGAAACTGGCGCGCGAGGTGGGCCGCGAGAATGCGCGCCGTTTATTCGATCTCTCCATCGAGGCATTGGACCTCACGCAAGCGCTGATTCGCGAGCATGCCATCGACTGCGACTACCGCGCCAACCACGTGCATGTGGCCGTGAAGCCGCGGCATGTGCGAGAACTCGATGAATGGAGCCGCGAGCTGCGCGAAGAATACGGCTATCCGTCGGCGCGGCTGCTCCATCGCGATGAGCTTCAGGATCAAGTGCGCAGCCCCCGCTATCTGGCAGGCCTGCTCGACACGCGCAGCGGACACCTGCAGCCGCTCAAGTACACCCAGGGCCTGGCGCGCGCGGCCGAGGCTGCCGGCACGGTCATCCATGAGAATTCCGAAGTGCTGCGCTACGAGAATGGCGCCGAGGTGCGCGTGCACACGGCGCACGGCACGGTACGCTGTGCCCATTTGGTGTTGTGCGGCAACGCCTACATCGGCGCGGTGGCGCCGTCGCTGGCGAGGCGCATTCTGGGGGTCGGCACGTACATCATTGCGACGCAGCCTCTGGGCGAAGAACGCGCGCGCAGTCTATTGCCGCAGCATGCGGCCGTCGCCGACATCAATTGGATTCTGGATTATTTCAGGCGCTCGAGCGATCACCGCCTGTTGTTTGGCGGCCGCGTCAGCTACAGCTCGGTGCAGCCGCCGCGGCTGGCCGAGTCCATGCGGCGACGCATGGTGCGTGTTTTCCCAAGTCTCGCCGATGTGAAGGTTGCGTACGCCTGGGGCGGCTATCTCGACATCACCATGACCCGCGCGCCCAATTTCGGACGGCTGGCGCCGAACGTGTACTACCTGCAGGGGTTCTCCGGACACGGGCTGGCGCTCGCCGGCTTGGCGGGCAAGCTGGCATCCGAGGCGATTGCCGGCACGGCCGAGCGCTTCGATGTGTTCGCACGCATTCCGCACCGCGACTTCCCGGGCGGCAGGGTTTTTCGGCGGCCCTCGCTGATGCTGGCCATGCTCTACTACCGGCTGCGCGATCTGCTGTAGCCGCGCTATTTATTGCAGCTTATTGCAGCCCAGGCTTTTCGGAAGCGGCAAAGCTGGCTGACAACTTCTGGCCGGTATCCGTCAGCGTCACGGAATTCAACCCACCGCCGTGCGAGCCGTCGCGCAGCGGGTAAAACTCCACGCTGACCCGATCGCCCGTCTTGACGGAGTTGCGGGTCCAGCCGCCGCGCGTCAAGACGCCCGGGCTGGTGGTCTCGAAGCTCCATTCCTGTGGGTCGCCGCCGCCCTCCGGCTGCACCAGCACCCAAATGACGCAATGCGGATTGGTCCACTGGAAGCTCTTGACGTTGCCCTTCAGGGTCAAAACCTTGGATCGGTCGTATACCGCGAATGAATGATGGGCATACGCCGGCCAGGAAACCGCGGCTGCGGCGATCAAGACCAGTGCGGCCAGGGAGGAGAACTTCATGGGTTTGTTCGTGGATCGAAATGTCATTTGGAGTCCGAACCTACAGGCACGCCATTGTGGAACTTGATGGGTGCAAAGATGGAGTTGCCGTCCTTGTCCACGGCTTCCGTGTAGCTGCCCTGCTCGCACACGCCCTCGACGATGTCGTACTTCTGCGATCGCTGCCGATAGTACTTCCGCGTGGTCTTCCAGGGCTTCGACAGCAGCTTGGTGGCGGTGATTTCCAAATCATCGGCCAGCGTATCGGCATTCAGCAGGTGGAAATGCTCGACGATGTGCATATCGCCGTTATTCGGCACACCCACCGCCTCATTGACCGCCAGATAAGCCTGCGGCAGCAATGCGATGGTATCCACCACCAGCGAATTGCCCTCCCAGTGGCCAATGGAATGACCGTGGAAGCTCGGGTCCGGATCGGCGGGATGGCGCCGTCCGTCCGTGTAAATGCGGCGCAGGCGATTGCCGTCGCCCTCGCCCAGCATGGTCACCCGGCCCGGCGTCACCAACAGCTCAAAGGCATTGTGCGTGATGAGCATGTAGCTCGGCATGCCGGTCGGAAAGCAATGATCGATGATGGGGAAGGGCCGCCCAGCCTTTTCCTCCGCATACATGTGTTCAATTTGCTTGGCGAACTTCGGATTCCAAGGGGGCGGGTTGCTGGTCTCCTGGGCCACTTGATCGCTGATGACCGGTGTCCAGACTCCGCTGAAATCCGGCAGTTTCGCCAACGCCTGCCAATCGCGCAGCGTGGGCGCGGCATTGATCGGATCTTTGGCGGCGGGCTCCGCGGCTTGCGCCGGCAGGAAAGCCAGACTCGCCAGCGCCCCAACAAGGTAGCCTAGGAGCGCGCGGCTGCAGGGGGTTTTCATGCGGCTGAAGGTTACCCTATTTGAATCGCACAACGAAACACTTATGAATGCGCGCGTGGCGCTCGAAGTCCTTCGGGATGGTCGCCGCACTCACGTCCTCGATGGCAAGGTCGGCGAGCTCACCTGAGTCCAGCTTGAAGCGCGTGTAGTTCGTGGAGAACACCAGGCGGCCTGCCGGGCGCAGCAGCTTCAATGACCTGCGGATCATGCCGACGTGATCGCGCTGCACATCCAGCACGCCTTCCATGCGCTTGGAATTGGAAAACGTCGGGGGATCCAGGAAGATCAGATCGAACCGCGGACCGCGCGGCTCCTGCTCCTCTAGCCAGGCCAGGCAATCGGCGCGGTACAGCTCATGGTTGCCCTCACGAAATCCGTTGAGCAGGAGATTCTCATGCGCCCAGTCCAGATAGGTATTGGATAGATCCACGCTCGTCGTGCTGAGCGCGCCGCCCGCGGCCGCATAGACGGTTGCACTGCCGGTATAGCAAAATAAGTTCAAGAAGTCCGCGCCCTTGGCCCAGGAGCGCAGCATGTCGCGCATGATGCGGTGGTCGAGAAACAGGCCGGTATCCAAATAGTCGCGAAAATTCACCCAGAACTTCAGGCCGCCTTCTTCGACCGCGTGTCGTTCCGCCGCGCTGTCGCGCTTCTCGTATTGCTCGGCGCCCTTCTGCGGCTTGCGCACGCGCGAGTGCACCTGCACCAGCGGCACCGCCAGCACTTCCGGCAGCACCGCGAGCGCCTCGCGGCGGCGCTCCCGCGCGCTTTCCTGATTCACGGACTTCGGCGGCGCATATTCCTGGACATACACGTGCCGGGGTTCGCTGCCGTACAGATCGATGGCGAAGGCGTATTCCGGCATGTCGGCGTCATAGACTCGAAAACAATCGATGCGCTCGCGCCGCGCCCACGGATCCAAGCGCTGCAGATTTTTACGCAAACGATTCGCGAACATTTGCGCCCCGGGCCGGCTCGACCAGTCCGCACGCACCTCTTCGGCGGGGCGCTGCGCGCTCGCTTCGTTCAAATCGAAGCGCAGCAGACGGCATTCGATGCTGCCGTTGAAGAAGCGGTGCGTACGCTTGGCGTAGATGCCTAGATTGCGTGCGAGCGGCGGATTGCCGGTGAGGATCGCGGCCTGCCAGCCCTGAAAGTGCTCGCGCAGTACCGAGCCGAGCTCGGAATACAGAGCGGGCAGTCCCGACTCCGCGCCGATACGCTCCCCATAGGGCGGATTCGCGACGACCAGTCCACCCTCGCCTCTGGGCCGCGATAACTCGCTGAGCGCGCGTTTCTCCACATGCAGCCACTCTGCCACACCAGCCTGTTCGCCATTGGCGATGGCCATGCGAACCGCTTCGGAGTCGATGTCCGAGCCCAGGATGCAGCGCAGTGCGACGCGCGCGCCGCGTCTGGCCACGGCTTCAGCGCGCAAACGCTCCCACAATCCGGCATCGTGGCCCCGCCACTTCAGGAATCCGAAGTAAGGGCGATCGAGGGCAGGTGCGGCATCCGCGGCCATCAGAGCGCCTTCGGTGAGAAACGTGCCTGATCCGCACATCGGATCGAGCAGCGTTCCGCCCTGCTCGGCAATCTGCGGCCATCCCGCACGCAACAACACCGCCGCCGCCACGTTTTCCTTGAGCGGCGCGCGGCCGCCTTCGCTGCGGTAGCCGCGCCGATGCAGACTTTCGCCGGAGAAATCCAGCGACACCAACGCGGTGGCGCTGCTTTCGACATGCAGATGCAGCAGTACATCAGGGCGTTCGGGCTGGATGTTCGGCCGCTCGCCGGTGGCTTCGCGCAGACTGTCGCAAACCGCATCCTTGAGCAGTTGCGAGCCGTAAATCGTGTGCCGGATAGATTCGTTGCCGCCGCTGCAGTCGCACGCCAGGGTTGCGCCCGGCGCCAGGTGCTCGCGCCAGTCCATGCGCTTCACGGCCTCGTAGATGCTTTTGGAACTCGTCGCGTCAATGGACCCCAAGCTCAACAGCACGCGGGTCGCCGTGCGCGACCAGAGGCAGGCGCGGTAGCCGACTTCCAGCGTGCCTTGAAATTTCACATCGTGACTGCGCTCGCGAATCTGTTCGGCGCCGAACTGCGCGAGTTCTTCGGCCAGCACCGAGGCGGCGCCCACGGGCGCCGTCGCAACCCAATAGCGGACGTTGTCGTTCACGCCCAATGCACGGCGGCGGTTTTATAGGTGCGCAGATCGAGCCAGTCGAGATTGGGGTGATGCGCAAAGTAGCGCAGCAGCAGCTTGTACACATCGGCGTCGAACCCCGGGTAGGTGTCCCGCACGCTCAAGGCGGCGAGTTCCTCCTCGCTGCGCGCCGATCCCAGGTACATCCAGCGGTCGAGTACATGCAACTCGCCGCCGCGGGTGCCGTCCGGCCCAAAACCGCCGGTCGCCCGCTCCCGCAGCGCGATGCGGCCGGGAAAAGGCCAGCTCTTGATTTTCAGCGCGGACAGCGCCAATTGCAGCCGCATGGTATGAAGAATGAGCGGTTCTTTCCCCGTGCAGGCGCCCCGGCACTTGCCGACCTGCAGGGCGAAACACGAACCCTCGCTCTCTTCCAACCCCAATACCTTGAGGCACAGTTGGTGCGCGCGGGCAATGTCGATAAGCGCCTTGCGCGCGTCCTTCGGCGCGTGGAATACCCCGAAACTTTGCGCAAGATCCTTAGGTTCGAGGGTGTCGAGGGGTTGGATCAGCACGCGTCCGGCAGCGTCGGGAAGCCTCAAGGTCACGGATTGCCCGCTGTTTCGCGGGTGCCGATTGTAGAGCGGCTGCTGCGCCTTGATCCAATCCGACTCGAGCAGCCTGGCGCCGAATTCACCGGCTGTTCGCGCCCAATCGACGCGCCTCACCGCCTCGGCGAGGACCCTCTCGCGCGAACCCGGACGCGGATCGGCGAGCTGCGATAAAATTTTGCTGCGCAGCGAGTGGCTCCTGCCGATGTACAGCAGGGCGTCGCCTTCACCGTAGAAGCGATAGACTCCGGGCGCTTCCGGCAATTCGTCATCCAATCCCGGCGGCAATTGCGCCGGCAGCTTCGGCACCGCGAGCACGGCATGAGCCGCGGCGGCCGAAAACGCTTCCTCCGGCACTTCGCGCGTAAGTTTCAGCCACAGGTCGTGCAGGACTTTGGCATCCCCCAGCGCACGATGCCGCGCACTGCAGTTGAGTCCGTGGCGCTCGATCACGGCGTCCAAATTGTGGCGCGCGTGCTCGGGAAACAAGCTGCGCGACAGTTTGACGGTGCACAGCGCCGCGGCGGAATACGTCATTCCAATCCTGCGAAACTCGCTGCGCAGAAATCCCTGGTCGAAGCGCGCATTGTGCGCCACGAACACCGCGCCCTTGAGTTTCTCGTAGACCGTCGAGGCAAGGTCGGCGAAGCGCGGCGCATCCGCGACCATTTCACTGCTGATGCCGGTGAAGGCCTCGATGTACGGGGAGATCGGGCATTCGGGATTGACCAGCGAACTCCACTCTTCGAGCAGTTCGCCGTTGCGCATGCGCACGATGCCGACTTCGGTGATTCGATCGTAGGCGGGGTTGCCGCCGGTCGTTTCCAAATCAACGAATGCGAGGGTGTCAGCCGCGTCCATCGAGGGACAACAAGGGGTAGTAAAGGTCGGGCCGCCGATCGCGGAAGACACCCCATGCCTGTCGGTAGCGGCGCACCTCGTCCAAATCGAAGGCCGCGGTCAGCACCGTTTCACTTTCCCGATCGGCTTCCGCGAGCTTTTCGCCGGTGGGCGAGGCGATGAACGACGAGCCGTAAAACGTCATGGTGTATTTTTCGCCCTTCTCGGTGCCGATTCGATTCGACGCCACCACCGGCATGACATTCGCCGCCGCATGGCCCTGCATGGTGCGCTGCCAATGGCCGCTCGAGTCGATGCTGGCATCCTGGGGTTCGGAGCCGATGGCGGTCGGGTAGAGCAGGATCTCCGCGCCCATCAACGCCATGGCGCGCGCCGCCTCGGGGAACCACTGATCCCAACAAATTGCGACACCCAGTCTGGCGTAGCGCGTGTCGAACACCTTGAAGCCGGTGTCGCCGGGCGAGAAATAGAATTTCTCATGATAGCCGGGGCCTTCCGGAATGTGCGATTTGCGATAGCTGCCGATGACCGAACCGTCCGCATCGACCACTGCCACGGAATTGTAAAATGCATTGTTGGCGCGCTCGAACACGCTGATGGGCAGCACCACGCTTAAGTCGCGCGCGACGGCGCGGAAGTGTTCGACGGCGGGATGCCCGTCGAGCGGCAACGCGAGCTCCAAGTGCCGGGCAATGTGGTCCTTGCAAAAGTACGGCGTCTCGAACAACTCTTGCAGCAGCACGACCTGCGCGCCCTTCGCGGCAGCCTCGCGTACCAATTTCTCCGCGCGCGCGATATTCGCGTCGCGGTCCCAACTGCAGGCCATTTGGGTGGCCGCTACCGTTACCGTGCTCATAGAACGTCTATGCTACCTGATCTGCCTAAAACGTCGGGGGCGAGCTCGCGCTGACGATTTCGCATTCCTCTCGGCCGACGTTGCGGAAACGATGCGGGATGGAACTCTTGAAGTAGTAAGCGTCGCCAACGCCCAGTACCCGCGCCTCGCCGCCGACGGTCACCTCGATCTTGCCCTTCACGATGACGCCGCCCTCCTCGCCCGCATGCGTGAGCATTTCTTCGCCGGTATCGGCGCCGGGTGCGTAGCGCTCATGCAGGATGGACATGCTGCGCTTGGCCAGGCGCCCGCCGACGAGGCGCAGTGCCACGTCTTCCGTGCCGATGTTCGCCAGCTCCTCGCGCGGGAAAAAAACCTGCGGTTTGCCGCCGAGATCCAAGGTAAAGAAATCGGCCAGCGCCATGGGGATGCCGTCCAACACTTTCTTGAGAGAGCTCACCGACGGACTGACGCGGTTCTGCTCAATGAGCGAAATCAATCCGTTGGTCACTCCCGCGCGCTTCGCCAGCTCGCGTTGCGACAGTCCGTACATCTGGCGCACGGCTTTCAAATGCGTACCTACGTCCACACCCATGCTGTCTATTATAATAGACAGTTCGGCCCATGACATGGCTAAAATTGAGGTTAGTGTTGATTTTCCTTATCATCGGGTTGCCGCCCGCCTTTCTCCCAAGGATCAACCCATGAACGCCCGCCTCACGCCCGACACGACGAATCCCGAACTCGACGCATTTTGGATGCCGTTCACGGCAAATCGCCAATTCAAGGCCAATCCGCGCCTCTTGGCACGCGCCAAGGGCATGTATTACACGACCGCGGACGGCCGCGAAGTCCTCGATGGCGTTTCTGGCCTGTGGTGCGTGAATGCCGGCCATGGGCGCCGCGAAATCACCGAGGCGGTCACCAAGCAGCTCGAAACCATGGAATTTGCGCCCACATTCCAGATGGGTCACCCCGTCGCCTTCGAATTGGCGAATCGACTGGCCAAGATTGCGCCTCCCGGCCTTGATCGAATTTTCTTTACCAATTCCGGTTCCGAATCCGTGGACACCGCACTGAAGATCGCCGTCGCTTATCATCGTGCACGCGGCGCGGGCCAGCGCACGCGCTTGATTGGCCGCGAGAAGGGTTATCACGGCGTGGGTTTCGGCGGCATGTCCGTGGGCGGCATGGTCAACAATCGGAAGATCTACGGCTCATCCATGCTGCCGGGCGTGGATCATCTGCCTCACACACTCGACCTGGAGCACAACGCGTTTTCGCGCGGGCTGCCCCAATGGGGCATGCATCTTGCCAACGAGTTGGAGCGGCTCATCGCGCTGCATGACGCATCGACCATCGCAGCCGTCATCGTTGAACCCATCTCCGGCTCCGCCGGCGTGGTACTGCCGCCGGCGGGATACTTGAAGCGTCTGCGGGAAATCTGCGACAAGCATGAGATCCTGCTGATATTCGACGAAGTGATCACCGGCTTCGGCCGCATCGGAAAACCGTTCGCTTCGCAGGCCTTCGACGTGACGCCCGACTTGATCACGACGGCAAAAGGATTGACGAACGGCGCGATTCCGATGGGCGCGGTGTTCTCTCAGCGCAAGATCTACGACGCGTTCATGCAGGGTCCCGAGAATTCGATTGAGCTGTTTCATGGCTACACTTACTCCGCGCATCCGGTTGCCTGCGCCGCGGCGTTGGCCACCCAGGACGTTTATGCCAAAGAGGGCCTGCTGACCCGCGCCGCCACGTTGAGCTCGCAATGGGAGAACGCCGTGCATTCTCTGCGCGGCTTGCCGCATGTGATCGATATCCGCAACTACGGCCTGATCGGCGCCGTGGAGATGGAACCCCGGCAGGGCAAGCCGGGCGCCCGCGGCTTCGATGTGTTCCTCAAGTGCTTCGAACGCGGTGTCATGGTGCGCCAGACGGGCGACACCATCGCCATGGCGCCGCCCTTGGTGATCGAACCGAAGCAGATCGATCGCATCGTCGAAACGCTGGGCACCGTGATACGCGAGACCGACTGACCGGTCAGCTTTTCGGCTCGAAGATCGAGTACCACTTTTTGCAGGGCTCGCTGACTTCCCAAATGCCCTCGAATCCAGCGGGTACCACGAAGGCGTCCCCGGCTTTCAGCTCATGCTTTTCGCCGGTCACCGATTCGATGCGCAAGCGGCCTTCGATGATGACGCAGAATTCGTGCTCGGTGTAGCGAACCCGCCATTTGCCGGCTGTGCTGGTCCAAATCCCGCAAAAAAATTCCTGGCGCGCGTCGCTGTACTGATTCGATACCCGGGTACGCGGTATACCGGCGAGGATATTCTCGTGCGACGGACTCGCGGACTCTCCGGTCTGATATCGATCCAGGACCACGATCTTTGGCGGGGCGCTCATGCGCTATCGTAGGCCGAGGGTGAGCGCCGAAACAAGTGCGGCCCGGAGCCTCCTCGCACTCCGGGCCGCGTCGGCCGCGCTTTTGGTTTTCAGCGATCACTCATTCTTGCCAATCTGCTCATCCTTGCCAATCTGGGCCACCGCCGCGCCGGACTCCATTTGCAGCGTCAGGCGCACACGGCGCTCCAGCGCATAGCCGTCGCTGTCCTCGGCGGTGCTCTGGCTCTTGCCGTAGGCATTGACTTCGAGCGCTTCATCGCTGAGGCCGGAGGCGAGCAGCAAGTCGCGCACCGCATTCGCGCGATCCTGCGACAGCTTCATATTGGTGTCGATCGTGCCCCGCGGGTCGGCGTAGCCGTCGACGCGAATTTTCAGCTCCGGCGACTTGGACACGGCCTGCGCCAGGACCTGGATCTGATGCGCGATGTCCGCGTTGATCTCCGCGCTGCCGGTGCGGAACAGCACATCGCCCTGCAATCCATCGAGCACCGCGGAAGCGTCTTCTTTGGCGCTCTGGACTGCGCGCACTTTTTGCGACACATCCTCGAGCTGGGCGCTCAAAGTTTGATTGCTCTGCTGCAACTGGCCCTTCTCGGTCAGCAGCGTCGATTTCTCGACCTGCAGCGCCGACTTGTCGCCCTCCAACATGGCCACCTGCGCTTCGGCCTTCTTGGCCTCGCTCGCCCGGTGGACACGATTGCCCAGCCAGGTGCCCAGCCCCGCGCCCACCACCGCCCCAATGGGTCCCGCGGCAAACGCACCGATCACGCCGCCTGCTACGAAACCCGCCGGCTCTTGCGGCGGCCGAGGTTTCGGCTCGTCGGCGAAGGCCGCGGCGCTGACCCCCATCAACCCAATCGTCCACACCCATTTGGAATATCTGGAATATCGCGTGCTCATGACAGACTCCTCGCTCCTCGCCATAGAGACGGCGACCGCCGTCCCATGGAGCCATTACGGACCCACATTCAGGCAATCAACGGGTGGAGTCGTGGCAAATCATGGCGAAGCCGCGACCAATTGCAGGCGCAAACCTCGCGATCAAGCCTTCAGCGAGAAGGGCGTGAAGTTCGTGTTGATGTCGTAATAGTCCTCCTGCTCAGCCTTCTTGAGGAAGGCAACCACGCGGTAGGTCAACGGCGTCGCCACGATTTCCCAGCCGCTCTTCAGGGCGTATTGAGTGAACATGATCACGATCAAGTGCGTCAGCGGCATGCGGCCGAAGAAAGCGACGAGATAGAAAATCACCGAGTCCACCAACTCGCCGCACAATGTGGAACCGACAATGCGCGTCCACAGCCAGCGCCCCCGGGTCCAGATCTTCATCTTCGCCAGCACATAGCTGTTGACGAAGGTGCCGCAGAGAAAGGCGAATATCGAAGCCACGACGATGCGCGGGGTGTTGCCGAAAATCGTTTCCACCGCCGGCTGGTCGGCGAGCGACCTGGCCGAAGGCGGCAAATGCACCACGACCGCGGCCATGATCGAGGCAAAAGCCAGCGCGCCGAAGCCCGCCCAGACCACACGGCGATCGCGGCCGTAGCCATAAACCTCGGTCAAGATATCGCCGAAGATGTAGGAAATTGGAAAGAACAACACGCCGGCGAGAAAAGTCACGCTGGTGCCGAATGGCAGTTGAATGGTGGTCTCTTTTGCGGGGCCAATCAGATTCGAGCACAGCAAAACGCAGACATATGCGGCCATCACGAAGTCGTAGTACTTGAACTGGCGGTTATGCGACGGAGTGGTCATAGCGCGCCAGTTTAGCCCGCGGGCACCCCGTTTTGCCGACGATATGTAATACCGGTTGCACTGCGGCGCCCATCTGTCGTGATTTGGCGAAGAGGTCACATCAAGGAGGAGGCCGGTACGGTAGATATACGGCATTCACCTCAAGCAGCGGATTTATGGAGCAGGGCAAACCCTTGATGCAGTCGGATAGTCCGCTGGTCGATTTTGATGCCGTTTGTCAAAAAGTGCGCGCGGCGGTCGAACCCAACCGAACTCACGCCGTTTCCCTGCATGACGAGGCGGGCGATGTGCTGTGGCTGAGCGAAAGCTCGATGGGACCGGACGAGCACAATGCGGTTCGCGAGGCCGCCGAAGCATTCAGCAATCCCGCCGCCGCTCCGATCCTGTCATTTGATCTCGGGGATTCCCGCTCAGCCGTGATGGTGCGCGCAGTCAACACGCGGCGCGCGATCGTGGGCTTGATCATGATCGTCATGGACACACGCATCGTTGCGCAGGGCGCTCCGAAGCTGATGACGCCGAAATTGCAGCGCGCCCTGGTGCAATTCGCCGGCATGCGCCCGGATCGCGGTCCTGCGATTCCCGATCCGCCACCCCCGGCAGCACATGCGCCGCGCGCGGTTGCAGCGCCCGCACACGCACCGACGCACACCTCGGCGCACGCGCCCGCCCCGGCTCACGCACCAGCGGCCCCCGCACCGCTCTCGGTCGGTCCAAAAACCATCGCCGCTCAGCTGGAGCAAATCGTCGCGCGCGGCAACGTTCGCGCGCCCACCGGCAACCCTGCCAAGGCCTCGCGCCCCGCCACGTATGTCAGCCATGTGGGCGCCGCCCGCCCCGCCACACCCACCCGCCCAGCCGCCGCACACGCACCCGCGGCGCCCGTTGCACCCCCAGCGCCCATTGCACCGGCAGCGCCGGTTGCGCACGCAGCGCCCGTTGCGCACGCAGCGCCCGAGGAACTGCTGGATCCGGTGGAGAAACCGCAGGCCAACAAGGGAGTGCCGCCCGAAATAGATCGCCTGAACGCCGCGATGCGCAAGAGTCCCATCGTGCTGCACATTCAACGCCTCGTGCCCCTGAGCAAGGGCACTCAAATGAAGCGCTACGAAGTCTTGCTGCGCACCGGCTCCGAGGATGCGCCGTCCAATGCCGCGCCGCACGCCATGTTGAAGGCAGCCGTCGAGAATGGCCTGGGCTCGATGATCGACCGCCGTGTCATTACGGAACTCATCGGTTGGTTGGTGCGCCACCCACAGGCATGGCATGCCAACGAGATCATGTTCTCGGTGAATCTGACCACCACCGCTCTGCACGATGAACACTTCATCAAGTTCATCGAGCTGTGCCTCGCCAAATCCTCGCTGCCCAAGGGAACGATCGCATTTGAAATCGATGCCGCTACCGCGGTTATGCTGGCAGACAGGATCGGCGGCGTGGCCACCGCGCTGCATCGCCTAGGCTGCCCCTTGGTGCTTGATGACTTTGCATTGCGCACGGAATGTTTTGAGCTATTGCGCATGCCCGGTGTGCGCTACGTGAAGCTGGCCCCCCACCTGACGTCGAGGATGCGCACCGACAAGGTCTCTCAGGCGGCCATTACCGCCGTCGTGCAAATGTCTCGCGTTCTGGGCATGCACACCGTGGCCAAGCACACTGACACGGCCGCCGAGCAGGAGTGGCTGACCGCGCTGGGCGTGGACTTCGTGCAATCGAACGCCATCTCGCCTGCCGTGTCCATCGACAGCCTGCACAAGCCTCAAGGCACCAGGATTTAGATTCCGCGCAAGCGCTGCGGACCGACAGCACTTGCAAATCATTGGAAACAAAGCAAACTACACCAGTCTGCAACGAGACACCGGAACCGGGCTAAGTGTTTTTGTTAGTCCCATGAGGTTCGGTTCCGGTTCCCGTTATGATTCACCGCCATGACATTCACCGCACTAATCGCTGTCTGCGCGCTCTTCGGTGTCCTGTTCTTCATTGCCGCAATCCGTCGCCTGCGCCGGCGGCGCGTACTGGGCGGAATGGCGCACGGCGGCGCCGCGCTCATATTTTTCTTGGCGGCTGCCTGCGCAGTGCTGATCGGCACAAACCTGCGCAGCTACCAGCGTCTGAGTTACGAACAACCCGCCGGCGAGCTGCAATTCACCAAACAGGGCGACCGCTCGTTCGAAGCGCATCTGAGCTATCCGGACGGCGAACATGCCAGTTTCCCGCTGCGCGGGGATGAATGGCAGGTCGATGCGCGGGTTCTCAAATGGCATGCATTCGCCAATCTGGTCGGATTCGATGCTGCGTATCGGCTGGAACGCATCAGCGGCCGCTACACGCATATCGAGGATGAGCGCAGCCAGCCCCGCACCGTTTACGATTTGCACGCAGCTGGCCGCATCGATCCCTGGGAATTGGTGCACCGCTACCGCTCGTGGATTCCCTGGATGGATGCGCTCTATGGCAGCGCCACGTTCCTGCCCATGGCGGACGGAGCGCTTTACGAGATCAAGGTCTCCCAGAGCGGCCTGATTGCGCGGCCCCTGAATCAAGCAGCCCGCGACTCGGTCGGCAGCTGGCACTGATCTATCGAGCAGCCCAAGCGTTATATTTCTGGCCCGCGCCGGGTCTCATCCTCAAAGGGAGAGTAAGAAATGCAGCTTGTAATTGATTGGTTGATCGGATGGCCGGAGCGTGTCGCCAAACATCTAGCGTGGCTCGCGCCGCTGTTTGCACGGATTACCGTCGGCTGGGTGTTCATGTGGAGCGGCTGGGGAAAGCTCAATCACCTGCCCGAAGTTACGGAGAATTTCATAGGCTGGGGGATTCCTTTTCCGCACTTCCTCACTCCCCTCACGTCGGGTATCGAATTTTTCGGAGGCCTGTTCCTCTTGCTGGGCTTGTTGACCCGCATTTCTGCCGGCGCTTTGGGCGTCACCATGATCGTGGCGATCAAGGCTGCCAAATGGGGAGATGTCGATTCGCTCGAAACCTTGCTCGGATTCGACGAATTCGAATATTTGGCACTGTTCCTGTGGCTGGCGATCGCCGGACCGGGAGTCATCTCGGTGGATCATCTGTTGATGCGATTCGCGCGCAAGCCGCAGCAAGCGTAAGGCAGGAGTACCGATGACTGGGGTCCGCTATAATAGGGACCTGCGCCGCGCCGGCTTAGCACAGTGGTAGTGCAACGGTTTTGTAAACCGTAGGTCGGGGGTTCGAATCCCTCAGCCGGCACCATTTTACAAAAATTTATCCGCAGCTTATTTCCACCGATTTGCTCGACGGTCGAACCCCCGACATAAAAAAGATGGGTTCGACAACTTGGCCGTCGGCTGCGGGCCGCCCTGCTCGCTTAGTACGATAGAGGAGGGGCTTCGTTCGAGCGTGCAGCTTCGTTCCTGAAGCGTGAAGCCTCTTGTAGAGATTCCGAAGTCCCGACTCAGCGGCCTTTATCTTTTGCCACGAGACTAATTCCGAAAACAGGTACAGCACACTCAGAATTGCGCCTGACGCGACAAGGGCTAACATGACATCTGAGGTTCGCATACCAAATATCGTAGGCTGTTTCTAGAGACTGACTACCCGCTACTTTGATCTATACGGCGTAGGCGTTTCACTACAATGGTGAACGGGAAGGGGGGATAACCGGGTCTGATACGAGCTGTGCGATTGCGGCATGCGTGCTTGCCGCCTGACCCGTTAGCTCCTGGTCGGTAGCCCTTGGGGCCACTCGCCCCGCGTTGCGCACGGCTGCTGCCGTCCACTGCTTACCCCGATGCGTGACTATGCCTTGGTCATTCAACCAAGCGGCTACCTTACGCAGCGGGTCGCATCCTTCACTATGGGCCACAAGGGCGGCCTTGGTACGAGCCGAGATGATTTCCCGCTCGTGTCGAGCCATGGCGGCAAAGGCGCCTAGGGTTGGCGTATTGGCCTCCGGGATGTCGATCGCTTGGATTTGATCCCCTCGTCCGGCATACGGAACAGGAAGGCTATGTTGCGGCTCAACCGATCGAGCTTCGCCACGAACAGGGTGGCTCTCGTCTGCCGGCAGCGAGCAGAGCAGCCTCAAGCGGAGGACGCTGGTCGGGTTTCCCGCTCTCGACTTCGGTGTGGCGGTCCCGAAGGGGCGAGGCCCGCAGCGCCGAGTAATCCCTCAGTCGGCATCTTCTTGCAGAAAATTTTCGGCAGCCTCCACGCATCGATTTGCTCGACGGTCGGTTCGAGCTTGGTCGAATTCCCTGCCGTGGACCGGCCATTTGCAGACTGCGCTAAGCTCGCGACCATGAATCACGAACCCTGCTGCGATGATATGCGTCGGCAACTTGAGTTCCGTTGCGCAGACCACGCAGACCTCTCAGACTGTCCGGATTCGCTCGTGGTTTTCCATGAGAATCCCGCTACTTTCGGCATTCGCGTACACGATGGCGGATCGTCGTTTGCCGAAATCCGGTACTGTCCTTGGTGCGGCGCTAATTTATCAGCGCAACCCCGCGTCGCTCACCCTCATAGTTAGACCATAAGCCAAGCTACCTGTGTCCTCAAGATCTCGCCAAGTCTATGTTCGCTTCGAGGTGCTTGAACGGCACCATCGTTCTGGGCAAAGAGTCGGGCTGATTCACGCCATCCGCTACCTGCGGGATGACGGTGAGTTGGTTCCGTGAATCATCACGTAGGCACTTGGTCCGCATGCAGCGCCTAATCAATATTGCTGAATCCAATGGCGTTAGTGTCAAACGGCGGCAGACAATGACGCCTGGCAGAATTGTGTATAGCGATCCAAATCAGATTTTGGCTTTGCCGCGCAAGCGCCGAAGGTAGAACAAGAATTCGTTTGAGCGAATCGCGGGCTTGAATACCGCGAAGCTGCCGTTGACCAAGGGCCGGCTCCGGGTCGACGATTGACGATCGGACTCAGAATGGATTGGTTACACGCAATTGATTGTCAATGATCTGCCCGTGCTGCAGGTGCTCGGAGTAGAGGATCTTAGCGCCTGAAATCAGCGCGGTGGCGACCAGAATGGAGTCGTAAAGCGAGAATCTATAGCGCTCGAATACCGCCAGACCGCGATCGTGTGTTTCGACAGTTATCGGTTCAACGGCGCAGACAGCTCGGATCGTATCGAGAATCTCGCGGACTTCATGAAGGGGCATCTTCAATTTCCGCAGAGCTACAACTGCAAACTCATTCAGTACCTGAACGCTTATGACGCCCCGCGCTGTGAGTAGAGTCTCGATTCTATCTGCTCTTACGGTATCGTCCGAAAGCAGGTACAGGAGTACGCTCGTATCAAAGAATGAATCAGCGCCGCTCATTCGCTTCGAGTCGATCGAACTTGAACGTTGCAGGCAACCTGCCCCGGAACTTGCGCAGCCTCGCCAATAGTTCGCGTGTGCCGGGTGCCTTGGTTATTGCAAACGCGTTCTTGGCAGCAACCTGAATTTCGATCTGATCGCCCTCCTTCAGTCCGAGAGCGTCCACCACTGTCGCGGGAAGTCGAACTGCCAGGCTGTTACCCCATTTTGAGACTTGCACCGCGCACCTCGTAGATATACATTTCATTGTGAGTATATCATTCATAAATTCTTTGGGCGAAATCGCGTGGTAGCCCCCTACCATCTGGGCTGATGTCGACCTCAAGGAGTCGAGTTCGGCCCCGGGGCGGCCGGGTCGGCTCAGGAAAGACCGACCCGGCGATTCGAAGACTACTGCTTATTCTTCAGCCATTCGGTATGAGCTTTCCCGGCGCCCTGGATGGCGTGGCCAATATGATCCACGATGCGATGCTTCAAGCCTTGAAGCTGCGGATTGTCTTCTTCGCGCTCGGCGTCCGCGTGCGCCGTCTTAAGCAACTCGATCGCTTTGAGGAGGCGACTGCCATGTTCTTGCACGTCCACTTTCGGGTGATCATCAATGTTTTTACCGTCATCGATCGCCGCTCGCTTTAGCTCCCCTATCGCCGCGTCGATTTCGTGGATGGCGAAGTCCTCATCGGCATAAACCTTCGAATCACCGGGTTGACGATACAGCAGCGCGCGAGCGGCCCGTAAGTCGCTGAGCACATGGAGGTAGGCCGGATGGGCACCTGGGAGCTGTTGTGCGCCGGCCGTTGCACACAAAACGCCGATTAACGTAAGTCCGATTGCGAGACGATGGATGTGTTTCATAACGCTTGGTACTCCAACTTTACGGGACAAAGTGCGGTCGAGCCGCAATCTTATAACGCGCAAAGGCTATCGCCAACGTCGAACTGGCATAGTGCAGTTTGTACAAAATCGCCGTTCAGTTCGGAATGCCAGATTGGGCCTCGATTGCTCAAGCTGGAATGGAGACTAGTTTGCGGTGGTTCCAGAAAATGTCTTCTTATCGATACAAGCCTTTCGCCGTAACCGGCCACTTGCGGGCCGGTCACGGCGCCGCGGGGTGTAACTTTATCGCCTGACGGGTGTTCTCTAAGAATGAAATCCAGGGCCAAGCGATTCGGTCTGATGGCGATCGGACTGATCCTGCTGAGCGCAATTGCCGTGGGTGGATTCTTTGTGGAGATGCACCATCACTTTCACCCTTCGGCGCCCCCGAAACAGGACCCGCCGGCTGCCAACGCGCTTGATGCGCAGCGTCAGGACATTCGCTATTTTCGTCTGCTCATCGCATTGGACCGCTCATTTGCGCCGAAAGACCGGGCCGAAGCATATCGACGACTGGATGCGCTCGAAGCGCTCGGCAACGTGCTCGACCGGCCTCATTTCCGCGTGTCACTGATGCAAATCGATGCGCTCGCTGACAACGGCCATTCCCGCGTTGAGTATGAGCGCGGCGCCGCACCCTTTGAGCTGCCGGTACGGGTATCAGCCTTTTCGGACGGGCTGTACATCGTGCGCGCGACCGAAGTCAACGCGGATTTGCTGGGCAGCCTGGTGACGGCAATCGATGGACAGCCAATTGATGAGGTGATGGCCAAGCTCGAACAGCTGCGTGGCGGTACACCCCAATGGCGGCGTTTACATGCCTCGCAGGATCTGGCGCTGCAGGATGTTTTGTACGGCATAAATGTTGCGCCCGATATGCAGCACTCGAATTGGACGGTGCAGACGCCTGTCGGGACAACGATCACGAGAAGGCTTGAAGCCTACGAACCGCCGGCGAGTGAACCGGAGGTATTCGTCCATCGATGGCTGTCAAACGAGCCGATAGCGGGCATGGAAGGACACTGGCGGGCGCTGGATCCGGACCGCCCTCTGCCAATCTCATTGAAAGATTTCGACACAGCTTTTCGAAATTTACCGTTACCGGGGACCTGCACCCAATTCGTTCAGCTCAAATCCAACATCGATCAAGGCGGTCAGAGCATCAAGAATTTCTTATCAAGCACCGCAAGCCGTCTGCGGCAGTATCCGCCCTGCAACGTGATTTTCGACTTGCGCTACGATGGCGGCGGCGACTTCATCAACACCTATGGCTTCGCACGCGACTTGCCGAACCTGGTTTCTGCAGGCGGGAAAATTATCGTGTTGACCGGCGCTGCGACGTTCTCTGCTGGAATATCCACCGTTGCCTTCGTCAAGCACGCGGGTCAGGCCCGTATCGCGATTGTGGGCGAACCGGTGGGCGATCGACTGCAGTTTTTTTCCGAAGGCGGTTTGGCGTGCCTGCCTAACTACCCACTGTGTGTCGCCTACGAGACCGGTAAACATGACTACCAGCATGCTTGTACCGATTGGGACGTCTGTTTCTGGTTGAATAATTTTTTTCAGCTTCAAGTCGAGTCGCTCGAGCCGGACGAAGTCATTCCCTTGAGTTTCAAAGACTGGCGGGCCGGCATCGATCCCGTACTCGATCGGGCCATAGCCAAGAGTGTTACGTATGTGCCCGGCAGCACTAAACATTAGCGGTTTCATCCCTGTATGGCACGGATTCGTCCCCGCACCGACGGCAGCCGATTTTCGGTCGGCGGCTGCGATGTTTCGGGTCATGCTGGGTGCTGGTAGAGTACAACCCACCTCAGACCCTGGAGAGCGCGCATGAGTACGGCGAACGGATATCGAATTCTTGCTGCATTTGCGGTTTTTGTGGCCGTGTCGGGATGCGATATCTCGGTGGACGGCGATGGTTCGACCAAGGTCAACGGATCCGTGCACATTACCGCGGGCAAAGCGGCGGAGGACGCGCGGACGGTCAACGGCTCGATCCACGTCGACGACAACGCTTCGGTCAATTCCGCAGGTACCGTCAACGGCAGCGTTCGACTGGGGGCACATGCAAGCGCAAGCTCGGCCAAGACCGTGAATGGGGCAATCACGTTGGGCGACAGCGCTCACATCACCGGCGGCGCCGGTACCGTGAACGGCGACTTGAGCCTGGCAAACAACTCCGAGGTTTCCGGTGCGCTGACCAACGTCAACGGAAAAATCACCCTGACCGCGGCTCACGTCGGCGGGGGCATCAAGACGGTCAGCGGCAACATCAGCATCATGGGCGCCTCGCATGTGGAGGGCGGCATTCTGGTGCAAAAGCCGAACAGCACTTTGTTCAATAGCGAAGATCCCGTCATCGTCATCGGTCCCGGCGCCGCGGTTCAGGGCGAACTGCGCTTCGAGCGCAATGTGAAACTCTACGTCAGCGACAAGGCGACCATTGGAACGGTGACGGGTGCGACACCCGTGACGTTCAGCGGCGACAACCCACCGAATTGAAGATCCAAAGAAGGGCAAATCTCATGCTAAAACTCCGCCTATCAACTCTGATTGTGTTCGCCGCTATCGCGGCCGGCTATTCCGCCGCGGCCGCGTCTGCTGACGCCTCCCTGAGCGCTGCAGTCGCCAGTCCAGCCCGCCCCGCCGCCGCCGTCGCGCGCGACAAGGCGCGCCACCCGGTCGAGGAGCTGACATTCTTCGGCATCAGCCCAAAAATGAATGTGGTGGAATTGTGGCCGGGGGGAGGCTACTGGACCGACATCCTGGGCCCCTACCTCGCGCCGAGCGGCCACTACACGGTCGCCCTGCCGCCATCCGGCGATGCGGAAAATGCCAGCGTCGTGCGATTCCGCGCGCGCATCGCCGCTGAAAAGGCTCGGCTCGGCACCATTCATGAATCGACCTTGGGTCCCGGTCACTTCGAAATTGCGCCTCCCGGGTCTGCAGACCTCGTGCTCACCTTTCGCAATTTCCATAACTGGATGGATGACGGCTACGCCGAGAAGGCGCTGGCGGCATGTTTCACGGCCCTGAAGCCCGGCGGCATTCTGGGCATTGAAGAACACCGCGGCCGAAACGATGTCCCACAAGATCCTAAAGCCGAGAGCGGCTATGTCCGGCAAGACTACGTCGTCGCAATGGCCAAAAAGGCCGGGTTCGTGCTGGTGGATTCTTCGGAAATCAATGCCAATCCTCGCGATACCAAGGACTGGCCCAAGGGCGTCTGGACGTTGCCGCCCAGTCTGGCACTGGGCGAAAAAGACCGCGAGAAGTACATCGCGATCGGCGAAGGCGACAACATGGTCCTGAAATTCCAAAAGCCGCGCTGAGGCTGCAAAGCCCCGCTTAAGCGGTTTTTGCCTCGGTGAGGCCGAGCTCCTTCACCATGTGCTCGCGCATGGCGAATTTCTGGACTTTTCCGGTAATGGTCATCGGGAATTCCGTGACGAAGCGTATGTAGCGCGGAATCTTATAGTGCGCGATTTGGTTTTGGCAGAACTCGCGGATCTCCTCCGCGGTGGAGTGCGTGCCAGGCCTCAATTGAATCCAGGCACACACCTCCTCGCCGAACTTTAAGTCCGGAACCCCGCACACCTGCACGGCTTGCACGTTGGCGTGGCGGTACAGGAATTCTTCTACTTCACGCGGATACACATTCTCGCCGCCGCGGATCACCATGTCCTTGAGGCGTCCGGTGATATTGCCGTAGCCATCGGCATCGATCACGCCCAGATCGCCGGTATGCATCCAGCCGTCCTCGTCGAGAACCTCGCGAGTCTTGTCTGGATCCTGCCAGTAGCCCTTCATTACGGAATAGCCGCGGGTCTGTAGCTCTCCCTGAACGCCGCGCGGCACGCACTGGCCGTTGAAATCGACCACCCTGACTTGGACGTGCGGATGAACGCGGCCAACCGTCGAGACACGGCGCTCGAATGAATCGTCAGTCGCGGTTTGAAAGCTCACCGGGCTCGTTTCGGTCATCCCGTAGCAGTTCGTGATTTCCGCGAGATTCATCTGACTTATTACGCGCTTCATCACCTCGACCGGGCACGGTGAGCCGGCCATGATTCCGGTTCGCAGACTCGACAGGTCATAGCGGGCAAACTCGGGTGTTTCCAGTTCTGCGATGAACATGGTGGGCACACCGAATATCGCGGTCGCGCGCTCTCGATCGACGGCTTCCAGCGTTCTTGCCGGATCGAAGCTTTCAGCCGGATAAATCATCGAGGCGCCATGGGTGATCGCCGCAAGATTTCCCATCACCATGCCGAAGCAGTGATACAGGGGTACGGGAATGCAGATTCGGTCCCGCTCGGTCAGCTTGATTCCGCGGCCGACAAAGTAGCCGTTATTCAAAATATTGTGATGACTTAAGGTCGCGCCCTTCGGCAGACCCGTGGTACCGCTGGTGAACTGGATGTTGATGGCTTCCTCCGGCTCGAGTTCTCCGCCAATTTTCTCGAGACGGGCGCGATCCGATTGCGTTCCTCGCTGCAGCACGTCTTCAAAGTTGAGGCACCCGGCCGTACGTGTTCGGCCCAATCGAATGACGAGCTTCAGTTGCGGCAGCGTCGCGCTGGAAAGGTCATTGGCGGCGCAGCGGTCGAGCTCGGGGGCGAGGGTGCGCAGCATGGCAAGGTAGTCGCTGCTCTTGAGCCGTTCAGCCGTGACAAGCGCCCGGCAGCCCACCTTTTTCAAACAGAATTCCAATTCGGCCAGCCGATAGGCGGGATTGATGTTCACCAGGATCAAGCCGGCCTTGGCACTGGCGAATTGTGTAACCGTCCATTCCGCACAGTTGGGCGCCCAGATACCGATGCGATCGCCCGGATTCAATCCCAGCGAAAGCAATCCGGCTGCGAACAGGTCAACGCGTTGCTTGAGCTCCGCATAGCTCCAACGCACCTGTTGCGGGGGAACGATGAGGGCATCGCGCCCCGCGAATCGATGCGCGGCTTCGTCGAACGCGCGTCCGATGGTTTCGTGCTTCAGCGGCACCTCGCGGCTGCCTTCGACGAAACTTAGGTTCACAATGCTTCCCCCGCTCTTGAACTTGCATTGTACTGCCCCAAGCCTTTGGGGTTCGAGGCAACACCACTCTATGACCTTCCGCCGCCTGTTTTTACATCCCCTTTGGCTATTTCTCGCATTGCCGGCCTACATCGCATGGCGCCTCCTGTCGGCCTTGTCGGTGGGTTCGGAGGGCGTCATCGCGGGCGTTGTGCTGCTCATCGGCTGCTGCCTATTCATACCGTTCTCGATGCGAACTCGGGCGCTGCGCAATCGGAAATTGGCCGACCGCATCGCCTGGGTGGGTTTGACGGGGATGGGGTTCTTCTCGTCCCTGTTCGTGCTGACACTGCTGCGTGAGGTGGTTCTCTTCGGGGCGCACCTTTTCATGTCGAGTCGCGAGGCGCAGTCATGGATCGCGCCCAGCGCGCTGGCCACTGTATTCTTGGCGCTCTTCGTCACCGCCGCGGGGTTGTTCATCGCGCGACGGCGGCCTGCCATTGTTGAGGTCAGTATTCCGGTGGCCGACCTTCCGCCTGGCCTGCATGGCTTCTCCATCGCCCAGATCAGTGATGTGCACGTGGGTCCAACCATCAAGCGCGCATTTGTTGAAACAATCGTTCAGCGCGTCAATGATCTTGGGGCCGATATGATCGCGATCACCGGAGATTTGGTCGACGGCTCCGTGCAGCAACTATCGGCGCACACCGCGCCGCTCGCCCGCCTGAAGGCCAGGCACGGCGCCTACTTTGTCACCGGCAATCACGAGTATTACTCGGGGGAACGTGCCTGGACAGAGGAGATTCGCCGTCTGGGCTTGCGCGTTCTCAAGAATGAACACGTGGTGCTGAAGCACAACGGCGCCTCTCTCGTGTTGGCCGGCGTGACGGATTACAGCGCACATCATTTTGATCCCGCCGAGCGTAGTGATCCTAAGGCCGCACTGTTCGGCGCACCTGTCGATGCGGGCGCAAAGGTCCTGCTCGCGCATCAGCCAAGTTCAGCCTTGGCCGCCGCCGGCGCAGGCTTTGACGTCCAAATATCGGGACATACGCACGGCGGGCAGTTCTGGCCTTGGAATCTGTTCATACACTTGTTCCAGCCGTTTTCCAGCGGATTGCACAAGCTGAAAGGCCTTTGGATCTACGTGAGCCGCGGCACCGGTTACTGGGGACCGCCCAATCGCTTCGGCGTTCCATCGGAGATCACGCGGATTCGCTTGGTTCCCGCGACCCCTTAGGCTGCGATTGCGAACCAGCCGGTTCGGCCACGGAAGCGAGTTCCTCATTTGTCTCCCGTGCTCTCTGGTCCAGCAGACAACGTCGCCGTCGGCTGCTGCCGCCAATGGCGGAGAGAGGCCGGACATCTCGCCGCGGCGCATCCTGGTCGCCGACGATAATCGGGATAACGCTGACTCCATGAGGATGCTGTTGAAATTGTCGGGCCACGAAGTGCACGTCGCGCACACGGGAGCCGAAGTATTCGAATCGGCTAAACGGCTGCACACCGACATTGGGGTGTTCGATATCGGCATGCCGGATCCTGACGGTTATCAGCTGGCCGAACGAATCCGGCATGAGGCTTGGGGAAAGAACATCAGATTAATCGCGGTAACGGGTTGGGGCCAAGAGTCGGATAAACGACGCGCGCATTTGGCCGGGTTCGATCATCATTTGACCAAGCCCGTCGATCCGGACCAGCTGGAGCGATTGTTCGAGGCTTCAGTCAAATAGGCGCCCAAATGGCCGAGTAACTCAAGTCTCGAGCGGCCAAATGTGGACGGAATCACGCAGCGGGAAATTCGACCACCCGCCAATAAGTATCCAGAAGCGCCGTTGCTTCCAGGAATGCATTCGCCGGATTTGTCTTGAGGATATAGCCGGCGACACCAAGGTTATAAGCCTTTACCTTGTCTTCGTCGGCGTCTGAGGTGGTCATGATGAATACAATGCTTTTCTTGAGCTCCTCGTCTTTTCGTAGCTCCTTGAGAAATTCAATACCGTCCATGCGCGGCATGTTTAGGTCTAGGAGAATTAGAAAAGGGCGCGTTAGACGCGGGCGACCATTTGTTCCCCGCAGCATCTCCAGTGCCTCAATACCGTCGTGCGCGAAACTAACTGGATTCGCGATCTTGGCAGCCTTGAATGCACGATTCAGCCCCATTAAGCATATGTCGTCGTCCTCGACGTGCAGCAATTGCACGGTTTTCGGCTCAAGCATTGGCCATCTCCTTGGTGTCAAAGGTAAGCGGCAATGCCGGCCATTGAAAGCGGAACTCCGAACCGGTGCCGTTTCCCAGTGAGTGGACTGTGATGCAACTATTTTGCTGTTCCACCAATTTCTTCACTAAAGCCAATCCCATTCCGCTACCTTCCACTTCGTCGCGCCGCTTCAACGTCTGGAACAATTGGAAAATTTTGTCGTGGAATTGCGGCGGTATTCCCGGGCCGTCATCACGGACGACGAATTCCACGAAGTCCCCCACCCGCTTTCCGGACAGGACCACCTCGCCGTTCTGTTTATCGTGATGCTTAATGGCATTGTTAATGAGGTTTCTTAAGACCTGTTCAAGCTGCGCACTCGCAGTAACAGTCACTTGAAGTCCGCCTTCGAGGCGAACTTGAATGTGCGCCGGCGGATTCAAAACCTCGATGATACTGGCGAAGATGTCCGTCAACTTAGATTCACTGGCCGCCGTGTCGGTGCGGCCAACGCGTGAATAGGTGAGGAGGTCATCGAGCAGTTTTTCCATGCGATTGATCCGGCTTCGCATGAGTCCAAGTAGTTTTCGCGACTCGTCCGATAGATCGTGCAAGTCTTCTTCGAGCCATAAAGCGGCACTTTTTATTCCGCCCAGCGGCGTCTTCAAATCATGTGAGGCGATGTAAGCAAAATCCTCAAGATCGCGATTGGACCTCTTCAACTGCAGATTGTTGTCGCGCAACGACAACTCCGAGAGCTTCCGATCGGTAATGTCAATCACCGCTCCATGAAAATATGTAGCCTGGCCCGCGCCGTCGGACTCGACGCGCCCCCTCGCTTGCAGCCACCGGACTGCTCCATCGGTTTGCCGGACCCGATATTCGATATCGTAAGAACTGCAGAGCTGGATTGCCCGCTCGAGAGCGTCGGCGACCTCCGCGCGATCTTCCTCATGAACAACCTGTAGATAGGCTGCCGCGGGCAGCCCTTTCGCCGCCGCGTCCGCTGCTACCGAGAACATGCGGGCTGTGAATTCGTCAGCAATCAAGCGGTCGCTGGCAATATCCCAGGTCCAGGTCCCGACCGAACTGGCTTCGAGCGTGGACTCGAGCCGCGCTTGTGTCACCCGCAGCGACTGTTCGATCCGCTTCAACTGGTCGACATCGGTATTCGTGCCGAACCACTGCACCAAGCGACCCTCCGAATCGTTTATCGGTTCGACACGGGTGAGAAAGTTGCGGAACGTACCGTCCGCTCCGCGTAAAGGAAACTCCATCTCGAACGGCTGCACGAGCGCAATCGCGTCGCGCCACCTAGCCAGCACGGTCGGGAGCGCGGCGGGGTCATGGACACTCTGCCATCCCCAGCCTTCCATCTGCTCCGGCGTCGTGCCCGTGTAGTCGTACCAGCGCTGGTTGTACCAGAGGATGAATCCATCAGCACGGGCTGTCCACGCGAGTTGCGGGATGCAGTTGGCCAACGTCCGAAAGCGCTCTTCGCTTTCCCGCACCTCCCGCTCCGCCCGCCTGCGTTCGGTGATGTCCTGTATGGTAATAAATCTGAGAGCGATCTTACCGTCGTCGTCATAGACCGGAGAGCCGTTGTAGCTGGCGAAGAACTCGTGATTTGTCTCGCTGCGGCGCGCGCGTAGCATTTGATTTTCAACGCGCTCCCCGCGAGTAACTCGGGAAAGCGGCCACTCGTCGAGGTCGAGCGAACGCCCCTGCTCATCCCAGCATTTCCAGCTAATCGGCAGGTCTTGGCTTTTGATGAACCCCGTCCCGCTCGGATCGAAGCCATGAATGCGCAAAGATGCTGCATTCTGGTAGAACGCGTTCCCCTTGGCATCTATAAGCATCACTCCTTCAGACATGTGTTCCAACACGGAGGAAAGTTTCTTCTCGCTCGCCCGCGCCATCATCGCTTTGTGCCTTGCAACCAGCACGCTGATCGTTCCGAGGACGATGAGCGTACCGACGCTCAATATCATTGCGATGGATCTTCGGTGGGCGACTTTGTGATAACGAGGATCGAGCATGAATGGTCGGGCAAGGGGGCTGGCGAATATCCAGATCAGACCTACGGTTATGGTGACCACGGCTATTGCCAGAAAAGGCAGGAACCAGTTTGGCAAGCTGGGCTTGTCCAGAATATCGCGCTGCCACAATGCGGCGATTCTAGCAATGAAAATCAGCAGAAATCCCGCACAAGAGCGTATCGACATTCCCACCGAATCAGTCCATCCGTAGGCGCTCTTGAGGCCTACCAGGTAACCGAGCAGGGCGATGAAGGCGATTCCGCCCGCGAGTGTTTTCAAAATGACGGCGGCTGTGGTCAGGGGACTGGCGTCTCGGTCCGGTTTGGACATGAGGATTTGCGCGGCGCATACGAGAAGAAAACACGCAATCGTATTGCCCGACATTCTTCCGGGATAAGGCGCATCGAGACCAACGAACGGCACAGCAAATAGCGTATCGATACCTAGGTTTTCACCGAGCGCGTATTCGACCAATTCAATACCGGCAACATAAGTCACGACGACCGCCACAGCCATCACAACGCCTGGGCGCCGGAGCACCAAGCCCAACTCTCCCACTCCCAATAAAATGAAGATCAATGCGGTATTGAAATGAGTAGGCGCATCAGGAAATAGTTGGACCAGTATTGGTATGTGCAGCCACCATCCGATGCATACCGACATGCCGTTGCAGATGATGAACAGCGCGGTGCCCGCGACAATCCAATCTGCCGTCGAGAAACGACGGAAAGACTCGATCAAGGGTGGTTCCTTTGTGACATTCGCGTTCGCACTCGGTGATGCGACGTTGTCGTGTCGGGGGCTACCGACCGAAGAGGCGTCTATAGAGAGTCCAGCGCTGCAGAGCGCTGGCAATACGGCTCGCGCCGGAAGGCTCGCACCCCCAAGCTCGCCAAGGTTCACTTGCTCCATGAATGACTCTCTGTATTTCGCGCAGTTGGCGGGGCGCCTGTCCGTCCACGCGCGACAAATAGCCTTTCAACGGCTATCGACCGAGTGTCATCCATGCAGCCTATAGTGAGAGGGCAGCCGGGGATGTAGGGAAAACCATATCCGCGAGCGGCACAAATGGGACAAACTTCACTTCTGCGGAGCGCGTCACACGCTTTCTAAGCGGCCGATGACCACTGTCGGCTTTGGCCGAGTCAATGACGTGCCGCCGCTATGACGCCGAGATCCACGCTATTGGAATCACTTGCCGCATTAGCACCCCAAAGCGTCATGCAGGGACCCGAGCTGATACTGCGCGTGCTTCAACGTTGCCGCGCAATCTTCTTGCGTGAATCCAATGCATTGAAATGAGCCAATTTCACCCATTTCAATGGCTTTTGCCGGCGTTTGCTCGAGAGCCTCGGCCAGCACGATGCTAATGATTAATATGTCGGTCAGATCGGGCTCGCGATGAGTTTTGCGTTTGTAGTCGAGTTGATCGCCAACCGACTCCGCCATCGCTTCGCCGACCCGCCAGTTCTCCAAGATGGCTTTGCCGATCGATGGATGCCAACTCGCGATTGTCTCTGCACGCTCCAGGTCCAGACGCAGCGCGCTGGGTTCCCCTGCGGCCCGAGCCATGACATACAAATGACCGATACCGTGAAGCAGCCCCGTCAAAAAAGCCTCTTCGGGCCTCACCTTCGTTCGACGTGCGACAACTTGACTGATCGACGCCACACCGAGACTTTTGTTCCACAGCGCCGTTAGCTCCTTAGAGATGGAACGTAGCGTCGGCTCATCCTTCATTTGTTGAACCGCAAACGCCATGGCCGCACCTTCCACGAGCCTGTGCCCCAGCCGCGTAATCGCCGTGCGCAGCTCTGTCACGGGCGTCCCGGCCGGATTGAATGCAACGGAATTTGCAGTTTGAATCAACCGGGCTGCTAGTCGCGGCTCTGCGCCGACGAGTCTCAGGGTTTCCTCTGCCGAGGTTTTGGGGTCTCTCAATGCGTTTCTAATTCTTATGACCACATTCGGGAAGCAAGGTAAGTCCACGGATCCACGCGCGAGGTCGGCAGCCAGCTTCATCAGGTATTGAAGGGCCGGAGGGCCCTCTCCGGCCTGAGATCCGTGTTCGAGAACGGAACGCTGTCCTGAACGATAGGTAAGTGAAGGGTTGGAGAGCGGCATTTCCGGCACATCCATGGGTTGAAAAAGGGGTTAATAACGCTACGTCACTGCTGCGAAAGAAGATGTAGGGAAAATTGTGACACTTCGCAATTTGAACGTGTGCGACCACGATCAAGCGCGGGCCCCGTGACTTCGAAGGAAATGCGCCAACCACAGTAGGGATAAGACCGAGTGATCCAAGTCTCAGAAACGATTCAAAAAGTGAAGTGGCGGAGAGGGTGGGATTGACTCGGGCCATCCCTGGCCCTCGCCCTGCGGGCGCACTAAAGTGCGTCCAAATTCGCTCCAGGCGAATTGTCGAACCCACGGAGACGCAAATAGAAATCAGTAAGTTACTGAAAACATGCGGCTCGCCGTCCCCTGGAATCCCCTCGCCTCCCCGCTTTTGGCAGTAGGTCTTTCACTCAGCGCGCTTGCGAAGTTCTCGTTTAGCGGCGTCCCAGTCGATCGGCTGCTCCTTGCCCGCACCGTGACTCGCAACGGTCTCGCGGAGCGCCTCCTCGTGCCAAGGCGGAGGTTCAAGCCGGGCTTCCTCTCGGCTCAATGATTGCCATAGACCTTCCATGGCCCGAAGCTTTTCGTCCCAAGACATATTTCGCGGGTTCACGAGGATTCCCACCCTTTTCCGGCCTTCCACTGCTGCGTGAGTTTCTCACTGCTCGCGAGCGAACGAAACACCGGCATTGCGAAGATTTTGAGATCCTCGAGGACCTTGCCGAACGCGTCAATGAGTTGGTCGTCACCCATCTTTTTTACGAAGGCATTCCAGTGAACACGATGAACTCCAACGAGATTTGTCATGAGAGCCTCGAATTCTTCCGCCACAATGGGTGTTTCCCGATTCTTGAACGTAGCGTCGACCGCTTTGAGAAGCGTGTGCGTGCCGAAGTCGAGATGATTTGAGTAAATCCACACATCGTAGAAGTCCTTCATCCGGCTGTTGGCGCTCCCGAGAGCCACCATAGCCTGGAGCTTCTCCGCGATTGCAGACTCGACTGGATAGGCAAGCAGCTTGATGGTGTCACTGCCCAGAAAGACCGGGTATTCGATCATTCGCGGACCGGGCACCATGACATCGCCCACGCCGAAATCGATCTGAATTCTTAGACGCACATTGTCCATCCGCGCATCCATCAGGATTCGCGTTCCCTTGTACTCCGAATCCTTCGTGATTTCCTCGGCCACCGTGCTGTCAGCGAGGAAGGTGATACCGTCTGCCTCCACATCGAGAGTCGCACAGTCCTTGACGAGCGCCAGCAAGCTAGTCTGATCGGCCTTGCCCTTGCGTAGCATGTCGATTTCCAGGGTGGGACGTGCCTTGGGGATGCTGATCGTCTTCAGCAGCAGTGCGCCCTTCAGAATGACACTTTGTGCGTGCTTCGATTTCGAGATGCGATACAGGAATCGCTCCATAGCGTACTGCTGAAGTACCTGCTGAAACGGTGCGCCGCTCGACTTTGAATGGTTGCGCAGTCTCGCAAGCACAGAGGCGACTACGTTCATTTCCTTCGCGCTTATTCGATCGCTTGCAGGTACGGTGACATAGGATTCTCGACACGCAGCAGCCGGGCGTAGTGCAGCAGCTCACGGTTCTGCACGCGCTTTCGTTGTCGCGCCAGACGCAGCGCCTCGAGCGGGATGTCCAGCCCTAGTTTGTTTCTGAACTTGAAACAATCCACTACAGTGCGTGCGGCACTGTAGATCTTCAGCGGCATTCCACCTATGCGATGCGTCTCGAGCCCTTCGTTGAAGGTCTTCGGATTGAAGCGATACAGGGTGACAGGCATCGACAGCTTGATGTAGTGATAGCTGCCTCGCGGCACGGCCAGATGGATGGAGGATGGGATCTGGGTCGTGATGTTGTGATACGAGAGCGCGCTGATCAGACAGACGGCCGCGTTCGGCGCGCGCGCCGCGACGACCGCGAGGTCGGGATGATCGGCTTCGCCGACCTCGGCCAGGCGGTAGAGGCCGCGGCCAAGTTCGACGACTCGGCCGCTTTCACGCAGAGCGTAGAGGGCGTCGGTATGCACTCCGAGGGCGATCAGATCGCGAGTGCGCAGCGTGCCGCCCTTATCGCGGAAAACCTTGATTGCGGCGGTTTGGTCTCGGGTCTTCATGATGGGTAATAATAGCACCATTTATATTCAAGTGGGTCGGTTATTACCCACCTCCCCGCAGCCCGAGGTCTGACGGCCGCCGCGCCGCAAATCCCGCTCGAACCCTCGGCTAGGACGCTTGTAGGATCGCGCGCCGTGTCGCGACTGGGAGTTCGGCCGCGACGAAGCGCTGACTCGGGTACAGGTAGGGCTCCCCTGATTGGTCGATAATCCTGAGGTACCCAATGCGCTCTGCTTTCGCGTCTCGCAGTGCGACGTATATTTTCAGCCGCTCGAGAGAAATCTCATAGCCCCCATTGTCGAGACAAATGAATAGGCGCTTTGCTGCTTTCGCCATGGTTCGATTTCCTAGCCCGTGAGCGACAAGCTGCCTTTTCACGTTAAGCCACCCGAATCGTATGGAACTTTAATTTCCACTTTCAAACGATCGCCAATCGCGCCGAAAATGGCTGCCGACAAGGTCTCGAAGAATAACGCGCGCCGTTTCAAGTACGTCACTTAGAAAAAGAGTTGCGGCCTCATCCAGGAGTGCGTTAGCCACTCCTCGTGACGTGGCAACTCATGCTCGGAAAGAATCTACTTTGGGTCGCAAAGCAACACGGTCACAGTGTTGAAGTGATGCTGCGCATGTATGCGGTATGGATTGAAGGAGCGACGGGAGCTGATATTCAAGCGATCCGGAATGCCATGGATGGACGACCGAAAGTGTCCTTGCTCCCTTTCGCTGTGGCGAGCCCGCAGGACAACGCGCGCCAAATCGTGCTCCGTCCCCTGGCGTCCCCGGATTCTGCCAGTAGCCCGGCAGGGATAAAGTTAAGTGTTGAAAAAGCTCAAAAAAAAGTGGCGGAGAGGGTGGGATTCGAACCCACGTAGACGCAAATAGAAATCAGTAAGCAACACGGTCACAGTGTTGAAGTGATGCTGCGCATGTATGCGGTATGGATTGAAGGAGCGACGGGAGCTGATATTCAAGCGATCCGGAATGCCATGGATGGACGAGGGATAAAGTTAAGTGTTGAAAAAGCTCAAAAAAAAGTGGCGGAGAGGGTGGGATTCGAACCCACGTAGACGCAAATAGAAATCAGTAAGTTACTGAAAACCTGCAGATCGCCGTCCCCTGCAATCCCCTCGCCTCCCCGCTTTTGGCAGTAGATTTGGCAGTAGGACTTCACTCGGCGCGCTTGCGCAATTCGCGCTTCGCTGCGTCCCAGTCGATCGGCTGCTCCTGGCCCGTATCGTGACGCACAACGGTCTCGCGGAGCGCCTCCTCGTGCCAGGGCGGAGATTCGAGCTGGGCTTCCTCTCGGCTTAACGGCCTCCGGATTTTGAACAGGTGCAAACGGCTCTTCATGGAAATGTTGCCCAGATTGTCACGTCTGTTGAGAAACCTCTCGAACGCGAGGCCGACCCCCTCGTTTACCGTTAAGCCGGGAGCTCGACGCCTTGCGCGCAGAAGTACGCGATCCCGCATAGCGCGCCAGTTCGCTCATCCATGCCTTCGAACCAAAGACACCCGCAGCGAGTCCCGCGACACTCAGGTCCGCATCCAGCCCCTCCCAATGCAGTCCGGTGCCCAAAGGCGTCAACTCTACTTTCGCAAGCTGCGACGCCGTCGCGTTCTTCAAACCCTGCAATAACTTCGGCGGTAACATCAGAATCACACCATTCGTAAGCTCGATCACAAGACGAGATTTGCGCGCATCGTAATGCGCCTTGGCGGCGCGAGGTTGTCTCGCCAAGCGCGCTTCGCCCGCCTTGGTCGCGCGTTCATACGAGCGGGCTAATTCGTTCTTTATCCAGTCACCCATGAATCTTCCTCCATTGTTCCATCAACAGCGCACGATGCTCAAATACGCCCTTCAATGCCTTCGACAAGTCGCTCCGCTTAATGCGCCGATTATCTATCAATCGAGGGTGCCCATCCGGCTCACCCAGTTCGATCTTTGCTTCTGCTTCCGCCGAAAACACGTGAACGTGCGCAGGGTCATGGTCGTTTGGCCAAATCACAAACCGAAGACCGCCAATTCGGAGGATCGTGGGCATGGAAAAATATAACCTATCCGATAGGTTATATCAACCAGCGCAAAACATTTCCATGAACGCTGGTGAAACCCAATGATGGTGTGGATAGACTGTACAAGGCCGTAATTGACCGAATTGACAAGCATGTCAAAGAAAAATACGATCGTGCCGGGCTGGAAAAGGTCCTGCATGATGGGAATTAATTATGTCGCTTTTTAGATTTAAGGATGATCATCCTGCGGACGTTTCCTCGACGCCCTTCTCCGAGTTCATTCGTACCGCGTCTTCTGAGGACAAGAAAGAGGTTTATTCAAAGGTTTTGAGGCGTGCGTCTGAGAGCCAGAACGAGGTTCTCGCGCGCGTGAACAAGAAGCGCGCTACTCGTTAGCGTGTAATTCCCATGAGGGCGATCGCCCTCAATCGATGCTGAAAGGTTCAACCAAGCGCCCCCCCGCTACTGATTGTCACAAATCGCAAGCTTATCGGGCGGCTGGTGTCGACCTCCAAGCGCGGAAACTCGTCAATGGCTGCCCAGGCTTCGCCAATCGCGTTTAGCAGCCATAAAACGTTCTCGTCCGGCGCAGCACGATACAATTTACTAATCGCCCATACAACACTGTCTCGAAATCCTGTCTGCGCGGTAACTGCCGCCGTCACCGAGCGCGAGCACCATGCAATAATGTGTCAATGCGGTTAACAACCAGGTGCTTCTCGCTCGTGGACCACATGGACGACGCGTGACCTCCAAATCGCCGTATCCCAGTAAGTGGATCTGCCTTGATTGTTCTAAGGATCTTTCCGTTCCCGGAGGCGATTACTACATGCTAAGAAATAAGCTGTGGCGGGAGATTGTCCCACGCACGCAGCGTCACGGCATGCTCTGCCTTAACTGTGTTCGGGGTCGGCTCGGACGTGAACTCGCTCCCGAGGACTTTAACCGAGAACCCAACGACACATTCGTGCTGGACGATCCCATCAATGGGTCAATGACTCTTGACGACTACGGAATTCTCGACGATCTCAGAGTGCCCAGAATTACCCCAGTGGATCAGTATTTGATGGATCAGGTTCTATCCGAGCCTAAGAAGATCAGAACGGTAATCATCGCCGCTCTTGGAGATACTTCCGGATCAATGCCTCAAGTATCGGATCTTTTTTACGCGGAGCGTATCGAATTTCTGTTGGAGACGGGTGCGCTAGAAATGGCGCGTGAGGCCCAAGAGTTCATGAATATTCGGATCGTGAGCGCCAGAGCGAAATGATTTGACGCCGCTACAGTAGATTTTGGATGTCTTGCAGCGCGCCGCGCCTTCACTGACTGACTGAGATCGACCCAATGCGGCCGGATACCACCGGCAGCTTCCCGGCCAGCCATTACATACTTCGGGTTGCCCTATGAAGAGCTTCGCGGGCCGATTGAGGGGGGTGTCGCCAGACCTTTCGATTCTGCGCACAGTCAGTGCGGCAACCGGACCTGCCGCCACCAAGTGACTGATAACCAGCAATGGAATCAGCGTTGTTTTTTTCACCGCGTTCGATTGAGCCGATTGTTAGGCGCACCGTGGTTCATTGCGTCTTGGGCTCCAGCGACAGAAGGGGAATGCCTGGTCTATCGAAGTGTGCGTCTTCAAATGTAGCCAACCCGAGATTCTTCGCGTCGCTGATATGAATTCGAACCCGAATCCACGCGTCGGAACCAAAATCCTCTTCGTCAAAACCAATGGGCAGGATAGTAAAGATCTCGGAACCGCGAGGTATGACGCCCGTACTAATATTGGGCGAGGCAACCAGCTCCATGTCCCGCGCTGCAACGTAGTGGTGCCGGAAGTCGCCTACCGACCAGCGCCAGAACAAGACGGCTATAGCGCCAACAGCCATGCCGCAAACGAACCCCACCCGCCAAGACTTTAGCTTGCTGAAAACGCTCATTTTGGTTCCCCGGATAACAAGCAATCGCCTAACGATAAGGTTGAGCGACGCGGGTCTGCACCGGCGACAAACGGAACTGATTTATCCAAATCATCGATCCCCTCCTTGGCATCACCGAAGATGCGACCCGCGCTCGCTCGAACCGATGGTTAGAGGTCAGATTGAGCGTACGCCTGAACCCAAGTCACCTGCGCGTCGGTGTCAGGAACCGCCACGCCTCGCGCTCGACTAAGCGCTGGGAAGACCTGCGGATATGGTACCCCCGAGCGTAGAAGAATGCCTGCCGCCACAACTGCGGAGCGCCCTATCCCTGCGCGGCAATGTACCGCAACCATGTGACCACCCTTCACCTTCGGTACTAATGGCAGGACGAGTTGATTGAGGGCGCCATACGAGATTGGCACACCGCGGTCGGGTATCGGAAAGGAGACAAACTCGATGCCCTGAGCTGCGCACAAGCGCGGTTCTTCGCCTAGGCCAAGCTCTGCTACTTCGTGTACTTCGAGCAGCGAAACAACCGTGCGTATTCCCGACTTACGCCACGACGAAACCTCATCCTCCAACCAGTCGCCAGCGCGAGGTCTAGGCATGATGCCGAGAGATACGCTCTCGAACTCGCGCAGAGGTTGCGTCGACATCAAACGAAGCTGATTTATCCCAATCATCGACTCCCTCCTTGGCTCATCGGAGATAATACTCCCGCGATCGCTCGAACCGATTGTTAGGCTCATTCGGGAAGAACAGGTACCAAGCCATAAAGAGCCAAGGCCGCGATCATTCCAAGGCATAACGCAACTATAGATCGGCGTCTTGATGATCCCAGGCGGACAGCGAATGTTCTCACTACGAAGCAGACACTCAACAGGACAAAAAGAGAAATGGGTTCGAGAATGTTTGCCAATGATTTGTCGCGAACATTCGCAATTGCTAACACCCACCACAATCCAAGCGGCGCTAGAAAAAGCGCCACATCGAATCCAGTGACCTCGCCCCTACGTATGAGGCGAACAAAGCAAATACTTGTCACCAGAAGGGACGCGGCCAACACAGACCAAAACACGGCGCTTGACATTCGATGAGCCTAACGATCAGGTTGAGCGACGCGGGGATGCGCAATCGCACAACGAAGCTGATTTATCCCAATCATCGACTCCCCTCCTTGGCTCACCGAAGATGCAACCTCCGCGATCACTCGAACCGCAAGTTAGACGCGCATTCCACGCCGTATCGACACTGCGCGAGGCCAGAACAACGAGAA
>Ga0193753_10000247_pt1 | contig 53630 bp, 40 predicted proteins | sample H1c2metaG_FD_144925 | JGI IMG/M metagenome (GOLD analysis project Ga0193753, IMG submission 144925) | Soil microbial communities from a riparian zone of the East river system, Colorado, United States - H1c2 | ecosystem: Environmental > Terrestrial > Soil > Riparian zone | place: USA: East...
GCGACCGGCAGCTTCTGGGCCTTCGCGCTGGCCGGGCTCGCGGTCGTGCTGTGGGCGGCGACCGGGCCGCTGTTCAATTTCTCGGAGACGTGGCAGCTGGTCATCAACACCGGCACCACGATCGTCACGTTCCTCATGGTCTTCCTCATCCAGCACGCCGCCAACAAGGACACCCGCGCCATGCAGCTCAAGCTGAACGAGCTCATCGCGGCGACCGTCGGCGGATCCAACCGGCTCATCGACGTCGAGGAGCTGACCGACCGCGAGCTCCAGCATCTCTTTCGCCGCTTCCAGCACCTGGCCCGCAGCGCCGAGAAGCTGGAGCCGGGCGCGGTCACCTCGGTCGAGCAGGAGATGGAGGAGATGGAGCCCAAGCACCGGAAGGGCGATCCGGACGAGTGAGCCGGCGCCGGTCGGGCGGCCGAGGCCTGGCTCAGGCCGGCGCGGGCGCCGCCGGCGCGCGGACCATGCGGTCGAACAGGTGCAGGAGCATGGCGGCCGGGTCGGCGCACAGGCCCGAGTGAACCGGCGAGACCTGCGCGATCGTGCTGCGCGGGGCGACCAGCCAGTGGAAGCGATCGGCCTGGGGCAGCGCCGCGATCGGGCCGGCCGAGGCGTCGCCGGCGCAGATCCGCGGGATCATCGCGAGCGCGCGGTCGAGCTCGTCCAGGTCGATCTCGCTGGCCGCGGCCGGGACGAACGCGAGGAGGCGGCCCCGGTCGAGCGCGACCCGGGCGCCCAGGAAATCGAGCGCGCGGCAGTAGAGGACCACGCCGGCGTTGATGAACTCGTCCCGGTCGACCCGCGGCACCACCCGGATCACCGCGTAGTCGAAGCTATGCGCCGCCACCGGGCGCCTCCTCGAGGAACGGGCGCGGCGCGGCCAGCCGCTCGCTCAGGAAGGTGACGTAGGCGGCGCGGCTGTCGGCCGCCGGCGCCGGCAGCCACGCGTCCGGCACCTGGGCGACGATGTCGGCGAGGACGCCGGCGGTCAGGCGCGAGCTCAGCTCGTCGTCGACCGCGCCGAGGTCGACCGCGAACGGCAGGAGCACGTGGTCGCGCAGCTGGGGGAAGCGGGCCCGGCTCTTGTTCAGCCCGGCCGGCCAGTCGTGGTGGAAGTAGAGCGACGCGCCGTGGTCGATGAGGTAGAGCCGGCGGTGCCAGGACAGGAGATTGGTGTTGCGGGCGGTGCGGTCCACGTTCATCACCAGCGCGTCGAACCAGGCGATGCGCGCGGCCAGGTCAGGGTCGGGCGCGCGCAGGCCCGGCTCGTACGCGATCGAGCCGGGCAGGTAGTCGAACCCGAGGTTGGTGCCGGCGCTGGCCTGGATGAGCGAGCGGATCTCGTAGTCCGGCTCGTTGCGGCCCAGCACCGGATCGAGCTCCACGAGCACGATCTCCGGCATCGGCAGCCCGAGCGCGCGGGCGATGCCGCCGGCGATCACCTCGGCGACCAGCGCCTTCGCGCCCTGGCCGGCGCCGCGGAACTTGAGCACGTACGTGCCGAGGTCGTCGGCCTCGACGATGGCGGGGAGCGATCCGCCCTCGCGCAGCGGGGTGACGTAGCGGACCGCGGCGACGGTGCGGAGCGGCTTCATGCGGTCCGGTCGGCGGCGCGAGCGATGTAGAGGAGCGAGGGATGGCCGCGGTACTCGACCGGGCCGACCAGGGTCATGCCGGCGCGCTCGGCCACGCGGATGGAGGGCGCGTTCTCGGGGTGGATGATGGCGGTGACCTCCGGCGCGCCGAGATCGGCCAGCGCGAAGCGGACGGTGGCGAGCGCCGCCTCGGTGGCGTAGCCGTGTCCCCACGCGGCCGGGCGGAGGCGAAAGTAGAGGTTGAGGCCGGGCAACTCCTCGCTGCCGCGCCAGCGCAGCCCGGCGAAGCCGACCGCCGGGTCGCCGGGCGCGCTCCGCACCTCGACCACCCACGGGCCGAAGCCGTGCTTCAGCCAGTGGGCCAGCCACGCGTCGAGCACCGCGCGGCTCTGCTGGGTGGTGCGGTGGAGCCCGATCCGGTTGAACCGGTTGGCCTCGGGGTCGGCGTGGATCTCGTGGAAGACCGCCAGATCGCCCAGGAGCGGGCGGCGGAGCAGGAGCCGCTCGGTGGTGACCAGGTCTGCGTTCGATGCGGGCGGCACGGACGGTCTCGGCGCTGGCGCCGCTCATCCAACCTACCCGCCACCGCCGGGCAAACGCAATCCGCCGCCGCCGCGACCGGGTCAGCGACCCGACGCGAGCCAGGCGTCGAGCCGCGCGCGCTGGGCCGCGCTCGCCCCGCTCACGACCTCCAGCTCGAACTTCTCGCCCGGCGCGCGCCCCAGCACGACGGGCAGCCGCCGCAGCACGGTCCAGCGCGACACCAGCAGCGTCGCGCGCTGGCCCGGCCGGTAGCGCCCGAGCGGAGCCTCCATCCCCTCGGGCGGCACTCGCCGGTCGTCGATGGCGAGGATCTCGTCGCCGGCCTGCACGCCCGCCGCCCACGCCGGTCCGTCGCGGACCACCTTGGTCACCCTGATCCGGCCGCCGTCGGCGCGCGCATCCAGCCCGAGATAGCCCGGCTCTTCTCCTGCTGGGTCGGTGCCGGGCGCCGCCGCCGCGAAGCGCAGCCCGTAGTAGTCGAGCGCGGCCCGGTAGTCGAGCGGCGCCACGCCGTCGATGTAGTCGCGCCAGAACTGGCGGAGGTCCGCGCCGCTCACCTGCTCGGCCATCTCGCGCAGCTCCTCGGGCCGGTAGCCGCGCGGCCCGGCGTAGCGGCGGTACATCGCGCGCATGACGTCATCGAGGCTCCGCTGTCCGTCGGTGGCGCGGCGGATCTCCGCGTCGAGGAGGAAGCCGATGACCGCGCCCTTGTCGTAGTAGTCGACCGACGCGTTGGTCGAGTTCTCGTCGGGCCGGTAGTACTTGATCCACGCGTCGAACGAGCCGAGCGAGAGCGGCTGCACCGCGCGCCCGGGCCCGCCCTCGACGTCGCGGATCTGCTGCGACAGCGCGGCCAGGTACCGGGCCCGGTCGATGAGCCCGGCCCGCCGGACCAGGAGATCGTCGTAGTACGACGTCACCCCCTCGGCCCACCACAGCGAGCGGGTGTAGACCTCGTTCTCGTAGTCGAACGGGCCGAGCTCGACCGGGCGCAGCCGCTTCACGTTCCACGCGTGGAAGTACTCGTGGCTGATCAGGCCCAGCCAGCGCCCGTAGTCCTTGCTGCGCCGCATCCCCCACGGCGACGAGATCAGCAGGGTCGAGCTCAGGTGCTCGAGCCCGCCGCTGTTCACCCCGTCGAGCAGGACGGCCAGGAAGTCGTACGAGCGGTAGGGCAGCTGGCCCCAGAACGCGCGCTGGGTCTCGACCAGGCGGGTCGCGTCGCGCGCGGCCCGATCCGCGTCCCACATCGATGTGTCGCCGATCTGGGCCAGCCGGTGCCGCACGCCGTCGACCTCGAACTGGCGCACGACCGGGTTGCCGAGCAGGACCGGCGAGTCGACCACGGTGTCGAAGTCCGGGGCGAGGTAGCGGTGGCGCTGGCCACCCGGGTGCGGCGGCAGCGCGGTGATGCTTTCCTGCCAGTCACCCGGCAGCTCGAAGGTGATGTCGTGGTCTGCGCCGAGGTCGCCGGCCGGGGCCATGAGCAGCGCGGCGCCGTTCAGCACGGCCATGTCGTCGCTCACCCACGAGGTCCGCACCGACATCTCGCCCGCGTACACGCGGTAGCGGACCGTCACCGGATCGGCGCCGCCGGTCGCGATGCGCCAGCGGTTCTTGCGCGTCTTTTCGATCGCGAGCGCCTCCCCCTCCGGACCGCTGGCGACCACGCTCTCGAGGTTCCGGCTGAACTCGCGGACCAGGTACGAGCCCGGGGTCCACACCGCCATCATCGTCTCGATCGCGGGGCGGCCCGCGGTCGGGAAGGTCGACTCGACGTCGACGTAGTGGTTGCGAGCGCCGGGGAAGCTCACCCGGTGAGACACCGCGCCGCCGCTCCCACCCCCGGTGCGCCCCGGATGGGCGCCACCGGCGCTGTCGCTACCCGTCGGTGCACCGGGTGCGCTCGGCGCCGCTCCCGGCGCGGGAGCCTCGCGCCCGCGATGCGGCGGTGGATCGCAGCCCGGAGCCAGCGACGCGGCGACGATCCCGACCAGAAGAAGCGACGCGACGGGGAAGTACCGGAGGGGACGGAGAGACATACGGCCGCAGAGTCTGGAAAAAACCACTCTGCCACATCGACCTACCTGCGTCGTCGACCCGCGGGGTACCACCATTGCGGAAAAGCGCCGCGCGATCCGGCTAGAATGCACCGAGGTGTCCGGAGCGCAACCACCGCCGGCGAGGAGGCGAGTGCTCCGCATCGCCTCAGCGTGTTCCACCCGCGAGGCGTTCGTCGCCCTGTTCGGTCGATATTGTGACGGAGAGGTCATCTTCGTCGCGACCCGGCAGCCTCGACCGACCGGTGAGGAGCTGGCCTTCACCATCACCCTCGCCGGAGGCGAGCCGCTCATCTCCGCGACGGGTCGGGTGGAGGAGTCGTACCGGGAGGGTGAAGGCCCACACGGCCGAGGTGGGATGATCATCCGCTTCCGCGCGGTCTCGCCGGAGAGCCGCCCGCTCCTGAACGAGCTCGCCGCGGTGCCGACGCCCGAGGGCGGCTTCGCGCTCGGCACCGCATCGCCGGGCATCGGGGCACAGGGCGACCCGGGCCATCGCTCGCAGTCCGAGCCGGACAGCGAGACCAGGCCGTCGGGGCTGCCGCGCGCGCTGGCGGGCCGGCGCGCGTCGATCGCGACCGTGCCGGGCGTGACGCCGCACGCGGGGCTGGGCGTCAAGCCAGCTGCCACGCCGGCCCCGGTGGTGCTCCAGCCGCGCGGGAGAGAGGGGCACGGCGCACCACCGCCCACGTTCAGCCCGTCGCGCGCCCCGGGATCGACCGGGGAGGGGCGCGACGAGGAGGGGCCGACCGGGGTCAAATCGATGCAGGAGATGGCCCGCTCGCGCGTGCGCTACTCGCCGGGCGGCTCGGGCGAGGAGTTCGAGGGCGGGCCGGGCTGGGACCCGGGCACCGACGAGGTCTTCGACCCGCGCGCCCGAGGCGGCGCCCGCATGGCGCTGCGCGCCGACTCGATGGGCCGGCTCGAGGGCAACGGCGACGCGCCGGGCGAGTGCGAGCTCCACGAGGAGAGCGGCTCGGTCGACGAGCGCGGGCTGCCGAACAGCTCGCCGGTGCCGCTGGCGCGGCCGCAGGACACCTGGGAGGGAGACGAGACGCTGCCGCCGTGGCTGCGCGGCCCGGCCCACTCCGACGACCTCGACGTGCCCACCGGCACGGTCGACTTCAGCTCGCTGGGCGCGTCGGACGACGATCCGGACTACCCGCAATCGCCCGGAGGCGATGCGCTCGCCAGCGACGCGGCCGGAGGCGACGCCCATCGCGGTGACGCGCATCGCGGCGACCCGCACCGCGGCGACGCGCTCGCCAGCGATCGACTCGGTGGCGATCGACTCGGCGGCGACCGGCTCGGTCCCGGCGAGCCGGCGCTGTCGCTCCCCGCGTCGCTCTCCGACCCGCTCGGTCCGCTCGGCCCGTCGCGCCCCGGATCGATCCCGAGCTCGCTGGATCACCGGATGCGCGCACAGACCGCGCCGCCCCCCGGGCCCGTGTCCGAGGCGCGCGATCTGGGTCCGGTCGACCTCCGTCCGCGCCGGCGCTGGCCGGTCGCGCTGGCCGGAGCGCTGTTCGGCGCGCTGGTCGGCCTCGGGGTCGGCTACGCGATGGGCGCGCAGGGCCTGCTCGACGAGCTCTCCGGCGACGCCGCGGGATCGGAGAGCGCGGTCGCGGCCGGCGACCAGCGGCCGGCTCCATCGACCGACCCGGCGGCCGCGTCAGCGGGCGCGGCCGCGTCAGCCAGCGCGGCCCAGGCCGCTCCTGCCAGCGCGCGCCCGCGCCACAGCGCCGCCGATGACGAGGATCCGTCGGCGCCGGCCGCCGCCAACACCGCGGGCGAGGTCGACACCGAGGGCGACGGCGCCGCCTCCGCTGGCGCCGCCTCGGCCGCCTCGCCCGATCAGGACAGCGCCGACGCCGCGTCGCCCGGCGGGGACGACGGCGTCCGCGCCGCGAAGCTCCCGCGCGGCCGTGCCCTGGCCGCGGGCCAGTGCGGCATCGACGTCGAGAGCGACCCGGCCGGCTCGGAGCTCGCCGTCGGTGGTCAGGTGGTCGGCACCACGCCGACCCGGCTCGAGCTGCCCTGCGGCGTGCACGAGCTCGAGGCCCGCCGCTCGCGCTACGAGCCCGCGTCGCGCCGGGTCCGCCTGCGCCCGGGCAAGCTGGAGCGCGTCGCCCTCCACCTCGCGCGGCCGGATCACAAGCTTCGCATCGTCTCGGCGCCGCTCGGCGCCAGCGTGACGGTGAATGGACGCGCCGCCGGCGTCACCCCGCTGGTCGCCAACGTGAAGGGCTACCAGCAGATCCGGGTGCGCATCGAGCGCCCTGGCTTCGAGACCTGGGCCCGCAAGGTCTACGCGCGCGAGCCGCTGACCAAGCTCACGGTCAAGCTGACGCCGGACAAGTCGGCGCCGGCTGCGCCGTCGGCGGCCGGCACGTCGATCCTCCAGACTCCGATCCAGGCCGTGACGCCACCCGCGCCCCCGCCCGCGTCCGGCGGCGGCAGCGGCGGGCGCTGATCGCCGGGCGCCGATCGCCGGCGCCGTCCGTTCCGTCGAGCCTGCGTCGTGGCCCGGTCCTACAGGACCTCGTCGCCCTCGACGACCACCACCCAGTCCATGCGGACCGGGGTTCCGTCCTCGTCCTCGATCTCCTCCGCCGGGGTCGGCTCGTTCTCGTCGCAGGCCGGCGCGCGCAGGAACGTGGTGGGCTTGCCCGCGCGGTTGGAGCCGATGAGGAGCGACTGATCGGCGGCGAACGCGCGATGAGTCATCTCGACCACCAGGACCGAGCCGGCCGGCACCGTGGCCGCGATCGGCACCTCGCGCAGCGCGCCGCCCAGCTCGCCCTCGGGCGGCAGCGCCACGTCCGGGATGACCGTGTCGGCGCTGGCCAGCAGGGTCAGGTTGGCCAGCGACAGGTCCCCGTCGAGAGTGGACAGCACCACGGTCGCGGGCAGGCCGACGCCCCCGGACACACACTCCTCGACCCCGAACGTCACCTTGCTGACCTCGAGATCCCCGACCACGCCGATCATGTTCAGATCGAACACCCGGTAGTAGCTGTTGATCGCCTCGAAGCAGGCGACCGAGACCCCGCCGATGATGTCGAGGCTGTTCGACTGGCTGAGGGTGAGCGGTCCGCCGCCACCGGCCCCGTCGGGCGCCGCGGCGTCCGGTCCGGATCCATCACCGCCCGCGTCGGGGATCCCGGCGGCGTCGGCGCGGACGCCGGTTCCCTCGCCGTCGGAGCCGCCGACCGACGCGTTGCTGCAGGCGGCGCACGTGAGCGCCAGCGCGAGCGACACCGGCGTCGCGAGGGCGCAGAGATGACGACCGATCGGCATGTTTCTCTCCAGCCTGTCGGCTCGCCCGGCGCCGAGCGTCCGGTCAGAGTAGCCGCGAGTGCGCGCGCTGTCCAGGACGCCGAAAGACGGGGACTTGGAGCGATCAGCCAGCACGAAGAGCCTCCTCCACCGCCAGGACCAGGGTCACGATCCCGGTCCGGAGCGTGGGCCGGCACGCCGGTGCGAACCGGCTCGAATGAAGGCCGGGCAGGTCGGCCAGCGGCGTGGCGGCGAAGCGGCGCGGCTCGACCGCGCCGAGCTTCCACATGACGCCCGGGATGCCGAGCTCGACCCCGAACTGCCCGAAGTCCTCGCCGCCGAGCGAGGGCTCGTGCTGCTCGACCCGCTCCGGCCCCAGCGCGCCGGCGAACACCCGCGCCAGCCGGGCGGTCCAGTCCGGGTCGTTGTACGAGGCGGGCAGGTAGTCGTCGCTCACCACCACCGCCGGGTCGCGCGGGGCCGCGTGCGCGCGGGCCACATGCACCGCCACCCGCTCGATCTCCTCGAGCAGGCGGACCCGGGTGGCCGCCTCGTACGAGCGCACCGTGATGAGGAGCGTGGCGCGGTCGGGGATGACGTTGTGCTTGTGGCCGGAGCTGAACTGGCCGACCGTGATGACGGCGCGCTCGCCGGCCGGGATCCGGCGCGAGACGATCGTCTGCAGCGACAGGACGATCTCGGCGCCGAGCACGATCGGATCGCAGGCCAGGTGCGGGCGCGCGCCATGGCCGCCGCGCCCGAACACGGTGATGTCGACCGTGTCCACGTTGGCATGCGCGTAGCCGGGCCGGAGCGAGACGGTCCCGGCCGGCAGGTCGGCGGCGTCGTGCAGCGCCAGCGCCACGCTCGGTCGACCGACCTCGTCGATCGCGCGGCGGAAGCTCGGGTCGGCCAGGACCGCGCGAGCCCCGGACGCGGTCTCCTCGGAGGGCTGGCCGACGAAGAGGACGGTGCCGGCCAGCTGGTCGCGCCGCGCCACCAGCGCGCGCATCGCGCCGACCGCCGAGGCCATGTGCACGTCGTGCCCGCACGCGTGCATCACGCCGGGCCGCAGGCTGGCGCAGCGGAGGCCGGTCTCCTCGGCGACCGGCAGCGCGTCCATGTCGGCGCGCACCAGCACGGTCGGACCGGGGCCGGCGCGACCGCGCAGCAGCGCGACCAGGCCGTGGCCGCCGATCCCCTCGCGCACCTCGAGGCCGAGCACGCGCAGCTCGGCGGCCAGGTGGCGCGCGGTGTCGAGCTCGAGGCCGCTCAGCTCCGGGTGGAGATGGAACCAGCGGTACGCCCGCATCGCGGGCGGCAGCGCGCGGTCGACGTCGCGCTCGAGCTCGCCCGCGACCGTCGAGGCGGGCCGGGCAGGCGCGGAGGGAGAGCCGTGCGCCGCGGAGTCGGGCGGCGCAGGGCTCGGCGAGCTGGGCAGCGGCGGAGACGGGGACCGGATGGTCAGGGCTCCGCGCAGGTCCCCTCGTAGCCGCCCGGCGCGACCCCGCACTCGGTGTGGCAGTTGATGCAGCGCACCTCGTCCTCGGTCTCGACCGTCCGGTCGGCGCCCACCTGCTGCCACTTCCAGTCGAGTGTGTCCGGAGAGCTGCCGGCCTCGAGCTTGCTCATCACCGTCCACTGGACGATGTCGCCCGAGCAGTCCTCGTCGGCGAAGTCGTACTCTTCCTTGATGACGACCGCGCCGGTCGGGAACGCCTCGGCGCGGTCGAGGTACGCCGCCAGGCCGGTCGGATCGGCCACGATGTGGACGTTGTTGAGGTCGTGATCGCTGCTCTTCCGGCAATCACGCACCTCGGTGTACGTCCCGGCGTAGTCGGCTGCGAACAGCGTGGTCTCCACGCCTCCGTCGTCGTCATCGCCCCCGCCGCAGCCGGCGCTCGCCAGCAGCACTACCGCCAGCGTTCCGGCCGCGGCTCCCAGACTGCTTCGCAACGTCATTCGACTATTCGACCTCCACGGCGCGGATCACGTTGTTGCCACTATCGGCGACGTAGAGCGTCCCCCGCGCCAAGTTGACGCCGAAGGGTAGCTTGAGCAGAGCGTCGGTGGGCGAACCGCCGTCGCCGTCGTAGCCGCGCTCACCGCAGCGACCGACCGCGGTCCGGATCGTCCCGTCGGGATCGATCACGCGCACGCAGTTGTTGCCCACGTCGGTGAAGTAGAGAGTTCCGTCGTCGGACAGCGCCAGGTCGACCGGCTGATTGAGCTTCGCCTCGGTGGCGGGCCCGTCGTCGCCGTCGTAGCCGGCCTGAGACGCGCCGTCGACCGGCGGCAGCCCGGCGATGCGAGTGACGATCCCGTCGGGGTCGATCTTGCGGATGAGCGCGTTGGTGGTGTCGGCGAAGATGATGCTGCCGTCGTCGGCGATGACCAGGCGCCCGGCCGGATCGGCCGACTGACCGAACGGCTGCGCCATGCGGAGCTCGGTGGCGGGCCCGTCGTCGCCGCCGTAGCCCTGGTTGCACGGGGTGCCGCAGGTCGCCGCCGGGTCGCCGCAGGTGAGCTTGCCGGAGCCGCCCGGGCACGCCTGCGGCGCGTCGCACTTGCCTGGACCGTCCGGCATGGGTCGGTCGATGACGCACCGACCGGCCACGTGGTGGATGATCCCCTCGGTGTCGACCTTCCGGATCACCTGGTTGGCCTGATCCATGATGACCATGTTCTCGTCGGCGTCGAACGCGACGCTGGCCGGCAGATCGAGGCTGGCGGTCGCCGCCGGCCCCTCGTCGCCGAAGTAGGCGCGCCGGCCGTCGCCGCAGATGTCGACGATGCTGCCGTCGTCGAGGCTGACGGTGGTGACCTGGCTGTTGTGCCAGGCCGCGATGACCAGCTCGCGGCCGGTCGGGTCGAGCGTGATGCCGGTCGGGTGGTTGAAGTCGGAGTTGGCGGGGTCGTCCAGCGTACCGCCCAGCTCACCGGAGCCGGCCACGTGCCTCATGATGCCGTCGGGGCTGCGCTTGCGGATGCGGTGGTTGTTCCAGTCGAGGATGTAGAGCGTGCCGTCCGGGGCGAGCAGCGTGTCCTGCGGCAGCGACATCTCCGCCTCGAGCGCGGGTCCGTCGTCGCCGGAGTAGCCGTTGTCGCCGGTGCCGGCGATGGTCCGGATGGTGTGCCCGGAGTCGCTGCAACCAGCGGCGCCGAGGGCGAGCAGCGCGGCCGCGAGGCCTGCCTGGACCTTCATCGGGCCACCTTCAGGATGCGGCTGTTGAGCGTGTCCATGATGAAGAGGTTGCCCTCGTGGTCGAACTCGACGCCGAACGGGCGAGCCAGCGAGGTCTCGAGCGCGGGCAGGCCGTCCTCGACGTCGAGGCCGGGCTCGTCGCGGCCGGCCACGCGGCGGATGTCGCCGCTGTCGAGGTCGATCGCGCGGATGACGCTGTTGTCGGTGTCGGCCACGTAGAGGTTGCCGTCCGGGCCGATCTCGATGTCGCGCGGTCCGTTCAGCTGGGCCTCCGTGGCCGGGCCGTCGTCGCCGCTCTCACCCGCCTCGCCGGTGCCGGCGATCGTCGAGATCATCCCGGTGGCCAGATCCACCGCGCGGATGCGGTGGTTGAGCGTGTCGGAGACGTAGAGGGTGTCGTCGGTGACGGCCAGGCCGCCGGACGGCTCCGGGTTGTCGCCCGCCTCCCAGCCGATGCTGGCCTCGACCGCCAGGCCGCCGTCGCCCGAGAAGCCCTGCATGCCGTTGCCCACGATGGTGGTGATGACGCCGTCGGTGTCGATGCGGCGGACGCGGAAGTTCTGCTGATCGCCGATGTAGATGTTCCCGGTGTCGTCCACCGTCAGGCTCTTGGGCTGCTTGAACAGCGCCATCGCGGCCGGACCGCCGTCGCCGCTGAAGCCGGCCCCGCCGCCGCACACGATCTTGACCATGCCGGTGTCCGGGTCGATGCGGCGCAGCTTGTGGTTGTGCCAGGCCATGAGCAGGATCGAGCCGTCGGGCAGCTCGGCGAAGTCGGTCGGGTGGTTGAGGCGCACGTCGGTGCCGAGGGCACCGTCCTCGCTGCGCTCGGCGGCCGGCATGCCCGGCACCCCGTCGCCCGGAAAGATGGGATCGGTCCAGCCGACCACGGTCTGCACCGTGTCGTCCTGCATCACCCGCCGCACCAGGTGGTTGTTCCAGTCGTGGAACCAGGCCGTGCCGTCGGAGGCCCACAGCATGTCCATCGTCCAGTACACCTTGGTGTCGAGGCGGTCGTGACCGTCGCCGTTGAAGCCGTCCTCGCCGGCCACGCCGGCCCAGCGGCAGGCGGTGCCGGCCTCCTGGTCGCGGCAGGGATCGACGCTGTCGCTCCCACTGCAGGCGCCGGCCGCGAACGGAAGGATGACCAACATCGACAGACTATGGAGTCGCTTCATCGGTTCTCTCCTGACATCTCGTTAACGAGCCGGCCTGTGAAGCATCACGCCGTCCACGAACGGCGCGTTCAAGACCTGACCACCCACGGTCCACACCCCGCCGTCCGGATCGACCCACACCGAGTGCATGGTGCGGTCGACGGACAGTCCGGTATCGACGGCGGCCCAGGCTGCCCCGGCCGCGCCTCCCTCGCGCTCGACCACGGTCGCGTACTGACCGACGGCGAGCCCGCCTTGCCCGGTCAGGCACACCCCGACCAGCGGCGACACGTCCTCGGGCGAGGCGTCGACCCAGCCGGTGCCGTCGTTCTCGAGCAGCGTGCCGGTGCCGAACCCGCCGACCGCGACGAAGCGATCGGCGTTGGCGTGCACCGTGAAGAGCGATTCCCCGCCGGCCCGCGCGCCCTCGAACGCCTCGCCGTCCCAGTGCACCACCAGGCCGTCGGTACCGACCAGCCACACGTCGTCGCAGGTGCGGCCGTATGCCTTCCAGATCGCGTCGCCCTCGGTGAGCTCGGTCGGGAAGCCGGCCGCCTCGACCCAGCGATCGCCGTCCTCGCCGCGCTCCAGCCGCCAGGCGAACGCCCCGCTGGCCCCGCCCAGCTCGCCGCCGACCGCCCACACATCGTCGTCCGAGCAGCCCCAGATGCCGAACACGGTGACGTCGGCGCGGGGCGTCTCCATCTCGGTGAACTCGCCTCCGTCGTACTGGATGATCACTCCACCGGCGCCGCCCATGTAGACCGGTCCGCTGCCGGTGCCGAACACCCACCACAGGTCGCCGACCGTGCCGGTGTCGAGCGGATCCCAGCTGGTTCCGTCGTAGCGAAGGACAGTCGGGCCGCCGCCATCCGGATCGCTGCCCACCGCCCAGATGTCGTCGGCGGCGGTGCCCCAGATGGACAGCAGCGCTCCCGGCAAGTGCTCCTGGACCAGCTCCCAGCTGGCGTCGCCGCCGGCGTCGCTGGCCACGTCGTCAGCGTCATCGTCGTCATCGCCGCCGCCACCACAGGCGGCGCCGAGGGCGGCGCAAAGAACGGCCGTGAGTGCCTTGCTCGTCGCGCACATCGGCCCAAACTTATCAGCGGCATTCTGTAATGTCCATGTCGGTCCCCCGACGCTGGCGTGTGCATCGCCGCTTCGGTTAGTGTGCGTCCCTTGAGAGGGGGTTTCACGTGACCGCGCTGGCCGAGCTCTCGATCAACACCTTGCGCACGCTGGCCATGGATGGAGTCCAGCGAGCAAATTCCGGTCACCCGGGGCTGCCGATGGGCGCCGCGCCGATGGCCTATGTCCTGTGGGCCCGCCACCTTCGCTACGACGCGCGCGATCCGCGCTGGCCCGATCGCGATCGCTTCGTGCTGTCGGCGGGACACGGCAGCATGTTGCTGTACGGGTTGCTCCACCTGTTCGGCGGACAGCTCACACTCGAGGACCTGCGCGCGTTTCGCCAGTGGGGCAGTCGCACACCGGGGCACCCCGAGCGATTCCTCACGCCGGGCGTCGAGGCGACCACCGGGCCGCTGGGGCAGGGCAGCGCCAACGCGGTCGGCATGGCGATCGCCGAGCGCTCGCTCGCACACCGCTTCAACCGCCCCGGACACACCGTCGTCGATCATCGCACCTTCGCGCTGGTGTCGGATGGAGACCTCATGGAGGGCGTGTCGGCGGAAGCCGCCTCGCTCGCCGGCCACCTGCGCCTCGGCAAGCTGGTCTACCTCTACGACGCCAACGACGTGACGCTCGACGGGCCGACCTCGCTCTCCTTCACCGGCGAGGACGTGGGCGCGCGCTACGCCGCCTACGGCTGGCAGGTGCTGCGGGTCGAGCAGGGCGACACCGATCTCGACGGGATCGATCGCGCGATCACCGAGGCGGTGGCGGACACCTCGCGGCCGTCGCTCATCGTGGTCCACACCACCATCGGCTTCGGCTCGCCGAACAAGGCCGGCACGTCGCAGGCGCACGGGTCGCCGCTCGGCGAGAAAGAGGTGGCGCTGAGCAAGCGGCAGCTGGGCTGGACCGCGGTGGAGCCGTTCACCGTGCCGGCCGAGGTGCGCGCGCACGCGGACGAGATCGCCGCTCGCTGGCAGGCAGCGCGGCGCGAGTGGGACGGCGGGCTCGAGGCGTACGCGGCCGAGCATCCGGATCTGGCGCGCGAGTGGCAGCGCTGCCTGGCCGGCGAGCTGCCGGACGGATGGGACCGCGACCTGCCGCGCTTCGCCGCCGGCGAGTCGGTGGCGACCCGGACCGCGGCCGGCAAGGTCGAGAACGCGATCGCGAAGCGAGTGCCGGAGCTGATCGGCGGCGACGCCGACCTGGCCGGGTCGACCAAGACGACCCTGTCCGGGGCCGGCTCGTTCGACGGACAGAGCGGGGAGGGGCGCAACATTCACTTCGGCGTGCGCGAGCACGCGATGGGCGCCATCTGCAACGGGCTCGACTACCACGGCGGCGTCCGCCCGTTCGCGGCCACGTTCTTCTGCTTCTCGGACTACATGCGCCCGGCGGTGCGGCTGGCGGCGCTGAACGGCCAGCCGGTCATCTACGTGTGGACCCACGACTCGATCGGCCTGGGCGAGGACGGGCCGACCCACCAGCCGGTCGAGCACCTCATGGCGCTGCGCGCGATCCCGGACCTGTACGTGGTGCGGCCGGGCGACGCCAGCGAGGCGACCGAGGCCTGGTGCATGGCGATGGAGCGGCGCGACGGACCGACCGCGCTGGTCCTCAGCCGCCAGGATCTGGTGGTCTTCGACCGGGCGGTGGTCGGCGCGGCGTCCGGCACGCGGCGCGGCGCGTACGTCCTCCGCGACGCCGCGGGCGCCGGTGATCCCGACGTCGTCCTCATCGCCACCGGCTCCGAGCTCGAGGTCGCGATGGCCGCGCAGGATCGCCTGGCCGGCGAGAAGGTGCGCGCGCGGGTGGTGTCGATGCCTTGCTGGGAGGCGTTCTCGGCCCAGCCAGCCGACTACCGCGACCAGGTGCTGCCGCCCGCGGTACGCGCGCGCGTCTCGGTCGAGGCCGGGGTGACGTTCGGCTGGCGGACCTGGATCGGCGACCTCGGTGAGGCGGTCGGCCTCGACCGGTTCGGCGCCTCGGCGCCGGCCGAGGTGCTGATGGAGAAGCTCGGCATCACCGCCGACGCGGTGGTCGCGGCCGCCCACCGATCGATCGGCCGCGCGCGCCGCTGACCCCCATCATCTCCCTGCGACGAGGTTACTAGAGCGCGCGCTCGATGGCGGCGCGCAGCTCGGCCACCGTCCATCGGGTCAGCTCGTCGCGCGCGGCCCGGATGTGCAGGACCCGGCCGATGACCAGGGCGCTCGACTCCTCGCCGGCGGCGAGGCGCAGCGAGTCGACCTCGCGCTTCATCGACTCCACCCCGAGCGGATCGGACAGCACGCCGGCCAGCGCGTCGTCGAGGACGGCGAGGAGCGCGGCGACCGCGCGCAGATCCGCGTCGCTGACCATCACGTCGTCGAGCGCGATCGGCATCCCGGCGCCGAGCGCCGCGGCCAGCGACTTGCTCCGCGCGGCCACCTGTCGGGCGAGCTCGAGCCGGCCGGGCGCCTCGTCGGCGGTGCGGGCGGGGGCGATCGGCTCGTGCACCGTCACCGCCGCGACCAGCTCGACTCGCACGTGGGCGAGATCGGTGTCGCCGCCGACGTGGAGCACCGCGACCGCCGAGCCGCCGTCCTCGCCGACCGCGAGCAGCCGCCCGGCCATGTCGCGCCCGGTGGTGAGGTGGAGCGTGACGCGCGGGCGTGGGCGCCCGGTCGCGGCCAGCCGCTCGGCCGCGGCGGCCAGGTCTTCGAGCAGGCGGCGCGGCGAGCGCGGCTTCACCCGACCGATCACGTCGGCCACGTCAGGCTCCCCGTTCGTGAGCGGTCGGTCGGACTGGCACTAGTGCACCGCCGCCGATATGGCGTCAGCGAGGCGGTGTGGATCGCCGTCGAGCGCAAGGCGCGACGACGACGGGCTACTCGCCGTAGCTCGAGGAGTTGCAACGCAGCGATCGGCGGTGAGGCGCACCGGATCGTTGATGTCATATCGGCGGCGGTGCACTAGAGTCCCTTCTCCAGCGCCTTCACCACGGCGTCGGCCCGGTACTTCACGTCGTCCACGTTGGTGACCGGGTCATGGTCGATGGCCAGCTCGCCGCCGGTGAAGCTGACCGCGGCGTCGGCCGAGTAGGTGTCCTTGGTGTTGGAAAGGACGATCTTCTGCAGCCCGGCCTTGAGCGCTTCCTTGCCGAGGTCGTCGCGGCAGACCGACTTGAGTGCGTCGATGATCGGCACGAAGTACACCTTTCGCCACGCCTCCTCGAAGCTGTCCGCGTAGCTCTCCTTGGCCAGCTGTTCCCACTGTACCTCGATCGGCACCGGGAAGCCGGCCAGCTTCTGGATGTCGGCCACCAGGGCCGGGTAGCTCTTGTCCTGGAAGATCTTGGTTGCGCGTCGCTCTGCGAGTCCCATGGCGTTGACAACGTCCTATCCGCACCGACGCTTCCCGCGCCGAGCTATTTGGTTCGCAGCTTGGTCGTGGCCAGGACGATCTCCTTGCCCTTGACCTCGGCGGTGAGCTTCACCACGTACGAGCGGTTGGCGGTCAGTCCGTCGTCCTCACTCAGCTCGACCTGCGACTGGAGCAGGGTGAGGGCCGGATCGATCCCGGCGAGGCGCTCCTGGGCGACGAACTCCTTCTTCTTGTCGTCGGTGTAGAAGTCGAGCGCCACCTGGGTCGCGCCCGGCTTGCGCGTCATGAACGCCATGAAGTGGAAGCGCCAGACCGCGACCCCTTCGCCGGTCGCGTGAGTGATGACCCCGGTGTGGGCCTTCTTGAGCTGGCGGACCAGCTCGCCCTCGTCGGCGGCGCTGTCCGGCAGCGGGTCGGCCGAGACCAGGATCTGGCCCTTGAACTTCTTCTGGACCGGATCCGAGACGTCGGCCCGCGCCGCGGCGCTCCACAGGAGCGAGAGCGCGAGGACCGCGAGGGCACCGTGGCTGGATCGCTTCATGTCGTACCTCCCCATACAGATCTGGAGATCGCCTCGATGGCGTATCGGAGGATGAGACACCCTCGCGGAGCCGACGTTCTCACGACCCTTCGCGCGCCGGATCGGCGGACTCATCCTGACGCGGCCCGTCTTCGTCAGAGCGGGGTGGCGCGGGCGACGGGGACGGTTCGCGCGGCTCCGCCGGGGAGCTCGACTCGCCCGGCGCGACCGCGACGGTTGGCGCGTTCGACGGGGACGGACCGGTCGGGCCCTGCGCGGTCGACTCGTCGCGCGCGCCCGGCTCGGCGTGCGCGTTCGGCGGGGCCGGCGCGATGGCGCCCTGGGTGGTCGATTCGTCGTGCGCGCCGGGCTCGGCGTGCGCGTGCGATTCGCCGTGTGCGTTCGATTCGCCGTGTGCGTTCGATTCGCCGTGGGCGTTCGAGTCGTCGTGCGCGTTCGAGTCGTCGTGGGCGTTCGAGTCGTCGTGCGCGTGCGAGTCGTCGTGCGCGTGCGACTCGCCGTGCGCGTGCGACTCGCCGTGCGCGTTCGATTCGCCCGTGGCCGGGACGTTCGCGCTGGCCGGCGCAGCGCCTTCGGCCGCCGTGCCTTCCGCCGCCGTGCCTTCCGCCGCGGAGCCTTCCGCCGCCGTGCCTTCCGCCGCCGCGCCCTGGTTCTCTCCGCCCTGGCCGTGATCCTGCGCCTGGCCCTGGAGCGCCTGATTCGGACCCTGACCCTGGCCCTGCACCGCGGCGCCCTCCGGCCGCTTGCCGCGCCGGCGACGGCGCTTGCGCTTGGGCCTGGTGCCCTCGGTGCCCGGCGGTGGCAGCGGCCGCGCCTCGCCGCCGGCCGCGATCGCGTCCGGTGCCGGAGAGCCGGGCGGTCGCTCCACCTGCGGCCCGCGCCGATCGCCGTGCGGGCGGCCCTGTCCTCCGCCCGGCCCACCCGGTCCAGCGGGCCCGCCCGGCCCGCCGGGTCCACCCGGTCCGCCGAATCGCCGGTCGCGACCCGGCCCGCGTCCGCCACCGGGTGCTCCGCCTGGACCCGCGCCGGTCCCGCGCGGCCCGCGCGGCCGATCGCCGCCCGGCCGATCGCCATCGCGGCGAGGTCCGCGCCGCGGCCCGCGATCGCGTCGGTCCTCGGCCGGATCGCGCGGCGCGCGCGACAGGATCCATCCCGCCCCCGCGACCGGCACCTCGCGCGGGTTCACGCGCTCGCCGCGGTCGCGATCGCCGCCGCCGAAACCACCGCCGCCGAGGCTGCTCAGGCCACCACCCGGTCGACCGAGCCCGCCACTCCGACCTGCCCCACCGGGCCCGCCCGGTCCACCCGGCCCTCCCGGTCCGCCGCGGCCGCGCCCTCCGCCCGGGCCGCCCGGGCGTCCGCCGCGCCGATCGCCAGATCGGTCGCCCTGCGATGGCGCGCTCGCCATGCGATCGAATTGATAGTGGAACTCGCCCACGGTGAGCGCGCCGCCCGGCGCCGCCTCGCCCTGGTACACGCGCACCAGGCGCACGTCGCGCAGGCGTTCGCCCGCGGCGCCAACCACCTCGAGCAGACGGGCCAGTCGATCGCCCGACACGCCGACCTCCACGCCTACTGCCTCGGCGAGGGCGTCGCCCTCGAGCCCGGTGGCCGCCTTCTCGGCGCGTACCACCTGCGCCCGCCGAACGACCACACCAGAAAACTCGGTCAGTGTTCTCACGGCAGAAGACTACCGGCCGTCGCCCCTGCTGGGGGACGGCCGGTGCAGGATCCCGCGCGTCGGGGCACGATTTCCGCGGCCTACCGCGGCGCCCCGCCGACGGTCAGCCGCCGCTGGCGGAGCCGGACACCGAGGCCGACGCCTCGACCGACACGCTCACCGACGTCTCGACCTTGCTCGTCATGCTCGCCGCCGCGGCGAGCTGTCCGCTGACGCATGCCGCCTGGTCGCCGAGCGACTTGTAGAGCTTGCCGCTGGCCTTGGCCAGATTCTTGGCCGACTTGGCCCAGGTCTTCACCGCGAGCGCGGTCGGGCCGCGAAGCTTGGCGGTCACGCTGATCATCTTCGGCAGGCCCGACTTCAGCGCCTCGACGACGGCCTCCACCTTCGGCTTGCTGATGACGAGCTTGCTGTCGAACTCGACGTTGACCTCGGGCTCGGTGCACTCGGCCTCGACGTTGGCCGACACCTCGGCCTTGGCCTCGCACTCGGCGCTCGCATGCACGTCGGCCGAGCCCTCGCAGCCGCCCGAGCACGAGCCCTGGCAGGTGCCGTCGCACTGGCCAGCGCACTCGCCCTTGCCGCCGCCGCCGCTCGCCGAGCCCTCGCACTTGCCCTTGCACTCGCCCTTGCAGGTGCCCTCGCACCGGCCGGTGCACTCCACCTTCACGTCGGCCGAGGCGGAGCCCTCGCACTTGGCGGCCGCGTCGACCGCGACGTCGGCGTTCACCTTGCAGACGGCCGGCTTGTAGTCGACCTTGAGCGACGCCTTGCCCTTGATGCCGGCCTTGAGGTTGGCGCGGATCGCGTCGGCCACGGCGTTGCAGACGCTCTTGGTGTCACCCTCGGTCGAGACGCCCAGCTTCTCGGCCATCCCGGCGCACGAGGTCTTGATCTCTCCCTCCATGGAGATGACGGCCTCGTTGAGGGTCACCGTCGCCTCGAGGAACGACTTCAGCTTGGCGCCCGCCTCGCCGGCGGCGTAGTTGCCGCACGTGTTGGGGTCGACGGAGCCCGCCTTGCCGCCCTTGCCGGGGATGCCGGGGACGCCAGCGCCGCCAGGGCAACCGTTCAGAGCCAGTACTGCGAGGAACGCACTACCAACCAGGCCAGCTGTGACGCGTCGCATCGAATCTCTCCTTTGTGAAGACTGTCCGCGGCGATGGCAGAATGCCTAGAAGGGTACGACCCTCAGCCCAGGCCCCCCGCGCGGAGGCCTAGCGCATATCACACCCGCGAAGCCGTTTTCTACGCGCCGGTCTCGGCTTCGGCGGGACGGACGTCGCCACATGAAGCGCGATGCACGCGCCGTCGACGGCAATCGCGCGTGCGCAGGGAGCCCAGGGGGCATCCACCGCGGCGAGCCAATCGCCGGCCAGGAACGATCGCCTCGGTCGGCCCGTCGGGCCGCCCTCGGCTAGCTTCCGTCGTGATGGCTGCCGGGCGCGTCAGGGGGACGCAGGCCGGGACCACTCGAGCTGCCGGATGTGCTCACTCCGGCGAGGTTGGCGGTACGTGCGCGAGACCAGGCAATCCGCCGCTGGGTCTCGATACAAACCGATACGATGATGGGAGTTTCTACGATCTTCACGGCCCCCTCGAGCGCGGCATCATGGGGCGGTGTCCACAAGGATGTCAACAGGAACGTCGTAATCAGCGTTACTAGCTTTTCGGACCCGTCACCGAACGTAAGCTGGAATTCGGTCCTTGCGCGCTCAGGCCCTTTCACCCTCGTCGATGCGCCTCGCCGCCTCGATGAGCAGGTGCGTCGTGGTCGTCCCGATCTCGTCGTGCATGTCGATCTCGACCTCGTTGAACTCGAAGCTGCCCGCCGACCACCGCAGCATGTGATAGATGCACTCGGCGTTGGCGGGCGCGGTCTGTCCGTCGATGCGCGCGGCGATGACCTTGCCGCGGTCGATGAAGACGCGCGCGGTCGGCCCCACCCGGCGGGTCACGCCGGGCCGCCCGCTCTCGCGCTCGACCACGAGGATGCCGGTCTTGCGCTCCATCTCGAGCAAGGTGAGCAGCGCGGAGAGGCCGACCTGCTCGAGGCGACCGAGCAGGCCGATGTGCGGCCCGCTTCCCTCGGTGTCGACCTGCTCCAGCACCGGCGCTTCGACCGCGCCGATCTGCTCGCGCGCGACCTGCTCGACCATGCGACTTCGCCCCAGGGTCCGCTCGACGCGGAGGTCGAGCTCCTCGAACCGGAACGGCTTGGCCATGTAGTCATCGGCGCCCAGGCGGAAGCCCTGGATCCGGTCGTCGTCGGACGTCATCCCGGTCAGGAAGATGACCGGAAGGAAGGCCAGCTCCGGACGGGCGCGCAGGGACTTCACCAGGGTCCAGCCGTCCATCTTCGGCATCATCACGTCCGTGATGAGCAGGTCGGGAGCGTTCTGCAGCGCCTTGCTGAACGCCTCCTCGCCATCGCGAGCGAGATCCACCACGTAGCCGCGCTGGCCGAGCACGGCGGCCACCATGCGCAGGATCCACGGGTCGTCGTCGGCGACCAAGACTCGAGTCATGCAGGGGTTCCCGGGCGGACAGCCTATCGGGCCGCTCCGCGCCGGTCAACGCGTGCGGGCGGGTGCTCCCGGGGCGCCGCGCCGGGGTGGCGGCGCCGGAAGCGCGCCGGATGCGCTGCCCTCGGTCCACGTCCCTCTCTTGTCGCGGATGCGGACCACGCCGGCGCGGGTGGCGACGAGCACTTCGGCGGTCGGCGGGTGGCCGAGGACGACGGTCACGCGATCGCCGGCGCCGAGCGGCGGCAACTCGGCGGCGAGGACGAGGCGGTCGCGGTCGGCGCGGGCCAGCACGGTGCGGCGCGCTCCGCCGGCCCCCGGGAGGGTGCCGGCCAGCCACAGGCGCCCGTCGGGGCCCGGTCCCGCCGCATGCTCCTCGAAGCCGGCCAGCTCGCGGACCGGGGTGAGCCGAGCGCAGCTCGCGCGGTCGATGCGCAGCCACGCGCCGCTGCGCGCGCGGCCGTAGAGCGCGGCCGGCGACGCACCGACCAGCTCGACGATCGGGTCGGCGGCCGGGAGCGGCGTTCGCACGGTGGCGAAGCGGCGGCCGTCCCAGCGGGCGACGGGACCCTCGGCGGTGGCAAGGACGATGGTGCCGGGCGCGGCGGCCCACGCGGCGGTGACCCGGTGAGCGGCGCTGGCCCGGCGCACCCAGACGGCGCCGTCGAGCGTGTAGATGTGGCGGCCGATGGCGAGGGCGGGGAGCGGCCCGCTCATCGACAGCGCGGCCGGGCCGCGGTTGCCGAGCGGCTCGGCGCGCCACGCGCCGGCCTGGAAGTGATACGGCGGCGAGTCGGCCCCGATGGCGAAGACCTCGTCGGTGGTCGAGCTGGCCGGGACCGCGGCGCGCAGGTCGACGGCGACGCCGCCGCCGATGCGGCGCTGCCAGCGACCGGGCGCGACCGCGCCGTAGATCTGGCCAGCGCGGCCGACCAGGACCGCGGACGCCGCGCCGGCACCGGCGCGAGGCGGCAGCGCGGCGACGATGTCGATCGGCGCGACCGGCTCGCCGGCGCGCGCCGCGGCGGGGACGGCGACGAGGAGCAGCGCGGCGAGGATCCCCGCGCTCCGCCCCGAGGTCACTGCCCCGGGCCCGGCGCCGATCCAGATGAGCCGGCGGGGGGCGCGCTCGGCGGCGCGCTCGAGCTCGCCCCGGGGCCGGACGCGGATCCGGACGCCGGAGGAGGCGCGCTGGTGTCGTTCGCGCCGGACCCGGCCGTGCCGGTCACCGGGGCCGCGCCCGGCTTGCCGGCGGCGTTCTTGCCGGCGCCGTTCTTCTCGGCCGCGCGCACCGCCTCGGCGATCTCGCCGCCGCAGCTGAACAGCTCCTCCTTGGTCTGCGCCCGCATGTAGCACTCGGCGGTCTCGCGCGACGATTGCGCCTTGCAGGAGCGCACCGCGACGCGCTGCTCCGAGTCCGCCTCGGTGTGCACCTCGCCGTTGAGTCGGCGGATGTTCATCACCGCCTTCTCGCATGCCTCCTCGCTCGGCTTCGGGGTGCATCCGACCAGCGGGGCGACCAGCGCGGCGACCAGCGCCACGGCCCCGAGCAGACCTCGTGTCGATGTCATCTCCATGTCTCCTTCGTCGATCCTAGCATCGCGCGCGCGCGCTCCAGGTCCTGCACGGTGTCGATCTCCCGCCACTCGCCGTCGATCGCCACCGGGTGGACCGGTCGACCGGCGTCGATGAGATGCTGCAGCATGTCGGTCAAGTAGGCGGCGCGGAAGCTGGGCGCGCGCTGGAACGGCTGATCCTCGCGCCCGCGGTACTCCTCGACCAGCTCGCGCCAGGCGGCCCGCATCCAGCCGGCCCCGACCGCCGACAGCTTGGCCAGGCCGATGAACTCGCCGAACGCGTCCTCGGGCGGCAGCGCGCGCTTGCCGACCCGCTTGACCAGCCCGCGCTCGTCCAGGTCGGCCACCTCCGCCTCGGGCAGCGGGTGATCCGAGCGCCCGACGTACACGTCGCGGAACGCGCGATCGATGATGAGGCCGATGTCGCCGGGCGCGGCGACCAGCTTCGCCACCACGTCGGGGGTGAAGATGATGTCGCTGTAGGTGAGGAAGACCGGACCGTCGATCTCCCGCTCGGCGCAGAACAGCGACTCGAGGATGTTGTTGTGCTCCCAGTCGGGGTTGTCGACGAAGCGGACCGGGCCGCCCAGCTCGCCGGCGCGCGCGGACAGGACGTCGCCGAGGTAGCCGCGGATGATCACCACGTCGTCGATCCCGTGCGCGCGGAATGCATCGAGCTCGATGCCGAGGATGGAGCGATGGTCGACCGGGACCAGACACTTGGGCATCTGATCGGTGTAGGGCATGAGCCGGCGGCCGCGCCCGGCCGCGATCACGATCGCCTTGGTCATGGTGCGAGCTCCTCTCCGCCGGCCACCGGCGCCGCCGCCGGCGCGAACCGGCCCAGCCGCAAGAACACCGACAGCAGGCAGCGCGCCAGGTAGAGCACGTTCACCGCCGCGTAGGCCCAGAAGTAGACGTCGATCCGGTTCACCGCGGCGACCAGCCAGATGTAGCTCGGGTAGTGCACCACGGTCCGGGCGCCGTGCTCCAGCGCGGAGACCGCCATCCCGACCGGACCGTGCCGGCGCTTCATCACTGCCGGCTGCCCCTCCGCGGTGGGGGGCGGGGCGCCGTACTCGGGCCGTCGCATGAACGAGGTCAAGGTGAGCCCGGAGGCGAGCGCGAACAGCCCGCCCAGCCCGGCGACCAGGTAGAGGTCGTCGCCGCTCCCGTGCCACAGCCGGTAGGCCACGCACGCGAGGACGAACATGGCCTTCAGCTCGTCCATGAGGAAGTCGAGCATGTGGCCGAGCGGCGACGCCATCCGGCGCAGGCGGGCCAGCTGACCGTCGGCGCAGTCGAGCACGAAGGACAGCTCGAACACGATCGCGGCCAGCACCAGCCACAGGTGACCCGGCAGGAGCGCGAACATGAGCCCCGCGCCGGCCGCGACCACCGCCGACAGGAAGGTCACCTGGTTGGGCGTGATCGGGGTTCCGCGCAGCAGGTAGACGACGATCGCCGCCGGGGGGCGACACACCCACTCGGTCCACCAGTTGATGTCGTGCCGCTTCTTCGACGCGCGGTAGATCGCCGCGATGTCTTTCCACATCCACGCGCTTATACCGCGCCGCGCGCGCTGGACCGGGGGCGGAAACCCCTTGCGTCAGCCGGGAGCGCGAGATACGGTGCCTCGGCTCGGAAGCGGAAAAGTGGGTGGATCCCTGGGGGTTTAGGGATGCAGGAGCACACGATCCCCGAATCACTGGTCGAGAACATCCGCAGCGGCCGGGCGGTTCTCGTCGTGGGCGCCGGCGTCTGCGCCGTGAGCTGGCTCCAGCTGCTCGAGCGCATGAACCGCGCGCTCATCGAGCGCGGTGAGGTCGGCGACGAGAACGCGGCCCGCGCGGCCGAGCGCCTGCTCCACCGCGGCGATCTGATCCACGCGGTCGGCTTCCTCGGCCGCACCCTCGGCGCGCAGGCGTGCGACCGGATCATGGCCGACTGCTGGGCGCGCTCGGCCGAGCTCGGCGACGTGGTCCGCGCGCTGGCCCGGCTGCCGTTCCGCCAGGTGTGGACCACGTTCCCCGGCGATCTGCTCGAGCGCGCGATGGAGGACGAGCTGCCCGACGGGTGGCCGGCGCCGCGCGTGCTCACCTGGCGGCAGGCCGGCGCGCTCGACCGGCGCAAGCGCACCGTCCTCAAGATCCTCGGCGACGTCAGCTCCTACGTCATCACGCCGCGGTCGATCCGGGCGATGCTGGCCCGCTCGGCGCCGCTGCGCGAGCACATCGCCGGCTACTACGCCGAGGGTTCGCTGGTGTTCGTCGGGTTCCGCCCCGGTGATCCCGACCTGTCGGCGATGCTCGACCGCGTGCTCGGCCTGTTCGCGCCGCCGGACGGCGACCGCGGCCACTACCTCATCGGCGCCGGGCTCGGGCCGGTCACCGTCGACGAGCTGATGAGCGAGCACGACATCCAGGCGATCGAGCTCGACGGGCGCGGCTCGGAGGAGCGCGAGCGCGAGGCGCTGATCGACTTCCTCGGCGAGCTGGGCGCGGCATGCGTGGCGGCCGGCATCGGGCTGGGCCACGAGCGGCCCGACGACGACGACCTCGACGGCTGGATCGCGCGCGCCCTGGACGACGCCTTCGACGAGGAGGTCGCCGAGCGGCTCGACGCGATCGAGGCGGCGGCCCGCACCGGTGAGGACTGGGATCGCCTGGTCGAGGTGCTGATGGCGCGCATCGAGGTCGAGGGCTCGGCGCCGGGCCGGGCCGCGCTGCTCCGCCAGGTGGCCGACGTCTACGAGGCGCGGATCGGCGACCTGCCGCGCGCGTTCACCGCGCTGACTGCGGCGCTGCGCGAGGACCCGTCGGATCTGGACGCGCTCGACCGGGCCGAGAAGCTTGCCGACGACACCGGGGGCTGGACCGAGCTGGTCGGCGACGTCGCCCAGGTCGCGTCCGAGATCGAGGACCGCGAGATCGCGGCCAGCTACTGGACCCGGCTCGGCCACTGGTATCACCGCAAGCTCGACCACCTCGACTACGCGGTCACCGCCTACCGCGAGGCGATCAAGCTGGACGGCGAGCGGGCCGACGCGCGCCGCGGGCTGGCCGATCTGTGCCGCCAGCAGCAGCGCTGGTCCGAGCTGGCCGATCAGCTCGGCCACCTGGTCGAGCTGGAGCCGGGCGCGGCGGCCCGGGTCGACCTCCTGCTCGCGCTGGGCGATCTCAACGAGACCCAGCTGGCGTCGACCGCCAAGGCGATCGAGTCCTACCAGCGCGCCGCCGACGTCGACCCGGCCTGCGAGGACGCGCTGGTCGCGCTCGAGCGGCTGTACCGGCGGGCCGAGCGGTGGAGCTCGCTGGCCCAGGTGCTCGAGCGGCGGGCCGAGCTGTGGGAGTCGTCGGGCCAGGGCGCTCGCGCCGCGGTGGCCCGGCGCGAGCTCGCCACCCTGCGGGCCGACAAGCTGGGCGACCTCGAGGGCGCGATCGCGCGCCACGAGGCGGCGCTGCTGACCGCGCCGCGCGACCTCGGGGCGCTGCGCGCGCTCGAGGAGCTGTACGCCAAGGTCGGGCGCACCGCCGACTACCTCAACACGCTCGAGCGGCTGTGCGAGGCGGCCCCGCCCGGCGAGCGGCTCGGCCTCCTCCGCCGGCTGGCGATGGAGAGCGAGGCGCGCGAGGGCGGCACCGAGCAGGCGATCCGCAGCTACGAGCGGGTGCTGGAGGCCGATCCGGTCGCCGACGACGCGCTGTCCGGGCTCGAGCGGCTGTACCGACGAGAGGCGCGCTGGGACGCGCTGGCCGATCTGCTCTGGCGCCACGCCGGCGTGCTGAAGCCGCCGGCGGCGCGGGCCGACAAGTGGACCGCGGCGGCCGAGGTGTTCGAGCTGCTCGGCGACGTCCACCGCGCGATCGAGGCCCACCAGAACGCGCTGGCCGCGCAGCCGGAGCGGCGCGCGTCGCTGTCCGCGCTGGCCGGGCTGTACCTGCGCATCGAGGCGCCGGCCCGGAGCCTCGACGCGGTGGTGCGGCGCGCGCGGCTGGAGGGGGTGAGCGGGGCCGAGCACTGGGTGCAGGCGGCGTCGATCGCGTCGGAGGCGCTGGGCGATCCGGACACCGCCGAGCAGTACCTCGACAAGGCGCTCGCCGCCGAGCCGAACCACGCCGGCGCGCTGGTCGCGCTGGCCCGGCTGCACCGCGCGGCCGGCCGGTGGGGCAAGGCCGCGTCGCGCATGGTCGAGGCGGCCGCGGGCAGCCAGAGCCGGCTCGATCGGATCGACCTCCTGCTCGAGGCCGCCGCGGTGTTCGACGAGAAGCTGGGCGATCCGCGGCGCGCGCTCGGGCTGTGGCTGAACGTCCTCGAGCTCGATCCGGACCACGAGGGGGCCGGCTCGCGCGCGGCGGCGCGGCTGACCGCGGAGACGCGCTGGCAGGAGGCGCTGCCGATCCAGGAGATGCTGGTGCGGGTCACCCCGGCCGGCGACGGGGCGTGGCGGGCGCGGCGCGAGGTCGAGCTGGCCCGGACCAGCGCCGAGCTGGCCATGCGGCAGAAGGCGGTGACCCACTACCGCGCGGCCGCCGCGGCCGACCCGGCGTCGATCGACGCGGCGGTCGGGCTGGCCGCGTCGCTCCACGCGCTGGCCGGCGAGCTGGGCAGCGTCGAGCGCTGGCGCGAGGCGGAGCGCGCCGACCGCGAGCTGCTCGCGCGAAACGGGTCGTCGCTGGCCGCGCCGCACGCGGTGGCGAGCTGGCACCGGCTGGGGGTCTCGGCCGCCGCGCTCGACCAGCTCGACGCGGCCGAGGCGGCCTACCGGCGGGCGCTCGAGCAGGAGGCGGCTCACATGCCGTCGCTGCGCGGCCTGGCCGAGCTGGGCGCGCGGCGCGGCGACTGGCGGATGGCGGTCGCCGCCAAGCGCGAGATGATCGACGCGGCCAGCGAGGACGAGCGGGTGGCGCTGCTCGAGGAGATCGGCGACCTCCAGCGCGAGAAGCTGGGCGATCCGGTCGCGGCGCTGGCCGCGTACCAGGAGGGGATCCTGCTGCGGCCCGGCTCCTACGCGCTCCTGCACAGCGCGCTCGACGTCTACACCGAGACCCGCCAGTGGCGGCGCGCGATCGACACGCTGGCCCACCTGGCCTCGAACGAGACCGATCCGCGGCGGCGGGCCAAGTATCACTTCGCGGCCGCGATGATCGCGCGCGACGAGATCGCCGAGTCCGACCTGGCGATCGAGCAGCTCGGGCTCGCGCTCGAGGACGATCCGGCGATGGAGCGCGCGTTCCAGGCGATCGACCCGCTCCTGCGCGAGCGCGGCGAGTACCGCAACCTGGCCCGGGTCCACCGCCAGCTGATCAAGCGGCTGGGCGACGACGCGCCGGCCGCCGCGCTCCTGCCGCTGTGGAACGGGCTGGGCGAGATCTGCCTCGAGCACCTGGGCGACCCGGAGTCGGCGATCGCCGCGTTCGAGGTGGCGGTTTCGCTCGATCCGGACCGGCGCGAGCGGCGCGAGAAGCTGGTCGAGCTCTACCTCGAGGCGGGCGAGCCGCGCCGGCAGGACGCGATCGACGAGCTCCAGCGCCTCATCCAGGCCGATCCGGACCGGGTCGAGCTCTACCGCGCGCTGTCCGGCCTGTACCGCCAGATCGGCGACCTCGACCGGTCGTTCTGCCTGGCCCAGGCGCTGGTGTTCCTGCGCGCGGCCAGCCCGGACGAGGCCGCGCTGTACGGCCAGCACCGGCCCAGAAATCTGGTGGTGTCGCGCCGGCGGCTGAGCGAGGAGGTGTGGCAGAAGTCGATCCTGCACCCGCGCGAGGACCGGCGGGTCAACGCGATCTTCGCGTCGGTGATGGGCGGGATGGCCGCCACCACCGCGCAGCCGCCGGCCGCGTTCCACCTCTCGCCGCGCGATCGGATCGACGTGGGCGACGAGACGCGCCCGATCGCGCGGCTGGTCAAGCACGCCGCCACGGTGCTCGGGATCGAGCCGGACCCGCACCTCTACGTCCTGCCCGGCACCAGCGAGGGGCTGCGGGTGGCCAACACCAGCGATCGCGGCCGGCTGCGCCCGGCGCTCCTGGTCGGCGAGGGCCACGTCGACCGGGTGGACGAAAAGGAGCTGGCCTTCGAGCTGGGCAAGCGGATGGCGTACCTGCGCCCCGACCGGTACGTGAGCTACGCGATGGGGACCCTGGCGATGCTGGAGAGCGCGCTGGCCGCGGCGCTGACCGCGGCCGGGGTGCGCAGCCCCGACCAGGTGACGCCGGAGGCGGCCCGCCTGGCCGAGCAGCTGGTCGACGCGGTGCCGGAGCCGGTCCTGGCCCAGGTGGCCGCGATCGCGCGGCAGGTGGGCGGGGCAGGGCGGACCGACCTGACCAACGGAGCCATTCCGAGCTGGCGCACGGCGACCGATTTGACCGCCAACCGGGTCGGTTTCATCCTGTGCAACGATCTCGAGACGGCGGCGCGCAAGGTGGCGGTCGAGGCGGTGGGGGTGTCGACGCTCCCCGCCAAGGACCGCCTGCGCGACCTGCTCGCCTACGCCGTGTCGGAGCCGTATTTCGGGGTGCGGCGGCATCTCGGGGTCGCGCTCGAGGGCCGGCGGTCGGCATCATGATCGACGGATGTCGGCGGAGCGGACCGGGGCGTTCGTGAGCGAGACGGCGACCGGCCGCTCGCGCGGCTGGCGCCGTGCGGCGGTCGCGACGAGGTGGCTGGCGCTGCCGGCGGCGGCGATGGTCGCGGCGATGGTCGCCGCGCTCGCGGCCACCGGGTGCGCCGGCGGCGAGGCCGCGCCGCCGTCGATCGTGTTCCCGACCGGCTTTCGCCCGCCCCCGCCGCTCGGCGACGCGCCCGAGGCCGAGCCGGACGCCCTCGGGGCCGATTATCTGGCCCGGGTGGCGCCGCGCTTCGCGCGCCCGTGGCGGGCCTTCCTCGACGATCTGCGCCTGCGCCTGCCGCCGACCGATCCGCTCAACCAGGCCAGCCTGACCGTCGCGCTCGAGCTGGAGCTGGATCCGGACGGCGGGCTGGTCGCGCTGCGGGTGGCCGCGCCGAGCGGCAACCGCGCGTTCGACGACGCCGCCCGCGAGGTGGCCGGCGAGGCGGTGCCGCTGGCCCCGCCGCCGGCCGAGCTGCTGTCCGACGACCAGCACCTCTACCTCGGCTGGCGGTTCTCGCGCGACGTGCGCCAGGCCGGTCCGGCCAGCGCGCGCATCCGGCGGGTGGAGTGGCCGCTCGAGCGCGCGGTGCCGCAGCTGATCGCGCGCGGGCGAGTCGGCCAGGCGGCCCGGCGGGTGGCCACCGCGGCCGAGTCGGTGGCGAGCGAGGCGGCTCAGGGGCCGATCCTGGCCCGCTTCCGCGACGTGTGCGCGGCGGCGCTGGCCCAGGCGCTGTCCAGCGACGACGCGGCGCGCGCGGTGGCCGGCGTGGCCGCGGTGGTCGAGGCGCGCCTGATCTCGGCGGCGCCCGACCTGCGCCGGCTGGCCCGCGGATCGATCGACGCGGGGGTGCGGCGCGCCGCGCTGCGCGCGCTCGGCCAGCTCGGCGATCGCGGCGCGCTGCCGCTCCTGCGCGAGGTGGCGATGGCGGAGGGGGGCCAGGCGGCCGAGCAGAGCGGCGCGGCGGCCGAGGCGCTGGCGGCGATGGGCCAGGACGGCGAGGTGCGGGCGATGGCGGCGGCGCGGCTGCGCTCGCCGAGCGAGCTCGAGCGGTGGACCGCGCTGGCGATCATGACCCAGGTGCCGGTTCCGGAGGCCGCGTCCCAGCTGGTCGCCATCCTGCGCGGCGCGGGCGGGGCCGCGCGAGCGGAGCGGATCACCGCCGCGGCGGCGCTGGGCGCGGTGGCGGCGGGCGCCGGGGAGCCCGCCCGCGCCCGTGAGCCCGCCGCGCACCCGGAGGGCGGGGCCGGCGAGGGCGCGCGGATGGCGCTGGCCGCGCTGACCGACTGCCTGGCGGTGGCCGACGGGGCCCAGCGGGCGGCCTGCGCCGAGGCGATCGCCGGCGCGGCGGCGGCGGGGGCGCGCAGCCGTCCGGCCTATGCCCGGCTGATCCGCCTGCTGCGCGACCGCGACGAGAGCGTGCGCGCGGCGGCGGCGCTGGCGGCGGCGCGCCTCGACCCGGCTCGCTTCGCCGGCAGCATGGCGGCGCTGGGGCGCGAGCGGAGCGAGCTGGTGCTGGTGGCGCTGGCGCGCGGGCTGGCCGGCGTGCCCGGTCCGCGCGCGGTGGCCCGGCTGGCTCGCCTGGCCCACGGCGCGAGCCCGTCGGTGCGGCTGGCGGCGGCGACGGCGCTGGCCGGGCGCGAGGACGCGCGCGCGGCGACCGCGCTGGCCCGGCTGGCCGGCCACGAGGACGCGGCGGTGCGCGCGGTGGCGGTGCGCGCGCTGCGCCGTCCAGACGTCCTGCGCGCGGCGATGCGCGGCGACGCGCCGGAGGTGAGCGCCGCGGCGCTGGCCGCCCTGGTCGCCCTCGAGGGGCAGTGGCAGACGCTGCCCGACGCGGCCCAGCTCCTGTCCGAGCTGCCGGCGGGCAGCACCGAGAGGACCCTGGCGGTGCGGGCGTGGCTGCGGCCGTGAGGCGTGGTGCCAGCTCGGTGCTAGTCTGACCGGGATGGAGCGCAGGCTACGGGCCGTCGCGGTGGCGGCGGCGGCGCTCGGGCTGGTCGGCAGCGCGGCGGCGGCCCGGCGCGGCGCCGACGCGCGGACCGAGCCGCGCCGGCGAGGCCGGGTCGAGGTCATCCGCCACCACAAGTCGGAGATGGTCCGGGTCCCGTCCGGTCAGTTCGTGATGGGCTACCCGGGGGTCGAGGACGACGACGCGCGCAGCGCGGCCCAGGCCGAGTGCAAGCGCCACGTCGGGGCCGGCGCGCGCCAGTTCTGCGGCGAGGACGAGGGCCTGCTGACCCGGGCCGGCGAGATCGAGTACCTGGTCCCGTACCTCAACGCCGCGCCGCAGCGGACCGTGTTCCTGCCCGCGTTCGACATCGACCGCTTCGAGGTCACCGTCGCCGACTATCGCCGGTGCGTGGCGACCGGCGCGTGCGACGCCGGGCCGATCCTCCAGGGCGACCAGCGCCACCACCGCGACGAGCGCAACCCGGTGGTCAACGTGACCTGGAACGAGGCCGGCGACTACTGCGGGTGGCGCGGCAAGCGCCTGCCGAGCGAGGCCGAGTGGGAGAAGGCGGCCCGCGGCACCGACGGGCGGCGCTGGCCGTGGGGCAACCAGGACCGCCCCGACGGCTCTAACCACGGCCGGATGGACTCGGGGGTGCTGCGCCGCTCGCGCGCGATCATGAACTGGCGGCCCGGCTACGTCCGCTTCGAGGCCGACTTCGAGATGGCGCCCGACGAGTCCGACGGCGCCGCCTACGCGGTCCCGCCGGCCACGCTTCGCTGGAGCGAGGGGCGCTACGGCGCTTACGACATGGCCGGCAACGTGTCGGAGTGGGTGCTGGACTACTTCTCGAGCGACGGCTACCGCGACCTGCCGGTCGATTCCCCCGAGCGCAAGATGCCCCAGGGCGCCGACCACCGCCGGGTGGTGCGGGGCGGCTCCTGGATCGACCTCGCCATCGCCGGCCATCCGTACGCGCGCAGCGCGACCCGGCCGGGCACGCGCTCGCCCTACATCGGCTTCCGCTGCGCGCGCGACGAGTGATCGCTCAGTCGTCGATCACGCCGGCCAGGCTGAAGCGCCGGTCGTCGAGCGTCGGCGGCCCGTGCCCGCGCGGCGGCCCGCCCGAGTACTCGCGCATGCGGTACTGGATCTTGCGCGGCGAGATGCCGAGCATGTCGGCCGCGCGCGAGGTCGATCCGCCGGTGTACTCGAGCGTCTTCAGGATCGCGTAGCGCTCGAGCTCCGCCACGGTCGAGCCGGGCACCGGCGGCATCCCGTCGCGCGCCGCCGCCGCCGCGCCGACCACCGCGGTGGGCAGGTCCTCGACCCCGATGTCGCGCCCGCGGCAGACCACCACCGCGCGCTCGATCACGTTCTCCAGCTCGCGCACGTTGCCCGGCCAGCCGACGGGATGCCGCCGGTCGAGCGCTCCCTCGGTGAAGCCGCGCACGTCCTTGGCGTTCTCCTTGCTGTACTTGCGCAGGAAGTGGGCGGCGAGCAGGGTCAGGTCGCTGCCCCGCTCTCGCAGCGGCGGCACCTCGATGGTGACCACGTTGAGCCGGTAGTAGAGATCCTCGCGGAATAGACCCTGGGCCACCATCGCGGGCAGATCGCGGTTGGTCGCCGCGACCACGCGCACGTCGACCTTGATGGTCTGGTTGCCGCCGACCCGCTCGAACTCGCGCTCCTGCAGGAAGCGGAGCAGCTTGATCTGCAGCGCCGGCGAGATGTCGCCGATCTCGTCGAGGAACAGGGTGCCGCCGTCGGCCTGCTTGAGCCGGCCGTCGCGCACGCCCACCGCGCCGGTGAACGCGCCGTGCTCGTGGCCGAACAGCTCGCTCTCGAGCAGCGTCTCGACCAGCGCCCCGCAGTGCAGCTTGACCAGCGGCCCGCCCGCGCGCGGCGAGTGCTCGTGGATGGCGGCGGCGCACAGCTCCTTGCCGGTCCCGCTCTCGCCGGCGATGAGCACCGACGCGCGCGAGGGCGACACTTGCAGGACCGTCTCGAACAGCCCGTGCATGGCCGGGCTGGAGCCGATGATGTTGTGGATGCGCTGGCCGTCGGCCAGGCGCTGGCGCAGCATCCCCGCCTCGAGCCGCAGCCGGCGCCGCTCCAGCTCGCGGTCCATGATGAGGAGCAGCTCCTCGACCACGATCGGCTTGGTCAGGTAGTCGGCCGCGCCCTGTCGCATCGCGGCCACCGCCGATTCCACCGCCCCGTGCGCGGTCATGACCACCGAGACCGTCTCCGGATCCAGCTCGCGCGCCTTGCGCATGAGCGCGAGGCCGTCCATGCCGGGCATGCAGAGGTCGGTCAGCACCATGTCGGGCGCGAACTCCTCCAGCTTGGGCAGCGCCTTGAATCCGTCCGCCGCGGTCTCCACCGCGTAGCCCTCGTCGCGCAGGAGCTCGGCCAGCGCGGTGCGCGCGTTGGCCTCGTCATCGACGACCAGGATGCGGGCGCGCGGCGGGGCGGCCATCACCTTGGAGGACGTCGTGGATCGTTGCCCGGCGGCCTGGGTTTGCTCGGGCGCCTGTCGTCGGTCGGACGACTGGAGCGCATTCTGCGCAAATGCTGCGGAGGTGTCCTCGTCTACGCAGGGTTTGCGTGGTTCGCGATCATTCGGCTGCACGTGACGCCTTGAGAGCAGCCGCTGTGCCAGGCGGGCGCGTCCTTCCGAGCGGGATCCAGATCGAGAACCTGGTCCCGCGGTCGGCGCTGGTCACCTCCACCGCGCCCCCGTGATCCGACACGATGCGGTGCACGATCGCCAGACCGAGCCCGGTGCCCTGCTCCTTGGTGGTGAAGAACGGCTCGAAGATCGGCGCGCCCGACGGGACCCCGGGGCCCTCGTCGACCACGTCGAGGCACGCGATCCGATCGCGCTGCGCCACGTCGACCGCGACGGTGCCGCCCGGCTCGGTCGCCTCGATCGCGTTGCGGAGCAGGTTGAGCAGCACCTGCTTCATCTTCTCGTCGTCGAACTCGGCCCACACCGCGGTGCCCGGCGCGATCTCGATCGCGACGCCGAGCGCCTCGGCCTCGGGGGCGACCAGCGCCACGGTGGCGTCGGCGGTGGCGCGCAGATCGCCGGTGGCCAGGCGGAGCGGCTGCGGCCGGGCGAAGCGGAGGAAGTCCTCGACCAGCACCGCCAGCCGGGTCATCTCGCTGTCGGCCAGCTCGATCGCGCGGATCACGCTCGGCTCGCCGCCGGCGCGGGTCAGGCGGCGGCGGGCCAGGTTGAGCTGCAGGTGGGCGGCGTTGATCGGGTTGCGGATCTCGTGGGCCAGGCCGGCCGCCATGGTGCCGAGCGAGGCCAGCCGCTCCGCCCGCCGGGTCCGCAGCGCCAGGTTGTGCTCCTCGGTCACGTCGAACCCGATCGCGCACAGGAGCGGACCGCCCGCGCCGCCCGGCATGGTGGTGAAGTGCCAGCGGATGCGCTGGCTGTCGTCCTGCTTGGCGCGCGGCACCGGCCCCTCGAACGGCGGGCCGATCCGCCCGGCCAGCGCGTCCTCCTGGCGCTCCTGGGCGGCCCGGCGATCGGCCGGGTAGACGAACAGGTCGAGCCAGCTCGAGCCGATCGCGCGGCTGCGCGGCACCCCGATCGCCTCCTCGCTGCGCGCGTTGACCTGGAGCACGCGGCCGTCCGGATCGATCGTGGTGATGAGCGCCTCGGCCTCCTCGACGATCTGGTCGTAGCGCACCCGGCTGACCGGCATCACCTCGGGGCGGCTCTCGAGCATGATGGCGAGATCGAGGTCGAGGATCTTGTGCAGCGCCAGCACCACCGGCGCGCGCAGGGCGGGGCGGGTGCGGTGGCGCTCGGCCGCGATGCCGCTCAGCGCGGCGCGCAGCTGGTTGATCGCGCCGACGATGTACCTGGGCGGCACCTGGCCGGGCTCGAGCACGCCGCCCAGGCCGGCGCGCGCCTCGACGTAGCTCTCGTCCCACGGGCCACCGAGGAGGAGCGCGAGCCACCGGTGCAGCGAGCCCCTGATGCGCTCGATCTGGGCCGGCCCGGTGAACAGCGCGCGCACCTCGTCGTGCCCGCTCAACCGGTCGAAGATCTCGTCGACCACCGAGGGCAACGAGGGCGCGGCGAGCGGACCGAACCGGCGGAGCGCTTGCTCGTCGTCGGGGCCGAAACGCGCGCAGCGTTTGAGCTCCTCGAAGAAGGCCTCCGCCACGGCCCAAGGTGTAGCATGCCGACGATGGCGATCGTCTGCGGCACCGACTTCTCCGACGACTCCGCGCGCGCCGAGCTCGCGGCCGGCCATCTGGCGGCCAAGCTGGGCCAGGAGCTGCACCTGGTCCACGCGGTCGACGTCGGCTCCGGCGAGCGGTTCGACGAGCCGCGCCGCGCGCTGGCCACCTGGGCCGGTCGCCACCTGGCCCGCTCGGCAGAGCGGCTGCGCGCGATCGGCTGCCGGGTCGAGACCCACGTCGAGGCAGGCCGGCCCGACGACGTTCTGCTCGAGCTGGCCGACAAGGTCGACGCGCGCCTGGTGGTGACCGCGGCGCTGAGCCGGCGGCGCGGGCGCGGTGACGAGCTCGGCAGCCACAGCGACCGGATCGCGCGGCGCGGCGACGTGCCGGTCCTGGTGGTGCGCGATCCGGCCCCGTTCGAGGAGTGGGCGACCGGGGCGCGGCCGCTGCGGATCCTGCTCGCCGTCGACCTCACGGTCAGCTCGGAGGGCGCCATCGACTGGGTGGCCGAGCTGACCCGGGCCGGCCGCTGCGAGGTGATCGCGGCCAACATCTACTGGCCGCCGGGCGAGTACCGGCGGCTCGGCCTCAAGGGGCCGCGCAGCTTCGTCGAGCCGGATCCGGAGGTGACCCGGGCGCTCGAGCGCGACCTGCGCGCGCGGCTGGAGGCGCGCCTCGCCGCCGAGCTGGCCAGCGGGGAGGGCGGGGCGTCCTCGCTGACGCTCCGCATCGAGCCGAACCTGGGCCGGGTCGCCGATCGCGTGATCGACCTGGCCCTCGAGGAGCGCGCCGACCTGATCGCGGTCGGCGCCCACCGGCGCAGCGCGCTGGCCCGGCTGTGGGAGGGCTCGGTCTCGCGCGCCGTCATGCGCGACGGGCGGCTGTCGGTCGCGTGCGTGCCGGCCCCGCGCGAGGCGCTCGCGCGGGCCGCGCCGGCGATCCGCACGGTCGTGGCGGCCACCGATCTGTCGCCGCTCGGCGACGCGGCGATCGGCCTGGCCTACTCGGTGGTGCAGACCGGCGGCACGGTGCACGTGGTCCACGTCCGTCCGGCCGAGCCGCGCGGTCCGTCCGGCTCGGCCGACGCGCTGGCCGAGACCCGCGGGCGCCTGCTCGCGCTGGTCCCGCCCGACGCGTCCGCGCGCGGCGTCATCACCGAGGTGCACATCGTCGAGCGCAAGCAGCCGGCCGAGGCGATCTGCCAGGCGGCCGAGCGGCTCGCCGCCGACCTGATCTGCGTGGGCACCAAGGGCCGGACCGGGCTGTCGAGCGTGCTGCTCGGCTCGGTGGCCGGCGAGGTGGTCGCGATCACCCACCGATCGATCCTGCTGGCTCGCCCGCCGAAAGCCTGAGCGGGATACAAGCTGAACCGGAGCCAGACCGCGCCGGACAACCCTGACCGCCGGTCCCTGGTCAATCCAAGAACCCTGTGATATTCCGACCGCTCATGCGAGCTCGAGTCCTTCTCTTCGCTCTGGCCCTGGCCTCCCTGGTGTCCGCCTGCAAGCAGGACTCGGGCGATTACTGCCAGGTCGACGACGACTGCCAGCTCCCGCTCCGCTGCAACGCCGGCACCAACACCTGCCAGCGCGGCTCCGGCGGGGTCGTGGATGCGGGCGCGCCGGCCGATGCCCGACTGCCCCCCGACGCCGCGCCCGCGCCGGTGCCCGACGCCGCGACCGAGAAGGTCGATGCCGCGGTCGTCATCGACGCGGCCCCGGCCCCCGACGCCGCGCTGTAGCGTGATCGGGCGCCGGCCGCGCCGCTCGCCTACTCGACCGGCAACCACTTCACGTCGACGATCTCCACCTCGCGCCGTCCCTTGGGAGACTGCACGACCGAGGAGTCGCCGACCGCGCGCCCGATGAGGGCCCGGGCGACCGGCGAGGAGATCGAGATCCGGCCCAGCTTGAGGTCGGCCTCGTTGTCGCCGACGATGGTGTAGGTCTTCTCCTCGCCGTCCTCGTCGGCGATGGTGACGGTGGCGCCGAACTTCACCTTCTCGCCGGACAGGGTGGTCGGGTCGATGACCTCGGCCAGGGCCACCTTGACCGAGTACTCGCGGATGCGCGCCTCGATCATGCCCTGCTCCTCCTTGGCCGCCGAGTAGTCCGCGTTCTCGGAAAGGTCGCCGTGGCCGCGCGCCACCTCGATCGCCCGCGCGTTGGCCGGTCGATCCACATCGGTCAGCTGCTTGAGCTGCGCCTTCATCCGCTCGTGTCCCACCGGCGTCATCGGGTATTTCTCGGCCATCACATAGCTCCTGAGGCTCCTGGGCGTTCGGCGTCAGTCCTTCTTCCGATGGTAGCTCTGCAGGGGGGCCACGCGCAGCCCCTCGCGCGCCTGGGCGGCGATCGCGTCGACCGCGGCGTGCGCCGCCCGCATGGTGGTGAAGTACGCGATGTGCCGCAGCAGCGCGGACCGCCGCAGCGAGTGGGAGTCGGCGATCGCCTGGCGCCCCTCGACCGTGTTCACCACCAGGTGGATCTCGCCCGACTCCATCGCATCGACGCAGTGCGGGCGGCCCTCGGTCACCTTGTTGAGGCCGCGCACCGGCAGGCCGGCGGCGCGGAGGCGGGTCGCGGTGCCGTGGGTGGCGGACAGATCGAAGCCGAGCCGGCGCAGCTTCTCCGCCACCTGCACCCCGACCTGCTTGTCGGCGTCGCGCAGCGACAGGAACGCGGTCCCGCGGCCGGGCAGCCGGTTGCCGGCCGCCTCCTGCGCCTTCAGGAACGCGTGGGCGAACGAGGTGTCGATGCCCATGACCTCGCCGGTCGAGCGCATCTCGGGGCCGAGCAGGGTGTCCACCCCCTCGAACTTGACGAACGGGAACACCGCCTCCTTGACCGAGACGTGGAGCGGCTCGACCTCGGTCACGCCCAGCTCGGCCAGGGTGCGGCCGACCAGGAGACGCGCCGCCACCATCGCGAGCGGGACCCCGATCGCCTTGGACACGAACGGGACCGTGCGCGAGCCGCGCGGGTTGACCTCGAGCACGTAGATCTCGCCGTCGGCGACCGCGAACTGCATGTTCATGAGGCCGATGACGCCGAGCTCGCCGGCCACCGCCCGCGCCTGCCGCTTGACCTCCTCGACCAGCCGGCCGGCCAGCGAGTAGGTCGGCAGCGAGCAGGCCGAGTCGCCGGAGTGGATGCCGGCCTCCTCGATGTGCTCCATCACCCCGCCGACCACCACCTGGCCGGTGCGATCGGCCACCACGTCGACGTCGAGCTCGACCGCGTCGGCCAGGAACTGGTCGACCAGGAGCGGCATGCCCAGCTCCTGGGCGCGCGCGAAGTAGGTGGCCATGCCCTTGTCGTCGTAGATCCGCTCCATCGCGCGCCCGCCCAGCACGTAGGACGGCCGCACCATCACCGGGTAGCCGATCTCCTGGGCGACCCGGCGCGCCTCGTCGGCGCTGCGCGCCACCCCCCAGCGCGGCGCGCGCAGGTCCAGCTTCGCGAGCAGCTGGCCGAATCGCTCGCGGTCCTCGGCCCGGTCGATCGCGTCGGCGCTGGTGCCGAGCAGGCGCACCCCGGCCCGCTCGAGCGGCACCGCCAGCTTGAGCGGGGTCTGTCCGCCGAACTGCACCACCACCCCCTCGGGCCGCTCGATCCGGCAGATCGCCAGCACGTCCTCGAGGGTGAGCGGCTCGAAGTACAGCCGGTCCGAGGTGTCGTAGTCGGTCGACACGGTCTCGGGGTTGCAGTTGATCATGATGGCCTCGTAGCCCTCCTGGCGGAGCGCCATCACCGCGTGCACGCAGCAGTAGTCGAACTCGATGCCCTGGCCGATCCGGTTGGGCCCGCTGCCCAGGATGATCACCTTGCGCCGGTCGGTCGGGGCCGCCTCGCACTCCTCCTCGTAGGTCGAGTAGAGGTAGGGGGTGTGGGCCACGAACTCGGCCGCGCAGGTGTCGACCCGCTTGTAGACCGGGAACACGCCGGCCGCCTCGCGCGCCGCCCGCACCGCGTCCTCCGACGAGCCCAGCCCGGCCAGGTCGGCGATGCGCCGGTCGCCCAGGCCGAGCTGCTTGTAGCGGCGCCACTCGCCGGCGTCGAGCCGCTCGACCCCGCCCGGTCCGGCCTCGCTGATCTCCGCCTCGGCGTCGATGACGCTCTTCAGCTGATCCAGGAACCAGGGGTCGATGTGGCTCAGGCGGTGCGCCTCCTCCACCGTCATCCCACCGCGCAGCGCCTGGGCCAGCTCGAACAGGCGGTCCGGCCCGGGCCGGGCCACCCGGCGGGCCAGCTCGGCCTGATCGCCGGCCACGTCGGGCGGCAGCGGCATGGCCAGGCCCGAGCGCCCGTTCTCGAGCGAGCGGACCGCCTTGCCGAGCGCCTCGCGGAAGGTGCGCCCGATCGCCATCACCTCGCCGACCGACTTCATCTGGGTGCCGAGCAAGGGCTCGGTGGTCGGGAACTTCTCGAACGCGAAGCGCGGGATCTTGACCACCACGTAGTCGATGGTCGGCTCGAACGAGGCCGGGGTGACCCGGGTGATGTCGTTGGTGATCTCGTCGAGCGAGTAGCCGATCGCGAGCTTGGCGGCCAGCTTGGCGATCGGGAAGCCGGTCGCCTTGGACGCGAGCGCGCTGGACCGCGACACCCGCGGGTTCATCTCGATGACGACCTGCTCGCCGGTGGCGGGGTCGACCGCGAACTGGATGTTGGAGCCGCCGGTGTCGACGCCGATCTCGCGGATGACCGCGATCGCGGCGTCGCGCATGCGCTGGTACTCCTTGTCGGTCAGGGTCAGCGCGGGCGCCACCGTGATCGAGTCACCGGTGTGGACGCCCATCGGGTCGAAGTTCTCGATCGAGCACACCACGACCACGTTGTCCTTGTGGTCGCGCATCACCTCGAGCTCGTACTCCTTCCAGCCCAGCACCGACTGCTCGATCAGGATCTGGTGGCGCGGGCTGAGGTCGAGCCCGCGCTGGACCAGGCTGTCGAACTCGCTCGGGGTGTACGCGATCGCCGCGCCGGAGCCGCCCAGGGTGAACGACGGGCGCAGGATGGCGGGGAAGCCGATCTCGGGGATGGCGGCGCGGGCCTGCTCGAGGCTGCCCACGTACACCGAGTGCGGGGTGCGCAGGCCGATCGCGGCCATCGCCCGCTTGAACAGGTCGCGGTCCTCCGCCTTCTCGATCGCGTCGAGCTGGGCGCCGATCAGCTCGACGCCGTGCTTCTCGAGCAGGCCGGCGCGGGCCGCCTCGACCGCCAGGTTGAGGCCGGTCTGCCCGCCCAGGGTGGGCAAGATCGCGTCCACCTTCTCGCGCTCGAGCACCTTGTCGAGCACCTCGACGGTGAGCGGCTCGATGTAGGTCGCGTCGGCCAGCTCCGGGTCCGTCATGATGGTGGCCGGGTTGCTGTTGATCAGCACCACGCGCAGGCCCTCCTCGCGCAGCGCCTTGCAGGCCTGGGTGCCCGAGTAGTCGAACTCGCACGCCTGGCCGATCACGATCGGCCCCGATCCGATCAAGAGGACAGAACGCAGGTCGGGGCGGCGCGGCACGCTAGCCGCCCTGCCTGACCAGGCGGTCGCGGTGCATCTTGTAGCCGGGCAGGGTGGTCTCGAGCAGCGCGGCGACCTCGCTCTTGCGCTCGCCCAGGTCCCACTCGTTCTCGGCCAGCACCTCGGCGATGCGCTGGCGCAGCCGCCGGCTCTCCTCCTCCTCGCGGACCAGCGCCTTGATGAGCGGCTCGGCCGCGTCGGGCGACGGCTTGAAGGCGATGGCGTCGACCGCCATGTAGCGCACGTTCTCGTCGAAGTCCTCGACGTACGGGATGATGCGGCGGGCGATCTCCGCGCTGGAGGCGCCCTCCCACTCGCCCAGCCAGGACAGGATGTCGGTGCGCCGCTCCGGGTCGCGGGTGTAGCCGGGCGGCTCGTCGGCCAGGATCCCGTCGATGATCTCGAAGATGGTCGCGTCGTCGCCGACCCGGCCGAGCACGACCAGCGGGTAGTGCAGGCTGCCCGCCGTCTTCATGTAGCGGCGCACCGCCGGCAGGGACTGGGCGCCCTTCTCGACCAGGGCGTCCACCGCCCACTGCTTCTCCTGCTGGTCCTCGATGGTCTTGTCGTAGCTGAACCCGAACCGGCAGCAGAGGGCGTAGAGCGCCTCGTCGGAGCCGTCCTTGGCCACCTTCTCCATCGCTGCCCAGCGGTCGGCCGACTGGGCGTGCTTGTTGGTCACTCTTTCAATCGCGCGCTTGAGCGAGCGGTCCTTCGAGAACAGGCCGAACACGAATCCTCCATTCAGCCGCCCGCGAACGACATGGCGTCGACCAGCGACGCGTCGGGCGGGGACGCGTCGGCGGGGGATGCGTCGGGCGACGCATCGGTGGGTGCGGCATCGAGTGCGCCGCTGTCGTCGAGGCTTGCATCGGCGGGGCTGGCGTCGGGGACCGGCGCGGCGTCGCCCGGCGACGAGTCGATCGGCGCGCCGTCGGCGGGCGACAGCGCACAGGCGAGGTCGTCGGCGACATCGTCGCGCTTGCACCAGGAATCGGCCCGGCACGAGTAGCCGTCCGGGCAGGTGGCGTCCTGGCCGCAGAGGAAGGCGCAGGTCGGCCTCGGGGTGTCGTAGCAGCCGGGCAGGGCGGCGGCGCCGCCGAGCACCGCCACCAGCCACGCGAGCCGGCCGGGGCGCATCAGAAGCTCCCGCTCCAGCCGAGACCGGCCTGGCCCGGGCCGATCGCGGGAGCCAGGTGGGCGGCGGCCGGCGCGCGCTCGCCGTCGGCCTCGCGAGCACCGTCGAGCAGGAAGAACGCCACCGACGCGGCGGCCGCGGCTCCGGTGGCGGCGAGGGCGACCACCGAGAGCTTCTCCAGCCGGTTGCCCTCGTCGATGAGGTCGCGGTAGCGGTCGCGGGTCGCGCCGGTGTAGATGGCCGGGCGGCCCTCGATGTCGCGGAACTCGATCAGGTTCTGGATGTCCTCCTCGCGCGACGCGGCCGACAGGCCGAGCACGGCTGCCGTGGTACCGAGCGCGATGGTGAAGCCGATCGAGGTCCACGCCGCGGTGCGCTGCCAGCTCGGCTGCTCGTCGTCGAGGAGCGCGGGCGGGCCGACCAGCTCGCCGTCCTGCTGCGGCGCCGGCGCGGCGGCGGGAGGCGCGGCGGCAGGAGGCGCGGCGACCGGAGGCGCGGCGACCGGAGGCGCGGCGACCGGAGGCGCGGCGGCGGGAGGCGCGGCGACCGGCGCGGCCGGTCGGCTCACGCACGCCGCCGCGAACGCTTCGGCGCGCTCGCGGTACTCCGGGGTCGGCTTCGCCTCCTTCACGTAGCGTCCGTAATAGACCCGGGCCGAGCGGCAGTCGCCCGCCTTGTCGTACGACTGACCGATCTTGAAGAACAGCACCGGATCCCGGGTGATGTCGTACGCGATCCCGTACTCGCGCGCCGCGCCGGCGTGGTCGCCGCGCGCCGCGGCCTGCTCGCCAGCCTGGTAGTGACGCTTGGCTGCCTCGTAGTCCGGAGCGGCCGCCGGAGCCGCCGGAGCCGGCCGCGCAGGCGGCTGGGCCAGCGCGCGGCCGCCAGTTGCGGTCAGCGCGAGGCCGAGCGCGAACGTGCGGAGCGAGCACCGGGGGCCGAGCATGGCGCGCAGTCTACCCGCAAGCCGGGCACCCCTCAAGGCCTCGCCCGGAGCAATCGCGTGGAAATCCGGTGCTTTGAAAGGATAGCGGAGCGAGCTGCGGCGCGAATCCGGTCAGCTATAGTGCCCGCCCCATGGCCAAGATCGACAGGGTCCGCAACATCGGCATCGTGGCCCATATCGACGCCGGCAAGACCACCGTGTCCGAGCGCTTCCTCTATTACTCGGGGAAGCGCCACCAGATCGGCGAGGTGCACGACGGTCAGGCCGAGATGGACTGGCGCGATCAGGAGCGCGAGCGCGGCATCACCATCACCGCGGCCGCCACCAGCTTCGAGTGGCAGAAGCACGACATCCACCTGCTCGACACGCCCGGCCACGTCGACTTCACCATCGAGGTCGAGCGCAGCCTGCGCGTGCTCGACGCCGCCGTGGTCGTGTTCGACGCGGTCAGCGGGGTCGAGCCTCAGTCCGAGACGGTCTGGCACCAGGCCGACAAGTTCCACGTCCCCCGGATGTCCTTCATCAACAAGATGGATCGAGTCGGCGCCGACTTCGACGCCGCGGTCGAGGAGATCCGCACCCGCCTGGGCGCCAACGCGGTGCCGCTGCAGCGCCCGGTCGGGGCCGAGGACTCGTTCCGCGGCGCGATCGATCTGGTCCGCATGCGCCTGCTCACCTTCACCGGCGATCCGGACAACGAGGTGGTCGAGGAGGACATCCCGGCCGAGCTGGCCGGCGACGCCGAGGCCGCCCGCGAGGAGCTGCTCGAGAAGGTCGCCGAGGTGGACGACGGCATCGCCGAGCGCTTCCTCGACGGCCAGCCGGTGCCGACCGCCGATCTGGTCGCCGCCATCCGGCGCGCCTGCATCGCGGTCAAGCTCATCCCGGTCCTGTGCGGCGCGGCGCTGCGCAACAAGGGGGTCCGCCCGCTGCTCGACGCGGTGGTCGACTACCTGCCATCGCCGGTCGACCTGCCGCCGGTGCGCGGGGTCGACCCGCGCGACGTCGACACCGTGCTCGAGCGCGCGCCCAAGGACAGCGATCCGCTCAGCGCGCTCGCCTTCAAGGTCGAGATGGACGAGGGGCGCAAGATGGTGTTCATGCGCCTGTTCAGCGGCACGCTCAAGGCTGGCGATGAGGTCCTGAACGCGCGCACCTACCGCAAGGAGAAGGTGACCCGCCTGTTCGATCTGCACGCCAACCGCCGCCAGCGGATCGACAGGGCGGTGGCCGGCATGATCATCGGGGCCGGCGGCCTGAAGGACGCCACCACCGGTGACACCCTGTGCGCGCCGCAGCATCCCATCCTGCTCGAGCGGATCGACACCTACGAGCCGGTCATCTCGGTCGCGGTCGAGCCGGAGACCAACGCCGAGAAGGAGCGGCTCGACTTCTCGCTCGGCAAGATGGTCGAGGAGGACCCGACCTTCCGGGTGCGCGAGGACGCCGAGACCGGGCAGACGGTCATCAGCGGCATGGGCGAGCTCCACCTCGAGATCATCGTCGACCGGCTGGAGCGCGAGTACCGGGTCAAGCCGCGGGTCGGCAAGCCGCAGGTGGTCTACCGCGAGACGGTCACCGCCGCGGCGCAGGCGTCGGCCCGGTTCGAGCGGACGATGAAGGAGGAGGCGATCTACGGCGAGGCGACCTGCCGGGTGGCGCCGCTCCCGCGCGGGGCCGGCACCCGCCTCCTGCGCGAGCTTCCGCCCGCCACCATCGTCACCGCGCCGGCGGTGGTCGACGCGGCGATGAAGGGCCTCTCGGACGCGGCCCAGGCCGGTCCGGACGGCTATCCGCTGCAGGACGTGGAGGTGGCGCTGACCGCGATCGGCTTCCGCGAGGGAGCCGAGCCCGAGGTGGGCGTGCGCGCGGCGGCCGCCGAGGCGTTCCGGCGCGCGGTGGGGCAGGCCAGCCCGATCAAGCTGGAGCCGATCATGGCGGTGGAGGTGGTGGTGAACGAAGAGCACCTGGGTGCGGTGATCGGCGACCTCAACGCACGGCAGGGGCACATCCAGAACGTCGGCGCGCGCGGGGTCAAGAGCGTGGTGGACGCGCTGGTCCCGCTCGGCAACATGTTCGGCTACTCGACCAAGCTCCGCACGCTGACCTCGGGGCGCGCGGAGTTCACCATGCAGTTCTCGCGCTACGACGCTCTCTCGTCGTAGCGCCGCGCGCCGCGCGGGCCGGCGCTCGCTCGCCGGCTCGTGCGCATCATTACCGATCGGCGAGCCGGCGGTCCCCGCGATGTCAGGTCGGGACATCGGCGGCGCCGCGCGCGCGCCCGGCAAGTCGATTATCCTGCTCTTGACCCGTCACGCCCCGGCGGCTCCGGACGCCCCATAGATCGACCGCGTGAGCGCAGACGACAACAGGACGATCACCCGGCGCCATCCGCCGGCGCTGGGCGAGGCGGAGGTGATGGACCTGCCGCGCCTGGTCGCCGCGTTCGAGTGTCAGCGCCCGCTGGTGGCCGGGCTGCGCCTCTCGCTCGAGGACGTGGACGAGGTCCTGATCGGGCGTGGGCTCGATCGGCGGTGGTCGCGCGGCAACCGCCAGCTCCTGGTCTCGGTGCCGGATCTCGAGATGTCGCGCCTGCACGTCCGGCTGAGTCGCCAGGACAGCGGGTGGACCCTGGACGACGTCGGCTCCAAGAACGGCACGCTGGTCGATGGCGTCCGCACCTCGCGCGCCGTCCTGGCCGACGGCGATCTCATCGAGATCGGGCGGACCCTGTTCGTGTACCGCGATCAGGCCGAGCATCGCATCGACCCCGGCGATCGCGACCTGGCGGCCGACGGCGCGCCGGAGGTGTTCCGCACCCTGTCGCTCGAGCTCGAGCGCCGCGCGATCGACCTGCGGCGCATCGCGCCGACCACGGTGCCGGTCATGATCGTGGGGGAGACCGGCACCGGCAAGGAGCTGGCCGCCCAGGCCATCCACGAGCGATCGGGCCGGCGAGGGCCGTTCGTGCCGGTCAACTGCGGGGCGATGCCGCGCACCCTGATCGAGAGCGAGCTGTTCGGCTACCGGCGCGGCGCGTTCTCCGGCGCGCGCGAGGACCGCGCCGGCCTGGCCCGCCGGGCCGACGGCGGCACGCTGTTCCTCGACGAGGTGGCCGAGCTGCCCGAGGAGTCGCAGGTCGCGCTGCTTCGGCTGCTCCAGGAGGGCGAGGTGCGGCCGATCGGCGCGACCGACATCGTGCACGTGGACGTGCGGGTCATCGCCGCCACCCATCAGGACCTGCAGGCCCGCATCGCCGAGGGTCGGTTCCGGCGCGATCTGTACGCCCGCCTGGCCGGCTACGAGATGACGATGACCCCGCTGCGCGATCGCCCGGAGGACGTCGGCTCGATCATGGCGGCGCTGCTCCGCCGCATCGGGGTGGCCGAGGGGGACCTGGTCTTCCACCCGCACGCCGCGTTCGCGCTGTTCGCCTACCCGTTTCCGATGAACGTGCGCGAGCTGGAGCAGGCCCTGCGCGCCGCGGTCGCGCTGGCCACCGACGGCGAGATCGAGCTCCAGCACCTCCCCCCGGCCATCCGCACCCACGCGCACACCTCGCGCAAGCAGCTGCGCCCCGAGGACGCCGCGCTCCGCGCCAGGCTGGTCGAGCTGTTCCGCCACAACCGCGGCAACATCAGCGCCACCGCCCGCGCGCTCGAAAAGGCGCCGGTCCAGGTGCGGCGCTGGTGTCGGCGGCTCGGGATCGACCTCACCGAGTTCCGCCGCCATTGACCGGCGACGGCGAGTCGAGCACCTCGCGGACCTTGCGCAGGAGCGAGTCCGGGGTGATCGGCTTCTGCAGAAAGGCCACCTCGGAGTGGCGGACGCCGCGGACGACCATCGCGTCGTCCACGTAGCCCGACATGTAGAGCACCCGCATGTCGGGCCGGATCGGGCGCAGCCGCTCCGAGAGCTGTCGCCCACTCATCCGCGGCATCACCACGTCGGTCAGGAGGAGATGGATGGCGGCCGGGTGCTGCTCGCAGATGAGGAGAGCGTCGCCGCCGCTCGGCGCGTCGAGCACGTGATAGCCGTGCCGCCGGAGGATGGCGCGGGCCAGGACTCGCAGCGGGGCGTCGTCCTCGACCACCAGGATCGTCTCCGAGCCGGCGGTCAGGTCGGGCAGGGGAGCCGGCGCGGGCGCGACGACCCCCTCGACCGCCGGCAGGTACACCTTGAACCTGGTGCCGTGTCCCGGCTCGCTCTCCACCCAGATGGTGCCACCGCTCTGGTGGACGATCCCCATCGCGGTCGACAGCCCGAGCCCGGTCCCCTTGCCCTTGTCCTTGGTGGTGAAGAACGGCTCGAAGATGCGCGCCTGGGTGTCGGCGTCCATCCCGCAGCCGGTGTCGCTCACCGCCAGCATGATGTGGGGCCCGGCCGCGACGCCGGCGTGCTCGGCGGCAAAGGCGTCGTCGAGCTCGACGTTGGCGACCTCGATGGTCAGCTTGCCGCCGGTCGGCATGGCGTCGCGCCCGTTCAGGGCCAGGTTCATCACCACCTGCTCGATCTGCCCCGGATCGACCATGATCCGCTGCAGCGCCTGGTCCGACAGGTGGGTGAGCAGGATGTCCTCGCCGATCAGCCGGCGCAGCATCTTCTCCATGCTGGAGACGATCTCGTCCAGATCGACCACCTTGGGCTGGAGCACCTGCTGCCGGCTGAACGCGAGCAGCTGGCGGGTGAGATCGGTGGCTCGCTCGGCGGCGCGCCGGATCTCGATCACGTCGGCGAGCATCGGATCGCCTGGCTTCAGGTCCTCGGTCAGCCAGCTGCTGTAGCTGAGGATCACCGACATGAGGTTGTTGAAGTCGTGCGCCACGCCGCCGGCCAGGATTCCGATCGCCTCCAGCTTCTGCGACTGGCGCAGGTGCGCCTCGCTGCGGTGCAGCGCCGCCTCCGCCCGCTTGCGCTCGGTCAGGTCGGCGACGAAGGCGATGCAGTCGGGCGGCTCCAGCATGGCCACGCCGATGAGGACCGGGACTCGCCGGCCGTCCTCGTGGAGGAGCTCCTTCTCCCACGGCGCGCACACCCCGGTCGCCCGCAGCTGCGCGACCGCGCGCTCGTCCACCTCGCGCCACTCGATCGGTGTCCGCGTGGCCCAGCTCATGCGACCGCTGGCCAGGTCCTCCCGGGTGTTGCCGAACATGTGGACGTAGGCGTCGTTGGCGTCGTGGACGTTGCCGCTCACGTCGGCGAAGGCGATGCCGATGATGCCGGACTCGCTCAGCCGGGCGAAGCGCTCCTCGCTGACCCGCAGGGCCTGCTCGGCGCGGCGGTGCTCGGTGATGTCGAGGACGGTGGCCAGCGCGCCCTCGGAGCGGCCCGCCTCGTCGAACAGGGCGGTCCGGTCCACCATCGCCAGCACGTGGCTGCCGTCCTTGCGGCGGAGCTGGACCTCCCGCCGATCGCCCCTGCCGTCCGGGCGCATGTGTCGGGCGACCATCACCGGATCGCTCCTGTCCTGGTCGACGAACTCCGCCAGCGACCGCCCGACCATCTCGGCCGGCGTGTAGCCGAGCATCTCGGCCAGGCGGTGGTTGACCATCACGGTCCGATGCTCGGCGTCGAACGTCCAGAACCCCTCGTTGCGGGTCTCGAACAGGCGGCGGAACCGGGCCTCGCTGGCGCGCAGGTCGGCGAGCGCGCGGTTGCGCTCGCGCAGATCGAGGATGAAGGAGACGCCGCTGTCGGTGCGCCCCTCGTCGGTGGCGGCGGCGGTCAGGATCGGGATGCGGGTCCCGTCCCGGTGGAGCAGCTCCTTCTCGTACGGCTGGCAGCGGCCGCTGGTGAGGAGCTCGACGGTCGCCCGGTCGTCCGCCTCGGCATGCTCCGGCGGGGTCATGTTCGCCCAGCTGACCGCGCCGGCAGCGAGGTCGGCCCGGGAGTAGCCGAACGTGGACAGGAAGACGTCGTTGGCCGCCAGCGGCCCCTCGGAGCTCCAGTACACGATGCCGACGATGTTGGTGTCGACCAGCCGGCGGTTGAGCGCCTCGCTCGCGCGCAGCGCTGCCTCGGTCTGGGCGCGCTCGCCGCGGATCCGATGCTCGCGGACCTCGCGCTCGACCGCCGGTCCCAGGCGGGCCAGCCTGTCCTTGATGACGAAGTCGCGGGCGCCGGCGCGCAGCCCGGCGACCGCGGTCTCCTCGCCGATCGTGCCGGACACGATGATGAACGGGAGGTCGACGCCCAGGCTCCTCACCACCTCGAGGGCGGCCAGCGCGCTGAAGCGGGGCATCGACCAGTCGGACAGGATGACGTCCCACGGGCCACTCGCGAGCGCCGCGCGCATCCCTTCGGCATCCTCCACCCGCGTCGACGCGACCGGGCCGCTGGTGCGCTCGAGCTCGCGCAGCACCAGCTTCGCGTCGGTTGCCGAGTCTTCGAGGATGAGGACGCGCAGAGGCGGTCTCACGAGGTCGTCCTCGGCCGCGGTGGGGCCTCGTTGAGGGTCAGCCAGAAGTGGCCGATGGTCTCGGCGGTCTTGACGAACTCGGCGAAGTCGACCGGCTTGCGGACGTAGGCGTTGACCCCGAGCAGGTAGCTGCGAACCACGTCCTGCTCCTCGAGCGATGCGGTCAGGATCACGACCGGCACCGCGCGGGTGCGCTCGTCGGCGCGGATCCGGACCAGGACCTCGAGCCCGTCCACCCGGGGCAGCTTGACGTCGAGCAGGATCAGCCCCGGCTGGCTGCTGGTGTCGCGCCCGGCGTACGCGCCGGTGCCGAACAGGTAGTCGAGCGCCTCCACGCCATCCCGCACGACCACGATGTTGACCGCCGTCGACCGGGTCCGGAACGCGCGCAGGGTGAGCTTCTCGTCGGTCGGGTTGTCCTCGACCAGGAGCATCGTGTTGTTCATGGGACGGCCTCCTCCAGCGGTCCGGCTGCCAGCGTGAAGTGGATCGTGGCGCCGTCGCCCACCTGGCCGACCGCCCAGATGCGACCACCGTGGCGTTGAACGATGCGCTGCGCCGTCGCCAGACCGATGCCGGTGCCGGCGAACTGGGCGGAGGAGTGGAGCCGCTCGAAGGCAGTGAACAGCTTGCTGGCGAAGGCCATGTCGAACCCGGCGCCGTTGTCGCGCACGAAGAAGGCGCGGACGCCGCCCTGGTCGCCGCGCCCGACCTGGATCTTCGCCGCCGGGCTGTCGCCGGTGAACTTCCACGCGTTGCCGATCAAGTTGGCCAGGAGGGTGCGGATGAGCCGCGGATCGCAGTACGCCATCAGCGCGCCGTCGACCACGAGGTCGACCGCGCGGGTCGGCTCGGCGGAGGCGAGCTGGTGCCCGATCTCGCGGGCCAGGAGTGCGAGATCGACCATGTCCGGCTTGAGCTCGGTGCGCGTCACCTGCGACAGGGACAGGAGCGCGTCGATGAGCGCGCCCATGCGCAGCGCGTTGGCCCGGATCTCGTTCAGGCAGTCGAGGCCATCGCCGTCGAGCCGGTCGGCGTACTCCTCGAGCAAGATCTGCGCGAACCCGCTCATGCCGCGGAGCGGAGCGCGCAGGTCGTGGGCGACCGAGTAGCTGAACGCCTCCAGCTCGTGATTGGCCAGCTTGAGCGAGGTCTCGATCCGCTTGCGTTCGCTGATGTCGCGGATCGCGCTGGAGACCAGCACACCCTCCTCGGTCTGCAGCGGGCTGAGGCTGATCTCGACCGGAAACTCGCTGCCGTCGCGGCGCAGCCCGTACAGCTCGAGCCCCGACCCCATGTTGCGCACCCGCGGGTCGGCGAAGTAGTCCCGGCGGTGGTCGGGGTGGGGCGCGCGGAATCGCTCGGGGACCAGCACCTCGACCGTCTGGCCGAGCAGGTCGGCGCGTCGATGGCCGAACAGGCGCTCGGTCTGCGAGTTGACCAGCACGATGACCCCGGCGCTGTTCACCACCACGACCGCGTCCGGGGCGGCCTCGAGGAACCCGCGGAACTTCGCTTCCACCTGCTTGCGCCCGCTGACGTCGCGGATGGCGGCCGTGACCAGCGAGCCGGCCTCGGTCGTGAGCGGCGACAGGCTGATCTCGGCCGGGAACTCGCTGCCGTCCTTGCGGCGCCCTCGCAGATCGAGCCCGGCGCCCATCGGTCTGGTCCCGGGTTCGCGGAAGTAGCCGGCCCGCCGGGCCGGGTGAACGTCGCGCGAGCGCTCCGGCACCAGCACTTCGATCGAGCGACCGACGAGCTCGTCGCGAGCGTATCCGAACAGCCGCTCGGTCTGTCCGTTGACCGCGGCGATGCGGCCGGAGCTGTCGACGATCACCATCGCATCGGGTGCCGCCTCCAGGAGGCCGCGAAACACCGGATCGCCCGGTCCGTGGACCTGGGTTCGGGCGCGGCCGGCGATCATGCGGACCGCGCCGTCGGGCTCGCGCACGACCGAGAGCGACAGCTCGACGATCGTGCCGTCCGCCGCGGCCAGCTCGGCGCTGGTCGCGCCGTTGCGCTCGAGCGCGTTCCGCATGAGCGCGCGCAGCGCGGTGCGGCCCTCCTGCGTGGTCGCGACCTCCTCGAGCGAGCGGCCGATGACCTGGTCGGCGGCGCGGCCGAACAGGAGGGTGGCGGCCCGGTTCCACAGACGGACCTGTCCGGCAGCCGAGATGCCGATGAGTGCCTCGGACGCCTCATCCAGCAGGCCCACGGCCAACGCGTCGCCCATCCCTCGCCCCCGTCGGCCTGCGCGCGGGCGCGACCGTCCCAGGAAACGTTAGCATGGGACGGACCGTGGAATGCCGGGCTCCTCGTGCCCTGAGCGCGATCGCCGCGGATCCGGAACGCACGGGCGAGGTGCTCCCTCCCTCGGAGGGTGACGCGCGAAGCGGCATCGCTCTCGCGGCCGCGGCGTACCCCGGGTGGTTCGCGCTCCGGCAAGAGACTGGAAAGCGGGCGCCGGGCAGGCCCGCGACCGTGTTCCATGGTCGTTCTACCGGGGCGGCCGGGTGTCCTCGGGACCGGCTCGCAGCGGCCGCAAGTGACCAGAAGAACGCGACGCGTGGCCGGACGCGAGGCGGATCGCGGACCACGATAGACCGGCCTCCCACATGCACGCGTTGGCCCGCACATGCACACGCGCCGGGGAACGGGCCGAGGGGATGAGTCGGTGGACGCCGCGAGCTGGGCACCAGAGCCGATCGGGCCGGGCTCGATCGTCGCCGGCTACCGCGTGCTCGAGCCGCTCGCGCACAGCCACCTGGCGATCGTGTTCCTTGCCGAGCACGTCCACATCGGCCGCCAGGTCGCGCTCAAGCTCCTCCACCCGGATCTGGTGGGCGACGAATCGGCGGTGTCTCGCTTCTTCGCCGAGGCGGTCGCCGCCGCGCGCATCTCGCACCCGGGCGCGGTCAGCATCTTCGACTACGGATCGTTCGAAGGCGGCGCGTACCTGGTCATGGAGTACCTGCTGGGCGAGAGCCTCGACCAGCGCCTTGCTCGCGAGGGCCGCCCGGCGACCGCGCGCGTCCTCGACCTGGCCGAGCAGCTGGCGCTGACCCTGGCCGCGGCACACGCCGCCGGGGTCGTGCACGGCGCGCTCAGGCCGGAGAGCATCCACCTCATCCCCGACCCGGCCGGCACCGGGCGCGAGCTGGCCAAGCTGCTCGACTTCGGCGTGGCCAAGCTGGCCGACGCGGTGTTCCCGCCGCTCGCCCGGCGCGGCGATCCACCCGAGGTGCCGTTCTTCGTCGCCCCCGAGCAGCTGGCCAGCGCCAGCGCGGTCGACCAGCGCAGCGACATCTACTCGCTCGGCTGCCTCCTCTACCTGCTGGCCACCGGCGCGGTGCCGTTTCGCGGCTCGGCCAGCGAGGTGAGGGAGGCGCACGCCGACCGGCCACCGCGATCGCCGCGCGCGTTCGACCCCACCATCCCGCCGTACCTCGAGTCGCTGGTCCTGCGCATGATGGCCAAGCTGCCGCGCGAGCGACCGAGCAGCATGGTCGAGGTGGTCGGCGCGCTGTCGAGCATCCAGCGCGGGTGGCGCTGAGAGTCGAGCCGACCGGCGCGGCCGGAAGCTCACCGCCGATCGCTGCGTTGCAACTCCTCGAGCCACAGCGAGTAGCCCGTCGTCGTCGCGCCTTGCGCTCGACGGCGATCCACACCGCCTCGTTGACGTCATTTCGGCGGCGGTGCACCAGGCGCCGAGGAGGACCTCGGCCGCGCGCTCCTGCTCTCGCTGTCCGCGGACCAGCGCCGCCGCGCGCTGCTCTCGCCGGTCGCCCCGGCCGACCTGGTCACATCCACAGCGTGTTCCGCGATCTCGAGCGGGACTTCGGCAGCGATCTGCTGGCCGATCACCTGCGCGACGACCACCGCGGCGACTGAATCCGGGGTCAGCCGGGGCGGCGCGGCCAGGCGATCGCCACCGCGCTCATCCGCCAGAACAGGCGCTGGTCGGGGCCGGCGTGGCGCTCGAACGCCTCGCGCACGTCGCGCTCGAAGCCGGGCAGGTCGCCGATGCCGTGACGCACGTAGGAGGCGGAGCGCACCCGGCCGAGCGCCGTCTCCCAGTCGATCTGGTCGCCGCTCGGCAGGTCGGTGGTGACCGCGCCGGGGATGGCCGCGTCGATCAGGCTCCGCCGCGGCTCGCTGTGCAGCTCGTCGC
>Ga0193753_10000248_pt1 | contig 53451 bp, 40 predicted proteins | sample H1c2metaG_FD_144925 | JGI IMG/M metagenome (GOLD analysis project Ga0193753, IMG submission 144925) | Soil microbial communities from a riparian zone of the East river system, Colorado, United States - H1c2 | ecosystem: Environmental > Terrestrial > Soil > Riparian zone | place: USA: East...
GCCTCCTCTGGTCATCGACAAAAGCTCTTCCCGTTCTTGCTTTGTTAAGGTTACTTTATACTTTATCATGCTTTTTATGATAAAGATAATAAAATTATACGTCATAGTATACGTGACGTGACACTAGCAATCCTAAAAGAACTAAAAGAGATTGCCATCCAGTTCAAAAAAATTAAAGATGAAAATCCTCATTATTCAGATTATGGTATTGTCTATGCTGGTTAAACGATCTGATTTACTGCACTAAATTGTACAGAGATAGTGTTTCTTCTCATAACAGAGCCGGCACACATTTACATGCCGGTAAATTTGCTATTGAAGAAAGTATAATACTTCGGGAGGCATTTTTCTTTTTGGTGCCTGCGTAAAAAACTGCAGGTACCTACTGAAACAAACCTGTTTACCTACCTGCTGGATTTTAATGCCAATAAAAAAAGCGGTGTATAAAGGTTGCGGTAATTGGTTTCCTTTATTCTTCCGGGAAACATCTTATTTCACCATACCGGGCAATTGGACATATTATATATGGAATCACCAGGAAGGGTTCGTTGTAAACGGGGCTATAAAACTAAAACTGTAAAGAAAATAAAGTATACTGTAAAAATTCCCTGCCGGATTAAAATTTTAAAATGCCTGTTGCAAACCTGCCGGAGCCGGCAGAGAGGAAACATTTTTAATCAAGCCATGTTGAACAAGAAAGTCCTGCGCCTTTATACAGGTGGCCAGGTTCCATGGACTTTTATTGAAAAAGCCATGTGTTTCCCCGTTAGCTATCCACCGTTCACAGGGCACACCAGCTTTTTTCAACAGGGTATACAAACTATCCGCCGGAGGTTTCCATTTATCCCTGCTTCCAAAAAACATGATGACAGGTGGAAGATGCGTGCTTACAAAATTGAATGGTTCTACGGCAGGATTTTCCTGTAAACTATAAGCAGGATTAAATAATACCAGCGCCCGCGCGGAAGTGGAAACAGTGGTATCATCAGACGCATCGTGTAAGCCGGGATTCAACACCGTCATAGTGGCCAGGTGTCCGCCTGCCGATGCACCTCCGGTAATCACCTTACCCGAATCAATATTCAATAGCGCTGCATGGCTTTTCACCCAGCGAATGGCGCTTTTGGCATCCATGATGCAAATGTCTTTGCGGGTGGTATCCTGGCTTATCAGCCGGTAATCGGCAGTAATGGCAACCATACCCTGCTGTACAAAATATTTACACTGCCAGTACAATTGCTCCCGCTGGCCCGACACCCAGCTTCCTCCATGAAATAAAATGATTGCCGGGCAGGGCTTACCGGCAGCAAGCGGTGAAAACACATCCAGCTTCAACTCATTTGCTCCAACTTTTTTATAAACATAAGTATGCAGTGCATAAGCTGTTGAGTCCGCACAGAATGCATTCTGCACCAACAGTAATGAACATACGAAAAATACGATTAACCGTGAACTGGCAGAACGGACATTCATTGTATAATTTTTGAACATATGCAACAATATAGTATCAATGATCAGCAACACACCGGAACCCGGTGTTCTCCAAACCGGTATCAGGAGAAGATTTCATGCGCGATAAAACACGGTAGCCTTTACAGGAAGAAGCATTACACAGGAAGGAACCTCCGCGCATCACCTTTTTCGGTACAGACGGTTCCATAGGATCCTTGCTTTGAGCAGGCCCGCGCGGATTGGTGCTGAGCTTTGCCTGCAACCGGCTATAATAGTCACTGTCGTACCAGTCGCTGCACCATTCCCAAACATTACCGGCCATATCGTACAAACCATAGCCATTTGGCACAAATGAAGCCACCGGGGCCAATCCCGTGTAACCATCCCAACCGGAATTGAGATGCGGAAATACACCCTGCCAGGTATTGGCTTTTGGTTTTCCCTGTTCTATGTTTTCTTTTCCCCAGGGATAAGAATCATCCTTCTTACCTCCCCTTGCTGCATATTCCCATTCCGCTTCCGCAGGCAATCTTTTGCCTGCCCACTTCGCATAAGCATCCGCGTCATACCATGAAATGTGCACCACCGGGTAATTATCCTTTTCTTTAATGGAGTTTGCGGGACAATCGGGATGCTTCCAGTCTGCTCCCTTTGTCCAGCGCCACCATTGAGCAGCATCATGTAAGTCAACAGCATGCGATGGCGGGGTAAAAACCAGCGAAGCAGCCACGAGAACATCTGCTGAAGGCTTTGCAGTGAGGGGTGGTAATTGCTTTTTGAGTTCTTCCCAGTCAGGCACTTTTTCAGCGGTGGTAATATAATATAATGGGTTGCTTCCACAAACTTCCTGAATTGCTGATTGGTTATCTCGGTTGTATCCATCCAGAAACCATTCGATTGTATAGTATGCACCGGAAGTTCATCAGGACTTCCTTCCCCATCCGACGCACCCATACTATATTCACCACCGGCCATCCAGGCCATGCCGGTATGGGAAACGGCTCTACCGCCGGGTTCTATGCTATCTGCCCTTGTTACGGCAAACCGTGAAGGAAGGTTGGATGAACAACTGATGGCTTCCTTTTCTGCTATTGCATCATTTTTCGGTTTGGCGACACCGTTACATCCCCACAACAAAAGAGCCAGCCAGCCAGCCACCAGCCATGTGCTGAATAATAATATCCCTTCCTTTCTTTTCATCAATACTGCTTACGGTTGTACAAATGGATCCTGGGCCGGTTTGTCAGAAAATACAATATATTCCACGCCCCTGAATTCATACCGGTTATCCGGGTTCAGGATCTTCACCTGCACGGTATGTTTTCCTTTTGGTAAAGGATATTTCCAGCAGATCTCCAGCCGGCGCGTAGTAAAATCAGTAGGCAGGGCAGGACTTTCTATTTTCTGGCCGTCCAGCCACACTTCGGTCTGAAACACATAGTCCGGGCTCTTCATATTTTTTGCCCTGGCAAGCCCGTTGAGCATAAACCCTGTTCCTTCAAAGTCAAATGAAATGTCATTGTCGTTTTTTATAGCAACCTCTTCTTTCTGTACCGGGAACAACCCAGGAAAGCTTTTTTCAAATCTTACTGCTTTGGGTTGCTGGCTGAGAACCGAAATATTTGTTCCATTAATATAACCGCCATTTCTCTTAATGTTTTCAATGGCGTGCTTAAAGCCGATGTCGTAAACTTTGTTGAGGGAAATTGCAGTGTATTTGAAGTCGATGTCTTCCGCACCGGTAAGGCCTTTTTTCCAGTAAGCGGGTATTTTGTTATAGCCGATCATCGTTCCTAAAATTCCTCCCACAGAAGAGGGGTTGCAATCGGCGTCCTGGCCGGCGCGGGCTGCTATGTCAAGCGATCTGCCAAAATCACCAGCACCATACAATAACGCCATCACTACGTATGCTGAATTAATGGTAGCATCAATATTAAAAGGCAGGAAAATGCCGTTAGGGCAACTCCTGTCGCTCGACCATTTCTTCTGCAGATCAAACCAGGTGCTGTGCCAGTCGGCCGGGTATTGCTTGTGCCACCGAACGACATCCGCCATGCATTGATAATAATTGCTGTTGGCAGGGATGGTCTTCAACGCTTCATTTACCACGTAATTAACATCGTTGCTTAAAAAAGCCAGCGAATACATGGCCCCAAAATACACGCCGCCGTACCAGCCGTCCCCGTAATTCATGATGTGCCCGATCTTATCGCTGATGGCGGAAGCGGCATTTGGCATACCGGGACTCATCAGCCCTGCATAGTCCGCTTCTATCTGGTAGTCAATATCGTCTGCATGCGGACTGTTCATCCAGTTTCCGCTGGCAGGCGCTTTTATGCCATTCAGGATATTGTACCGCGCGGCCTGGTTGGCATGCCAAAGTTTATAACCCGCATGGGCAAACGCATTTGCAAATGAATCTACCGGCGCATCCAGGCCCAGGCGCTCAAATACATCTACAAAAGTCAGATCCATGTAGAGATCGTCATACAATCCGGGTGTTTCGGTCATTGTTTTTCTAATGTACCCGTCGTTCCAGAACAGAGGCTGATAGTCCTGGATGAAGGTGCCGTTGTAATGGAACTCGTACGGCCCGCCAAACGTAACGCCGATGGTCTGCCCCGCCCAGCCACCTTTGATCTTATCTTTCAGCATTTGCTCTGTAAGTGTAATAGCGCTGCCCAATTTGATGGGGGCTTGGGCGGTTTGTGCTTTTGCAAGGTGACCTGCAAGGCACACAAAAGCGAAAATGATATAACATAGTTTTTTTTGCATATGATGTAATTATAAAATTGAATGTTTGACCCCAATCATTGAATACTGTTATAGTGTTTTAAAAACCTGGTCATGTTATTTTGGCTAGAAAGAATAAAAACGCCCTCATCCTCATGTTGTTCCAGGAATTGAACCAGTTGCTTCACCTTACCCTCCATTGCCGTTGCGGCGGCACCGGAGGCACGCATTTGTAAGAGGGCCAGGTCATCAATTGCATACTCCAGCATAAGCGATAATTTTCCCAGATTGGCCTTCATTGCTTTGTCCGGTGTGCTGTCCGCTGCTGCATCTACCTGTTGCTGGCTGCTGCGCAATGCTGTTACAGCCGCTTCAGTTTGTGCCGCCGGTTTGAGCGAAGTATAGGGAAGACTGCAATAATTGCGCACCACCCGTTCAAGATCCCTGTAAGCAGTCAGGGCGGTTTGTGTTGCTTCACCATAACGTACACGCATATACTCACTCATAACCGGGTCTACCGGCGTGTTTGGGTTCCAGGCAAGACCCGCCAATGTATAATGGTTGAGTTCGTACGTGTACCAGTCACCCGGTTCAGCATAGGTGGAGATGCCCTGCAAAGCAAACGCCCCATACCATTCCAATTCCTTTTGCATGAAATGCGTAAGAATATTGGGCAGCGACCGCCATGCATACTTACGGTAATAGGAGTAAAGCCCGATGTCGCCGGAAAAATGCTGTCGCCAGCCAGCCATCGCTTTTGCATATTCCGTATTGGTTAGGGCGGGATCGTAAATTGGTTTTTCAAAACTTTGGTTGATGGGGCAAATATCCACCAATATGTTTTTATTCAATGCTACGTGCTGTGGTGGTAGCAAGACCTGGCCGTAGGCAATGATCTCCAGCCGCAGACCAGGCCTGATAGTGGTGATGGCCGAATCTACCTGGTTCATCAATGCCGCCTGCCTGTCTGCAGCACTGCCCAACACCGCCATTTCCGGGCATTCGGCCCATTTTGCCACATCGGGCGGCCAGCAATCAAAAATATCAATTTCAGGATGTGCGCGCAGGTAATGTACAATGTTGGTAATAAAATAACTGACCGCCGCTGCATTGGCCGTATTAAACACCAGGTTATCGGTTCCGTCCGGTTCGCCATTTTTATTCTTCCCAAACCAATCAGGGTGTTTGTTGAACAGCGTACCACCTTCCATTTTTGCATTCAGGAAATTCTGGTAGCCATGCCCGCCCACCTCCACCAATATAGCGCGCTTTTTCAATTCCGGTATAAGCGCTTCGCGCCATTGATCCCATTTCACCCGCCCGGTACCCTGGTAGTTGAGGGGTATCATTAAAACATTGTAACGCACTTTGGGCATCCATGCAATGATCTGTTGCAGGTTCTCCGTAGTATGTGAAAGCCCTTCTTCAACATCCAACTTGCGGTAGGCAAGCTGCGGATGTTCATACACCGCAACGGATGCATCATACCGGAGCGTTTTAATAGTTGGAATATATTCTGCCTGTCCATTGTAATAAGAAAATTGCGGCGCCAGCCACACACATCCCAAACGATGTAACAAATCGTATACTGCATATAACACGGCCCGATCTGACCCTGCCGACAACACCAACCTTTTACCATCCGGGAAAATGCGGTAGTCTTCTATTGGCAATTGTTTATTTGTCACAATGGTTATAGCAGATCCCGGAGTTGGTGCAGTGCGAACATTAAAGGCAGCACCGCTTATCTGCTGCAGATACCGGGCTAATTCTGCCGCCGCAAACTGCTGTGTGGCGGAAGCATGCGGCGGCAATTGAATAGCAATAAGCGCTTTTCCATTTTGCGCCAGCGCTATAACGGGGACAGCTACCTGCTTTTTATTTTTATATCCAAAGGCACCCATATACCGGCCCATGTTATCAACAGCAGCACTTTCAGCGGTAAGGGTAAAATCCAACGCCTTTGACGCCTGCCGGTAATGAACAAATGCAGGATTGCCAAATATGGCCGAATCACCCGGTCCTTCTTTGCCCATATGCAGGCTATCAGCTGCGGCGTAATAAAGATTGTGTGCAATAATGGTTTGCGGGCGGGCTGTCTCCTTTTTGCCTGCATTAAAGATCACCACGTTTTTTTCTGTTACAATGATATTGTTCCTGATAACATTTTTTGCGTTACGCTGGGTGATGTTAAATACGCCCCAATCGTTGGCGTTCACCTTGCGCCGGATGATGGTATTGTTTTCTATACGGCAGGCTTCGCCCCGCCACAGCGCAATAAATTGCTGGTAATCGTCGCTCACATTGTGATTGATCTGAAAATTCCGGTAAGCAGGATTTTGCTTTACATCCGTCCAGGTTACTTCCAGGAAGCCCTGGCAGCCACGCGTGTAATTATGGTGAATGGAGATATCAGATTTATCATACCGTGCATCGTCTATTTCCAAAGCGCCGCCATCCGCACCGCCGCCATAACTGTCAGGCCCCCACGTAATACGCGGGTCTGCGGCGCTGTAATTAAAAATCCTGTTATAACATACTTCCTGGTGGTCGGCTCCCAGCCAGATACCCAGCGGGCCCCAGTTCCATTGTTTCAGCACCCTGTTGCAATCATGTATATAATTACGTTCAATAAGTGCATAGGCGCCATTGCTGCGGATGCCCGCGACACAATCAGTTATTTCATTGTTGCGGACAATGCAATGTTCAGCATTCCTGCCAATATGGATAGCGCCCATCTGCCATACCAACCAGCCATCACCGTTATAATTAATAGTTGTAGCCGCTGCCGTTCCACTGAAATAGAGGTTTTCTACCAGCACATAACTACCGCTTACACGGACGCAATTACCATAATTGTTTTCCGCAAACACCGGGTTGGTAAAGGCAGGAGCGTGATCTTTTTTTGAACCATAATCGGTGAGGGTTATATATTCACCCGCCGTTCCTGCAGATTCAATATTCAGCGGGCCGGTAAAAAAAGAGCCTCTTTTAAACCGGATGGAATCGCCCGGATGCAACGGGATATTCGCCAACGCAGCAATACTCTTCCAGGGAAACCATTGATTCTTTCCACTGTTCCGATCATTGCCCCGCCTGGAATCAATATAATAAGTAGTATTCATTTTATGGGAGATGGCTTTTACGGCCGTGCAGGAGAACAGTAAAAGCATCAAAGGCAATATGGTGTTGCTTCTTGTCATTATTGGAAAACCGGTGGTTGTATATTGGCGGTATCCATTTTTGCCAGGCTCACCCAGTTGGATGAAGTAAAGGCTGTTCCATTAAAATAAAAATGTTCAAAGACCAATCCGTCGAACGGATGGGCAGGATCGGGGGCATCAATATAGTTATGAAACCCTTTTGACAGATCCATTTTAACATTCCAGTCTTTGAATACCATTCCGTGGATCTCATTGGGGCTGGCAGGGTTCGGTGATATCCTGAAAATGAGCGGAACCAGTGTTTCCGTGACCAGGTCCTGTATCAAAAAATTCTTTTGAAGCCCATACATGCCGCCTTCGGCAAACTTATCGCCCACACAACTGATCACGCCCCGGTTTACTTCTTCATTGTTCCATTCAGCATGCAGGATGTCCGTTCGGCTAATGGTTACATTGGTAGCGTTCCCGTTTCCCCAACTGAGTTGTATAATGCCGCCATTGTTTAACTGCCAGCAAACACAATCCGAAAACCTGAGATTGTTCCTGTATACTTTTATGGCATCATCATTCGCCCAGATAAAACAATTGGACACCTGAGAACCCTCATACGCCGCTATGCCATCGCAATTATAAGTCCAGGCGCCGATGGTCTTTACCCAGCTTACCTTGTTGTTTTTTCCAATCAACCGCACGGCAAAATATTTCTGGTCGGCAATGGTAATGCCTTCCAGGTTAATATTATTGCTCTGGTTAATGGCTTCCACGCAATGCGATTCGCGGTAATTCAATTTGGCGGAAGACAGCACGCCCCTTCCAAAAATGTGCACATCGGGATTTCCGTCCATGATCAGGGCGCCATATACCCAGGCGCCTTCTTCCAGGTACACGTTTTTAACAGTCACCGGTATGTGGTAGACGCCAATGGTATGCACACCGGCTTTAAAATAAATACCGGAAAAGGCTCCGCCGACGGCCGCAATATCAGTTGGCCCCGCACTGCGCAACACCTTGTAATTGCCCGAAACGGTGTCCGGCTTATTGGTCTCCGCCGGGTTGGCAAAGATCATCAACCCGTTCTTAAAACCATTGTCCCCTATTTCAACCGAACACTGGCCGGGTTTGCTCATGGTAAAGCTGATGGTATTGCCATTCACCGCCGGCGCAATGCCATACCGCGTGGGCAATATCTTTACCTGGCTGCTCATGGCAAGCCGGTTCTGGCTAAGCAACTTCACTTCAATGGTTATGGCGCCGGAAAAAGAGAAAGTTGTCCAGTTAATAGTGCGGTCTTTGAATATGCCCAGGGGGTACATATCGTTGGTGGTCATATTCATGTAGCCTTTCTGGTACACCGGGCAGGCGTTTTGAAAAACGATTTGTTTCTCCCTGGTACTGCCATTCCTGATCACTGTTACTTCATAAATATCTGATTGCGGTATGCTGACATAAGCAGAGAGACTGTCTGTAACAGGGGGCTTTTGTTCCGGAGGCAGGCTGTTATGGGATTTTGAACAATTCACCAGAACTAACAGTGTGGCACATGCGCAAAAAAGTGCTGTGACCGTCTTTTCAAAATAAGTTGCTTTGCCCATGGTTGCTTATTTAACTATAACTATTTTTAACAGCCTGGTTATTCCTTCTATTCTCCCTTCTGTTTATCTCTTAAAAAAACGGCCTGCTGCATACGTTTCCGCGGCATGCCGGGGCCGCTCCAGTCCAGCTTTAAAAACGGATCGCCTTTATCCTCATTCCTGTAATAATAGAAGCTGAAAGGATGCAGCCCGGCTTTCAGGAACAGGTTTTCTATACGCGGCAGGTTGCCGGGGTAACCATAATCCGCATCTATCACCTGTATATCATGTATGCGTAAAAAAGCTTTTGCGTCACAACTCATATAGAAAGTATATTCGCCGTCTTTGGGAACAGACATGTATCCGGTGAATACACTCAGCGTATTCATCTTTTTTCCATCATCGCTCAGATCAGGAAAAGGCGCATGTCCTGAGGCTGTACTTATAAGCCCTGTTTCCTGTGGTATCCAGGGAAAGCTGCCTTTGTATATTTTCCAGTCAATACCTGGCAATAACTTTTCTTTTTCTACCGGCACGGCGGGCACCAGCGCATTGTCGTACGGCCTTGGTGATCCATTACCACTATGGTGTAATTGCAATACCCTTTCTTTCATGTAAGCCTGCAGATCAGCGATGCTTGTACCGGCGCTATTGTTTACAGTATCCGCATAAGGAAGATGAACAGGCACGGTTTGTTTATCTTCCAGTGCCAGGTTGTGTAACTGGGCGGGATCTGTTACTACATTAAAAATCTCAAAGCTATCCGCGGCGGATTTTATATTGTAGCGAACGCCGGCATAATCACCCAACCGCAATAGCTGCGTTTGTCCCCGGAGACGGCCGCGCTTTTGCGCAGAAAATGCTTCATAATCGGGTGTGCTTTCTTCGCCGTGGTATTCTATATATACCAACGGGTCTTTCTGAACGCCATTCCCCGTAAGAGAGGGCAGCAATGAAATGCCGTCCATTCGCTCCGGTGCAGGATGTCCTGCAATATCTATAAATGTGGGCGCCCAATCGTACGCTATTGACGGCGTGGTCACCACTTTCTTTGCCGGAATATGTCCCGGCCACCAGGCAACAGCCGGCAGGCGCACACCCCCTTCCCAGGTATCAGCTTTGATTCCTTCAAAGGGGCCATAGCTGGCAAAAAAAGTAGGACGGTTTGGCACGAATTTATCTTCGGGCAGGTAAGCCTCGTTGGAAGGACCGTTGTCGGAAGTATAGATTACAATGGTGTTAGAGTCGATCTTCAAATCTTTGAGTAATTGGATAACATCACCCACCGCATCGTCTATACGCCGGTTGGCGGTGGCATAACGTTTATAGGTATCCGGCCAGGGTATATTGGGTGTGGCAGGATTGTGATCCTCGTCGTATGTTGCGTTGGCGTATTCAGGGTACCGGTAAGAATCAGGCGTGCCGGAGGCCGTCGTAATAAAATGGCCCGGTTTGCCTGTCCATTGCATACCGCCATGAAGGCCGCCGCCTGCCGGATATTTCTGGGTGGGTAACTCCAGCACCGCATGCGGCGTTTCAAAGGCCAGGTACAAAAAAAACGGTTTGGCCTTATCGTTACCCCTTACATGATCCGTTATATATTTTTTAGCGGCAGCGGTCCACAGGTCGGCCGTATAGCATTTATCCAGGCCCGGGGTCATGTTGGTAAAGTTCTGCCATACCTGTTTGCTATTCTCCGCCCAATACTTCCTGTACAAAGCTTCCTTCGGGTAATGTTCGTGCCCATCGGCGTGGCGCATGTAGCCAAAATAATAATCAAACCCGCGTTTAAGCGGGTGCGCGGGCCACTGGTAACCGTTGAGATCGTATTTATCATTTCCTTCCAATCCCCATTTACCAATGATGGCCGTACTGTAACCAAGCTTTTTAAGCGTGGATGGCATGGTATAATTATCATCCAGCGCCTTGTCAAACTCGTTGTCTCGCACATTGGCATGCCCCTGGCTGACGCCCAGCATCAATGATGCCCGGGATGGTGCGCAGATGGGTGCAGCGCAATAATAATGTGTAAGCATAGCCCCTTCGCCGGCCAGTTTATCCAGGTGGGGTGATAATTCATACGGTTTGGATGAATCGTGCAACTGTGCCCGCTGGTTCTGGAAAAAAGCGCCGAGATCACCATAGCCCTGGTCATCGGTCAGGATAAAAATGATATTGGGCGATTTGGGTTTTGCTTTTTGCGCACCGGCATGTAAAACCATTACTGTAGCGCCCAGCGCCGGCAACAGGAGGCGAAAAAAACATATTCTTTTCAATTTCATAATGATTCGTTTGCCTATCGGCGTTAGTCTATCCCGTTTTGCATCCAGGTCAGCCGCCAGGTGCCGGCCTCTCTCCCACCCGCCTGGTAAAAAGGAAGGAAAAGCAGCGGCGTTGAACCGGGTGCGGTGAACTGGTAGGCAGGGGCGCCTGATGCAGCGGCAGCCGCCACGGGTTTAAACCCACTTTCCGCATCAGCAGCGGGCAAATGAAAATTCATTTCCCGGTCCTTTCCATTGATCAAACCATCGGAAGCATATACCAATGGGCCGCGCGCCAGGGCAAACCAGTTTACGCGGTACAGGTCGGCTGTGCCCTGCGGCATAATGGCGGCCTCCGATTGCTGCAACACCCGCAACGGCAGGGGAAAATTGATCTCCACAACGCTTTCTTTCTCCCAGGCGCGGTCAAGGGTATAATAAGTTCCGCTGTGAATGTCTGCTGCATTCACCGGTTTTCCGTTAACCGTTATCTGCACATTGCCGGCCCATTCCGGGATCCTGATGAACAACGGGAAGCTGGCTTTTTGTGCGGGCGATATCTTTATACTGATCCTTCCATTAAAAGGATAGCCTGTCTGCTGCACCAGGTGCACCTTGTTTGCATTATCCAGCTCAATGGTGGCTTCGTTTTCGGTATAAAGATTACAGGCGATGCCGTTTTGCCGCCGGGTATAGACCACGGGCGACAGTTCTTCCAGTGCCAGTGCACCGCTGGACGGGCAGCAGTCGTTGTAATTGGCGGCATGCTTGCGGCCGTTGGTAAAAGAATGATAGGTCCAGTTCTGTCCGTCCGGAAACTGTGCGGCCAGCAATGCATTGTAACCCGACTTCTCTATCTCCTGCGCGTATTTGGCTTCGCCGGTAAGATGCAGCAACATCTTGTTTAGTTGTATCCACGACATAATACTGCAGGTTTCTATAAATCCGTAAGGATCCCAGAAACCCTTTGTATTGAAACATTCCTTGTGTTTGCCGATGCCCCCCCAGGGTCCACCGGTGATGGTTAAGTGATAATCATGAATATTTTGCCAGGCGTTCTGAATGGCTTTGATGTAGTCGGGCGTGCCCGTTACCTCGTACAGTTTGGCCAGGCCTACAATGTTCCAGATAATCTGGTAGGCCTTGCCATCGGCAACGGTTTCCATATCGCGGTTGTTAAGGGCCGATGCAATAAAGCGGAGGCCTTCTTTTTGTTCCACCTCTTGTACAATCAGTTGTGCAAAATCCAGGTAGCGTTTATCGCCGGTCACTTTATACAATTCCACCACGGGCTCCAGCACCACGGTGGCGGAATACCCATAGCGTGTACCGTAATTAGTAATGTTTGCTGACCCGTCTCCAAATGTTTTCAGCAGGAGCTCGCCGATCTTTTTGGCGGCATTTAAATATTTCTCATTGGGAAAACGCTGGTTCACTTCCAGCAATCCAAGTGTCATATAACCCAGGCTCCATACATCCCACGACTTTTTATGAAGCTTTGAATTTTTGTTGGTGATGCGCAGTTCAGGCGAATAAGAACCCATATATCCATCGGCCTCCTGGTTACCGGCCAGGTAACCGGCTGTTTTGAACAGCAAAGCTTTTAGCGTATCATTACCCGTTCGGGTGGCAGCCAGCGCGGCTGCATACAACCATTTGCCGGCATGTTCGCCATACCAGTCGGTAGTGCTGTTTTTATTTCTTGCTTCCTTACTGAACATGGTTATCAGTGTGCCATTGTTCCAGCCGGGCAGGGTGCGTAAGCGCCCATGCTCGCTGAGGCTGATGGCCTCTCCCAGCATCCCGCTTATCCGCACATTTGACGGGCTCAAAAAACTATCGGCAGGCTGCACCATCTCACGGTGCGGAATACCCGCAAGCACACCGGACTGAACCGTTAGCAAAACGGTAGTGAAAAAAAATAATTTTGTACGTTTTATACCCCTCATTTCTTACTGTTTTTGTATGCTGCAAATAAATTTATTGGATCAGCAGGTTCTTCCAATAAGCATTGCCGGCTGTTTTACCGGGCACCAGTACCCGCTGGTAAATCCTGATTATAACCGTGCTGTCTTTAAATGGCGTCAAATCAATGTTTACCGGGCGCCAGGTCCGGCTTTCGTCTGTTCCCGTTATCCGGTGGTCAAACAATTTTTGGTTATTGACAAACACCACGCATTGCCATACGCGCTGTGAATCCACGCCGGCGTCGAAAGAAAGGGTTGTCTGATTGGTTAACCGGGTGCTGCGGCGCAATACCACGCCTTTTACTTCGTCACGCGGGTAAGTAGCCAGTACATCGCCATCCAGGTAAGTAATACCGCGGATTCCGGGCATACCGCCGCCCGCGCCACCAAAGCCTGCGCGTAGCAATTGCCAGCCGGGGTTCCAGTATTGCATCAGATCAGACAACTGGAACAATTCAGCCGGCTGCGTGACCACTACCTGTTCAGGGAGGGTTATTTTTTCATTTGAAATATGAATGCCATTATCCTGCAATATCTTCTCACCTATCGCGGCTGTTCTTGCTGCCAGACCGGAAATGGTTTCATTCACCGCAGGCGTAAGTTTTACTTTACCCAATTTATCGCCCACAATACTATCACCCAAAGCCTTTACCAGTTCCGCAGGCAGGGCCTTCATGCCATGCATAGCCGCAATTACGGCCCCGGCATTGGCGGCGTTACAATCAGCATCGGTAAAATCCGCTGCTCCGTATGCCAGATTGATCGTTTTTAAAAAATCGCCTTCGCCAAACCAAAGGCTGGCTGCTACAATACCGCCATTGGCCACCGCATTATTGGTAGCCGGATATTCCATGTGCCAGCGCCTTTCCACTTCATCAAATATTTCAGCTGCCGACCTACCGGCCACGGCCAACCGAATCACCAGGTCGAGGCACTGGCGGTAAGGTGAAGCCTGATCAACCAGGTTCGCTGCCTTCCGCACGATTATCTTTGGATCGTTTTCAACAAAGCCCAGGCTGATAAGGCCGGCGATAAACACGCCGCCATCCGCCCCTTCCGCATAGCCGTTGATATGCCCATATTCCCGTGCTATCCTGCCGGCCAGGTTGGGCAGGCCGGGCGCCAGCGCACCATACACATCGCAGGAGAATTGTGACCCGATGGAAAACCATAATTTGTTGTAGCGCGGGTGTCCGCAGTCCGGCGGCGGTATGCCCTTACCCATCAGCAGCCTTGCCTGTTCGCTGGAGCCCCAACTGCCGGCCGCATTTTCCTGCCATTGCTTACCAAGCTGCGCCACGCTCATATGAATGCCATATTTTTCAAAGGCCCTGATGGCTACCATCTCGTAGTACCAGTCATCGTCTACCGGTGCGTGGTTAAATTTCGGGTCAAGGGTATTTATCCATGTTGTGGAGGCCACCTTATGTTCAAAAGGCCATCCCATCATGGCGCCCAGCATCTGCGCCGTCCAGATGGCCTGCACCCTGTCACGGTAATCAGTAACCGAAATAATGGTTTTGTGTTGCTGGCCGTTGATCATTGCGGGAAGCAACAAGCCTGATCCGCCCAGAACTATTATATATTTAATAAATGAATACATAGTTTTTCCCTGATCTATTGCCTGTCGTGATGCAGCCTATTTGCCCGCGTAAATAATGAACCCCAGTCCTGCCAGGAAGAAAAGAAACATACAGGCTATTAAGGCATTGTTTCTTGACGAGGCACCCTTGAACTCGCGCCAGATAAAGACGCCCCACAAAGCAGCTACCAGCGTTGCCCCCTGGCCCAGGCCATAGGAAATGGCCGGCCCGGCCTCCCCGGCGGCAATAAGATTTAAGGAATTTCCAAGTCCCCAGATCAACCCGCCCAATATACCCACCAGGTGTGTGGGAAACCGGCCCTTGAAATATTCGCCATAATTGGTAGGCGTGCCTTCAAAGGGGTGCTTCATTAACAATGTATTGAATAAGAAATTACTCAGGAAAATGCCACATGAAAAAACAAAGACGGCTGTATACGGCGTCATCTTGCCGGCTGCGGGCTGCACAAAATTTTCCACGTCCATAGAGGCGGCAATAAAACGGTAGAAGAAAGACATGAGCACACCGGCCACTATTGATAAGAGGATGCCTTTGGAAGACAGCTTTGCGCCGCCCTTGCTGGAATTGTTCCGGTACACCACGGCATTAATGATAATGGCCAGCAGTACAAAGGCAACGCCCGCAAACAATAATACCGGGTTGCCTTTTTCCGATCCCAGGTAATTCACCAGTACGCCCAGTATCAATGCCAGGCCAATTCCCACCGGGAAGGCCACCGCCATACCGGCAATGGCAATGGCCGCAGACAATAATATGTTGGCTGCATTAAAAATGATGCCGCCAATCAGTGCTTTACCAATGTTTGCCGTGTCTGCCTGTGCCAGGTCGTTCAGAAATGAGCGGCCCTGTTCGCCATGACTGCCCAATGTAAAGGCCGCAATCAGGGAAAAAAGCAGGATGCCGATAACATAATCCCAGTAAAACAATTCAAAACGCCAGCTCTTGCTGGCCAGCTTTTGTGTATTGGCCCAGGAGCCCCAGCAAAGCATGGTGATCACACAAAATATAATGGCCTGCGTATAACTTTGGACGATGAACATGGTAGTGTGTTTGGTTGATTGTGTTCAAATGGATCATTACTCATTCACCGGAAGCTTTTGTTTTGTCGTACGGTGAATCTTCTTCGCCCTTTACATTGTTGCCCGGCCATTTGATACCCGGTTTATAGTTAGGGTTGGGCGCGGGCATCTCTGCATTCACGTCTTTTCTCCAGTTGTGCAGCATGGTTGTCAGCTCCTTTGCTTTGCCGGGGTCTGATTTGGCCAGATCATGCTGCTCGCCGGGATCTGTTTTAATGTTGTACAACTGCACCGTATTGTTTTCATAGTATTCAATCAGTTTATAATCGCCAAAGCGCACCGCGCCACCCGGGCTTTGCGCACCGTGGTTGCTGTATTGCGGAAAATGCCAGAACAAAGGTTTTTGTTTCAATTGCGCTATGCCGGCTTGGTCGCCGTTTAAGATAGGCACGATGCTGTTGCCATCCACACCATTGTTGCCGCGTGGTTTGGGATCGATGCCCACCATATCAAGAATGGTGGAATAGAAATCGGTGCTGGTAACGGGCACATCGGACACGGCTCCATGCTCGCCCTGTTTGGGCCAGTAGATCAGCAACGGTTCGCGGATGCCCCCTTCGTACAACCAGCCTTTACCGCCACGCAATGGCAGATTGGAAGTGGAAAATGCCTTATCCAGTTCAAGCGGTGAAAGTTTTCTTGCCGGGTTGCCAAAATTGGCGGCCGACATACCCCCATTATCTGAAAAGAAAATAACAATGGTATTGTCATCCAGGCCCAGTTCTTTCAGCTTCGCCAGCACCTTGCCAAAATTTTCATCCATGCAATCTACCATGGCCGCAAACTGCGGGTTATCCTGCCGTTGTTTTATCTTAACCGTGCGGTCAGGGTACACGCGGAATCCCTGGTGGGAAGTATCTTTGAGCGCAACATTCATTGCCTGGTAACCGGGATCATCCGGGTTGCCTTCCAGTGTAAAGGGCGGCCCGGTTGCTTTGGGTAATTTGTTCTTTTTCTTCTCGTATTTCACTACCAGGTCTCCCCTGCCCTGTATGGGATCATGCACCGCGTACTGCGCCAGGTACAGGAAGAAGGGTTGGTCTTTATTCTTTTCCACCCAGCTCAGCGCTTCGCGGGTGAGCCTGTCCGTTAGGTATTCGCCGTTGGGGCCGCCTTCCAGCCCCTTCATATCGTAGGGCGAAAAATAGCTGCCATTGGGCCAGCCTTTGTTATAATCGGGCACATGCAGGTCAAAGCCCTGCCGCGCCGTGGAATTCTCATCTTCGCCCAGGTGCCATTTACCAAATATGGCGGTGCGGTAGCCGTTATCTTTCAAAACCTGCGGCAGGGGCTTTGCGTCGTAAGGCAAATGCTGCACGCTGGCCACATTCTTCAGCTTTTGAAACGGAAAGTCTTTGCGCCCCGGCAACCAGTCGGTTAAATGCAGGCGGGCAGGGTATTCGCCCGTGAGTATGCTGGCGCGCGAAGGCGAACATACATGACAGGCCGCATAGGCCTGGTTGAAACGCACCCCCTTTTTAGAGAAACTGTCGATGTTGGGGGTTTCATAAAAACTGCTGCCTTCAAAGCCCAGATCGGTCCAGCCCAGGTCATCCACCAAAAAGAAAACCACGTTCATTTTTTTGGCGGTGCCGTTGGTTTTGGCAGCATCGAGCGTTTGTGCATGCAGGTTAGTAGTGCATGCGGCTACCAGCAAACAGGCGATCAATCGTTTCATATCTTTCATAGTTGTAATTTTATTTAGCCCTTACCATCCGGGGTTTTGTGTTAAATTCTCATTGAGTTCTGTTTCCTTTTGCGGTATGGGCCAGAGGTAATTGCGGTCATCCCAGGTCTGCGTCCAGCCGGGCACTTCAACAGTTTGCAGCACCCCGCCGGCATCCTTATACGTTAGTCCATACACTTTTCCCGGCATTACAGTGGCTGCAATTTTCCACCGGCGGATATCGAAATACCGCAACGCTTCAAAAGCAAATTCAACGTTTCGTTCCTGGTGTACAATGGCCCGGAGTTGATCCTGCGTTTTACCGGCTGTAATGGCGGGCATGACCACATCGGAACGCTGCCTTACTTTATTAATGGCATCATATACCGTTGCATCCAGTTTGTTTTGCTCTATCATCGCTTCAGCGTAGGTCAGCAGCACTTCAGCATAGCGCATCAGCATAATATTAATGCCGCCATCGGCGGGCTTTGACAGGTCCTCAATATTTACATACTTCTTTACATTAAATCCTGTTGGCGACACCACAAAAGAAGAACCCACGGCATCACCCGTGGTGCTGCTGGGAAGCGAATTGAATACTTTACCGTTGGGCAACACATCTCCCGGAACAAAAATAGAATAGGAAAGGCGCGGATCACGGCTTGTGTAAGGATTGGCGGGGTCGTAACCGCTGCCGGGGTCAGTAATACCCAACCCATTTTTCATCTGGTAAGCATCTACTATTTTTTTAGTGGGCACCCATTTGCTGTTCGCATTTACACTGCGCGGCGCCAGCACCTGGAAGATATTATTGAAATACACATCCTGTAAAAACTGTACGTCCAGTATATCCTCGGCATTGTTCTCTGCCGCGTAGCTGAACAGGGTTTTATAGGTGGGGTACAGCGAATAAACATTCAAGGCCATTACCTGGCTGGCCGCATCTGCCGCATCTGGGAAACGGCCGGCATACAACATGGCCCTTGCTTTAATACCCAGCGCAGCGCCTTTGGTAATCCTGCCCTTGTCGGTTTGTTTGGTGGGCAGCAGATCCGCTGCGGCGGTTAGTTCAGCCGCAACGGAATCCCACACCTGGGTTACGGGCGTTCTTGTCAGCTGCTCGCTTTGTTCCAGTGTAAGTTCTGCAGTAGTATAAGGCACATCTCCCCAAAGCGAAGCCAGCCTGGTATAAAAATAGGCGCGCAAGGTGCGCACTTCGCCTTTGAGCCGGCTTATGAGCGCCGGATTGGCGGTTTGCACCTGGTCTACATGCTTCATAAAAGAATTGGCAGCGCGAATGCCGGCGTAGTACGTGTTCCAGTCGCCGCTGATGCGGCTGTTCAATGCATTGAACTGGCCCTGCGCAATGGCGGCCTCTACCGGCCCCGTAGGATTGGTAAAAACAATATCAGACATATTATCCCAGCCAATAAAATGATCGGCGCTTTCTGCCATATAGGTATAAATGGCATTCACCGCAAGTGTGGCATCGTTGTCTGTCTTCCAGAAAATTTCTGTGGAGATCCGGTCGTTGGGAACGGTTTCCAGTAAACCCTTGTTACAGGCCTGCAGTAAAAGCACCACCGCAACCGCAACCATTATATTTTTAAAATACCGCATAATAAACAAATTTATAAATGAACAGGAATCATTTTTACAACGAGATATTAAGTCCAACCGTGTACAGCGAGATCTGCGGGTAATAGTTTTGCACGCCCGACAACGATTCAGGATCGATGTGCCAGTCGTTCAGTTTGGAGAATGTAAGCACGTTGGTTGCTGAAACATATACACTGGCCTGGTTGATGTATGCTTTTTTGGACAAGCGCGCAGGCACCTGGTAAACAAGCTGCACATTCTTCACCCGCAGGTAAGAAGCATCCAGCACCAGCCGGTCGTTATTGGTCTGGTTGCGCAGGTCCTGTTTAGTGGGCCTTGCAAACTCGGCGTTCGGGTTGTCTGGCGTCCAGTAATTGTTGGTGTAGATGTCTGGCACCATGCCTTCATAGTTACCGCCCTGTCCAAACGCACCGGCCATACGCATGCTGGCTTTGGCTGTTCCCTGCAAAGCCAGGTTCAGCGAGAACGCTTTGTAAGACAGGTTGAAAATACCGCCAAACGTATATTTCGGGAAGGTGTTGCCCAGGTAGGTTTGATCCTTCTCATCTATCTTGCCGTCTTTGTTCTGGTCAATATAACGTGTATCACCCGCTTTTGCGGTGCGGGTATAGAACGGCCCGGCGGCTGCTTCCGCGTCTGTCTGGTAGAATCCATTGGTTTTATATCCCCAGAATGCATAGATGGGATAGCCTTCCTGGATGGTATAACGCGGATTTTGATCGGTGCCATAATAGAACGGCCCGGTGCCGGCGAGGTCCGCCACTTTATTTTGATTGATGGCCAGGTTTACATTCACATCCAGGCCAAATTTTCCAAAGCGGTTCCTGCTGCCTAGTGAGAATTCCCAACCGGTATTGTCTACTTTACCGGCGTTTTGCGGACCCGCCTGCAAACCGAGTGTACCCGGCACCGGTAGTGTCAGCAATATGCCGCTGGTTCTTTTCTTGTAATAATCAACCGTTAGCGTGAACCGGTTGTGCAGGAAAGATGCGTCCAGACCGATATCTGTTTCCGCGGTGCTTTCCCAGGTAAGGTTTGAATTGGCAATCTGCGATTGCACATAACCCTGGGCGGGCAGGTTATTGAAATCATAGGTGACCAGGTTCAGGGTAGGGAAATAACTGTACAGCGCCACTGCCTGGTTACCCGTTTTTCCGTAAGAGCCTCTTATCTTCAGTTCATTGATCTTGTCTTTCAGGCCTTCCCAGAATTTTTCCTGAGATATGCGCCAGCCGGCAGAGAAAGAAGGGAAGAAACTGTACTGGTTATTGCCGGTAAAGCGCGAAGAACCATCGAAGCGGCCGTTGGCTTCAAAAAGGTATTTGTCATTGTAGCTGTAATTAACGCGCCCGAAATAGGAACGCAGGCCCCAGCTGGCATCCAGCCCGGCGTTGTTCTTGGTGGCATCGTCTGCGCCGCCGCTGAGCGATTGCACATCATTGTTATAGAAGTCCTGGCGGTAAGCGCTCAGTGTATTGCTTGTATATTGAATCTGCGAGTAGCCCAGCAGGAATTTCAGGCCGTGGTTGCCGAAGCTGGTGGAATAATCCAGCAGGTTATTCAGCGTAAAATCGCGGCTGTTGTTCCTTGATTCGGTAAGCATGTTATGGAGGTTGCTTTTTTTCACCACGGTAGAATCGCGCGTGGCCCAGGTGTTCTGGTACAGCTTGCCATAGGTGCTGGTGGAATGAGAAGCAAACTGGGTGGTAAAATTAAGCCCTTTCGCAATTTGCCAGACGCCTTTCAGGTTGCCGATAAAATAATCTGAAGTCTGGTGGTTATACCCGCCTTTCTCAATCAGCAGCAAAGGGTTATTCCCCTGTGCACCGCCGCCATAATCACCGTTGGGGTATTGCGGCACCACCCAGATGGCGTTTTGCGTCATGAACTGGAATATATTGGCCATGCCATACGGGTTCTTATCGTTCTCATAACGGTAATCAATATCCGCGGATATATTTATCTTGGCGGAGACCCTGAAATCGGTGTTTATCCTTGCTTCGGCCAGCCTGGAATTAGTATTGTCAACAATACCTTCCTGGTCCTGGAAACGAATGCTCATCCTGCCTTTAAAATTTTCGTTACCGCCGCTTACTGATAACGAGTGATTGGTTTGCGGCGCGGTGTGGAAAGCCCGGCTGTACCAGTCGTACGGCATGGGGTAATGAAGCGGATCGGTTGCGTTGCCCTGTATATAGGCGTCAATGTCCTGGTCGCGGTAGGGTTTGGGTGGCGTGGAGCCTACATTTTTATACGCCAGGTTTTCCAGATGCAGGTAACTGGCCAGGTCCATGGGTTTGGGATTGCTGACAGATTTTTGCATGGCCAGGTAACCGCTGTAGGTGACCATTACTTTACCGCTCTTTGCACGCTTGGTGGTAATAAGGATAACGCCGTTGGAAGCCCTTGACCCGTAGATGGCGGTGGAGCTGGCGTCTTTTAATACGGATACAGATTCGATATCGTCTGGATTAACATTGCTGAACGGCTGTTCAACGCCGTCTATCAGCACCAGCGGCCCTACGGCCGAGCCGGATAGATCTTCTGAAGTATAGAGAGTGTTTACGCCCCTCAGTACAATGGGTGTGTTGCTGGCTCCCGGTAATCCTCCCTTATCCAGCACCGTTAGCCCGGGCAGTTTCCCCTGCAATGCCTGTTCCAGACTTGATATGGGTCTTCTTGCCAGTTCCTTTCCTGAAATCTCGGCCACGGAACTGGTGAGGCTTACTTTTTTTTGCGTACCATACCCTACTACCACCACATCATTCAGCTGGTTAGCGGAGAGGCTGAATGTTATGTCCAGGAAATTCTTATTCGCTTTTATTTCCTGCTGGTCATAGCCAACAAAAGAAAAAACAAGGATGGATTGCCTGTTGGGAACGTTCAGGGAAAATTTACCATTGCCATCCGTAGTGGTTCCCGTTGAACTGCCTTTTACGGCAACGCTTACGCCGCTCAACGCTTGTCCTTTCTCGTCTTTCACTAACCCGGACACAGGAATGCTGGTTTGCGCAAAGGCAACCAGCGAAGAAAGACAAAACGCCAGCAATATACTGGCAAAAGCAGGTTTAGGTGTGTTCTTCATACAGCATTCTTTTAAGTGAGCAATCGTTGATTGTTAGAATTGGGCGGTGTTTAGTTTTTGGGCTATCAGTTCCGTTCTATAAGGTATGGATGATTGTGCGCCGAGCCGCGTAACGGAGATAGCCGCTGCCTCGCAGGCAAAATCCACCGCTTCTTCCAGGTTCTTCCCTTCTGATACGGCTACAGCCAGCGCGCCGTTAAAGACATCTCCCGCGGCGGTGGTATCTACGGTCTGCACCTTACGGGCAGCCACAACCGAGAATTGGCCATCGTTGCAGATGAGTGCGCCCAGCGCGCCCATGGTGATGACCACGTGCCTGGCGCCTTTTGAACAAATGATCTGTGCTGCTATTTTAGCCGACTCCATATCCGTTACTTCCACCTCTGCGATCATGGAAGCTTCCTTTTTATTGGGCGTAAGAATGTACACGCATTCCAGTAATTCCTGGCTGAGGATATTGGCCGGTGCGGGATTCAGGATCACCTTAACACCTTGCTGGCTGGCATATTTAACTACATAGTTCACCGTTTCCATCGGAATTTCCAGTTGCACCAGTAATATACCGGCGCCGGCTACCTGCGCCAGCGCGCCGTCTATGTCTTTACTCTGCAGGTTGGCATTTGCGCCCGAAGCCACTACAATGCTGTTTTCGCCGGCTTCATCAACCGTGATCAGGGCCACGCCGGAAGGAAGGTCTTCGTCTGAAACGATGTAGCGGGTATCGATGCCTTCTTCGCTGAAAAGTTGGGAGAATTGTTTGCCGAAGACATCGTTGCCCATCTTTGAAATGAAAAGGGCTTCACCGCCCAGCCTTGCTACGGCAACGGCCTGGTTAGCGCCCTTGCCGCCGGGGTTCATGAAGAAAGCACCGGATAAAACGGTTTCGCCGGGTGCGGGGATATGATCTGTTTTGACCACCATATCCATGTTGGAACTGCCTACTATTACAATTTTTCTATTATCCATAAGCAAGAAATTATCAATCGTTTTCCAAAATTAGCCGACAGAAAAACCAGGAACCAAACCTTATTTTGGCGGAATAATGAATCCTGAACCCAGGCTAATCAGCTGAAATTTTATCTTTTCATTTGATTATTAATTCGATGCGTTTTAATATTTTTATCCTGAACTTTGGAACATAAGATGTATGACGCCTTCATCGCTGGTTAAACTGATAGGCTCTTTATCGGGCCCTGAAAAAAGATTTTTCAAGCTGCAGTCCAAAATGCAAAGCGGCAGCAAGGAATATTTGCTGCTTTTCCAGCTGATCGATTCATTTAAAAATCCGGATCTGCAACAATTGAAACAGGCATTTAAAAAGCGATCCCCTAATGGCTCATGGGAGAACACTTGTATTTACCTGGGCAATACGCTGCTCGACTCCCTGGTGCGCGCCAAGAAAGAAAAGGATGTTTTTATTGATCTGCTGCAGCAGCTGCAGGGCATTAAGATATTGAAGGAGCGCTCGCTTGACCAGGAGGCATTTAAACAGGTGAAAAAGGTGCAGCAGAAAGCGGCGCGATACCAGCTCCACTGGATAGAATACTATTGCCACCGGTACGAACTGCATCATTATTCCGGCAATAATTTCTCCGCCATCAACGATGAGCATCTTATCAGGATGCAGATGAAAGGCAAGGACGTACTGAAGAGCCTTAACCATATACATGATCATTACTCGTTGTATGAACTGCTGAAATACCGGCTCATCCATGCCGGCAAGGTGGTTTCTGAAGAAGGCAAGAAAAAGCTGAACGACCTGATGCTGAGTGAAATGGTGCTGGTAGCGGGTAAATCAAAAAGTTTTACTTCGCAGAAGCTCCATTTGTTGTTCCAGTCGTTTTTCTTTACGGTGATTGGCGACTATCATTCTGCGTTAAAATCATTTCACCATTTAAATGAACTGCTGGAGAAAAACGAAGCGTTCCTGGACAATCCACCGCTGGACTATTTCTCCGCGCTCAATGGCATCATTGACAGCCTGCATATGCTGGGCAACAAAACAGAGGTGACTTATTACCTGGAGAAGCTCGGGAAACTTGACCAGCCGCAGCATGCGGAGTATTTCCGTTACCTGGTAAGAAAAACGGTTTGCACACAGCAGATCCTGGCCTTGCTGCAACTCGACAAAATAGCAGAAGCAAAAGAACTGGCAGATGCCATACCCCCTGCTATTTTTACCAACTATCCGCTGGTAGACGAAGAGAAGCAAAGTGAATTGTATTTTTATTGCAGCCTGGTGTATTTCCGGGAGCGCAACTGGCGCAGGGCTCACCTCTATCTCCGCGAGATCATGAACCAGTTAAAGCTGCCGGAGCAGCTGATGGTCAGCAAGGCCATCCGCTTGCTGAACATTGTTATCTATTATGAAAAGGATGAATTGTTACACCTGGAGTACGAGATACGTGCCTACAAGCGGTATTTCATCCAATCCAAACTGCTGAAGATTGAAAAGTTGGTTTTCAAAATAGCCACTGCTTCCCCGGCCGGCAAGCGCCTGCTGCTGATGAATACGCTGCAAAAGAAAATGGCCAAAGAGCTGGAACTGGTAGCACGTGACCGCTATGAGCAGCAATTGCTCAAATACTTTGACTTTGCGGGGTGGATTGGCGGGGAGATGGGGGGAGGAGGCAGGGTGGTTAGACACCCAGGCTGATGGCAGTTTTAGCATAGAGGTTGGTGCCAGGGATAAAGTAATAATCACTACGCTGGAAGGTTATGAAAAAAAAGAAATAACCTTAACAAATTCACACTTGTGACCCAAAATAATAATACGGAATGCTATTTACGCAATTGGCTGGGGGTAATACTAAATTGTTTTTTAAACGCTGCAGTAAAATGGTGGGGATATTTATAGCCAATCCTGTCCGCTACTTCATTCACATACATGTTTTCCTCCATCAACAACCTTTTTGCCTCCTGCATGCGAACAGTGTGTAAATAGCCAAACACCGTAGTATTAAATAATTGTTTGAAACCGGTCTTCAATTTCATTGAATTAATACCTGCTTTGCGGGCAAGCGCCGCTATTGAAAAAGACTGGTCAAAGTTCAATTCCAGTTGTTTTTTTATTTCATACAGCCTGTCAATATCTTGCTTTCTTAATTTTTTATGGGTCGCAAAATCCCGTTTGTCCAGTTGCTCTATTTGCAGGAGGAATAATTCTATCGTCTTGGCTTCCAAAAATAAGCCCTTTAAATATCCTTTATAGGATGTACCATACATATCATTTATAATGGCCTGCATTTCAGGCAGTATCGAAGCGGTGAAATCAAGATATGGCATTTGTAAGGAGATGGATCCGTAATCCTGAAATGAGAAACAACAGTGGTTTTATCGGGATGAAACGATAAGACTTTTTCGCTGGGGTTGTTATATTTCCCCCACTTCAAACTGATTTGGCCGGATAATACTTCATGTAACTCTATACGATAACCAGATTCATCTTCTATCACATTATTCATTTCAGAAAAATCCACCCCCTGGGTCAGCGGATTCAGTTTTCCATTTATTATTGGGATACTGTTCATAATACTTCCTTTTGCGTTGATCAGATTTCCTTTGGCGTTGACTGCCGCAGCATAACCGTTTTATTTTTACATGTACAAAAATACTTTATAAAATGAAAGAAATCAAGGTGCTCAGCACGAAAGAAATTAACAATGGTAACGTAAGCGATACAACTGATATCCTGCATCATACCGGACTGGTCAATAGCAATCTGGAAATATCGGCTGCATGTTATGAAAAACTTGGATTTTCATTAACACCACTTTCTATGCCCAGGATTGTTCTTGAGCCGGGTGGTGTACCCGAAACCATTGGTGCAGGAAACCAGCATGCCATATTCGCTGGTAATTATCTGGAACTGCTGGGCATTATCGACCCTGAAAGATGGACTTCGATCAGTAAAGAACAACTTGGCCCCTATGATCTTGATATACCTCTTGCCAGGTATGAGGGACTTCATGTGATGCATTTTGGCACCAGTCACATTGAGAAGGTAAAGGAACGCCTGGATAACAAAGGCGCAATATGTTCGCCAATTAAACAATTTCAAAGAAATGTACAGACAGAAACGGGTGAACGCATGATGAAGGCGAGAACAATCAGTTTCCCGGCAGAGCATAATCCTGAAGGATTGCTTCAGGTGGCGCAACACGATACGCCGGAACTTGTATTCCAGGAAAGATATATGCATCACCGTAATAGTGCAATAGCGTTTACGGAAATTTTGATCGTGACGGAGACGCCGGCTATTTATGCCGCGAAGTATGAATTGTACACAGGTCACCAGGCCAGGGAAACCGCAAACAGTCATTGGGTCGTTGACCTTGGCTTTTCAAGTATAACGATCGTTGATCCTGAACGCCTCGATAATATCATTCCCCGCTATAAAATACCTGCGCTTCCTTTCATGGCAGCATTTACGGTAACCGTTGCCAGCCTGCAGCTGGTATGCGATGTACTAACTGAAAGCAAAGTGCCTTTCACAAAAATGGCGGGTACTGTTATCGTGTATCCTGAAGATGCGGGCGGTTGTGCTGTTGTCTTTGAGGAACAGGAAAGCGCGGTTCAACTAAATAAATTTTGTATCAATAAATAAAATCATAAATAATGGAAGTATCAATATTACCCGGAAGCATCAGGCAAGCAAGACAGAGTCATCGTTTGGCATACTATCTTAAAGATCAAATAACGAAAAAGGGAGTGACCGTTTATCGTAGAAAAATTCATGAAAAAATATGATATGCCCGGTCTCTCGCTGGCGATTGCCAGGAACGACTCACTGCTCTATGTAAAAGGATACGGGCATGCTGATATTGACTCGAAAACAGAAGTGACGGATTCCAGCCTGTTCCGGACCGGTTGTTTGTCGCAGCCCATAACGGCCATGGCTATCCTGAAACTGGTGGAGCAGGGGAAAATTACCCTGGACGGGAAAGTATTTTATGGTGGGAGCATACTGGGCAACGATTATGGAACCAGGCCAACCGATCCAAGGGTTAAAGATATCACCGTAAAAGAATTGCTTGACCACAGCGCCGGTTTTGAAAACGACAACAACAGCCCCTTCACCACTTCGATGAGTGCAGCCCGCCTGATACGAATGGTTTTGGATTCGGTGCCATTGAAATCAGCGCCCGGCACGAAGCTTAATTTTTCTTTTTTGGGATATATGATCCTGGGTAAAATAATTGAAAAGGTTAGTGGTCTGGAATATGCCGGGTATGTGCAGCAAAATATCCTGCACCCCGCGGGAATTACAGGTATGAAAATAGCCGGGAACAGGATGGAAGATCGTCAAAAAAATGAAGTAACACATTATATGTGGCGTTTCTGGAACCATGACGATACAGAGGAACCGTATGCACAGCATATCCCGGAAATACAGGCTTCCTGCGGCTGGCTGGCATCGGCGGAGGATTTAATGAAGTTGCTGGTAAGGGCAGATAAGTTCAACTACCAACCGGATATGTTCAGCGATTCCATCATTCACCTGATGCTTACACCGGGTGATTCCAATGCCCATTTTTCAGGTGGCTGGTGGTCCAATAACAAATTCCGGAACTGGTTTGCCGTGAGTTCTTACTGGCAGGCAGGGATGGTATCGGAAATGGCAAGGGCAGACAATGGTTATTGCTGGGTCATGCTGACCAATAAAACGCCCGGGAGCGCTGGTAGTTCTGCTGATGACCTGGACAGGATGATCTGGGAAATTATCAATGATTCACGCGTCGTGTGGCCAAAAAGAGATTTGTTCCTGAAATAAAATAACAATCGTTTTCACCGGCAAAAATAGCTTGCTGCTTCCCGTTAGTTGTATAATGCCATACTCCGCGTAAAATTTCCCGGCATATTTTATCTTACCACCTTAAACGGCCTGACTACTGTTTGAATATCTTTATTACTTTGCCATCGTTCAATTTTAAAAAGTACAATCCGGTTGCAAAGCCTGCCATGTCCAATTGTTCCTGGTTGTTGCTGATGGTAAATAGTCGTAGTAACCGGCCGCCTGCGTCAGTTAGTTGCGCCTGCGTGCCAATAAGGGCGTTATTGCTGCCAACATCCAGGGTTGTGTTTTTCACTACCGGATTTGGATATAAAATGATCTTATTATTGCCGGTGCCGCTTATCCGGATGATATTGCTGTAGGTAAACCTGCCGTCAGCATCTATTATCTTCAACCGGTAAAATGCAGGATTTGCCAGGGGGTGGCTATCAGCAAAAGAATAGCTACCGCCGCCACTTGCCGCAACACTACCAAGATACAAAAAGCTGCTGCTATTGGCGCTGCTTTGCACTTCAAAGGTTTTAGTGCCAGTTTCACCAGCAGTTTTCCATTGCAACAGGTTATAGTTATCCCGGCGTTGACCGCTAAAGTTGAGCAACCGGAGAGGCAAGGTGGTAGCCAGCGTTGTTTTAACGAAAAAACCACTGAACCCTGTAACGTCAAAGTTTATTTCCCAGCGATTGAGGCTTGTGTTCCAAATAATATTGCTGTCAGCCGGGAAGAAGCCTGACTACGTTCAGGAGAGATTTCAAAAAAGTATTTAATACCACGCCGCAGTGTTGGCTTACACATTACTTTTTATCCTGACTGCTGCGTGCACCGGTAAAATTTCACCGGCGCTTCCAGACAAAATTCCAGTAACTACATTTAAATGAACTTTTTTTTTACAGCTTTATAAACCGAACTAATTTTACCTCCTTACCATTTAAAAACCGGATAATATACATGCCTTGCTCTAAGTCACTAACATTGTATTGGTTGCTTACGGCGGGACTCAACTGGCGGATTATCTTTCCGCTGGCGTCAATAATTTGCAGCTGGCTGAACCGTACGGCACCTTCAATAGTCAGTGTATTTTGAACAGGGTTTGGTGAAACAAGAATACCCGGCAAACCATCACCGGTAATTTTAACTATTTTACTATATTTAAATCTTCCATCCACGTCGATCATCTTTAAGCGGTAAAACAGATCACTGCCACCGGCATACATGTCAACAAACTGGTACAGGCTTTTTATACTGCTTGTACCGGCCGCCGGCAGACTTGCTATTGTCCTGAAATGAACCCCATCATTACTTCTTTCAATTGCAAAAGATCTGCTGTTTATTTCAGTGCTTGTCTGCCAGTCCAGCTGACTTTCATTTTTATTTTTCCTGGTTGCCGTAAACCCAAGCAGTGTCACCGGTAATGCTGCACCTGCAGAAGAAAAATGAAAAGTAGAAAATGAACTGACCTGTGTGGTCAAAACATAGTTGGCGCCCCATCCGGCTGCGGCCGTGTTCAATTTTACCACATCATTCCCAATATTGTTACTGCAGGGATCTTCACTTTTATATACGGCCAAATCATTGATTGACGTAATGCCTGATCCGGGCGTATTTACCAGGTCATCGAATTCGCTCTTTTTTATGTACAGCCGCACATCAACCGGATGACCGGCAGCCGGCTGATTTTGTACACTGATGGTAAGACTCCGGTTCAGGTAATTCAATCCGCCTGCATTACGCACCGGATTATTCTGTACATAAAAAGATGAGGTAATTGTACCAAGATCATTGCCGTTGGGATTAATTTCCGCAATGGCCTCCCCATACGCATTTGTAATACCCTTCCAGTTACTGCTATTTTCACCGGCAATTGTAAAAGATGGAAAGGCTGTGCATGCACCCGTAATACCATTCGCAACAGAGGCGGGTATTGAGATAAGCGTACCCAATGGTCCCGCACCATTGCTGGTGCTGTCAAAGTTTGCTTTTACCGTATAATTATTGGTGCCCGGGTTGTATTCGTATACCACACCTTTATTGTTACTGCCACCTGTATAAGCAGTACCATACAATAAATTATTTCTTACTAAAAACCGGCTGAAGAATTCTGAACCATTCACGCCACCTGCATCTATTTTTTTTGTATACATGTTACTCAGCGGGTCATACTCAAACAAAGATTCATAATTAACACCATACATTTTATTATTGAACAGCGTTAAGCCCGGCTCGCCAATCATGACACCATCATAGTTAAAGTCAAGCTTTTTAGTATATGCGTTGGTTACCGGGTCGTATTCAAACAATACACCAAAATCATTGGCGCCTCCATGCATGGCGATACCATACAGTTTCCCGTTAAAGGGTAAGAGGTTTGCGGTGGGTCCTTTCCCGGTCGCAGGAACAAAATCCATTTTTTTTGTATACTGGTTAGTAGCGGGATCAATTTCAAACAATACCCCTGCGTCGTTTGCGCCACCAAAAAGTGTAACACCATAAATCCTGTTATTGTACAGTAACAGCGAACTTTGGGTATGATCATTATAATCATCGTAACCAAGACTCCGCTCGTTGGGATGAAAGCCACCGTTTACCGAGTCAAAATCAAAAATCTTTGTATATAGCTTTTCTGCGGGATCGTAGCTGAATAACACGCCCCGGTCATAGGTTCCGCCGTTGAATGCCCTGCCATACAATTTATTGCTGACAATAAGCATATCACCGGTCGGAAACCGCCCCCTGACGGGATCAAATTCAAACTCAACTGTGGTCGCATTTGCCGCTGCATCATACCTGTAAATAGTTCCCGATCCGGTTGAGCCGCCATGTTCAGTCGTTCCGTATAAATTCTTGTTTAAATAGCTCAGGCTTGACGATACCCGAACAGCTTTGCTGCTGCCAAAATCTATTTGTTTTGTATAAACAGCGGTGGCAGGATTGTATTGGAAAATTACACCAAGCTCTTCTGCCCCGCCCTGGTCCGCAAGTCCGTAAAAAACACCATTAAAAAGAAATAACGAACCGCCCGGATTGCCACCGGAAGGATGAAACAGATCAACTTTTTTCTCATAGGTATTGGCCAGGGGATCATATTCAAACAACACACCCTGGTCGTTTTGGCCTCCATTGTAAGTAAGCCCTAATAGTTTATTCCCGGAAACCACGAGATCACCCGAAGGGTGGCCGCCACCAGCCTTTGTCAGATCTATTTTACGGGTATACACATTTGTTGCCGGGTCATACTGAAATATAACCCCCTGGTCATTGGCTCCGCCACTGGTAGTGAGGCCCCATAATTTATCATCAAACACAACCAGACTACCATGCGGATGCTCTCCGCCAGCTGGGGTAAGGTCTACTTTCTTAGAGAAAATATTGGAGACCGGATCATATTCGAATAAGGTACCGTTGCTGGTAAACTGCTGTCCGCCGGCAAGAGAGATCCCGTAAAGCTTTCCATTATATAAAACTAGCCTGCCAAACGGCATCAATACGCCTTTACCGGCCAGGTCAATCTTTTTTGTATAATTGTCAGCAACCGGATCGAATTCATACAATACACCATAATTACCTGAACCACCATTCAGGGTCATCCCATACAATTTATTGTTTGCCAGTGTTATTCCTCCCGATGGCAAACTGCCAATGTCATCGCTAAAATCAATAAGTTTTGTGTAAATACCAGTTAAAGGATCAAACTTAAATAACTCCCCTTTTCCATAGATGCCGCCATAAGTTGCGGTACCATACAATTGGCCATTGTATACAACCAGGGTGCCCGTTGCATTGGAGCCAAAAGGATTAATTACATTAGGTATAATCGCCTTTACAGCGAACTGACCTGTAACAGGATCATACTCAAATAGAATACTATTTCTTACTTCGGTCAGGTCACTGGTGGCCAAACCATATAACTTTCCATTAAATGCGGTCAGTGTGGAATTTTGCGGACTGCCCCCTTTATTAATATAAGTGAAAAAGTGCCTGGCTGCAGGATTTCCGCCACTGCTGTCAGTTGAAAAAATAACACCCGCATTATCAGGACCGCCTTCATTGGTAACGCCCCAATTCTGATAGAGGCCCTGTGTTTTTGCCGGAAAACTACAGACAGAAACAATACAAAACAGGATAATTAAACGCAAAGTGCAGGGCGGATTAAAGCATTTCATATTGCAGGAGTTAGTATTCAATTTTGGGGTTGTATTGAGGGAAGATAGGGTTTTACAGGAAACAAAAAATGAAGATTCGGTAAATGTTAGAACAAATTTTCAAATTTTGGCTAATGGTGCAAAACATTCTTAATAAACGGTCGCACCAAAAACGAAATGACGCCGGCTAAAAGCAGTAGTTGTTTTAATCTAAACACAGGTTGCCAGCAGTGTGATGCAATAGCCGTTCAAAATGATGGTAATTCTTCGCCTGACGGAAAGTATGGTTGGTCACATCCGCAATCACCCAGAAGTTCAGGCCACTGAACGCGCCCGAGATGGCCTGTTTAATACACTCGTTGAGGGCCGATAACCTGATATGGCCAGTTGTTGCTGTCATCTGGTGATGACAGACTTAGGCGTTTTACCTTGTCATAAAAAATGAACATTCTTTTCTTCTTTGGTTAGGATACCGGTGTCAATCAAATACATGATAATTGGGAAAATACTGAATATCTGAACTAACTTAGTTTGTCAGAATAGCTTCTCCCCTATTTGTCACTATTAAACTGCATAATTTATGGATCTTGAAAACCTGGGTGATGCATTTGCTCAAATTGAAACCAAATTGAATTTGAGTGGATACCTGAAGAAAATATGCGGTGAAATCACCAATAAGACAGTTTCCAGGAAATTTATTGATGATTTGTTGAAAAGCGAAAACATCAACCATTCAATTGCCAAGGTTGCTTTTTTACACCTTGTCTTTACCTACATAAAGGTTGCATTGGAAGACAATATTTTGACAACAGCCGAGAAAGAAAATATCCAATTTTTAAAACGACTCTTTCGTATTCAGCCCGGCGATTTTTACCTACATAATAAAACAGATATTGAAACCACACTTACCTGCCAGTTTTCAAAGATGTACGAAGACAACTATGTTACAAACGAGGAGGCGCTTTTAAAAGCAGACTTACAGGAAATTTTTGACTTGGGTTATGACGAGATGAATGGTTACGCAAAAATTGAAGCTGCTTTATCAGTTAAAAATGGTGCCGACCCTAAAAATTTAGATATTTTATTTACCCATAAGGATTTTTTCTAACCTGCGATCATCATTCATTTATCCATTAAAATACAGAACATGCGAGACAAATCTTTCCTTTTAGCATTCATTATTCTCACAGCTTTTATTTTTTCCACCACTCAAATATGTGCCCAAACCAGGTACAGGGGTAGCCGGCACACATCTAGCCATGGCGGACATTATTCTGGCGGTCATGGCAGGTCTCATAAAGGTGGCTCTTACAAGCATTCAAGCACCGCTAATCATTATGGCAGGCATAAACGATAACCGTTTATAACAAAGTCGTTATCCTGTTTTTCGATGATTACTTCTTTCTTCCTTTTTCAAGGTTCTATAGCATTTAGGACATTGAGGCTTATTCATACTTATTTCCTCAACAACATCACCACAACCGTGACAAACTGATTCTCCATAGTCTTTATTCCCATATTTATTCCAGATAGAAAAGCACTTGTCACAATAAGGCATTTGAGGATTTAATGCTATTTCATGCGCGCAACGTATACAGAATCCCTCGTGAGAATGAACAACAGCTGCCTTAGTATGAATGGCTTTTAAATTTTTGCTAAACTCCTTTTTAGAATTGGACCGAAAGTCAGCTATCGAACTTTCAAGAACATAATTACACTCTGCCAATGCTTTCGAAAAAATAACGGAGTCGTTTTCAATGTTAATTACAATACCCATTTCTATATTCTTATTTTCCGAATACTCATACATGTTCATAGAAGTAATGACCATCTCACGCTCGTTATAGTAACACTTGGCATGCAAAGACTTAAGTGATCTTAATTGAACATTGTTTAGGGAAGACAATAACTCATACTGGCCTTCTTTCAATTCATTTTTCCGGTAAACAATTATAATAGAGACTGCTCTTGCGCTGGCCGCTTTAAGCCGGCTATAAAATGAGTCAGATATTTGCAAATAAGGCGAGATTAGTACCAGCTTTTTTGATGCATCTTTTATGATGTCCTCAATTTGTGATGCTGTTCCTTTTGTCGTTAAAAATTCTGCCATAGGGAGGCGTTTAAATGACAAACGGTCAAAATGGCCCAATATTGCTTAAAATCGAAGGCCCTCCTGTTGTTGTCTCCATAATTGGACCTTGAAAGACCGCATAAAGTACTGCGATATTTATTACCTGTTAAATATGCTGTGCACATGGCCAAAACTGAACAGAATTAACCTTTATCCACAAACGACGAATGGGAATCCCTTAAAAATTAAAATGAGCCATTTGCTGGATAAAGAGCACATAAGAAAGTTCTCATCTTAGAAAAACTCGAATCTCAAACTGATCGGAAATAGGGTACGGTTACAAATTATTTGAAATGCACCTGGATGAGTTTGATCTAAAACATTTCGATTTGGATTACCTGAAGGATGAATTAAAACAATTACTATCAGATTCCGAGTAAAAAACTATTTTTTTGCCCCTCCTGCAAAGATCGCCAGCAGTGCTAAGAGCGCTGCTCCCGCAACTAACCAACCTATTCCTTCCTGGTCTGTACTTCTTGCGGGGGACGACATCCGTTGCTGTATCTGAATAATCGCTGATTGCGGATTCATTCTATTAAAACGGACATACGCTGAAGGGTCTCCGCCATTAATTTGAATCCCCTGCTCTATTAGTAAGACTGCAGGAATTTTATTGGTATAAGCCAAATTCCATTCCTGTAGAACACGGTTTCTTTGTAAACCGTCTGTTGATACAATCCCAACAAAAAGCTGGGAAGTAAGAATATGTTGCTGGGAATATGCATCAATATTGACATCCATTATGTTTATCCCAGTTTGCAGAAAATAGTTCTTTTCCTGCAGCTTATTGGAAAGCAATGTAATTAAATATTGATCCTTATCGGCCAGAGAATATGATAAAAATGCCTTCATTTTGTAGATTCGTTAATAATAGTTTCCTGCTCATAGTATGCCGGAAAAAAAAATTGCCTGATGGTATTGTCCGCAACCATAAGTTTCGACAAAAAAACATCTCCCTGCCAAATCTTATACTGGTATTTTAAGCTGCATCCACTTGTAAGCCGTTCAAATAACGCTGTTAACTTGGAAGTAGGTTTTTCCCGACAGATGAGTAAATACCCGTCCGCCTTGTAAGAATGGATAAGCGAAGGTATATTAATGTCTGCTATAGCTTTTGGGGAGATATCTCTACGGTGAAATTTACACTGAATTACCCACCGTCTGGAAAATTCTGCAATTGCGTCTGTAAATTGAAAATCTACAAGAATGTCTACACCACCGTCTGCGCCCGATCCGCTTCGTTTTACCTCTACTTTGAAAATGGCTGACTGAGCCAAATCTATATACGACTCAAAATAAGCCGCAACCAGGGACTCAAATCTGCTGCCACTTTTAATTTCTTTAAAATCAAGTGGCAAGCGGACTTTCCCAATTAAGCCCTTTATTTTGTTCTTCTTCACCATAAGGTTATTCAAAATGGTCTTGCTAGTTACAATTTTTTACTCAACAAAAAATAACATTTTCATAATGATTTCATTTAGAGCAAAATTTCACCTCTACATAAATTGTACAAGCGCAGTTCAGGCGGAAAATACGTGAACAGCGTTCTTTCGTACGCGAACTTAATGGGTTAATGAAACCCTTTATATTATTCGACCACCCCTCTTGTCCAACGATGACATCGCTTTGCCCTAGTATTTTTCCTGAATTTATAGGCCAAAACAATAGTATCAGTATCCATGTTTACAAATTCTTATTTCAAAGACCTACTGTTAACAGGACAAAGATGGCATGAACCGGAAAGGAAGTTTGTATGAATTGTGTAGTTTTTTGTATGTGAAATGAAAAATCTTAGGCATGCCCATCGCTAAACAAACGACACTTAAGGCATTCAAAATCTGAATTGTATAATATATTTGACAATTGAATGAGATAAATGATGTATCAAAATGTGTTAAAATTGTTCCCTCATACAGATTTCCAGGAATATGCAGACCGGTTCAACGCACAATATAAATTGAAAGATATTGTTGGGGTTGGGGATGTTAAGTATGGAAAAAGAAGTTTAAAGGGATATTCGCAAAGGACTTGCAGGTTCTGTAGTAAAAGCTATCCGGAAGTTCCTTTTTCCAATTATTCGCATTTGGTCTCAAAACTTATAGGTAACAGCAACTTATATTCAGATTTTGAATGCGATTTGTGTAATGAGGCATTCAGCAAAATCGAAAATGATCTTTCTAATTATTTGGGGGCATCCCGGACTTTCCTGGGTTTAAATGATGAAAAAAAGACAAAGGGATTTGATGGACTAAAACTAAGTATTAAATCAAGAAGTTTTGTCGGCCACAACATATTAATAATTGCACCCGAAGATCTGGAAAGAGATTGCAATATTATGGGAAAGTCAACTTTAAAATATATTAAGAATCCCTATACTCCATCCCAAGTTTACAAAGCCCTGCTCAAATCTGCCATATCCCTGATAAGTGAAACAGAAATAAATACAAATTATCAGAGCACCCTGCAATACCTATCCGGACACGTTCAAATAGAAAAGGGTGCTGTCATCATGGGCTTCAAACTTGCGTTTGAAGTTAATTTTCCATTGCATATGTATATATATCAGAAAAAAAATAACTCAGCTAAAATTCCTACAGACGTGATTGCTTTTTATTTCCAGAACAACATCAACGTTGTGCCAATACCTTTACATAAAAATGACCAATCTTTTTTTGGTGAGCAGGTAAAAATGCCGGTCCCGGCGCCATATTTTCCAAACAAGAAAATCATGGCCGACGCAGCCCCCGTTTATTTTGCTAAAGATTTATCGTCCAACCTGAAAATAATTGATGAAGAAGAATCCATTTCAATAATAACGGATCCTGAGGATCTCAACAATACATGGGTTTATGATCCTGCTTCAGACAAATCTTTTCAGAAAGAATATTCTCCTGAGCCAATAAAATACCTGATAGTTGCGCGTGACGGGGCCACGTTTGATCCTAAACAGCTTTCCGAATTTATTACGCAACAAATGCAAAAGGCTATTTAATATAAAATAATCATAATAAAAAAATACCGCCGTGAAGGCGGGATGCATTAATCAAATACTTTAAACCATTAAACCTTATCCTAGAAGGAACCAATTTAAGGAGATTATTTTGTTTCGGTGCGTTCCAGTTTCAGGACACCAGGAACCAAAGCTAAAAGAGGCATGGTGCGGTTGAGCCGGTCCTTTTCAAAGTGGGGGGGGAATGACCATGATGGTATTGCATTTGCCGGGACCAACGAATCGAAAATTAATTCGCTTACCTCACAAACAATCCATCTTTTGTCATTCGCACCAACCCAAGTGCCGTGATGGTTTCTAATAAATGCCCTATCTGCAGTTCACGGGCTGCAGTTGCCGGCTTCTTTGCTTTTTTAAATTGACCGTTAATGTAGTTTGCCGAAATAGGATGTTGCGATTGTTGTATAATCCGGTTAACGGCTTTAGCCTGTTCGGAAAGGCTCTTAGGCCATTCAGATAATTCAGCAGAAGTTAAAGGCCCAATGAGTTCTGCGGTGGATACATCTAAACCTGTTTGCTGACCGCCTTGAGGGTTTTGGTATTCAGGGCGGAGCCAGCGAATCAATCCACGTGCTTCTTCCGCGGACCTTTCTTTGTTGAGTGTGACCAGTTTTTCCAGTATCTCTTCTTCCGTGAGATTTGTCGGCCAACCATAAGCGCCTGCAACAGCAGCATCCAGTTCATTGTGCAGTTGCATTAGTATGCTAAGCAAACCCTGTTCATGGATCTGTTGTTCTTCGGGGACCAGTGTATCACCATTGCGTAGTTTTTCGAGCACGTTGTACATATCGGTCATACTGAGCTTTGGATGTATTGCCTGTCGGTTCTTGCGGTGTGCATCCAGTTTGTCGGCGATAGTTCGGATTTGTTGTTTTTGTTTGTCAGTAGAGTTGGGGAATGGAAAAGTGTCGAAACATTTTGAGTTGTTGTATCGTGGAGTATTACCGCCTAAGTCGCTTCCAGTTGCCAGAGCCCAAACCCGATGTATCCACGAAGATAAAACGCCCAAATGGAACCCGTCGTCAATGCCAATTACTATCACTTCACTTTCAACAAGTATTTTCGTGTCTAATTTCTGAAAAATCCGATGTTTTGCAGTTCTGGCTGTTGCAATAAAGTAGCTAAGTCCTTTTACTGTTTCCCGCATCTTTGGTTGATTTTCTCCGAATAGCCACCATTTCAATTTCCTGATTTCTCTTGGATTGTGGTCTCTTTCCGGTTTAACATGTAGAAGCAAATGTTGGTAAAGTTCCGGGTAAGCTGAAACGAGTTCTGATTCCTGATAACCAAAAAAATCCAGAACAAATTTTTCTTTAATACCCCGAGCTAAATCCATACTGGTTATGTAGGGTCTTATGACTTTGTCCACACTTTGGGAATTTCGGAATTTTTGAGCTTCTCCTGGTCTCAATATAAATCCCAATCCATGAAGTTTTACTCCCATATTACTCAACCCAAAATTTGACTTCAGTCCTGCGGCTTTTATAACTTCTGCTCCAATACTTAAATCAGCCTGAATTATTCCTTGTCTCTCCAGAAAGCTAACTTCAATTTCTAAACCATCAGTTTTATTTTCAGAAACAACTGTCAGCAATCTTCCAGTTGATTCTCCCTTTTGTGCAACTGTCATGGCTATTTCTACTGCTGCGCCATCTGCACTATCCACCCACGGATGATCTGGAATCGCAAATGAAATTGAGACCGGAGGAGTAGCTTGCATGATTGATTCGATCACCCGACGATTGAGGGTTTGCTTGATGCTGTTTGTAGTAATGAATCCCATTCTTTGGGCTTTTCCAGCCCGTACTAATTCTGCAGCCTTCTGCCACCAGTACATTACAAAATCTACACTGTCGGGAATTGTACCACTATATGCGCTTCGCAGAGTTTCGGTATATCCATCACCCAAACGTTCTCTCATTTTTGAGTTTCCAATAAATGGAGGGTTACCAATAATAAAATCTGCTGAGGGCCAGGTGGAAGGTTTAGGATCGATGTAATCATAAACGGATATTTGTGCCGTTTCATCAGGGACTTCAAGGCCGGTTACAGGATGTTTTTTTGTCGTATGTCCATCCCAACGGGTCATAGGAGAACCATTAGTATCGAGTCTTGGCATCTTCGCCGTATAACTGAGCACTGCATCCTGCTGAACGATGTTTCCGTATTGGCGCAGTATCGGATCCTCTAATCTTTTTGCATGCCCATGCGTTCTGAAATGCCACTGCAGGTAACCAATCCATAATACCACATCTGCAATAGCGGCAGCACGCGGGTTTACTTCCAGTCCAAGTAATTGCGCCGGTGTTACGGTATAACCACCGGTCATATCCAGTTTCAACTGCCGTGGAAAATGGGCAATGTATTCAGCTACTTCACCTTCCAGTCTTTTCAAATGTTCCAGTGTAACATATAAAAAATTGCCGCTGCCGCAGGCAGGGTCAAGAATTTTTACGGAACAAAGCCGCCGCTGGAAATTCATGATTTCTTTCAATGCACCTGCATCATCGTCATTTTTTTCAAGAATGGCGGAAGCGGTACGCGCTGCATCCCATTCTTCCCGCAGCGGCTCAATAACCGTCGGCATAACCAAACGTTCTACGTATGCGCGTGGCGTATAGTGTGCGCCGAGTTTATGTCTTTCCCTTGGTTGCAGGGCACGTTCTAACAATGTTCCAAAAATAGCCGGCTCCACGTCTGCCCAATCTGCCTCTGAAGCAAGTATGAGTAAATCAAGTTGTGCTTCCGTAAGCAGCAATGCCTCCTGCTCTTTATAGAGGAAGCCATTGAACTGTGGAATAGATATCCTTAATGCGGGGTCAAACCCACCTTTATCCATACTCATCCACAATGATTGCAGGGCATGTGGCAGCAGCTGCAGGTTTTGTTTATAGTCCTGCAGGAGTTTGGTGAACGACTTTTCCGGTAATAAGTGTACATCCTCAGCAAACATCGTAAACAGGCAGCGCATCAGGAAGCCTGCTACTTTTTCAGGCGAATGACCGGATTGCTCTAGCAGTGCCGCCAGCTTTGCCAATCGCTCAGCAAGTTCACGGGTAACCTTTGCAGCCCGCTTACTGGGATCCAGCTCAAGCGGATCAGTAAATAAAAGACGTAGCCTTTGCTGAATGTCTTCCTTCTGAAGATCGGCCAGCTGTATGCGATAGTTTAGCGGACCAGGAAACGGGATATAGGTTTTGCCCTGGCGGGCAAAATCGGAGTACAGGTCAATACAAAATCCAACATCTACTACCACTAAAAATGGTGGCCATCCTTCCGTAACAGGAAGAGAACGGGCATACCGGAGTGCCTGCTCTTTGGCTTTCTTCATTTCCCTTTCCCATGTCCGGGTATCACGGGTTGCTGTGCCTGTTTTGGTTTTAGCTTTATCTGCACCCAGGAGTTCAGCTTCACTTATTATTGCTTTGTCAGAACCCTGTTTGGCTTCCAGCACAAAACAATGTTGTTTATAGAGATCAATGAAATTGGTTGTCTTTTTTCCTTCACCATCGTCAAATTCAACAGGGCGTTCAAAAGTATAGGCAGCTTCATGAACCTTGTCAGACGCAGGCCTTGGCTTTTCCACTCCCAGCAATTCACAAAGTTCTGTCAGAAACAACTGGTAATTGGCACGTTCAGAAGCGCCGGAAGTTTTCCAACGCGCGATGAATGGTGCTGCATCAGAAGGTAGATCTAAATGGGTGGTCAATGACTAAATATGTTTAACTGTTAGTAGTCTGTGAAAATATGCAATCTTCCTTAATTCAGGCAGTTGTATTGCCAGTAACTGGACCTGGATGCCTCGCTGTGTCTCCCAGGGTTGACACGTAAAAAATAATTTTGGTAAATTTACCTGAAAATTAAAGGTGCTCATGGAGAATGAAAATCGTTTAATACCGGTACGCATAGCGATGCTGACAGTGGGCTTTTTCGCAAAGACACTATCACCAGAAGAGCATGAAGAACTGGATGAATGGATCAGTGTCTCCATTACCAATCAAAAATGGTTTGAAGATTGTTTGGAGATGACGCACCGGCCTTATCAGCCCTCGCCGGATGAGGAAGCGGAAGAGTTGCGTGATCTCATGTATACAGCTGACATCATCATGAAGTATTTTAAGAATACGATGTCAGAAGCAGAATCGAAATATTTACAGGAATGGGCAGATGCATCTCCGGTGAACAGGAAGCTATTGGATTCGTTTCCAAAAACAGATGATATGGAAGTTCTCTGTAATTATATGCGCTCACACTGGCTCAGGATCCAATACAAGAAAATGCTGAATTGAAATAGAAGGATCGGTTGCCGGTTTGGTATAAATGTTTGATTGTTCATATCTGGGCAAAAATAATGATCACCTGATCTTTTTTTTCCGGGGTTGTTTGATCTATATTTATTGTAAACTGTTTTTAGTTTAATATTACTCATTCAGAGCGCAAAGTCTTTACCGGGTTTGCACGTGCTGCCCTGGCCGCCTTTGCGCATAAAATCGATAGTGCGATGACCATCATGATGCAGGCACCCAGTACAAAAACCCACCAGCTCAAAGGCGTATGATAGGCATAGCCCTGTAACCAGCCATGCAGCATCCACCAGGAAACCGGGATGGCGATGGCAACCGCTACCAGGAGTAACCTGCTAAAATCAGCTGACAACAGCAGCATTATCTTTACAACAGATGCGCCCAGCACCTTGCGTATCCCGATTTCTTTTTTCCGGTTACCAGTCATGAAGATGACCAGGCCGAACATGCCCATGCAACTGATGAAAACAGCGATGAAAGCAGAAAAGCCCAGCAGGACGGACAGGGCCCGGTCCTGCTGGTAGAGCCGGCTGATGGTCGCATCGAGAAAACTATAATTAAAATCACTGTCCGGATAAACATTCTCCCAGGCCTTTTTTATTTTGGCAATAGCGTTTTGCCAGCTAAGGGGATCGGGCTGCAATGCGATATGCAGGGTGTTGCCGCCGCCGCTGGTAAAAAAAAGTGGGTGAACAGCTGTTTTTACGGAGGCCTGGTTGAAATCACCCATCACCCCAGCTACCGGTATATCGTTGCCGTCGATGGTAAGGATTTGCCCGAGTGCGTCCGCAGGCTTTTGAAAACCCAGCTGCCGGCTGAGTGATTCATTAATAACCACTTCCGTTACGGTATCCGAAACCATTACCTGGCGCCCGGCCAGCAGCGGGATATTATACACGCTTAAATAACCGGTATCGCCCCTTCTTACATCCGCGGAGAGTTTAATTTCTTTTCCCTCCCTGTACGCGGTTACCACGGTGCTGGCCTGGCCGCTGAAAGCAGGCGTTTGATCACCGGCCGCTGCCCTTTGTACTCCGGGCAGGGCACGGAGTGCCTCTTTCAGCAAGTATTTTTTGCCCGGATGCTGCGGGTCAGGGGGCAGTTCAATAGTGAGTATGGCTTCTTTTCTGAAACCCATATCCTTTTGCAGGGCATAATTCACCTGCTTATTGACCACTACCACCGCTATCACAAAAACCTGGGCAATGACAAACTGGAACACGACCAGGCCTTTGCGCAATCCTGCGCTCCGGTCTTTGCCGCTGGCTGTCAGGATCCGGTTGTTCAGTGTCTGTACCGGTTTAAACCCGGATAGTACAAAAGCCGGGTAAAGCCCTGAAAACAGCGTCACTGCGGCAATCAGCAAAGCCACAAAACCTAGCGCTGACCAGCCGTTGACCATGCGCCCCGGCGGAACATCCGGAGGAATAAGCACTTTCAATGATAGTATAATCAATAGCGCGGAAATCAATACCGTCATCACCGTCAGCAGCAGGGTCTCTGTCAGGAACTGGAAAATCAACTGCTTCCTGCTTCCGCCAAAAGTCTTGCGGATGCCAATTTCTCTGGCCCGTTGGGAAGCCTGTGCGGTAGATAAATTAATAAAATTAATGGACCCCAGCAGGAGCAGGAAACCTACCAGCAGTGCGAGGCCCCCCATCGCCTGCTTATTTACTTTTCCACCAAAATCCGGATTGCTGTGAACATCCGATAAGGGTTGAAGCCGGTGCACTGTTTTTGCCGCATCCGGTCCGGTTGCATGGTTTTTAAATATAGTGGCCAGCTGCCGGTCAACCTGGTTTGCGGACTCACCGGGAATGAGTTTTACCAGCACCTGGGTTTTTGAACTGGTCTGATCCCAGTTATCCCACCCGTACTGCAGGCGGAAATTACCCGCCTGCAGGGTTGCCATGGAGATAAATGCCTGGTAGACAAAATCACTGTTGCCTTCCGGGTCCTTTACAATGCCGGTAATCCTGGTTCTGACAGAATCACTTAAGACAATCTCCCTGCCCATCAGCTGGTCAGCCGGCACGCCTGGGAAATAAAAGCCCGCCCTGCTGCTGCTCAGCACAATTGAGTAGGGTTCATTCAATGCAGTATGGGGGTTTCCGGCAAGCCACTGGTGCGGGACAATCCTGAAATAATTGCTGTCCGCCAGCACCATGCTGCCCTGGTTTTTATAAGTCAATTCCGTACCGCCAATGCGCACGGTAGCATTGGCATCATAGTACTCAAAAATACCCGCAGTGCATTCGAGGCCGGTTGCCTGCTTTTGCAGTGCAGCGAGCGCAGGAACCGGGACACCCGGGTTGCCGCTGCCTTCGCCCGCTGTCACTACCCGGTAAATCCGATCCTTACCCGGTTCAAAGCTGTCAAAGCTGAAATTATACCGGATGAACCCGTAAATAACAATGGCTGCAGTGACACCTACGGACAAACCCAGTATATTGATAAAAGAGACCATCCGGTTCTTCCTGATATTTCTCCAGGCGGTGATAATATAGTTTTTAAACATAGCAATAATTTTATTTCAGCAAGGCCGCCCGGAGGCCTGCAGCAAAACTGGCACTGACCGGGAAGCTGTTTTCACCTATCCATACCATTGCTTTGTCTGCTTTGCTGATATGCCTGATGGCGATAATATAAGAACGGTGTATTCTGACAAAACCAGCTTCCGGCAACAGCGCCTCCGCTTCGTTCATGCCTGTCCGTGATAAAATTTTTTTATCCGGCGTTACAAATTGTACATAACTGCCGCTGGCTTCAATGTAAAGAATTTCTTCCAGCAGGATTTTGATCTGGTCATACCCGCTTTTAATGTATACCGCCGGAGGGCCTCCCAGTGACTTGCCAAAACTTGTCCGGAGTTCAAATTGCTCTTTTGCTTTCTGGCAGGCCTGTGCGAACCTCTCCGGGGAAAAAGGTTTCAGTAAATAGTCAATTGCATTCAGTTCAAAGCTCCGGACCGCATGTTCCTCATAGGCTGTGGTAAAAATAACCATCGGCGGATCGGTAATTGATTTTAATACGTCAATCCCTGATAGGCCCGGCATTTTAATATCAAGGAACAGCAGATCAACCTTTTCGGTTTGCAGGTATTGCAGGGCCCCGGAAGTATGGGTGAAAACTTTATCCAGTTGTATATAAGGTATTTCCGCGGCGTGTTTCGTTATCACCTGCAGTGCAATGGGTTCATCATCGATGGCTATTGCTTTCAGCATTGCTATTTTATTTTCTTCAGTGTCAGGCGCATCCCGCGCGGGTTAATGGTAAACAGTTCCGCTGCCTGCCCGTTAGCATCCATCGTTACATCAAAAACCCCTTCTTCGTCCTGGTGTGCCATAAACCGCAGGCGGTTGCCGGTGACCGGCAGCAGTTCCTTGGCATGCTCTTCTTCCATCCCGAATAAATGCCCGTCAATCAACCGCACTTCAAAGGTATGCCCATCTGCCCCAAACATCCCGGCATAGTGTTGTAATTTCTCAGCGCTTAATTGCAGTGGTGCTTCCAGTAATGAATAAGGCTGACCGTACAATACCGCCATCATTCTTTTAGCCACCGAACCGTTGAACTTGTTGCAGTTGGTATAGATGGTGAGCATGCTGTCCAGTTTCCCGGATATATCTTTTTGCGCCATGCTTTCCGCGCAGGACGCAACAACTGTGAGAACCAAGAATAATTTTTTCATGAATGTCATTTATTTAAGGTAAGATGATAAGGTTGACCATGTATACATCACCGTTAGCAGTAATGGTCAGCTGGTGCCTGGCCGGATAGATCAGCTTTAACCGGTCCATTACATTCTGGTTGCCGATTCCCCCGTGCTCTTTTTCAGGATTGGTGGTTTCAGCAGGATGCATGCTGTTGCTTATTTTGAAATGAATCTCATTCGCTGTGCAGGCAAGTGTACAATGTATCCATGATTTGCGGTCCATATGGATGCCATGCTTGAATGCATTCTCCACAAAGGGAATCAGCAGCATGGGAGCTATCCGGTGATGGCATGAGCTGGCTTCAATACTGGCTTCAATCAGTATATCCGGCGACTCAGCTATCCGTAATTTTTGCAGGGCGATATAATTATTCAGGTAATCCACCTCTCTTTTCATATCAATAACATCGAGGTTGTTTTCATAGAGCATGAAGCGCATCATATCACCCAGCCGCTGGATACCGGCAGCGGTACGACCTGAATTTTCCTCCAGTGCGGTCCCGTATAAAGTGTTGAGCGTATTGAACAGGAAATGGGGATTGATTTGTGAGCGCAGGAACTGCAGATCTGCAGCTGATTTCGCCACCGCTTTTTGTGCACCGCGCAACTGCACTATTTTGTCTTTCTGTTGCTGGTACAATAACCAGCTAAGCGGTGTAACAACACCCAGCAGGAATACCCAGAAACCCAGTACCAGCAATACAGGAGCCTGGTTAAAGGGAGAGAATAAACTTAAGAGGCTGCATAAAAAGGAGGAGAGCAATAGACGGGTAAGAAAATATTGACTGTTAAAGGCATGGGAACCTTTTGCAGGAAATAACCAGTAGGAATTGGAAAGGTATAAAACAAATGCCGGGATGATAAATGTATAATAAAATGCAATTACATAGGAGTTATGGACCAGGTGAAATACAGCTGCAGCAAAAGGAACAAGTGTATAGATTACCACGAAAAGCGTGATCCTGTTAGCTATCAAAGCCCGGTATACTTCGCTGCCATCCTTTCTTTCTATCAGCCGGATAATTCCTTCCCGGATAATAACGTAAGCACCATACAATAAACAACCGGATAGAACACTTAAATAAACACCCCTCATATCCAGTTGCTCGTGTATACTAAGGCCCCGTACCGGAAAAAAACTAAACCCCGGATAATTGTACCGCCACCGTTCCCGGTAATAAAAGGCTATCATAAATGCCGTGCTGAGAATAATGGAAACAATCAGCAAGTGCAATAAAAGCCAGGGCCATTTCTTTTTGTTCAGCAATTTTGGTATGCCATGCCGGTAAAAAAACAACCAGGCCAGGTAAACCAGCAGTACCGGCAGCAATTCCGGAAATACCACATTGCGGTAAAGGTTAAACGAAGTGTTGTGATCCGTAAAAGGCAACTCGTACAGCATGCGCAGCTGGCCGGGTGCCGCCTGGGCGAAACGCCAGCACCAGGAACAGAGCAACAGGATGCCCATCCCACTTACCAGCATAAACTCATGTTGCCGCCATCTTATTTTCATTGCATTTTTTATTTACAGCAAGATTAAGCAACGGGCAGGGGTGCAAAAGAAAAAATGATGTGAAATGGCGGTTTCATGTTGCGGAATCAGCCTGAGGGGTAATCATCTTCCGGCTGCTGGTAAAGCTGGCTGAAAAATAGAAGAACCCTGTAAAGACAGGGTTCATGGACAAAACAAATGAATTAAAACGGGTTAAAGAATAGAACCGGTTTCACTTTCTGTCCTGCCCGGGCGCACAATGCAATATTCCAATACTATATGCCGGATTGGTAACTTTGATTATGAGATACGGACATTTTTACCAGCTCCTTATATTATTTTTTACGCTGACAACTTTCATCAGCTGTACAACCACAAAAAAATCAGGTGGTAATGGTCAACAGCAGGAAACAGTGTTGCAAACGGAAATATTCGCGATCAAAAATGTGAACATCATTCCGATAACAACGGAAAACAGCATCATTGAAAATGCCACGGTAGTTATTAAAGACAAGAAAATTCTATCCATCAATCAACCCATTCCTCCCGGAGCAACCATTATCGACGGAAGCGGCAAATGGCTCATGCCCGGTCTGATTGACATGCACGTCCATAACCTGGCCCCTGTTAGTCTGAGTCCAGGCTATCCCACAAAAGGGGCCACCCTTTTTAGCGACACACAGGATCTTATGTTACTCTATGTCGCAAATGGGGTAACAACAACATTTGAATTAAGCGCCAGGCCGGAACATTTTGGACAAAGAAAAGAAATCATTAGCGGCAAGGTAATTGGCCCCCGCATCGCACTGGCCATTTTGATTGACGGAGGAGATGCATCAGGCAATATTGCCAACACGCCTGCTGATGGCCGTCAGACAGTACGTATCGCCAAAGCTCAGGGGTATGAGTTCATCAAGGTATATTCCCGGCTTAATATTGAAACGTACAAAGCCATTATTGACGAGGCTAACAAACAGGGAATGAAGGTTGTTGGACATATCCCGAACGCATTCAAAGGAAAAATTGAAGAAGCGTTTGTACCTAATTTCGGTATGGTGGCCCACGGCGAGGAATTTGCCAAACAATCAGATAGCCTGACTGAACAGGACGCAAAACGCTTTGCAAAACTTGCCAAAGCAAACGGCACCTGGCTTTCACCAACACTGGTAACTATGGAGCGGATCGCTGACCAGGCCCGCTCGCTTGACACTATTCGCAATCTTCCCGGTCTTCAATATGTGCATCCTTTATTGCAAAGCAAATGGCTAACGGCAAATAACTATAACACCGGCGCCAACCCGCAGCGTGTTGCTTATTTTGAAAAAGTGATCGGATTCAACATGCTGCTGGTAAAAGCGTTTAAGGAAGCCGGTGTTCCTATTGTTGCTGGAACAGATGCCGGAACTTCCGGGGTCGTCTGGGGATATGCGCTGCACGATGAGATTGAACTCCTGGTGAAAGCCGGCATGACCACAAAAGAAGCATTGGCTTCAGCTACCAGGTTGCCAGCAACCTGGCTTGGACTGGAGGATAAAATTGGAACGGTGGAAGCCGGAAAATATGCAGACCTCCTGCTGCTTGATGCTAATCCTTTAGACGATATCAGCAACACAAGGAAAATTGCCGGTGTTTTTGTAAATGGCAGATGGCTTGACAGTAAAAAAGTGAATGCCATGCTTGCTGAGCTGGCAAAGAAAAACAATGCTGACAAAGACAAGTATGACTGGAAAAAGAGAACGGAATATTAATAGAAACTGTTCCCGGTAAAGCTGTTGCTCATACTGTAGAATTAAGGACAGGTATTTTTGGTGTCACGGCATTTGAAAATGTTTACATTACGGGCAATTTTTCAGCTAATAATAAACGGGAAGCCGATGAATACAATAAAGTACGCCACTAAACCGGTTTGAAATATTTCGGTAATCCGGCAAAGCCCTGACGTTCGTAAAAAGATGACTGTCCTGTTGCTGCTAATATTCCAGCACAAAAGTGCTGCCTTTGGTCTTTGTTTAAAAGGGACATTACAGGTACATACCATTGCATTAGCTCAAAACATTGCGAAAAGTATGCTAACGCAATATGAACAAATATTCTCCTGCGTGTGTTTTCTGTGTCCAGGTGCTTTCAGATACCATTGGTAAAACCATTTTTTCAGGTTGCTCATACAAACAAAAAACCCGCTCCAAGAGCGGGCGTAATCAATGCTATAAAAAATAAAATGCAGTTAGTCGTTCGTGCATCCGGTGCTTTTGATACAACGGTATCAATGGCATGCCGCACAAAATCATTCAACGTCATTTTCTTCAGCGAGGCCTGTCTTGCGGCCTGCCGGTGCAACTCAGAAGGGATCCGTACATTAAAACTTCCCTTGTACGTTTTTTCGGGATCCTTTCCAAGTTCCTTGCAGGTATCAAGATAATCTTCCACAGCTTCATGAAAGGCGTTTTTCAATTCTTTCACCGTGGTGCCTTCAAAATTTACAAGGTCATTAATGCCGATAATTTTCCCGTGGAAGACTTCATCTTCTGCACTGAAATGCACTTCAGCATAATAGGTCTTGTATTCTAAGATGTCATTCATCTTTTATTTTTCCTCTTTCTTTTAAGTGTGCCACTACATCCTTTACGGTGTAGGGCTTCAAAATATTTTCGGGATGCGGTTTGTGAAGGGTAATGATATTATTTGCATCATCTGCAAATCTCCTTCTTGACCCTCCGGTCTTGCCCTTTTTCAATTCTTTGTATCCAAAATGTGCCAATATTTTTATGAGTTCTTCCCATGTAAAATCAGTTGGTCTGGATAAAAGTTTTTCAATTAACTTTTCAATTTTTGCCATTTACTTAAATTAAATCTTTTAGCGATTTTGATCATACGATTGTGTTTTTGTGTTTTACAATAAATAGATTAAGAACAAGTGTAACTAAAATTCAGTTGCAAGATACAATAGAAAAAGGCGAATTCAAAATTTTTTTGGAACATCCTTTATAATTATTTGTTAATGAGTATTTTAAGATGAAGTAACTCTTACCAAAAAAAATTGACGAGTCATTTAATTGGCTACATTCCACGGGATATATTCTCACATTCCCTGGCGTAAGGATATAACCGTAACAGGTGCTTTTATCAAAGCGGTTGCCCAGGTAGCCTATATTCGTACCGAATCAGAAAAGTTTCAGTTGTGGTTCAACTTTTTTTGGAACGGGGAATTTGGGATGGAATGTTCCGATTATCATGAAAGGATTATGGCCGACAAAATGAAACTGCTGCGAAGTGCCCAGGAAAAAATGCAGGTCTTTTGTCTTCGCAAAATCATCGATGTATTTTTTACGGACATCAGCGCAAGCTTTTGCTTCCTGGTCGTGCCCATCGTAGCGCTTCAGACAGTTCCAGTACAATTGCCCGATTTCCCAATCTTCGATCATCAGGGTGGATACCCTGTCATCTTCGTCTGTGAACTGGTAAGAAAACTTATAGGGAAGTTTTCGCACCACTCTTGGTTTGTCAGTGGTAACCGAATCAAATAAACTTAGTTTTTGTAAAGAGGCCAGTTTTTCCAGACTCCACTCCCGCTCGCAAGGTTCAATGATTATATTCTTGATCGTTTTTGGTTTAAACACCGCCAGTGAAGTGCAAACAGCTCTGTCCCTCGCCTCAGCAATCAGTTCCGTCAGGTTAGTATACACTTTTCTTAATACAAAATTTCGCCTTGAATCCCAGGAACCGCTATCAGGTTCGATGGATTCAATGATTTTTATTTCGGTGTCATTCGAGTAAGGACGAAAACTTTCCGGGCGGATATCTTTTTTATTTTTGACAAGATCAAGTTCTATCCACTGGTATTTCTGGTATTGCTCACTGTATCCTTTTTTCCTGAACTGCATTGGGTATATCCGAATCCATGAACCGTCTTCACGGAAGCCGGCCGTGCAAACCAATTCCTCATATTTGGTGGAAATCGTTGGAGATGTTTTGACAGCAATCAGTACTTTGATGAGCGGCATCAAATATGCTTTAGTTCATAATTCCAGCCCGGTAATTGAGTTATCGCTTCTGCCAGGTGCTTGCGGTGGCACTGGCAGATATTGGCTTCAAAACAGGTTAACGCAATGCGTTTCTTTTCTTTCAGCAGGTTTAAAATTTTTTCCTGCGTCGTTACTGTTTTGGTCAATGTTTTACGCACATAGGTTTTAAAAAGATTATCGTAGTCCTGCTGGGTGTTCAATTCCTGCCTGTATTCAGACTGAATGCCCACATCAGGAAAATGTATGTATTCTATGTGCAGGCTTTCGCAATACTTTATCAGCTGCGTTTTCGAAAACCCGAATTTTTGACTCAAAGGATTGTTCCTTACATCCACCAGAACTTTGACATCACCCGCAATCAACCTGTTTAAATAAGCTTCCAGCGATATCCCTTCATACCCGATTGTGTAAAGGGTTGATTGCGATTGCAACGGCCTTGACCCGTGAACCTCCGCCAGTTCCTCTTTGGTTAAAATACGTTCCGCAACGGTACTATTAATGGCATAATATGGGAAATGGGTGTAGGTGTATTTCATCAACCCTTCGGTGTCCAGTTTTTTGTACAGATAAAATGCCTGGTTAATTATTTTTTTATCGGCCTCTTTTAGCAGCGTCACATAATTCCTGCGATCTTTTTTTGTATACGCAGATTCATCTTCGGTTAGAAAATCCTTACCTACCATCGTTACCAGGTCTGCTTTTAACGAGTGCGAAAAGCACCCAAACAAGTAAGGAATAAACTCATAGTCAGGCTTCTCCTGTTTCTGACATACCAGGAACAGCAATTTCTGCAGGTTAATCTTATCAAGTCTTCCTCCAAAAGCCTGTAGCAATGCCAGCACTATCTTTCTGCGGTAAAACATAGCATAAAGGTAGTTTGGAACCAGTTCCCTTTTTTAATGAATTCAGCACTATTTCTTATGAATTTAGAACAATTTTGCTGCTTTCTGGCCGGCTGAACCGGAATGCACGAATCAACTCTGGTTAATGACAGCGCAGCAATAACGTAGTGGAGCATGGAGCTGTCCGCGAGACCCTTAACGTGAGTGCACCTGTTCAGCCACTGCCATCTCAGCTATCGTTCGAACTCCCGGGTTTTCCCCGGCAGCTCGAGGCAAACAAAACCCCTTTAAAATTGCCATACATCAGCCAACAAATTATTTTCGTCCGTAGTCTGCCGGGATTTCGCCCCAGGCACCCGTATTCCATTTTAGGATTTTTGTCTCGTATGAATTGTTCTCAAGCCAGGCTATAGCTCTTTGTATGTCGTCAAATAGTTTGGTATTATTCTCCGTCTTTTCATATTTGGTTTTACACTTTTTCTGTTTAACCCAGGATATGGCGTTAGCACTGTCACTATAAATACTTTTGAGTTCTTTTCCTTGTTTTTTGTAAAGTGCAAGTGCATGAACAATCGCCAGGAACTCGCCAATGTTATTAGTCGCCTCGTCATATTTATGATGGAATAAAACTTGTCCAGTCCTTGTGTCAACGCCACGATATTCGGTTACTCCGGGATTTTCAATAGTGGAAGCATCAACGCATATGCTTTCTAAAACTGGTGTATCATCTTCAATTGCTGAAATTTCAGACTGATTTTCACCCGCTTCTGCAAACAACCCATCTCCATTGTCGGTTGTTTTTAAATCTTTAGGCAAATTCTTTTTACCAGACATCGCTTTTCCTAACTGCTCTGCAAGTTGAAACGCTGCAGAAAACTTCACATCTTTTGAATGTTTGTAGGAAATGGTGTGAGTGTTCTCCTGCAATACCTGATCCAGCCCTTTCCAAAGGTCAACATGCTTTTTCTTTTTGAAACCATTCTTTTTCCATTTCTCTAACCAGCCTTTTGTCAGGGTGTCAATAACATACCCGTTTGACAGGTAAATAACAATGTTGCCCGGCTCTTCGATTTTTTTAAGGCCTTCGGTAATTCCAATGATGTCCATCCGGGCATTTGTCGTGAAAGAAAATCCACCCGATATCTGGTCGATTTGTTTTCCGTTTGAGGTTATAACAATTCCATAACCTCCATTTCCGACTGCATCATCATTGTCAAGCCGTTCTGAAAAGTGGCAAGAACCATAAACGTATATTTTAAGTTCTTCTGTCATTGTCTGCCTGTAAGTTTTCTAAAATATCCCCTAATACAATAGGGGCTCCATGATTAAGTGTGCATGCAATCATTGTCATTCTATACGGGTTTAAGCGCTACAGAATTTTTTGCCATTTCCATTTTTCGTAGCCAGGTTTTTGCCCGTTGTCGTCCAGGTAATATTTATCTACGTTTATAATTCCGCCACTGACTATATAAAGCTGCATTCTTCCATTGGGATAACCACGCTTCTTAGGATGACAATAGTTACCTTCCCCGTACGTAAAAATCCCCGAAGCTTGATGCCTGTCTTGTTTGATGATATAGTTAACACTCTGATTTGTAACAAATGACTTGGCCAGAATGTTAATTACTACTTCCTTTTGTGATGTTTTTTTGTTTTTCATGTGCATTGCTCTATACTCATTTGCATGACTAATTAATTTCCTGTTACAGGAAGCGGTCCAATGTTGGAGGCAATTTGAATCCATTTATTCTTTTCCTTACCATATACATCAACAGACCGAAGTTTATAAGATCCTTTCGCATT
>Ga0193753_10000249_pt1 | contig 53445 bp, 1 predicted proteins | sample H1c2metaG_FD_144925 | JGI IMG/M metagenome (GOLD analysis project Ga0193753, IMG submission 144925) | Soil microbial communities from a riparian zone of the East river system, Colorado, United States - H1c2 | ecosystem: Environmental > Terrestrial > Soil > Riparian zone | place: USA: East River...
GGATAAGATTAACTCCGCAGTTATCTGTTACTGTAGGTGGAACAGGTAAAACAATGTTGGCATAACAGTCAACAACATCTGTTGTCGGGGTTATTGGTGCGAATGGCTCATACTCAATCGTGATCTTATGAACGTAATCCTGTGAATTTCCCTCACAGTCAATGTAAGTCCAGGTATAGGTGATATCTCCTTCGCAAATAACTATTCCTGTTTCGACAGGGCCACTTGGAATAAGTGTAACTCCACAGTTATCTAATACAGTTGGTGGAGCTGGCAATACAATATTTTCATAACAATCAACTGTAGCTGTAGTCGGAGGTATTGCAGTAAATGGTTCATACTCGATAGTAACAGTATGAACATAATTCTGTGTGTTTCCTTCGCAGTCTGTAAAAGTCCAGGTGTAAGTGATATCTCCTTCGCAAACGACTGTTCCTATTTCAACGGGGCCGGTCGGAATAAGTGTAACACCGCAGTTATCTAATACAGTTGGTGGAACTGGAAGAACAATATTTGCATAACAATCAACAACATCTGTTGTCGGTATTATTGCAGGGAATGGTTCGTATTCAATCGTGACAGTGTGAACATAGTCCTGCGTGTTTCCTTCGCAGTCTGTATATGTCCATGTGTAAGTAATATTTCCTTCGCAAACAACTGTTCCTGTTTCAATAGGGCCTGTTGGTATAAGTGTAACTCCACAATTATCAGTGACAGCTGGTGGAACTGGTAAACCGATATTTGCATAACAGTCAATAACATCTGTTGTAGGTGTTATTGCAGGGAATGGCTCATACTCAATCGTAACGGTATGAATATAATCTTGTGTGTTTCCTTCACAGTCAGTGTAAGTCCAGGTGTAAGTGATGTCACCTTCGCAAGTAACTGTTCCAGTTTCAACAGGACCTGTTGGAATAAGAGTCACTCCACAATTATCAGTTACCGTTGGTGGAACTGGTAAAACAATATTTGCATAACAATCAACAGTAGCTGTTGTCGGAGGTATTGCTGTAAATGATTCGTACTCAATTGTGACTGTATGAACATAGTCCTGCGTGTTTCCTTCACAGTCTGTATAAGTCCATGTGTAGGTGATATCGCCTTCGCATGTAACAGTTCCTGTTTCAACAGGGCCGGTTGGAATAAGAGTCACCCCACAATTATCAGTTACCGTTGGTGGAATAGGTAAAACAATATTTGTATAACAATCTACAACATCTGTCGTCGGTGTTATTGCAGGAAATGGTTCATACTCGATAGTAACCGTATGAACATAATCTTGTGTATTGCCTTCACAATCTGTGTAAGTCCAGGTGTATGTGATATCGCCTTCACACGTAACAGTACCCGTTTCAACCGGGCCTGTCGGAATAAGAATAACTCCGCAATTATCCATTTCAATTGGCGGAACTGGTAATACAATATTTGCATAACAACTTACACCATCAGTCGTCGCTAGTATCAATGCAGCAGGCTCATATTCAACCGTAATGGTATGAATATAGTCCTCTGTATTTCCTTCACAATCCGTATATGTCCATGTGTACAGGATATCTCCCTCACACATCACCGATCCAGTCTCAACAGGACCGACAGGAACAAGTGATACACCACAGTTATCAATAACCGGTGGAGGTGAAGGCAATACAATATTTGCATAACAATCAATAACACTTGCTGTCGGAGGAATCGTAGACAAGGGAGAATACTCTATCGTAACTGTATGAACATATTCCTGCGTATTGCCTTCACAATCCGTATATGTCCATGTATAAACAATATCACCCTCACAGCTAACTAAGCCATTTTCTACCGGGCCCGATGGTGTAAGCGATATTCCACAGTTATCTAATAACGTAGGTGGAATTGGTAAAATAATATTCGCATAACAATCAATGACTTCTGCAGATGAAAGTATTGCAGGAAATGGCTCATACTCAATCGTAACCGTATGAACATAATCCTGTGTATTACCCTCACAATCTGTAAACGTCCATGTATACGTTATATCTCCTTCACAAATGCCACTGCCTATCTCAACAGGACCCGTTAGTGAAAGAGCAACTCCACAATTATCCATAATGACAGGAACCGACGGAAGAACAATATTCGCATAACATTCAACAACCTCTGTCGTCGGTGTTATTGTTGCGAATGTTTCGTATTCAATCGTGACTGTATGAACATACTCCTGTGTATTGCCTTCACAATCTATATATGTCCATGTGTATGTGATGTCCCCCTCACATGTGACAGATCCGGTTTCAACAGGCCCCGTAGGATTAAGTATAACTCCACAATTGTCGGTCACCAGCGGCAGCGCCGGAAGAGCAATTGCAAAATAACAATCCACAACCGCTGTTGTCGGAGCTATTGCAGGAAATTGTGAATACTCAATCGTGACATTATGAACATAGTTCTGCACGTTCCCTTCACAATCCGTATATGTCCATGTATATGAAATGTCACCTTCACATCCGGCAGCATTGTCTTCTATAGGACCCGTCGGGGTAAGCGGCACTCCACAATTGTCCACTATAGATGGAGGATCCGGAAGTACAATATTTGCATAACAATCAATCACTTCAGTTGTAGAAGGTATTGTAACAAATGGCTCATACTCCACATTAACTGTATGAACATAATCCTGTGTGTTCCCTTCACAGTCTATATAAGTCCATGTATATGTGATCGTTCCCTCGCAAATAACAGTACCTGTTTCCACCGGACCTGTTGGAACAAGTGTTACTCCACAGTTATCAGTTACTGATGGCGGCGTGGGCACGACAATATTTGCATAACAATCAACCGTAACTGTCGTAGGAGGAATTGCAGCCAATGGAGAATACTCAATTGTAACCGTATGCATATAATTCTGAGCATTTCCTTCACAATCTGTATAGGTCCATGTATAGATTATGGAACCTTCACATAAGACAGTCCCGCTTTCTACAGGGCCAGCTGGTGTTAGGGATATGCCACAATTATCATTCACAACCGGTGGAACCGGAATAATAATATTTGAATAACAATCTGCAATATCAGTTGTCGGAGGTATCACAGCGAAAGGTTCATACTCAATAGTAACAGTATGCATATAATCCTTTGCATTTCCTTCACAATCTGTGTACGTCCAGGTGTAAGTGATATCACCTTCGCAAGTACCATCTCCGGTTTCAACAGGTCCTGTAGGAACAAGTGTAATTCCACAATTATTTAATACAACAGGAGGTGAAGGAAGAACAATATTTGCATAACAATCGATAACACCAATCGTAGGTGGTATTGCAGCGAATGGTTCGTGTTCAATTGTAACAGTATGAATATAATCCTGTGTGTTTCCTTCGCAATCGGTATACGTCCATGTATACGTAATATCACCCTCACAGGTTACAATTCCTGCTTCAACAGGGCCCGTTGGTGCAAGTGATACTCCGCAATTATCTGTTACAGCTGTAGGAATAGGTAGTACAATATTTGCATAACAATCAACAATACTTGATGTAGGAGGTATGGCACCAAAGGGTACATATTCAATAGTAACTGAATGAATATATTCCTGATTGTTGCCTTCGCAATCCGTATAAGTCCACGTAAAGTTGATTATTCCTTCGCAGGCTACTGAACCGCTTTCAATAGGTCCTGTTGGAATAAGAGATACTCCACAATTATCAGACACTGATGGCGGAGCAGGAAGCACAATATTCGCATAACAATCAACAACATCAGTTGTAGAAAGTATTGCTACAAATGGTTCAAATTCAATTGTGATAGTATGAATATAATTTTGTGTATTGCCCTCGCAATCCGTATATGTCCATGTATAAGTGATATCACCTTCACAACTTACTGACCCAATTTCAACAGGACCCGTTGGTGTAAGAGTGTTTCCACAATTATCAATGACTACCGGTGGTGAAGGAATAATAATATTTGCAAAACAATCGATAATATCAGTTGTAGGTGGTATCGCAGCGAATGGCTCATACTCAATTGTAACTACATGAATATATTCTTGAGTATTTCCTTCACAATCTGTGTACGTCCATGTGTAAGTGATATCACCTTCACATGTAACAGTTCCTGTTTCAACGGGTCCAGTTGGTGTAAGTATTATTCCACAATTATCAGTGACGGTTGGTGGAGCCGGAAGATCAATATTTGAATAGCAGTCTGATATTGTTGTTGTCGGTGTTATTGAAACGAAAGGTTCATATTCAATAGTGATTGTATGCACATAGTTCTGCGTGTTGCCTTCACAATCCGTAAAAGTCCATGTGTAAGTGATATCACCTTCACATGCAATAGCTCCTGTTTCAATTGGTCCTACCGGCGTCAGTAAAACTCCACAGCTATCCGTTACAGTTGGTGGATTGGGTAATACAATATTAGCATAGCAATCAACAACACCTGATGTAGGTGGTATCGCTGCGAATGGCTCATACTCTATGGTAACCGTATGCATATAATCCTGTGTGTTGCCTTCACAGTCTGTGTATGTCCAGGTGTATGTAATATCACCTTCACAAGTCACTGTTCCGGATTCCACAGGACCTGTCGGAACAAGTGTAACCCCACAGCTATCCGTAATGATTGGCAAAACCGGAAGAATAATATTAGCATAACAATCTGCAACCGCAGCAGTGGGAGGAATAGCATTGAATGGCTCATACTCAATGGTCACCGTGTGAACATAATCCTGGACACTACCTTCACAATCTGTATACGTCCATGTATAAGTATAAATCCCTTCACATGAAGGAACACTTGAAATAATTGGTCCGGTGGGCATAACAGGGTTACCACAATTGTCATTAACTAAAGGTGGTATTGGAACAACAATATTTCCCGCACAGCTAATCGTATCGCTGGTAGGTGGAATCGATGCCAATGGTGAAAGATCTATTGTGATGGTCTGTACATGTGTGATGGTACGGCCACAATCATCTGTAAATATCCACGTGATCGTCTCTGAACCTCCACATGAATCAAAGGCAGTTACTAATATTCCGGGCACTATACCACTAATTTCACATGCATCTGTTTCGCCATTTAAATATGATAATGTATTTACAACAAAATGCTGAGCACTATCACAAGTCAATACGATATCTGCAGGTGCGTTAATAAATAAAGCCGGGAGTGAAGGATCAACAACTACAATCTGAGTATGATAAAGTGAAATGCCACAATTCAATGTAGTATCCCAAACAATAGTCAAAATTCCTCCACATTCATCTGTTGTCCCAACAATCGTCGGGGACATGCTTCCTTCAATTAAACAAATACCACTTTGAATATTTGAATACTGCAAAACTCCGGGAACTAACGAGTTTGTTTCATTACATGCAATTGTAATCGTATCAGGAGGTTGATTTAGTATGACCGGTAATGGAGGAGGAATAACATTAATGACTTGTTGAATGGCACCTACATTTCCACAACTATCTACTGCAGTCCAGTTTCTCGTTATAGTATAATTACAGCCGCTACCTGCAACCTCATTAAAAACAACAGGAATATATCCGGAACAACTATCGTAAGCAGTAATGGTTGGGATTGCTGGAATCCCGCACCAGGTTACACTTGTATCAGGAGGGTAAGCACTAAATAACGGGAGACCAAAATCTCCTACAGTTACAGTCTGACTTGCCTGCGTCTCATTGCCACAGGCATCCACAGCGATATAGCTCCGGATCAATTGAAAATGTCCATTACAACTCCCTATGATTCTTTGATCAGATGAAATCACAGAAACTCCATTGCAATTATCTGAAGCAAATGGAATAAATGTCGGGTCAAAAAGAGTTACAACACTTACAGCATCAATTAAATTACCAATGGTAATATCTGATGGTGCACCTTGAACAGACCTGAATAAGACGACAGTATTTAATTGCCCGGTAGGTACCGGATACAGGACAGTATGCAACAACCAACCCGTAATACTGGTAGCAGTAAACGTACCCTGAGATGCGAGGCTGGAAAGATCAGGACCAACAAATAATTCCATGATATCATCTGTTGTATTGCCAGGTATCATTCGTTTGTGGTGAGCAAAACTAATATGGAGGATTGTGGTTGGTACCGAACAAAACTCCTGGTATAAGTCACCTTCCTGATCAGCATTTAACTCTATGTGTTGATTGCCGGAAAAAGATACTATACCATCGACCTGACCGCTTTGATGAAATTCAATATTGCCGGATGAAGAGGTTGTAATCCAGCCTGGTACTGCGGCCTCATTTACATAAGAAGGTCCTCCTGATATCACAGGTGATTCGAAATCAGAATTGACAGACGATTGAATACAATCTTTGCAATCAATGTTAACATCCGGTGGAATACCAAAAATCTGAGGCGGAATGATATCTGAAATAATCAGGGTATGCGTACAAAAAGCAACATTGCCGCAACTATCTGTTATTTCATATATTCTCTCAATAATCTTCGGACAGGTAATCGTCACGTATGTTTCACTGACTAAAGCAAATGATGATGCTACATATCCACACGGATCAATGACTGTTCCACCTGCAGCTAAAAATTGACCCAGGGTTGAAAATGTTGCCGGCAAATCTTCCGCGCATTCCAGATTAGTTGTGGCAGGACAAGTAATAACAGGAGGTACCAGATCTGTAATCGTAATAATCTGAATGCATGCAGCTACATTACCACAAAGATCTGCTATCTGGTAAGTTCTGCTTACAACTTCTGTACAATTACCACCATCACTGGTTTGACTGATCATTTGAAAGCTTGCAGAATCAATCTGGCAATTATCCGATACCGTTCCTCCGGCATTTAAAAACTCGGTAAGATTATTATACGCAGGAAAAGATATTCCATCACAACCTCCAACTGAAACTGGTTGACATGAAATGGCTGGCTCCTCATCGTCCACAAGTGTTATCTCATGATTATATAGTGTAGTATTGCCACAGAGATCTGAATATGTCCAGGTAAAAGTGAGTACTTCCGAACAGGATACGATGCCTGTTTGCACCGGTCCTGTCATGGTTAATACCATATCACAATTATCCATTACAGTTGGTGGCACAGGTAAAAGGATATTTGCATAGCAATCCACAATATCATTTGTTGTTGGAATGACAGGAAGCGGATCTAAATCAATTGTAACCGTATGTACATAATCATTTGAATTGCCTGCACAATCCGTATAAGTCCAGGTATATGTGATGGTTCCTTCACATAATGGCAGGTTTGAAATAACAGGACCTATGGGTACAATCGAAATCCCACAGTTATCTACTACCGTTGGTGGTGATGGAACTACGACATCACCTAAGCAACTAAATGTTGCATTTGTCGGTGGAATAGCATCAAACGGATTATATTCGATTGTAACTGTATATACATAGTCCTGTGTATTCCCTTCACAGTCCGTATATGTCCATGTATAAGTAATTGGTCCTTCACAGGCAGAGGAGCCTGATTCAACCGGACCAGAGGGTGTAAGTAAATCTCCACAGTTATCATTTACTACCGGTGGAATTGGAAGAACAATATTTGTATAACAATCTGTAATATCTGTAGTAGGTGGAATAGCGGGGAAAGGATCATACTCAACCGTGACAATATGAACGTAGTCTTGCGTATTGCCTTCACAATCTGTATATGTCCACGTATACGTTTTTGTTCCTTCGCATGCTGCAGCACCACCTTCCACCGGACCTGTTGGAATAAGGATCACTCCACAATTGTCTGTGACAGCAGGTGGAGCAGGTAGAATTATATTTTGATCACAGTCTGTGACAGCAGAAGTGGTGGGTATAGCCTGGAAAGGAAGATATTCAAGTGTAACTGTATGCACGTAGTCTTGCGTATTGCCTTCACAGTCTGTATATGTCCACGTATATGTGATACTTCCATCGCATATAACAATCCCGGATTCAACAGGACCTTCCGGAATCATTTCTATTCCACAGTTATCCGTTACTATTGGCGGAGCCGGAAGTACAATATTTACATAACAGTCTTCTATATCTATGGATGGTGGTATGGAAGCAATAGGTGCATACTCCACAGTTACTATATGTATATAGTCTTGCATGTACCCTGCACAATCTGTGTACGTCCAGGTATAGGTGACGATTCCTTCACATGCCGTAGTACCTGTCTCAAAGGGTCCTGTTGGAATTAGTAACATTCCACAGTTATCCAATATCACAGGAGTTGCTGGCAATATAATATTTGCATAGCAGTCCGATACATCTGATGTGGATGGTATCGCCGGAAAAGAAGCATACACTATTGACACTGTGTGAACATACTCTTGTGTATTTCCTTCGCAATCTGCATATGTCCACGTGAAGATGATACTTCCTTCACATGATGTTGACCCGCTTTCAACAGGGCCGGTTGGTACAATAGTTATCCCACAATGATCTGTTACAGTGGGTGGTGATGGTAAATTAATATTTGCATAGCAATCTGTTACACCTGACGTTGGAGCTATCGGAACAATCGGTTCATATTCAATCGTGATTAAATGAATGTACACCTGTGAATTCCCTTTGCAATCCGTATATGTCCAGGTATAAGTAATGTCACCTTCACAAATTATAGTCCCAACTTCCACAGGGCCTGTCGGAATAAGAGTGATTCCACAGTTATCTGTTACTGCAGGTGGAGCCGGTAGAACAATATTTGCATAACAATCTATAGTACCTGCAGTCGGAGGTATGACAGTGAATGGAACAATTTCAATAGTAATGGTGTGTACGTAATTTTGTGTGTTGCCTTCACAATCTGTGTATGTCCATGTATACGTAATATCACCTTCACATGCTACAGGTGCACTTTCAACAGGTCCTGTAGGAATCAAAATAACTCCACAATCATCCATTATTGCCGGTAGCACCGGAAGTATAATATTTGCATAACAATCAACCGTAGCGCTAGTCGGTGTTATGATGGCAAATGGTTCATGTTCAATAGTTACAGTATGAACATAATTTTGTGCGCTTCCTGCACAATCAGTGTATGTCCATGTATACGTCATTGATCCATCACAGGAAGGCAAACCTGAAATAATTGGTCCTGATGGTGTTACCGGATTACCGCAATTGTTATTTACAATGGGTGGTACAGGAATAACAATACTTTCTGCACAGGAAATTGTTTCACTTGTAGGTGCTATCGGAGTGATCGGTGCAGGATTAATCGTTATCGTCTGAACATACGTGATGGTCCTTGAACATGAATCCGTAAATGTCCACGTGATGGTTTCTGTACCTCCGCAATCATCATAACTTCCCCCAAGCATCCCAGGCACATTCCCACTGATCACGCAAGCACCCGGCTCACTGTTCGTATATGATAAATTGGCTACAATGAAATTCTGGGCCTCATTACAGGAGAGTGTGATATTAGCAGGTGGGTTAATGAATGCAGGCATGGGTGCAGGCAAGGAGGTGATTGTCTGCATATGCGTGATGGTTCGATTGCAATCATCTGTAAATGTCCAGGTGATCGTACGCGAACCACCGCAAGGATCAATATTTCCGGTTACTATTCCAGGTATATCGCCGCTGATCGTGCAGGTGCCTGATCCGTTATTCACATAATGTAAATCATTTATAGTATAACTCTGGGCGAGTTGACAGCTTAAGGTAATATTTGCAGGTGGATTGACGAATGCTGGCATTCCGGAAGGTGCAACAATGACAATTTGAGAATGTGAAATGGCAATACCGCATGTCAATGTAGTATCCCATACGACCGTAAGTACACCTCCACATTCTGTAATTGTTCCATTAATCGTTGGAGACATATTCCCTGCCATCAAACAAATACCGCTGGCATTATTTGAAAATTGTAAATTACCCGGAGCAAAGGTGTTCACTTGATTACACGTAATATGTATCGTATCAGGAGGAACATTTGTAACCACCGGAGGAGCAGGAGGAACTACAGTGATGGTCTGCATCATGCTGGTAGAATTATTACAAAGATCTCCTGTCGTCCATGTACGCACTATAGTATAGTTACAACCACTTCCCGCCACCTGTGAATAAACTACAGGTCTTACACCGGCACAAACATCTAAAGCCGTAATAGTTGGAACAGCAGGAATATTACACCATGCAACAGTGACATTTGCAGGTATTGCATTGAATACAGGAGGAAAAAAATCACCGATCGTTACTGTCTGCACTGCAACTTTCGTATTTCCGCATGCATCTACAGCCGTATATGTTCGTTGTAACTGATAATGGCCAGCGCAGAAACCATCAATCTTTACTTCGGTGGAGGATATTGAAACTCCCGGACAGTTGTCAGTTGCAACCGGGATAAAAGTTGGATCAAAAAGTGTCACCACATTTACCGCATCAATTAAATTTCCGTAAGTAGGATTTGTAGGAGCGCCCTGGACAGCCCTGAATAAAAATATTGTACTGTTTTGACCGACAGGTACCGGATAAATCACAGTATGCAATCTCCAGCCTGAAGTTTGTGTAGCGGTAAACTGCCCAAGGGAAATGAGACTCCCTAGTGTCGGGCCCGCAAAGGCTTCCATGATATCATCATTTGTATTAATGGCTGCCATTCGTTTGTGATGCGCAAAACTAATATGCAGAATAGTGGTCGGCACCGTACAAAACTGTTGATATAAATCACCCACGAGATCTCCGTTTAATTCCGCATGTTGATTACCGGAATAAGATATGACACCATCAACCCCGCCGCTCCTTTGAATCTCAATATTATTTGTAGCAGATGTTGTTTCCCAACCGGGTACTGCATTTTCATTCAGATAAGCCCATGCTCCCGGAAGAACAGGTTGTTCAAAACCTGAATTTAGAAATGATTGAATACAATCGAGGCATGTAATATCCACATTAGGAGGAACATTGGAAATTTGTGGAAGTATGTTATCCGAAATAATCAGGCGATGCGTACAGTAACCTGTATTGCCACATATATCTGATACTTTATAAACCCTATCGATAAGCTTGGGACATGCTGTAGTCGGATACACCTCACTGACTAATGCAAAAGATGCGGCTACATATCCACACGGATCAGTAACAGTTCCTCCCGCAGCCGTAAATTGTGCAAGCGTTGTAAATGCAACCGGCAAATCTCCGATGCACGTTACTGTCGTTGTGCCAGGGCAAATAACTACCGGAGGTGTTGTATCGATTACATTTACAGTTTGTGTACCTGTAGTTATATTTCCATAGCCATCGGTTATTTTCCATGTTCTTGTGATCGTAAACTTATTAACACAAGTACCACTGACGGTTACATCTGTATAAGTGATCGTAGGTAATGTTGTGCAATTGTCAGTCCCTGTAGCCTGACCTGCAGTTGACGGCAATGTGCTTGCACTGCATTGAATGCTGATATTCGGGGGTACTGTGAGTACAGGTGCAATAGTATCACCGATCACAACAGATGTTGTGGTTGAAAATTGTGCACAACCGTTCGTTGCCGGGATTGTATACGTTACTAAATACGTTCCGGGTGTTGATGTGTTTGGTGTAATTGCTCCTGTAACTGAATTAATCGTTAATCCTGCCGTTGATGAAAAAGTCCCTCCGGGAGTACCTGTCAATGTCACAGCCTGATTTGTTGCATTTGGGCAAAATGGAATTCCTGAATAACTGATAGTAGCTGAAGGCACTGCAGTAATAACAACCGTTGTCATTGCAATGACAGAACCGCATCCTGCAGCTGGTGTACTAGTATAGGTGATGGTGTACGTCCCTGCAATACTTAAACTTGGTGTAATCGCTCCTGTAGAAACATTTATAGACAACCCTGCCGGAGATGAAGTAAATGTACCCGGTGTAAAAATACCTGTACCTGTCAGCGTAACAGATTGCGCTGTGCTGACCGACATACAAAATGGTGATCCGGCATACAGAAAAGAAGTCACCATCGGTGCTGCAGTAATAGTAATGACGGCGGTGGCGAGAACAGATGGACATACTCCCGAGACAGGAGTAGCATACGTTACTGTATAAGTCCCTTGCGTGCTACCGGCTGCAGTAATTCCCCCGGTACCCGGATTAATGATCAAGCCAGGAGTAGAAGAGAATACACCACCCAGATAAACACCTGTTCCGCTAATGATCACAGCATGTTCAATTCCTGAAGATGTACAGAATGGTGAACCTGTATATGCAATACTTACAGATGGAATGGGAGAAATAGTAACCGTAAAAATGTTTGAGATCCCCGAAGGACAGGCACCTGATGCAGGAAAAGTATAGGTTACATTATACGTACCTGCACTGCTGGTACTGGGTAAAATAGCACCCGTACTTGCATTGATATCAAGGCCAACAGGAACCGATGAATAGGTTCCACCTGTATAGGCTCCTGTACCTGTCAGAGTTACAGGTTGAGATGTTGTATTCGTTATGCAAAACGTACTTGCCGTATAAGAAATAGTTGCAGCCGGCATTAAGGTTATGGTAACTGAAGTGGAACAGACAGAAGTATTACCGCATCCGTCACTCACTGTCCATGTAATCGTTGAAACACCGACATTAAATATTCCACTTGCATCAGTACCTGTTCCAGTACGACTGGTAGCCCCGGTGATCTGAAATGAAATACTTAATGCGACAGCTGCAGTACAATTGTCTGAAGCAATCAGGAGTGGGATCGTATATGTGTTGCCGGTAACACTGCAGAATATGATTGCAGGAGGACATGTCAGAACAGGAGCTATGAGGTCTGTCACGGAAATTACCTGCGATGCGCTCGTAAAATTACCACAGGCATCGGTTGCAGTCCATGTTCTTGTCAATATGTAATTGCTTCCACATGATCCTGCGGTAGTGGATGTTGTCAATACCACTCCTGCAGGAATAGCACTGCAATTATCTGTTGCTGTAACAACGGCAGGCGCCGGAACACTGGAACAATCTGTAGTTAAATTTGAAGGCACTCCTGACAATAACGGACTGATCAGATCTGTAACTGTTATAACCTGTGAAGCACTCATTGCATTACCGCATGCATTTGTTGCTGCCCATGTCCTGGTGATAACATAATTACCACTGCATGAACCGGGAACAATAGAAGAAGAATAGACAACTGACAAAGGAAGGCCATTGCAAATATCAATGGCTGTGATAACTTCCGGAGGTGGAACACTTGCACAATCTGTAGTCAGATCATCAGGTATCAGTGATAATGTGAGGGAAGATTGATTGATCGCCCTGATGGTGACGGGAGATTCTTTGCAAGCCGTAATTAAACTCGCCGTACCAGCAGGTATGAGGCCACAATCAGCATCTGTTACATAACGTGTTTTTATTTTATAACCCAAACAGTTGTCATCTGTAGGTGGAATATTCGGGCCCCAGGAAACACCATCGTCAAAACTATATTCAATCGCAAAACCTGTAATCGATGCAGGTGGTGTAACTGTAAACAAACCACATCCTGGATTAACCACAGGTGCTGTTGGTGCTAATGGGAATATCACTATATGTACTGTATCACTGGGATTACACAATCCTGTTCCACTACTACCTTGAGGAGTTATGCCGCATGCAGCAGCAAGAATATAACGTACTTGCACTGAGTGACAACCTGGAATGTTTGGCACAGAGGGTGTAGCAGCATAAGATCCTCCATCAATACTGTACTGTGTTGTAAATCCCGACGCAGTCAGATTTAGAACAACTGGTAAAATAAAAACCGAAGCACATGTATTCGAAGGTGCTGTAATGACAGGTGTTAAAGGAAATATAACCACACTTACCAGGTTGCTTACACCGCATCCCGTTTCACCTGCTGATATACTGTTGCACGCCGCTATGATGACATACCGGGCTTGTATTGTATGACATCCCGGTGAGACAGGTAGAATGGGTGATCCTGAATACGGATTACCATCAATACTATATTCAGTACTAAATCCTGTGGATGTTAAATCTGTAACCACCGGTAAAATAAACACTGATCCACATGTATTTTCAGGTGCAACAATAACTGGAGGTATTGGGAATAATACTACACTTACTACCGCACTTAAATTACATAATCCCGGCCCTGTGGATCCTTGTGAAACACTACCGCAAGATGAAGTGAGTACATATCTTACCTGGACTGTATGACATCCCGAAGCCGAAGGAAGTGTTGGTGAAATTTCAAATGGCCCGCCATCAATACTATATTCAGTTGTAAATCCAAACGCTGTAAAATTCGTTACTACCGGTAAATTAAAAATGGGTGCACACGTATTAGACAAAGTAAAAACAGGAGCGAGTGGAAAGATAACCACACTGACAGCATTGCTTACCGCACATGATCCGGTTCCCAGAGTACCTGCGGTAGTTGTTCCACATGCTGCACTTAATACATAACGGGCTGTAATGACATGACATCCCGGTGCAGTGGTTACAGGAGCAGTAGAATAGGATCCACCATCAATGCTATATTCGATATTGAATCCTGTGATGACAGGTACGACCGGTAATGTGAAAGCTGTTGCACAAGTATTCGCTGGCGCTGTTATCACAGGAGCTGAAGGAAAAACAACCGTGTATATTGTACTTTCCTGGCAGGCGAGTATTCCGCTAGTTGCATTAGCGGGAGTTGATCCACATGCTGCTGTCAGCTTATATCTTGCTTTGAAAGTCCAGCATCCGGGTGTATTTGTGCGCAATGCATTTGCTGCAGCTAAGGTTCCGTATGTGCTCAATGAACCTCCCGGTGCCTGCACTGCATATTCAGCTGTAAATCCAAAAGAGCTAAGATTATTTATGGCAGTAATGCTTCCGGGTGCAGCATTACATGCATTTGGTATTGCTGTTAAAACAGGTACTGATGGGAAAATGACAACATTCACACCAATACTTGTTCCACATGTTCCGATACCTGGTGTGCCTGCAGCAGTTGTTCCGCATGCTAAGGTTAATACATAACGAGCTGTTATCACATGGCAACCTGGTGTTGATGTGCCTGGTGTTGCAAAAAATGCTCCACCATTCAAACTATATTGAACACTAAACCCCGGGATGGCAGGAACAACAGGCAAGCTAAACATGGATGCACACGAATTTGCAGAAGCTGTGATAACTGGTGCAGCCGGAAAAACAACTACGCTAACTATATTTCCGGCTCCGCAAGATCCTGTTCCTGTTGTACCTGCTGATATGGAACCGCATGTTATTGCTAAAACATAACGCGCCTGCACAGTATGACATCCGGTAGATGCAGTAGATGGTGCTACTGAATATACACCTCCATCGATGCTATACTCTACATTGAATCCTGATTGTGCAGCGACGGCAGGTAAGATAAAAGCTGATGCACATGTATTCAGAGGAGCTGTGATGACAGGAGCAGCCGGAAAAACCAAAACGTTTAAAGTACCTTCCTGGCAAGCTGGTATTATACTTGTTGTATTTGCAGGTATTGATCCGCATGCAGAGGTTAGCTTATATCTTGCTTTTATAGTCCAGCATCCGGCGGTATTTGTGAGTAAAGCATTTGCTGAGGCTAATGAACCATATACGCTCAATGATCCTCCCGGTGGTTGCACTGCATATTCAGCTATAAATCCTGATGCACTCAGATCAGTCACTGCAGTAATGTTACCTGGCGCAATGTTACATGCATTCGCAATACTTGTTATCACAGGAGCCGATGGAAAAATGACAACACTTACTGCACTACTTGATGCACATGTTCCTGTACCCGCTGTTCCGGCAGGTGTTGAACCACAAGCACTCGCTAAAACATATCTTGCCTGTATCGTATGACATCCGGGTGTTGTATTGGTTGGTGCAGATGAGAATGTCCCGCCATCAATGCTATATTCAATATTAAATTCTGGTCGAACTGTCACTGAAGGTAAAATAAACATCGATGCACATGTACTCACTGGTACAGTAAGAACAGGAGCTAGTGGAAACATCACAACGCTCACTGAATTACTAGATCCACATGCTCCGGTACCGGCCGTGCCTGCCGTTGAAGATCCACATGCTGCTGTTAAAACATAACGAGCCTGTATCGTATGACATCCGGCCGTTGTAGTGAGCGGAGCAGAAGAAAATGCTCCACCATCTAAACTATATTCAATACCAAATCCTGCTATTGGTGGAACAATGGGATAACTAAACATGAAGGCACAGGAATTCAATGGAACTGTAATAACAGGTGCAGCAGGAAAAATAACAATGCTTACTGCAGCACTTGCTCCACATGATCCGGTCCCGGTAGTGCCGGCCAAAGTTGAACCACATGTTGTTGCCAATACATATCGTGCCTGTACAGCATGACATCCGGGAGAAGAAGTAGTAGGCGATGAAGAAAATGCTCCTCCGTCTATATTGAACTCAATATTAAATCCTGCTATCGATGGCACACCAGGTAATGCAAATGCTGATGCACATGTACTGGCAGATGCAGTGAGAATCGGAGCAGCAGGAAAAACCACTACGTTGATTGTACTTTCAAGGCATGCCGGAATTCCTCCGCTTGCATTAGCAGGTGTTGAGCCACATGCAGACGTTAGTTTATATCTTGCTTTTATCGTCCAGCATCCGGGAATATTTGAAAGTAATGCATTCGCTGAAGCTAATGATCCATATGCGCTTAGTGATCCACCTGGTGGCTGAACTGCATATTCGGCTGTAAAACCTGATGCACTTAAATCAATCACAGCTGTAATGTTACCAGGAGCGATGTTACATGTGTTTGCAATCGATGTTAAAACAGGTGCTGAAGGAAAAATAACAACACTTACCGAATTACTGGAAATACAAAGTCCGGTACCTGCTGTTCCTGCAGAAGTAGATCCACAAGTATTCGTTAGTACATATCGCGCCAGGATAGTATGACATCCCGGAGTTGAAGTGGATGGGGATGCAGAGAATACTCCGCCATCAATACTGTATTGAATATTAAATCCAGCCACTGGCGTGACAACAGGCAAAGAAAACATAGCTGCGCAACTATTAGCCGGCGCTGTAATGATTGGAGCTGCAGGAAAAATAACAACACTCACTGTATTTCCTGATCCACATGATCCTGTTCCGGTTGTGCCTGCAGCGGTTGATCCGCATGCTGTTGCAAGTACGTAACGTGCCTGCACAGTATGACATCCTGCAGCGGATGTAGTTGGTGTAGCGGAAAAAATTCCACCATCCAAACTATACTCAACATTGAATCCTGCTATTGTTGTAACCAATGGCAAATTAAACATGGAAGCACAACTATTCGCCGGCGCTGTTATGACAGGAGCCGTAGGAAAAACCACAGCATTGATAGTTGTTTCCTGGCATGCAGGAATAGCACTGGTTGCATTGGCAGGAGTTGTACCGCAGGCTGATGTCAGCTTATATCTTGCCTTTATAATCCAACATCCCGGTGTGTTGGTTAGTAATGCATTCGTTGCTGATATTGAACCATACACACTCAATGATCCTCCCGGCGGTTGCACTGCATATTCTGCGGTGAATCCAAATGCACTCAGATTAATCACTGCCTGGATAGCTGCTAATGGAGAGTTACATGTATTGGCTATAGCTGTCATGGAAGGTGCAGCAGGAAAAATAACTACAAGCACTGAATTGCTCAATCCGCATGATCCGGTTCCGGATGTACCTGCTGCTGTGGAGCCACACGCTATTGCCAATACATATCTTGATTGCAAAGTATGACATCCTGTAGTAGTAGTTGTGGGTGATGCAGAAAATGCTCCGCCGTCTATATTATACTGAATATTGAATCCGGCAATGGCAGGTATTGATGGAAGTGTAAATGCTGCAGCACATGTATTCGAAGTTGTAGTCATGACCGGAGCCGCAGGAAAAACCACAGCATTGATGGTGCTTTCCTGGCATGCAGGTGTTCCACTCGTTGCATTGGCAGCTGTAGAGCCGCATGCAGACGTTCGTTTATATCTTGATTTTATTATCCAGCATCCTGGAACATTAGAAAGCAACGCATTCGTTGCCGCCAGTGAACCATATGCACTTAAAGATCCTCCGGGTGGCTGAACTGCAAACTCTGATGTAAAGTCAGGAATGACAGCCACATCTGTTATGTTGTTCAATGCTGTATTACACGTATTCGTCAATGATGTCATGACGGGTGCTGCAGGAAAAACCACTACACTTACAGAGTTGCTGGATGCGCATGATCCGGGACCTGCTGTACCGGCAACAGTGGTACCGCAAGCTGCAGTGATCACATAACGTGCTACGATCGTATAACATCCTGGTGATGCAGTGACAGGAGATGGTAAAAAGGCTCCACCATCGACAGAGTATTCGATACTGAATCCTGTTCTTGGAGCAACAACCGGTAAAACAAATGCAGCTGCACAAGTATTCGCAGGTGCTGTTATGACAGGAGCTGCAGGAAATACTACTGCGTTGATAACACCTGACTGGCAGGCTGCAATTGAACTTGTAGCATTTGCAGCTGTCGATCCGCACGCAACTGTCAACTTATATCTTGCTCTTATAGTCCAGCAACCTGAAACATTGGTAAGTAAAGCATTTGCAGTAGCTAATGATCCATACGCACTTAATGCTCCTCCCGGTGGCTGCACTGCATACTCTGCTGTAAATGATGAAATGACAGTCACAGCAGTGATTGGAGCTAATGCAGCATTACATGAATTAGCAATGGATGTTATGACGGGAGCTAATGGAAAAATAACTATGCTAACCGAATTACTTGATCCGCATGATCCGGCTCCTGTTGTACCTGCTAATGTTGAACCGCATGTAGCAGTCAAAACATAACGCGCTCTTAATAAATGACACCCGGGAGAAACAGTGCTCGGCGCAGCAGAAAATGCTCCTCCATCTATATTGAATTCAACACTAAAACCTGCGATAGCTGCAACTGCAGGTAATGCAAACATGGCTGAACAGGCATTTGCCGGTGTTGACAAAACAGGTGCAGCAGGAAAAACCATCGCATATTCAATTCCTTCCTGGCATGCTGTAATTCCACTGACTGCATTAGCAGGAGTCGGACCACATGCAGATGTCAACTTATATCTCGCTCTTATGGTCCAGCATCCGGGTGTATTGGTGCGTAACGCATTCACGGAAGCTAATGTGCCATATGCACTTAAAGCTCCTCCGGGTGGTTGGATCGCATATTCGGCGGTGAATGAAGCAATGGTTGGTACTGCTACAATGTTAGCGATCGCTGCATTACATGTATTGGCAATAGCCGCGATATTAGGAGCTGCAGGGAAAATGACAAAATTCTGCGTAACACTACATGATCCCGGAGGGTTATACGTTGCGGAAAAACATCCTGGCGTTGCACCAGGTGTAAATATATAATTGCTGGTTCCACTTACTGAACCTGTGCCACCTGTGACAGTCCAAAGTGAATTGAGAAGATCGTTGTTTTGTGTGAATGTAACCGTTCCACCACCTATGCATGCATTGACAATTGTAATCGTGCAGGCCACTGGGGCTGTACCAGAAATTGAATCTGTTGCAGAATGCGCATTATAGGATAGCGGATCAATGAGACCAGGAAAATAAAAAGGCAGGTGTTTAACCTTTGCAAAATTTGTGTCTATAACTTCCGTTAATTCAGGATTTGATTCAGCTCCATGTGCATCAGAAGAAGTTAGGACAAAAAATGAACAAATGAATATGAGAGAAATGTAGTTGTAAAATAATTTACACGATGCTTGATTTTTTACATAGGAAAAAAGAACCAGGAAGTGTCGGCTCTTTTCGAATAAAATCGCTTCTGATCTTTTCAGTATTCTTATCATACGAATAAAATCACATCATTCTGTTGGGTCAGAATCACTGATTAACTTTGGTTCCTTACCAATTTGGCAGAAACATGTTAAGTGTTGTATAAATTGAAAAAATGCAACGGACAGTCTAAGGGATTGACTATCTATGGAATAAACTTCCTTCCGGGTAAAATCTAAGGTTGCAAAGGGGTAAATTCTGGATCTTATCCAGTAAAAGCTATAAGCAGAGTAAGCATATATTCCTGTAGAAATTCTTTTAAGGCATGATTGGCCTGAAAAGATTAATAAAGGCGTCAGTGTGGATAATCCAGGTGAATAATGTATCCTTCAACGTGTTCAATCCTGAGACATTAGAAAGATAATTATATCCATTCATTGAATGTTATATAATTCCTACCACAGGATCCCTGGAAAACAGGCTACAGACATAAGGTCAATACACAGGGAATATGGAGAATAAATAATATGTATAGTGGAAAATTGAATTGTCCTGCAGACCAGGTTAGCAATAGGTTACCAATCTTAAATTGAATTTACTATACATACCTGGTTTATCCTTTAGGAATGTCCGGCTGGTATGGATGATAGCCGTCAGGTATAGGCATGATGACAATCCTGCCTCCATTTTCTGGCATGCGGAGGAAGAATATAGGCAAATAAAGATTTGGGGATATTTACCTCAGCAGCGTTATATCTCCTTTAAATGGAATCTGAACGCCATTGATCAATTCCACTTTAGCGATATATGCGAATACAGCCGGATTCATAGGTTTATCCTTGAATGTTCCATCCCACCCTAATGTTGGATCATTTGGAGGGAAATCACTCCTGACAAAAACCTGGTTACCCCATCGATCGAATATTTCAAGATATACAACCCGCTTGACCCGGTGATCAGAAAAGACTGTGATAAAGTCATTCCTGTCATCGTGATTCGGCGAGAAGACATTCGGGATGTATACATTCGCATCAACATCTACACGTAGAGAAAGTGCATCAGAATCCACACAACCTCCTGCATAAACGGTGGCCGTAATAATTTCATTCAGTAGTCCCTGCAAAGTCGGATCAATACAATGTGTGCATGAAAGATGCTCACCAGATGCCCACACAATTGAATCTATTTGTGACCATGGAAGATTAACTATGGCTGACAATTCAATGCTGTCACCCAATTCCAATTCTATATCTCCACCGATATTGATAGTGAGCACTTCACCATCAGGGATAGTAAATGATTCTGAATAACTGCAACCATTCGCATCGACTACAAGGAGTGTATGATTACCTGCTGACAGGTGATCGAAAAGTGTTGAATCCTGGAATGGTAATCCATCGATCGAATACATATACACCGGCGTGCCTCCTGTAACATTCTCTACGGTCAGGCTTCCTGATAAATCACCCTGGCATAATGGAATAGTCATATCCACCTGCACACTGCCCGGAACATCAGGCAATTCCAATAATATGGAATCCACTGCCAGGCATCCTGTAGAATCATTAGATACTGTCAGATAATACATACCAGGTAATGCAGTCTCAATGAATGTAGTGGAAACACCATTAACCTGTGGTCCATTCCATTCGTAACTGATATCAGGACCTGTTGCAGATGCACCTACATTGATCATGGCTATGCTGTCAAGACAAGTAAATTGCTGAACAAGCTGTATTTCTATAAATGGGAGCTGACTCAGATCTATGACGTCAACGGAATCAGAATTTACACAACCGGTAACTGTATCTGTTGCGAAAATAAAGTATTCGCCAGCTAAGCCTGCAGTAACAGAAAGTAATGTATCTGCTGTAAGTATACCACCGGTTGGTCCGGTCCAATGGAAAATAACATTATCCAGATTATTTATTGCGCCTTCGTTGAGGATGACGGTGGATTGATTGCAATCTATTTGTTGTGGATTACCTGCTACAACAGGTGGATATGCCTGCAAATCTTTGATGAATACAGAGGTGTCGTCAAAGCATCCGCTGATCGTATCTATCACCTGGAACGTAAAGTTTCCTCCTGAAGTCACCTGCAGGAAAGGAGAGCTGCTCAGGATTTGCCCATCTTCATCAAACCATATATAGGCTATGTTTACCCCAACAGATGATCCCGTTGTTTCAAGATCAATAAACGTGCTGAAGCATGTCAGTGATCCGGGATCCATGATGATGGCTACAATATTTGTTGTGAGATCTACAACCTGTACACTGGCCGGAAGCGAAACACAATTTGTAACCGTATTTGTAACCACAAGCGTATATGTACCAGCTATAGTGACTATAGGATTGACGAGATGTTCATTTGATGCATTGATCCCTGGTCCTGACCATTGGTAAGTAAGATTAGGGCCTAACGGTCCAGCCTGAAGGACAACGGTATCAATATCACAGCTCAGGAATGTATCCACTGCTGCAGTAGCAATGACGGACGAAGGATCAAGCGTGACTACCACTGAATCAATCGCTACACAATTATTTGGTGATGTAACAGTGAGGTAGTAAGTACCCGGTAATGTAACTGTTGGAGTCAACAGATTTTCATTTCCTGCATTGATATCTGCCCCTGTCCAATGTGGTGTACCTCCTGTTGCCGTCCCATTGAGTACCAAAGATTGAACATTACAATCCAATTGCTGATCAATTCCTGCATTTGCAGTTGGCAACGGATCAACAGAAAGATTTAATCTCCTGATCGTATCACAGCTTACCGGATTTACGATCGTATCGATTACATATTGGCCGGCTATTGTATAATCAACACCATTTATAGTATATACATCTCCCTGGCAAATCGATTCAATAATATCACCATAGATAAAATTGGATACGGTTAGATTTAATGTCCGTATCGAATCACAACCTACGGCAGCAGACAAAGTATCTACTACATATTGTCCTGTGACGCTATAACTGTTGTTTCCGATGATATACACTTCTCCGTTACAAATGGAAACATTCAGTGTTGTGGCTTCAAGTGGATTTATAGACAGATCTAACGTCCGGATCGTATCGCATCCCACTGCCGCAGAGACCGTGTCAATAAGATATGTTCCGGCTGTTGAATAATCGATTCCGTTTATTGTATAAACCTCATTGGCACAAATGGAAGCAACAATGGTTTTGGTTTGTAAAGGATTTACAGTTAATACCAAAGTCCTGATCGTATCACAACCCACTGCTGCAGGGATTGTATCTATGAGATAGGATCCTGCTGTTGAATAATCTGTACCATTGATAGTATACACTTCATTGGCACAAATCGTAACCGGTAGATTTTTAGTTTTTAATGGATTCTCTGTAAGAGTAAGTGTGATGATACTGTCACAGCCGTTGGAAGCACCATTTGTAAGTGTAATGGTGTATGTTCCTGGCAGCGTGTAAATATTTCCTGCTATGGTGTAATCATCACCGGCACAGAACGAATCTGAAATAGATGAGGTTTCTGCTCCTGTGCTGGACAACTGTACATCCTGGGATACTTCACAACCATTCGCACCTTTCACTTTCACAGTGTAGGTACCTGAACCCAAGCCGGTGAAAACAGATGATGGACCAAATGGCCCGGTACCTAAAGCATACATCAATGGAGATACGCCCCCATTGGCCTGTATGGTAATCGTTCCGTTGTTGCTTCCGCAATCGGTATCTACGACCACTACATTGTTGATGATAGGTTGTGGCTTAGGAGCAATCGTTGCGGTTCCGGTATCCGTACATCCGAATTTATCTCTTACAGTTATTGTATATGTACCAGGAGCTACCGGAGAGAAAAAATTACTTGTTTGAAAAAATGGTAAGGCAATAGAATACTCCAATGGTTGAATTCCCGTAGCAGTTATGGTAATCGTACCATCCGCCATTCCACAAGTTGCATCAGTGACATCGATATCCGTAATATTGGGGACGATATCTTCAAACAGGAAGACATCCTCCTCATGTATACATCCATTCTTATCCTTGATGGCGACTGTATAGAAATCAGAGACAAGACCTGTAAAAATAAAACTGACACCGAAAGGACCAGCTGCACCATTAATAGAATATGTATATGGTGGGACACCATCAAATCCATCGAGGTCGATTACACCATCTGCTCTGCCACAATGTGCCGGAGTGACCAGGAAATCTAAATCCGGTCCTACAGATGGATCGATTGTCACCTGTTGAGTTACAGAACAACCATTCTCATCCTGGACTATAATGTCATACACACCAGCAGGCCAGTCTTCAGTATGGTTTTCATCACCATAAGGAGTGAGGTTGATAATGTATTCTAATTCACCTACTCCTCCACTGGCATTAATTGTGATCTCACCATCATCATTGCCACAATGTGTGTCTACTACCACGATGCCATTGATTATCGGGCCATCCGTAGTGTTCAGTTGAACAGGTTGAGATTGCACGCAACCATTCCCATCTTTTACATAAACGACATAGGAGTCTGCGGCGAGATTCATAAAAACAAATGATGGGCCGTATGTTACACCATTAATTGAATACGTAAGATTTGGTGTACCTGATGCTGTAATGGTAATTTGACCATCATTAGCGCCACAACTTGCAAGCACTACATCAACATTATCAATGGTAGGCCCATTTGCATTTTGAATATTTACATTTTGCGTTACTGAACAATCTGATTCATCCTTAACAGTAACTGTATAAGGGCCAGCGGGGAGGCCATTAAATACAAAAGAAGTCTGGAAGTTGGTGCCATCGATAGAATACATCAATATACCTTGCCCACCTGTAGCAGTGACAGTAATAGATCCGTTAGATTGTCCGCAGGCTGCATCTACTACATCAATATTGTTGATGACTGGGGCTCCGTCCGCTATTATTGAGAATGTGATAGTGTCTGAGCAACCCACGTTGTCTGTCAGATATCCTGTATAGTTGCCTGCATTTAGATTTGTGAATACACCATTAAGGAAATAATTAGTGCCATCAATAGAATATGAATATGGTACCTGGCCATTAGAACCTTCTAGTGTTACAGATCCATTGGCAATACCACATGAGGCATTAATTGTTTCTAAAACCGTAATTGTTGGTCCGGGTCCTACACCAATTGTAAAATTCTGTGTTTTCACACATCCCGTTGCATCCCTTACGAAGAGCGTATAATTTCCGGGTGATAATCCTGCAAAGACATTTAGGAACTGGAAGGTAATACCATCCAAAGAATATTCATAAGGTATCTGACCGCCACTGGCTGTGACTGAAATAGCCCCATTATTTGAATTCACGCATGAAGCATTCTGGACGGCTATATCATCAATGACTACAAGACAAGGAATATTACTGTTGATTACAAACTGGCAGGTGACAATACATCCGCTTGCATCTTCAACTTCAATCGTATATACACCACCACCAAGACCTGTAATTGTAAAATCACCGTCAGCATTGAGGGTAGTTGAGCCTGAAACAGGACCGTTCCATTGAACACTATAAGGAGTCACTCCACCTGTGATGGTGATCATACCTTCTCCGTCATTCGCACCGGGAGCAGATTCATCCGTAACTGCCTGGCAAGATAATGTCATCTGGTAAACCACAACCTGAATAGTATCTGCATCACTGCATGCACCCTGGCTGATCGTGTATATGACCTGGTGTGAACCAGGACCGAGCACGGAAGGATCAAATTGATTACTGCTGATTGCACCAGACCATGTACCACCACCAGGTGTTACAGAAAGTGTAATCGCAGCAGCATCTGAACATAAAGGACCAACAGGAGTAATCACTACCGGTTGTATTGGCGCAAAAAACAAATTAATCGTTACAACTGAATCGCAACCGAGGACACTTGTGAGTGTCTCTGTTCCATCAGGGCTAGCTTCATTATATAAAGTACCATTGACAACTACTGAATATCCATCACCTTCACAACCTGAATAAAGTTCGTTACCAGTAACCTCAGGATTGAATACAAGATTGATCGTTACTACTGAATCACATCCATTGGCATTACCATGATCAATCGTTTCAGTACCCGTCGGAGTGGATTCATCATATGTGTTACCATTGACTACAACTGAATACCCATCACCTGTACATCCGGTGTGGTTTACATTACCTGTGGTGCTTGGATTCAATGTTAACGATACATTGACCAGTGAATCACATCCACTGGCAGTTGTGAATGGATAAGGACCAAAAGATCCCCCTACAGTAGTTGTACTGCCATCAGGTAACGCATATGAATCACCGGCGCAGAAACTATCAATAATATTGGTTACCGGAGTTACTCCGTCAACGAGAATGGTTTGAGTTTCTGTCGCAATATTTCCACACGCATCTGTAAAAGTCCAGGTACGGGTGATCGTTATTGGACCACTACCACTACTCGTTTCTACACCGGTGAGAGTTCCACCCGGACTGCAATTGTCCGTATAGGTCAATGAAATCATTGGTGGCACTTGTGACAGACAAGCAACTGTCAGATCAGCAGGTGCAGGGCTTAATACAGGAGGTTGTATATCTAATGTTCTTGTTATGGTTTGAGTGACTACGATGCTGTTGTTACATGCATCCGTCACACTATAAGTTCTTGTCGTGCTTTCAGTACAACCTGCCAGTGTAGTAACATCATTTATAAAAGCAACCACAGGAGCTGCACAATTATCTGCTTCATCCGTGACGACCGTTGCATCAGGAGCAGGAACAGCTGTATTACATCCTGCAAGATTTACAGGTGCAGGATCAGAAGCTGTAGGTGGAGTTGTATCATCAATGGTGATGGTCTGCGTTTCTGTAGCTGCAAATCCACAATCATCTGTAAAGCTCCATGTACGTGTGATCGTTGCAGGACAAGAACCTGAGATCGGCGAGTCAACACCGGCAACAGGTGTACCAGGTGTACAATCATCCGTAAATGAAAGCATGATGGACGATGGCACATCTGCTATGCATGATACCGTAACATTTGCTGGTGGATTTGCAAAGACAGGACCCGTATTACCTGTGATCGTGTATGTGTACAACCAATTGAAATTAGTTCCTGCACAATCTGTGTATGTCCATGTATAAACTTTCGTACCTGAGCAAACCGGATCAGCTCCCACTACAGGGCCAGCAGGAATCACAGGGTCACCACATGAATTAGTAACAGTTGGTGGAACAGGTGCAACCTGCGCATCACCTATACACGTGACAGTAGTACCATCATTAGCAGGCAATGTAAATGTAGACGCAGGAATCGTATATGTAAATGTCCAATCGACTGAACTTCCATTACAATTTGTATATGTCCATGTATAAGATTTTGTTCCTGCACAAACCGGATCAGGACTGATGACAGGTCCGGTAGGAATCACCGGGGTACTGCATGTAGTGTTCACAGTTGGTGGTGTGGGCACTATCTGTGCATCACTCAAACACGTGACTGTAGTTCCGTCATTCGGTGGCAGTGATATCATCGGCGCATTGACGGTGTACGTATATACCCATGACAATGAATTGCCTGCGCAATCCACATATGTCCATGTGTATGTTTTTGTACCTGTACATCCGGGATCAGGACTTGCCACAGGACCAGTAGGCGTAATAGGATCTCCACAGGAACTATTTACTGAAGGTGGTACAGGAACCGTTTGTGCATCTGTAACACATGTAACAGTAGATCCATCATTAGGAGGCAATGTGAATGTCGGTGGATTAATCGTATACGTATAAACCCAGGGTGCTGAATTACCTGAACAATCAGTGTACGTCCAGGTATATGTTTTTGTTCCGGAACAAACCGGATCAGCTCCGACAACAGGGCCAGTAATGGTAAGCGGATCTCCGCATGTAGAGCTTGCTACAGGTGGGGTTGGTGTCAACTGGGCATCACTGATACATGCTACTGTAGAACCTGCATTAGCAGGCAAAGTGAAAGTAGCCGGAGAGATCGTATAGGTATACACCCATTGTGATGAAGTACCTGTACAATCCATGTATGTCCATGTGTATGTCTTTGTACCTGAGCAAACAGGATCAGGTCCAACAACAGGTCCAGTCACAGTCAGTGCATCTCCGCACGAATTGACAGCAGTAGGTGGTGCGGGTACAATTTGAGCATCACTGATACATGAGACCGTGGAACCACCATCAGGAGGAAATCCTGTAGTAGGCGGATCGATTGTATATGTATACACCCATTGATAGGTAGTTGCATCGCATGCAGAATATGTAAATGTCCATGTCTTTGGTCCGCTGCATACAGGATCCGGACCAGGTACACCGGCTGATACTGTAAGTGGACGATTACAATTGTCAGTTACTGTAGGAGGTGATGGTGCAACTGCATCGGCTATGCAAGGAACATTTGATGAACCACCTGGAGGCAGTGTAACTATAGGTGCATTTATCGTATAAGTGTATACCCAATCTACAGGAGCTCCATCACAACCCAGGAAAGTAAATGTCCATGTCTTTGTTCCTGCACATAATGGGTCAGCACCTGGTACACCCGATGGTGCAGGTATCGGATTACCACAATTGTCTGTCACTACCGGTGGCGTTGGTGCTGTTGCTAATGCTGCGCATGCTACCGTTGATCCATCTGGTGGGGGAATGACAAACGTTGGAGCATCAATCGTAATTACTCTTGTCACAGGTAATAATAATCTTCCGCAAGGGTCTGTGGCTGTCCAGGTTTCAGTGACGGTTCCGCCGCATGATGGTATCGAGCTAGAAGTTGAAAGGTTGGATGTGCCTGTGATTAAACAAGACCCTGTACCTCCATTAGTGTATGTCAAACTAACCGGTGAAGGCAAGTCAGAGGTACACATGATGGTGATATCAGGAAGCGCAGTCAGTGTGGGTAATGTTGCGGGATCAACCGTGATGACTCTTGATTGTGTTATTGTTCTTCCACATGCATCGGTAAATGTCCAGCTCTCCGTTACACTTCCTCCGCAGGCTCCTGGTGGTGCGCTTAATGTTGATGTTACTGTGCCACTGATCAGGCAGGCTCCACTCGCTCCGTTTGTATAACTTAAATCTGATGTCACAGTTCCCATGCTACATGAAAGAGTGATCGGTGGGGCTGCTGCAAAAACTGCTATTGGCGCTGGATCAACTGTGATGATTCGTGATTGTGTTATTGTTCTTCCACATGCATCGGTAAATGTCCAGCTCTCTGTTACCGGACCGCCGCATGCACCGGGTGGTGCACTCAATGTGGATGTTACCGTTCCACTGATCAGGCAGGCTCCGCTCGCCCCATTTGTATAACTTAAGCTTGATGTAACTGTTCCGCTATTGCATGAAACTGTGATCGGCGGAGCTGCTGCAAAAACTGGTGGTGGTGCTGGATCAACCGTGATGACTCTTGATTGAGTTATTGTTCTTCCGCATGCATCGGTAAATGTCCAGCTCTCTGTTACGCTGCCTCCGCATGCACCTGGTGGCGCACTTAATGTTGATGTCACTGTTCCACTGATCAGACATGCTCCGCTGCCACCGTTGGTATAACTTAAGCTTGATGTAACCGCCCCACTACTGCATGAAACAGTGATCGGTGCTGCTGCTGCGAATACAGGTGGTGGTGCAGGATCAACTGTGATAATTCTTGATTGTACAATTGTTCTTCCGCATGCATCGGTAAATGTCCAGCTCTCTGTTACGCTGCCTCCGCATGCACCTGGTAAAGGTCCCAATGTAGAGGTTACTGATCCGCTGATCAGGCAAGCTCCACTCGCTCCGTTTGTATAACTTAAGCTTGACGTAACTGCTCCACCGCATGCAACAGTAATCGGTGCTGCTGCAGCGAACACAGGTGGTGGTGCAGGATCAACCGTGATGATTCTTGATTGTGTTATTGTTCTTCCGCATGCATCGGTAAATGTCCAGTTCTCTGTTACACTTCCTCCGCAAGGACCAGGTGGCGCACTCAATGTCGATGTTGCAGTTCCGCTGATCAGACATGATCCACTCGCTCCGTTTGTATAACTTAAACTTGACGTAACAGCTCCACTACTACATGAAACTGTGATGGATGGTGCCGCTGCAAAAACAGCAGGTGGTGCAGGATCAACTGTGATAATTCTTGATTGTGTTATGGTTCTTCCACATGCATCGGTAAATGTCCAGCTCTCTGTTACTGGTCCTCCGCACGCACCGGGTGGCGCACTTAATGTGGATGTTACCGTTCCACTGATCAGACAGGCTCCACTCGCTCCGTTTGTATAACTTAAGTTTGATGTAATGGCTCCACTGGCGCAAGAAACTGTAATCGGAGGTGCTGCTGCAAACACCGGTGGTGGTGCAGGATCAACCGTGATGACTCTTGATTGTGTTATAGTTCTTCCGCATGCATCGGTAAATGTCCAGCTCTCTGTTACACTTCCTCCGCAGGCTCCGGGTGGTGCACTCAATGTTGATGTTACCGTTCCACTGATCAGACATGCACCGCTCGCCCCGTTTGTATAACTTAAGCTTGATGTCACTGTTCCGCTACTGCATGAAACTGTGATCGGCGGTGCTGCATCAAAAACTGCAGGTGGTGCAGGATCAACCGTGATGACTCTTGATTGTGTTATTGTTCTACCGCATGCATCGGTAAATGTCCAGCTCTCTGTTATACTTCCTCCGCAAGCTCCGGGTGGTGCACTTAATGTGGATGTTACCGTTCCGCTGATCAGACATGCTCCGCTGCCTCCGTTTGTATAACTTAAGCTTGATGTCACTGCTCCACTGGCACAAGAAACCGTGATCGGCGGAGCTGCTGCAAAAACTGCGGGTGCTGCAGGATCAACCGTGATAATTCTTGATTGTGTGATAGTTCTTCCACATGCATCCGTAAATGTCCAGCTCTCTGTTACACTTCCTCCGCAGGCTCCGGGTGGTGCACTTAATGTGGATGTTACCGTACCACTGATCAGACATGCTCCGCTGCCTCCGTTTGTATAACTTAAATTTGATGTAACCGCTCCACCACATGCAACTGTAACCGGAGGTGCTGCTGCAAACACTGCAGGAGGTGCAGGATCAACCGTGATGATTCTTGATTGTGTGATAGTTCTTCCGCATGCATCCGTAAATGTCCAGCTCTCTGTTACACTTCCTCCGCATGCACCGGGTGGTGCACTTAATGTGGATGTTACCGATCCACTGATCAGGCAGGCTCCGCTAGCCCCGTTTGTATAATTTAAGTTTGACGTAACAGCTCCACTACTGCACGGAACGGTGATCGGTGGTGCTGCTGCAAAAACTGCGGGTGGTGCAGGATCAACCGTGATAATTCTTGATTGTGTGATTGTTCTTCCACATGCATCGGTAAAAGTCCAGCTCTCTGTTACTGGTCCTCCGCACGCACCGGGTGGTGCACTTAATGTGGATGTTACTGTGCCACTGATCAGGCAGGCTCCGCTTGCTCCGTTTGTATAACTTAAGCTTGATGTAACGGCTCCACTGCCACAAGAAACAGTAATCGGTGGTGCTGCTGCAAACACTGGTGGTGGTGCAGGATCAACAGTAATAATTCTTGATTGTGTAATTGTTCTTCCGCATGCATCGGTAAAAGTCCAGCTCTCTGTTACCGGACCGCCGCATGCACCGGGTGGTGCACTCAATGTTGATGTTACTGAGCCACTGATGAGACATGCTCCACTCGCTCCGTTTGTATAACTTAAGCTTGACGTAGTTGCTCCGCTACTGCACGAAACAGTAATAGGTGGTGCCACTGCAAACACCGGCGGTGGTGCAGGATCAACCGTGATGACTCTGGATTGTGTGATAGTTCTTCCACATGCATCCGTAAATGTCCAACTCTCCGTGACACTTCCTCCGCAAGCTCCGGGTGGTGCACTTAATGTGGATGTTACCGATCCACTGATCAGGCAGGCTCCGCTCGCGCCGTTTGTATAACTTAAGCTTGATGTCACTGCTCCACTGGCGCAAGAAACCGTGATCGGCGGAGCTGCTGCAAAAACTGCGGGTGCTGCAGGATCAACAGTTATAATTCTTGATTGTGTGATAGTTCTTCCACATGCATCGGTAAATGTCCAGCTCTCTGTTACACTTCCTCCACAAGGACCGGGTGGCGCACTCAATGTCGATGTTAACGATCCACTGATCAGACAAGCTCCGCTACCTCCGTTTGTATAACTTAAATTTGATGTAACTGCTCCACCACATGCAACTGTAACCGGAGGTGCTGCTGCAAACACTGCAGGAGGTGCAGGATCAACTGTGATGATTCTTGATTGTGTAATTGTTCTTCCGCACGCATCCGTAAATGTCCAGCTCTCTGTTACACTTCCTCCGCATGCACCGGGTGGTGCACTTAATGTGGATGTTACTGTACCACTGATCAGGCAGGCTCCGCTAGCCCCGTTTGTATAACTTAAGCTTGATGTAACAGCTCCACTTGCGCAAGAGACTGTGATCGGTGGTGCTGCAGCAAAAACTGCGGGTGGTGCAGGATCAACCGTGATAATTCTTGATTGTGTGATTGTTCTTCCACATGCATCCGTAAATGTCCAGCTCTCTGTTACCGGACCTCCACATGCACCGGGTGGTGCACTTAATGTGGATGTTACTGTGCCACTGATCAGGCAGGCTCCGCTTGCTCCGTTTGTATAACTTAAACTTGATGTCACTGCTCCACTCGCGCAAGAAACAGTAATCGGTGGTGCTGCAGCAAACACTGGTGGTGGTGCAGGATCAACAGTAATAATTCTTGATTGTGTGATTGTTCTTCCACATGCATCGGTAAATGTCCAACTCTCTGTTACCGGACCGCCGCATGCACCGGGTGGTACACTCAATGTTGATGTTACTGAGCCACTGATGAGACATGCTCCACTCGCTCCGTTTGTATAGCTTAAGCTTGATGTCACTGCTCCACTACTACATGAAACAGTGATCGGTGGTGCTGCTGCAAACACCGGTAGTGGTGCAGGATCAACCGTGATGACTCTTGATTGTGTGATAGTTCTTCCGCATGCATCCGTAAATGTCCAACTCTCTGTTACGCTGCCTCCACAAACACCAGGCAATGATCCTAACGTTGAAGTTACTGATCCGCTGATCAGGCATGCTCCGCTGCCTCCGTTTGTATAAGTTAAGTTTGATGTAACTGCTCCACCACATGCAACTGTAATCGGAGGTGCTGCCGCGAACACAGGCGGTGGCGCAGGATCAACTGTTATGACTCTTGATTGAGTTATTGTTCTTCCGCATGCATCAGTAAATGTCCAGCTCTCTGTTACACTTCCTCCACAAGGACCGGGTGGCGCACTCAATGTCGATGTTACAGTTCCGCTGATCAGGCATGATCCACTCGCTCCATTTGTATAGCTTAAGCTTGATGTTGTTGCTCCACTACTGCACGGAACGGTGATTGGTGGTGCTGCTGCAAACACTGCAGGAGGTGCAGGATCAACAGTTATAATTCTTGATTGTGTAATGGTTCTGCCGCATGCATCGGTAAATGTCCAGCTCTCTGTTACTGGTCCTCCGCATGGACCGGGTGGTGCACTTAATGTGGATGTTACTGTGCCACTGATCAGGCAGGCTCCGCTTGCCCCGTTTGTATAACTTAAGTTTGACGTAACTGCTCCACTACTACATGAAACCGTGATGGGTGGTGCCACTGCAAAAACTGCAGGAGGTGCAGGATCAACCGTGATGATTCTTGATTGGGTTATAGTTCTTCCGCAAGCATCGGTAAATGTCCAGGTCTCTGTTACCGGTCCCCCACATGCACCGGGTGGTGCACTCAATGTTGATGTTACTGAGCCACTGATCAGGCAGGGTCCGCTCGCTCCGTTTGTATAACTTAAGCTTGATGTCACTGCTCCACTCGCGCAAGAAACTGTGATCGGCGGTGCAACTGCAAAAACTGCGGGTGGTGCAGGACTAACTGTAATGATCCTTGATTGTGTGATGGTTCTTCCGCATGCATCGGTAAATGTCCAGCTCTCTGTTACCGGACCGCCACATGCACCGGGTGGTGCACTCAATGTAGAGGTTATTGTTCCACTGATCAGACATGCTCCACTCGCTCCGTTTGTATAGCTTAAGCTTGATGTCACTGCTCCACTACTACATGGAACAGTGATCGGCGGAGCTGCTGCAAACACCGGTGGTGGGGCAGGATCAACCGTGATGACTCTTGATTGGGTTATTGTTCTTCCGCATGCATCGGTAAATGTCCAGCTCTCCGTTACGCTGCCTCCACAAACTCCAGGTAATGATCCTAATGTAGAAGTTACTGATCCGCTGATCAGGCATGCTCCGCTGCCTCCGTTTGTATAAGTTAAGTTTGATGTAACTGCTCCTCCACATGCAACTGTAATCGGAGGTGCTGCAGAGAACACTGGTGGTGGTGCAGGATCAACTGTGATCACTCTTGATTGTGTGATAGTTCTTCCGCATGCATCAGTAAATGTCCAGCTCTCTGTTACAATTCCTCCACAAGGACCGGGTGGCGCACTCAATGTCGATGTTACAGTTCCGCTGATCAGGCATGATCCACTCGCTCCATTTGTATAGCTTAAGCTTGATGTTACTGCTCCACTACTGCACGGAACGGTGATAGGTGGTGCTGCTGCAAATACTGCAGGAGGTGCCGGATCAACTGTTATAATTCTTGATTGTGTGATTGTTCTGCCGCATGCATCGGTAAATGTCCAGCTCTCTGTTACTGGTCCTCCGCATGGACCGGGTGGTGCACTTAACGTTGATGTTACGGTACCACTGATCAGGCAGGCTCCGCTAGCCCCATTCGTATAACTTAAGCTTGACATAACAGCTCCACTACTACATGAAACTGTGATGGGTGGTGCCGCCGCAAATACTGCAGGTGGTGCAGGATCAACTGTTATGGTTCTTGATTGAGTTATAGTTCTTCCGCATGCATCGGTAAATGTCCAGCTCTCTGTTACCGGTCCTCCACATGCACCAGGTGGTGCACTCAATGTTGATGTTACTGAGCCACTAATCAGGCAGGCTCCGCTCGCTCCGTTTGTATAACTTAAGCTTGATGTCACTGCGCCACTGCCACAAGAAACTGTGATCGGCGGAGCTGCTGCAAAAACTGCGGGTGGTGGTGGACTTACCGTTATAATTCTGGTTACAGGAGCAAGAGCCCGGCCGCATAGATCGGTGGCTGTCCAGGTTTCTGTGATTGTTCCTCCGCAGATGCCTGGTGTTGCAGTGAATGTGGATGAGTTTGATGAGCCGCTGATCAGGCATCCACCGCTTCCTCCATTGGTATATGTTATCGTGCTGGCAACAGGTGTTGCACCGCATGCTATTGTGGTACCTCCCGGGGCAGTCATTGTAGGCAATGGTGCCGGGTTGACAGTGATGACCCTGCTTACCGGGGCTAGCACTCTACCGCAAAGATCAAGGGCTGTCCAGGTTTCAGTTACTGTTCCACCGCATGCGCCCGGAGTGGCTGTAAACGTTGACGCATTAGATAATCCTGTGATCACGCAGCCTGGAATTCCGCTATTCGTAAATGGTATTGAACTGGTTATAGGTATTGCACCACATGCTACTGTGATGTCGCCGGGAGGTGTCATGGTTGGCAGAGGTGGCGGATTAACTGTGATCACTCTTAAGACCGGCGCAAGAGCACGGCCGCATGCATCTGTTGCTGTCCACGTTTCTACTACTAATCCACCACACCCTGGTGGTGTGATTGTAAATGTGGATGGGTTAGAAATCCCACTGATCAGGCAACCTCCGCTACCCCCGTTGGTATAAGGCAAGGTGCTTGCTGCAGGTATTCCACCACAAGCTACAGTGATAGCCGCAGGTGGTGTCATTGTTGGTAAAGGTGCTGGATCAACCGTGATCACCCTTGTAACTGGTGCTAAGGCTCTACCACATGCATCGGTTGCTGTCCACGTTTCTGTAATTGGTCCACCGCAAGCTCCCGGTGAGGCAGTAAATGTGGAAAGGTTGGAATTACCGCTAAGCAAACAACCACCACTGCTTCCATTTGTATAAGTTATCATACTTTGAGCTGGTGCTGCTCCGCATGCAACCGTAGTAGCGCCCGGCGCAGTCATGGTAGGTAATGGGGCAGGATTAACAGTGATTATTCTTGAAACGGGAGCCAAAGCTCTTCCACAGAGATCAGTGGCTGTCCATGTTTCAGTTACTGTTCCTCCACACGCATTTGGTGTAGAAGTAAAGGTGGACAGATTGGATGAACCTGTTATCAGACAACCGCCGCTTCCTCCATTTGTATAGGTGATTGTACTTGGAGCCGGTATTGCTCCGCATGCAACCGTACTAGCACCCGGCGCAGTCATGGTAGGTAATGGAGCCGGATTAATTGTGATTATTCTTGAAACAGGGGCCAAAGGTCTTCCACAGGGATCAGTGGCTGTCCATGTTTCTGTGACTGTTCCTCCACACGCATTTGGTGTAGAAGTAAAGGTGGACAGATTGGATGAGCCTGTTATCAGACAGCCCCCGCTTCCACCGTTTGTATAGGTTAATGAACTTGCTGCTGGTAGTGCGCCGCAAGCTACTGTGGTGGCACCCGGAGCTGTCATCGTTGGCAACGGTGCAGGATTAACCGTAATAATTCTTGATACGGGAGCGAGAGCTCTTCCGCAAGCATCCGTAGCAGTCCAGGTTTCTGTTACTGTTCCGCCGCATCCCGGAGGAGCAGCCGTAAATGTGGAAGGATTAGATGTCCCGTTAATCAGGCAACCCCCGCTTCCTCCATTAGTAAAGGGGATCGTACTAGAAGCTGGTATCGCACCGCAAGCTACAGTGGTCGCACCTGGTGCAGTCATTGTTGGCAATGGTGCCGGAGTTACCGTGATAATCCTGGTCACCGGAACAAGCGCCCTGCCGCAAAGATCTGTGGCAGTCCAGGTTTCGGTAATTGGTCCACCACATGCACCTGGTGTTGAACTGAAAGTAGAGAAATTGGAGGTGCCAATGATTAAGCACGTTCCGGAACCACTATTTGAATAAGGTAATGTGGATGATGTGGGTGTAACACCACATGCAATAGTTGTTCCCCCTGATGGAGTCATTGTGGGCAAAGCACCCGGATCAACTGTGATTTGTTGAGTAACATTGATCGTATTGCCACAGGCATCCTGAACTCCGAATGTTCTGACGATCGTCTGTGCACAGGCATTGCCGCTGGTCACATCGCTTATGAAAGAAACTGTAACCGGACCAGAGCAGTTGTCTGCTTCATCTGTGACTACATTGACATTTATAGGAGGTGCACTCCCTGTACAGGCAACCGTTATGTTGGGCGGATTTGATGCAGTAGGTGGCGTATTATCGTCGATTGTATATGTATATACCCATTGACCTGAATTCATGGTAACAGGCTCAGTATAAGTATAGGTGTACGTTTTTATTCCGGAACAAGCTGGATTTACACTGACGACGGGGCCTGTAATAATTTCAGGAGTACCACATGAGTTATTTGTAGGAGGAGGAGTTGGTGCGATCTGTGCGTCACTTACACATTCAACGGTACTCCCATCGGGAGGAGGTAATATCAATGTTGGCGGAGAGACCGTAATAGTTGCCTGTGCAGTTTTAGTACAGCCGTTTGCATCTGTAACAGTGACAGTATAGGTGCCTCCATTTAATCCAATAGGATCCTGAACCATCTGACCATCTGACCATAAATAAGTATAACCGGGTGTACCTCCACCTGGAGTTAAATCAATATCTCCCATGTTATTATTACAGGCCACTGTTTCTCCGGTTGCTGTAGCGGTTACAGCTGAAGCAGGTTGGGAAACTGAAACAATATCCGTTGATGTACATCCATTCGCGTCAGTAACAGTAACTACATAATTATTAGCACCAAGTCCCGATCCCGGAGGATTTCCTGTATTCGTTGCGGGATCAACAGCAGGAGGTAAGTTCGACCAATTGTAAGTATATCCAGGTGTCCCACCTGCACCTGTGGCTGTAATAGAAGGTGTGGTTGTGCCAAAACATGCCAATGCTACATCCGGTGCAGAAACAGAAACTGCTGTAGCAGGTTGCGTAACCACAAAAGTTTGCATGTAGATACACGTGTAGCTGGGAAAGACCGGGTCATCCGTTATGGTGATAACAAGATTATAGGTACCTGCAACTAATCCTGAAATATCTTCATCATCACCCGGTTGCATTGGGGCAACATCAAAATTGTCATTTCCTGGTGTTGAAACCAAATCCCAATCATAGATGATGGTTCCCGGAGGACCGGATATACTGGTTATCTGTATGCTTCCATTGGCAACGCCGCCAAAACATCTTACGTTGGCGACTACGGTAGTGATGACAATTGGTGGAGCATTTTCAACTTCAACCGTAGCTGAGCCTGTGCATCCTGCATTGTCAGTCACAATAATTGTATAAAAGCCAGCAGGAATAGAATCTATTTGTGGTTGGCCATCATCATTGAGTACATCATTTCCTGGTGTTCCGACTATATCCCAATCATAGGTATATGGAAAAACAGCTCCCGGAATAGATCCACCCGGATCGAATACAATGTTACCATCTGCACTCCCATTGCAATTTGTTTGCACAGAAAAAAGCCAGTCAGGATCAATGGTAATTGTACACATTAACGGGGCAGAAGGATTTAGGGCGCCTTGTGCAGAAGTTGGAAGCAGAACATTTCCTGTGAATGGGTCAATTCCGGTTTCCGTGAAAGGGTTCACTTGGGTTTCCGGATTATTTTGAACCTTCGTTGAATCGCCATTTGAAGCAGCTATCGATAAAGATTCATGACTGTTTTTGACAAATGTTGGATTGCCAAGATTGGATGCGGAAATATTAAAACTGGTCAGGAGTATTAATATTCCGGGCAATAAAAGGGAAAGCCACCTAAATGGCAACATTACATATAGTGATAAAACAAGTGCCCTACTCTTGTACATCAGATCAATAAAAGACTGATTATCATTGTTGTATACAACATTCCCAGGCATATTTCTGATCATAATTGCCTGTTATTTTGAATCTGACCACGAAGGTAGCCCTTAAATCTGATCATTTGTAAGCCCTCAATTCCTTCCATGTGTTAATATTCATTTATGACAAAAATTTATCATTGGGATCAAAAACCACGCCGAAATAAGATTCAATAGATCATTCATTATGAGCATTTTATACTGTTTTATGAATGATAGAACCCGGTCGTGATAAACACCTTTTGAATTTCATCAACCGGGTTCTATCTGCTATTAATCTGTATCAATATGGACAAGTCCCTTAATATTTAAATCTCCCGTCGGCTGGTTGTAAATCACTGTACCCGTAGGTGGTAACAATGGATTTCTATACAACCAGATATCCCAGAGAATCAAATTTCCTGCATTTTCAAACGCGGCCCCTAAAGCCCCACCTAACCCGGTAGTGATATCCAGATTCTTCAATTCCACTGTGTAGCCTGCTCCAATCATAAAAGCCCCGGGAACATCAGAATAGATCATGACCCTTGGATTCAGATCAGAATAGATATAGATGTTCTTATAGATCTCTATGCGGTTTGAATTCAGATGTATTGTCTGACCCACTAATGCGTTTGAAAAATGAATCGTATCATCTTCACTTGCGCAGTCAATAATGTATCTCAAAGATCCGGGACCATCGTCATTCGTATTCGTCACCATTTGTGTACATGCCTGTGCTTCTATGAAGTAATTGTCTTCATCTACTTCACCATTACCCATTGTAAATGGTATAGTGTCATTGTTCATGTTCAGGTTCTGGACCAAATCATTGTCGTCAGAAGGATCGATATCACTCTGTGACAGATATCCTTGCGGCTGTGTTTCCACTACGACATAATTTGCTGACGGGGCAATATTACCCATCATATAAAATCCTGTTCCAGTTGTGGTGGCATTCATTACAAATCCAAGAGGATCAGCTACCCCGTTTCCGTCTAAATCCTTGTACAGGCTTAATTCTACTCCTCCTATTCCTTCGCCTATTTCGGGTGCTCCGTTAAGATTCAGGTCATTGAATACAAATCCTGTCAGAATACCTGAAGTCGGGTGTTCCCTGAAGACATTATCGGCATCAATTTCCTGAGGTTCAACGGTCACAGGAATGATGTCATCACCATTCGGACTGAATACTAATGTATCACTGTCATTCGTCTCATCACCTTCATATAGAGTGCTAAACCCTCCAGGTTGTGTTTGGAAAAGAACGTATTGTCCCGGTGGTATACTAGCCATTGAATAAACTCCTCCGGCTGTAGTGTTGACACTCCTGATAAAAGGTGTCGCATCGGGTAAGCCATTCATGTCGGTATCCGGATACAATTTGACATTGACACCACCTATACCCACAGAAGTGGTATCAATAAATACCTTTCCTGTGATATTACCGGTACATAAGATAACATTGAATAAAAGGCTTGATGTGTCACCGCAAGAAGATCCTGCAGCATTTGACCAGACAATCAATTGAACTGTCTTGACTCCGGTAGTTGAATACTCAACAGTGTGCGGACCATATGTATTGGCCGTTGCAATATTTGCACCTGGTCCAAAATTCCATGAATAACTGAAACCAGGCACATAAGGTGCAACCGGCGTAAATACTCTTGGAGCGAAATAACACAGATCGGTTAGAACTGCACTGATTTCAGGATTTGGAATCGGATTGACAACTATACTTGCGACCTCAGCACTGGCCGGAGTACAACCTACCTTCGTTTCTGTAAGTAACACCGACGCATTGATTGGCTGATTTGTTGTATTTGTATAATGAACCACATGCGGACCGACACCTGAACCAGTAGATGGTGCAGAACCTGTTCCAAAAGCCCATGTATACGTGATCGTGCCAAGACCCGGATTAACTGCCTGGAGTGTCACTGCATCATCTGAGCAAATGGTATCCGTTGTAAAGCCTGATATGACAGGTGGTCCGGGGCATACGATATCTACAAAATCATTTTCATCATCCACTTCAAAAGGTGCCAGGACTACAGGAATATTATTATCCGTACCCTGTGCACTGTCGTCTCCATCCGGATCAGGTGTCATATCCCAGTCTGACAAGTCACCATAAGATGGCAATTGAGTTTCGGTGATGAGATATGTGGCAGGCGTAACATTCGTAAAGCAATAACGACCATTAACATCTGATAAAATAGAATTTATCATGAAATCAGGAGGATCCATTTGACCGTTTCCATTCATGTCCCTGTATAATTGAATGGTCATACCTGACATCATTATTCCAAGGTCATTCGAAACAGATCCGCATACACTACCCGGGCGTCCGTCAGTAAAGTTATTTCCCTGATCTGATTCAGCCGGTGTGATGCTGACAGGAATATCATTATCAGGTCCCTGTGCACTATCATTACCATCATTGTCACCACCTGTAATTGACACATCGTAATCTGAAATGCTGTTATGGCTCGCTGGATTGACTTCGACGACAACATATACTCCTATGAGTACACTGGTAAACGTATAGAAGCCTGTTGCGTCTGTTACTGTTGTATCGATAGCTATTCCATCTTCATTGCCGTCGAAATTGGTATCCTTATACAGGTATATAGTAATATTCGGGATAGGTGCACCGGAATCATCAAAAACAAAACCACTGATCGAACCCGGCACGGCTGCATCGATAAAGTTGTTAGTAATATCCGTTTCTGCAGGTACCAAAGTGACCGGTATCTGGTTGTCAGGACCATCGATCTGATCATTACCATCCGGATCGCTTCCTGAAGTGCTTTCGTCATAATCGCTTACACTGTAGTAATTCGTTGGATCTGTTTCCACCACTACGTATTCACCAGGTGTGACATCATCGAAGCAATAATTACCTGTATCACCATCTGTCAGTGTGAAAGCTACAAGTGTATCACCTGAATCAAAAATGTCATTGTTATTGAGATCGGCATACAATTGTACAAGGGCAGAGGAGATCGGAATATCGAAATCACTGTGGACATATCCACAGATATTACCCGGACGACCATCAACAAAATTGTTGTCAGCATCTGTTTCACCGGGTGTAAGTATGACCGGGATATTATTATCCGGACCTTGTGCACTATCATCTCCATCTGTATCAGGTGAAGCTGTAGACGTATCGAAGTCACTAAGGCTATTGTAATACAATGGTGATGTTTCAACGAGGACATACACTCCGGGTTCTACCGGTGAAAATGTATAGCCGGATGAATTAGTTGTCCTGGTAGCTATGGCTGCTCCGTTTGGAAGACCGTCACCATCAGTATCAAAATACAGCTTGATGACCACTCCGTTTATTGGAGAGCCTGCATCATTGAATACATGACCCGTGATAAATCCTGTAAATGGATCTTCGATGAAATTATTATCAGTGTCAGCTTCGCCTGGAATTACAGTTGCCGGAATTTCATTATCAGGATCAAATGCATTTGCAAATCCGTCATTATCCGGAGCACCCGTGGTATGATCATAATCTGATACGCTGAAATAGAATGCAGGATGGGCTTCAGAAATGACATACTCACCAGGAGTTACGCTCAGGAAGCAGTAATTACCAGTAACAGCGACTGTGCTTACTGTAGACACCAGGATATCAGCCACATCCAATGAGTCATTATTGTTGACATCACTGTACAGGCTAACCTGAACATTGACAATTGGCAAGCCTGTATCATCATGAACATATCCGCAAATCGAACCTGGACGTCCATCCGTGAAAATATTGTCAGCATCTGCCTCACCAGGTAAGATCCTCACCGGAATCTTATTGTCCGGATCAAGCGGGCCGGCGAATCCATCATTGTCAAAAGCACCTGTAGAATGATCGTAATCACTGATGCTGTTGTAGTTTGAAGGTTGTGTTTCAATGACCACATAGCGACCTGGCTCTACACCTGTAAAGATGTATGCTCCCGAAAGATTTGTGGTATTGGTTCCAAGTGCTGCACCTTCCGGAATCAGATCTGAATTGGCATCGTTGTATAATATCACTTCAACTCCGATGACAGGACCACCTGCTTCATTATATACAAAGCCGCTGATCGAACCAGTGAAAGGATCTTCTATAAAATCATTATCAAAATCGTTTTCATTTGGTATCAGTGTTACCGGTATTTCATTATCAGGATCATTTCCACTGGCATAGCCATCCGTATCAGGGGCGCTAGTAGTGTGATCATAATCTGAAACACTATTATAATTAGCCGGTTGTACTTCAGATATGACATATTCACCCGGTGTTACATCATCGAAGCAATAATTTCCACTGTCACCGTCAGTTAACTGTGTTGCTAAAAGTATATCCGCAGCATCAAGAGAGTCATTATTGTTGACATCCTGGTAGAGACGGATTTCTACGTTTGACAATGGCTGGCCTGTGTCATCATGAACATTGCCGCATATATTACCTGGTCTGCCATTGACAAAATCATTGTCTGCATCCACTTCAGCCGGTAACAAGCGAACTGGCACTTTATCGTCAGGATCAAGCGGACCTGCGAAACCATCATTGTCAAAAGCTCCTGTAGTGTGATCATAGTCGCTGATGCTGTTATAGTAGAATGGTTGTGTTTCTACAACAACATAATACCTCGGAATGACCCCTGTAAATATGTAGGACCCTGAGATATTCGTAGTAGTAGTGCTGATGGCTACACCATCAGGAACACCATCACCATTGGTATCATTGTACAGCTTAATCTGAACTCCTGACATAGCTGAACCTACTTCATTGTTGACATGACCACTGATTGAACCTGGTAGCGGATCATCAATGAAATCATTTTGTGTATCTGATTCTGCAGGTACGAGTGTAACCTGTATTTCATTGTCAGGATCGCCAGCATGTGCACCACCATCAGGATCAAATGCTCCTGTAGAATGGTCGTAGTCGGATATGCTATTGTAGTTAAGTGGTTGTACTTCAAAGACAACATATTCACCCGGTGTGATATCATCGAAACAATAATTACCGCTGTCACCGTCTGTAAAGGTTGTGGCAACCAGCACATCAGCTACATCTAAGGAATCATTATTGTTAGTATCCAGATACAGTCGAATTTCAACATTTGATAATGGCTGACCTGTTCCATCGCTTACACGTCCGCATATTTGTCCTGGCCTTCCATCGATGAAATCATTATCTGCATCAGCTTCTCCAGCTGAAAGGATCACGGGTATCTTATTATCCGGATCAAGAGGACCTGCGAAACCATCATTGTCAAATGCACCTGTCGAGTGGTCATAATCGCTGATGCTGCTATAGTATAATGGTTGTGTTTCAATGACAACATATTTACGTGGTTCTACACCTGTAAAAATGTAATTACCTGAAGTATTCGTGGTCGCTGTACCTAATGAGGCTCCTTCAGGAATAAGGTCACCATTCAAATCATTATACAGATTCAGCACTACACCAGAGATCGGGCCTCCGGCATCATTCTGAACGTGACCGCTGATCGAACCTACCAATGGATCTTCTATGAAATCGTTTTGATAATCATTCTCATTTGGCATGAGTGTCACCGCTATTTCATTGTCAGGATCGTTGGCGCTTGCAAAACCATCGTTATCAAATGCGCCTGTTGTAAGGTCGTAGTCAGAAACACTATTATAGTTAGCAGGTTGTACCTCAGAGAGAACGTATTCTCCAGGAGTCTTATCATCAAAGCAATAGTTTCCACTATCTCCGTCTGTGAATGCGTTTTCGACAAACACATCAGCAGCATCAAGTGAATCATTGTTATTGACATCGAGATATAACCTGATCTCAATGCTTGAAAGAGGCTGGCCTGTGTCGTCACGGACATTTCCACAAATATTACCCGGACGGCCATCTACAAAATTATTGTCCTGGTCAGCTTCGCCTGCAAGCAACCTGACAGGAATGTTGTCATCTGGTCCCTGTGCACTGTCGTTACCATCCGTATCCGGTGGAGTGGTAGTAATGTCATAATCGCTGATGTTACTATAATTCATTGGGGTTGTTTCAAACACAACATAGTAGCGAGGTTCAACACCTGTAAAGATGTAATTACCGGAAGTGTTTGTAGTGGTAGTGGCTATAGCTGCTCCATCAGGATTACCGTCTGCATTGGTGTCATTATAAAGTCTGATCTGGATACCTGACATTGAAGCTCCGGCATCATTCTGAACACGACCACTTATGGAACCGACGAATGGATCCTCTACGAAATTGTTTTCGTAATCATTCTCATGAGGTACAAGTGTTACTGCTATCTCATTGTCAGGATCATTGGCGCTTGGAAATCCATCGTTATCAAATGCTCCTGTAGTTGCATCGTAATCAGAAATACTATTGTAGTTAGCAGGCTGTACTTCAAAGACAACATATTCACCAGGTGTCTTATCATCGAAACAGTAGTTTCCACTATCGCCATCCGTGAATACGCTTTCGACGTACACATCAGCTGCATCAAGTGAATCATTGTTGTTAACATCCAGATAAAGTTTAATCTCCACATTTGAAAGTGGGAAGCCTGTATCATCATAGACGCTTCCACAGATATTGCCCGGACGACCATCCACGAAGTTGTTATCTGTATCAGCTTCTCCTGCAAGTAATCTTACCGGTATATTACTGTCTGGTCCCTGTGCTGAATCATCTCCATCAAGGTCAGAAGCAGAAATCGAATGGTCATAATCGCTTACATCTGAGTAAGTAGCAAGATTTATTTCTACTACTACATATCTCGCAGGATCTACTCCGGTGAAAGAATAATTGCCGCTTGAGTTTGTCAAAGTTGAGGCAAGGATAGCACCATCAGGTAACCCGTCATTATTAGTATCCGTGTATAATCTGACCGTAACATTTGGCAAAGCTGCACCACCATCATGCGTCACAGTACCACTGATCAGCCCTAAGAAAGGATCTTCAATGAAATCATTATCAAAGTCTGATTCACCCGGAACAAGCGTCACCGGAATCAAATTATCAGGATCATTTACCCCTGCATAACCATCAGGGTCAAATGCACCGGTGGTAAGGTCATAATCGGATACACTATTGTAGTTAGCAGGTTGTACTTCGGAGACAACATACTCACCGGCAATGATATCATCGAAGCAATAATTTCCACTATCACCATCTGTAAATTGTGTTCCTACAAGGATATCTCCTGCATCATAGATATCATTGTTATTGATATCACTGTATAAGTTGATTTGTACGCCTGACAAAGGTTGTCCCGTATCATCTCTTACCTGTCCGCAGATTGATCCGCATGGTAATTCAGCTACCTGGATATTGCCGATAAAGACAGCACATTCATCTGAAGCCCATTTAATCCACACCGGATAAGTACCCGGAGCCAGATTTGTGAATACTGCAGATCCCTGGTTATCCGGAATCGGTGATGAATAAGAGGATCCTCCATTCAGACTTATAAGCAGAGCAGTTGCAAGAGGCTCATCACTGAAGGTTACAGTGATAGTTCCTCCATCATTTCCGCAAGAAGCAGGTGTAGATGCAAGTGAAGCCTGAGGATAACCAATGACGGCAAATATTATATTATTGCTTATACCCTGGCATCCTGAATTTTGTGTGACAATTGCCCGGTACTGATAGTTGCCTGTGAGAAGTGCACCAGGATTAAAGCTTGCACTATTAAGGCCAAGGTTTGTCCATATGGATCCATTAAAAGATTGCCATTGATAAACACTGGTTCCTGTACCACCAGAAACGGTTACTGACATGACGACAGGTTCACCAAGACAGTAAATGTCATCCATTACTGCAGGAGTTACAACCGGATCCGAAACTACGATGATCTGTATTGCATTTGAAAATGGTGATGTACAACCTGTCACCGGATCTGTAACATTTATCCTATACCAAAGTGCACTTGCAACAGCGGTAGAAACATTATATGTAAGCGTAGTCGCACCTGGTATTAAAGTCCATGTGCCTGTTGAAGTCGGAGCTGAGTACCACTGATATGTTTGTGATGGTGTGCCACCTGTTACATTTGCTGTAAGTGTTGAGCTTCCTCCGATACACACACTTGGGTTATCCACTGTAGCACTCACCGTAGCATCTGCATTGACCGCTATAAATAATGATGATGCTATAGACTGACAACCTGAAGATTGTGTAACGATCAACCTGTACTCATATGTTCCGGCTGTAGGTAGTGACGTACTGTAAGGACCGGCAGTAGCATTGACTTGTGTCCATCCGTTTGTCGGATGATTGAATTGCCAGCTATATGTATTTGTACCCTGACCACCAGTGACTGTTCCTGTGATAGTAACCACGCCTCCTGCACATATTGGATTTACCGGAGTACTGAGCGTGACTGTTGGATGAGTAGCTGCAGTTACATTGATGGTGTTGCTTACACCATCACAAGAGTTTCCATTTTCAAGATATAATCTGTAAGAATAAGTTCCTGCAACAAGTGCTCCTGTGTTAAACGAAGGCTGGGTACTTCCAACATCAGTCCAGACAGATGCAATCAATAATTGCCAATGGAAATTATATGGAGGTACACCTCCTGAAACATTCGAAGAGAAGTTTACTGACGAACCTTCACAAATCAGTGATGCGCTTGCAGTGATCGTTGCAGTAGGATCATTTACAACCTGGATGGAGACAGCATTACTTTGAGCTGTACATCCTGAGGCTGCTGAGAAAATAACTCTATAGTTATAAGTACCTGTAGTCAACACACCTGTTGCAAATGTGGTTGTATTTGTACCTACGTTAGTCCAGACTGCACCAACAAATCGCTGCCACTGGTAAACAGGTGAACTATATGTACCATTTACATTTGATGAAATGGTCACACTTCCACCTGTACAAATTTGATTTGCAGAAGGTGTGATAGTTACAATCGGGTTCGGAATAACCGTTACTGATAATGGGCTGCTTATCGTCTGGCATCCCAATCCCTGGGTGACAATCACCCTGTATTGGAATGTACCCAGCTGGCTGATGACCGTTGAATAAACAGCTGAAGTTCCTGAAGGCACATTTGACCATGTACCATTGAGTGTCTGCCATTGATATGTTGGGCTTCCGAAACCACCGGATACAGTAACATTGGCAGTCATGAGACCTCCTATACAAATGGTCTGATCTCCTGATGTAGTCAGCACAGGATCATTATACACCTGGACTAATACTGTATTGCTGTAAATATCTTCACATCCATTTTCAGTAGCCAATAAGAATACGCGATACCAGGTGCTGTCCACTAAAGGATCCGTTGTGAAAGATGCTGTGGTACCACCTGTCTCTGAAACATTTTGCCATGTGCCGCCGATGATGCTATCCTGCCACTGATAATTTATGTTTGGTGAACCGCTGGCAATTACATTCAGGAGCCACTGTCCTCCATCACACATCGAACCTCCTGCAGGTTGTCCGGAGATGGAAATATCTGGTGTAACAATTACTGCAACAGGAGCAGAGAAAATATCATCACAACCATTTTCAATTGCATTTGCAAATACCCTGTAGTATGTAGTCACTGTCAATGGATCCGTGGTGAAGCCTGGTGTATTTCCACCCACTTCGCTTACAGGTTGCCATGTGCCTAATGCTATACTATCCTGCCACTGATACAATAAGTTCGGTGATCCTGTAGCAGTCACATTCAGATTCCATGTGCCTCCCTGACATATAGATCCACCTGAAGCAAGACCAGTGATAACGATATCATTAAATATTGTTGCAGTTCCGTTAGAACTTATGACATTGTCACAACCACTATTTGCTGCGCTGACGATTGCTCTATAGTATGTTGTTCCTGCTATGATGCTTGGAGGTGTAAATGTTGCGGTTGTTGAACCAGCACCTGCTGCATTTATCCATCCGGTTGTTCCATTCGGACTTGACTGCCATTGATAGCTTAATGTACCTGAGCCTCCCGTGACAACTACTGTCATCGTATTTGTACCACCTATGCATTCGCTCACATTCGAAGGTTGAGAAGTAATGGCAAGATCCGGTGATATGATTGCTGTAGCGTTGTTGCTGACGGCCTGATCACAACCATTATTGGCTGCATTCACAAGCACCCTGTAGAAGGTTGTTCCTGCTACCGCACTTGATGGAGTGTAGATTGAAGTGGTTGCTCCTGCACCTGATGCATTTGCCCAGCCTGTACTTCCATCTGTGCTTGACTGCCACTGGTAGCTAATGGTACCAGAACCTCCGGTCACAGTTACTGACATGGTATTTGTTCCTCCTATGCATTCGCTCACATTAGAAGGCTGACTTGTGATGAGAAGGTCCGGAGAGATTACGGTTATTGCATTTACGCTTACCACCTGGTCACATCCATTGTTTGATGCATTGATCAATACTCTGTAGTAGGTTGTTCCTGCTACTACACTTGATGGTGTATAAATTCCTGTTGTGGATCCGCTTCCGGTTGCATTTGTCCATCCGGTAGTTCCATCTAAACTTGACTGCCACTGGTAGCTAATTGTACCTGATCCACCTGTGACAACCACGATCATGACGTTTGTGCCACCTACGCATTCGTTCAGGTTTGAAGGCTGACTTGTGATGACGAGATCAGGTGATATGATCGCTGTTGCATTGTTAGTCACTACATTATCACATCCACTGTTAGCTGCATTGATAATAACTCTATAAAATGTAGTTCCTGCTATAATGCTTGGTGGAGCAAATATTGCTGTAGTTGATCCCAGGCCTGTTGCATTAACCCATCCCGTTGTTCCGTCTGAACTTGACTGCCATTGATAGCTGACTGTTCCTGAACCGCCGGTAACTACTACTGACATAGTGTTTGTTCCACCTATACATTCATTTACATTGGATGGTTGAGAAGTGACTACGAGATCAGGTGATATGATTGCTGTAGCGTTGAGGCTCACTGCCTGATCACATCCATTATTTGCTGCATTGATCAATACCCTGTAGAAAGTAGTTCCAACAACCGCACTTGATGGTGTGTAAATAGATGTAGTAGCTCCCAGGCCTGTTGCATTTGCCCAGCCGGTTGTTCCGTCTGCGCTAGCCTGCCATTGGTAGCTGATAGTACCTGAGCCGCCTGTGACAACTACGATCATGATATTTGTACCACCCACGCATTCATTTACATTGGATGGTTGACTTGTGATGACAAGATCCGGAGAGATGACAGCTATTGAGTTATTGCTGACCGCCTGGTCACATCCATTGTTGCTGGCATTTACTAATACCCGGTAGAAAGTAGTACCTGCTGTTATACTTGATGGCGTATAAATAGAGGTTGTGGATCCGCTTCCTGTTGCATTAGTCCATCCGGAAATACCGTCTGCACTTGATTGCCATTGGTAGCTAACCGTACCTGAACCTCCTGTGACAACCACGATCATGACATTTGTACCGCCTATACATTCGTTCACGTTCGAAGGCTGACTTGTGATCACTATATCTTGTGTGATTATGGCGGTAGCGTTATTACTTACTGCCTGATCACATCCATTATTTGCGGCATTGATTAACACTCTATAGAATGTTGTTCCTGCTACTGCACTTGATGGTGTGTAAACAGATGTTGTTGCACCTAATCCCGTCGCATTAGCCCATCCTGTTGTTCCGTCTGCGCTTGCCTGCCATTGATAACTGATCGTGCCTGATCCACCTGTGACAACTACGGTCATGGTATTCGTTCCACCGATGCACTCATTTACATTCGTTGGTTGTGATGTCACTACAAGGTCAGGAGTAATTACTGCTATTGCATTATTACTTATAGCCTGGTCACATCCATTGTTTGATGCATTGACCAGTACCCTGTAGTAAGTTGTTCCTGCTACTGCGCTTGATGGTGTGTAGGTTGAGGTTGTTGCGCCTAATCCCGTTGCATTTGTCCAACCGGTGGTGCCGTCTGCACTTGACTGCCATTGGTATGAAATTGTACCTGAACCACCTGTGACAACTACTGTCATAGTGTTTGTTCCACCTATGCATTCATTGACATCGGAAGGTGGTGTTGTTACCACAATCTCTGGAGCAATGATCGTGGCGGAAGTAGAACTTACTGCCTGATCGCAACCACTATTTGCTGCATTCACTAATACCCTGTAGTAGGTTGTTCCTGCTACCGTACTTGGAGGAGTAAATGTTGCTGTTGTTGATCCTGCTCCGATAGCATTTGTCCATCCGCTGATTCCGTCTGCACTTGCCTGCCATTGGTAGCTAATCGTTCCTGAACCACCTGTGACGACTACTGAGGTAGTATTTGTTCCACCGATACACTCATTGACATCGCCTGGTTGTGATGTGATGACTATGTCTTCTGTGATGATAGCGGTTGCATTATTGCTTACTGCCTGATCACATCCATTATTTGCAGCATTGACTAACACCCTGTAGAAGGTTGTTCCTGCTACTGCACTTGATGGTGTATAAATTGATGTTGTTGCTCCAATACCTGTGGCATTTGCCCATCCGGTTGTTCCGTTCGAACTTGCCTGCCACTGATAAGTGATTGTACCTGATCCACCTGTGACAACAACTGTTATGGTGTTTGTTCCACCGATACACTCATTTACATTCGTTGGTTGTGATGTCACTACAAGATCAGGAGTGATTACTGCTATTGCATTATTGCTTACTGCCTGGTCACATCCATTGTTTGATGCATTTACCAATACCCGGTAGTAGGTTGTTCCTGCAACTGCGCTTGATGGCGTATATGTTGATGTTGTTGCTCCGATGCCTGTTGCATTTGCCCAGCCGGTTGTTCCGTCTGCGCTTGCCTGCCATTGGTAGCTGATTGTTCCTGATCCACCTGTGACAACTACTGTCATAGTGTTTGTTCCTCCTATGCATTCATTGACATCAGAAGGTGGTGTTGTTACCACAATCTCAGGAGCAATAATTGTTGCTGAGGTAGAGCTTACTGCCTGGTCGCAACCATTGTTTGATGCATTAACTAATACCCTGTAGAAGGTTGTTCCTGCTATTGCACTTGGAGGTGTAAATGTTGCTGTGGTTGATCCTGCTCCGATAGCATTAGTCCATCCACTTATTCCGTCTGCACTTGCCTGCCATTGGTATGAAATTGTTCCTGATCCACCGGTTACAATCACCGATGTAGTGTTTGTTCCTCCGATACATTCATTGACATCATTTGGTTGTGATGTGATGACAATGTCTTCAATGATTACAGCTATAGCATTATTACTTACTGCCTGGTCACATCCATTGTTAGAAGCATTGACTAACACCCTGTAGAAGGTTGTTCCTGCTACTGCACTGGATGGTGTATAGATTGATGTTGTTGCTCCAAGGCCTGTTGCATTTGCCCATCCGGTTATTCCGTCTGCACTTGCCTGCCATTGGTAGCTGATCGTACCTGAACCACCTGTGACTACTACGGTCATGGCGTTCGTTCCTCCGATGCACTCATTGACATTCGTTGGCTGAGATGTCAGTACAATATCCGGAGTGATTACAGCAACAGCGTTATTGCTTACTGCCTGGTCACATCCGTTATTTGCTGCATTGACTAATACCCTATAGAATGTTGTTCCTGCTACTGCACTTGATGGTGTATAAATTGAAGTTGTTGCACCTAAACCTGTTGCGTTTGCCCAGCCGGTTGTTCCGTCTGCACTTGATTGCCACTGGTATGAAATCGTTCCTGAACCACCTGTGACAACTACGGTCATTGTGTTTGTTCCACCGATGCACTCATTGACATTCGTTGGTTGAGTAGTGACTACAAGATCTGGTGTGATCACAGCAACACCATTGTTGCTTACTGCCTGGTCACAACCATTATTCGCAGCATTGATTAACACTCTGTAGTAGGTTGTTCCTGCTACTGCACTTGATGGTGTATAAACTGAAGTTGTTGCACCTAATCCTGTTGCATTTGCCCAACCTGTTGTTCCGTCTGCACTTGATTGCCATTGGTAGCTGATTGTTCCTGAACCACCTGTGACAACTACAGTCATGGTGTTTGTTCCTCCGATACACTCATTCACGTTCGTTGGTTGTGAGGTCACTACAAGGTCAGGAGTAATTACTGCTATTGCATTATTGCTTATTGCCTGGTCACATCCATTGTTTGATGCATTGACCAATACTCTGTAGTAAGTCGTTCCTGCTACTGCGCTTGATGGTGTGTAGGTTGATGTTGTTGCTCCAATGCCTGTTGCATTTGCCCAGCCGGTTGTGCCGTTTGAGCTTGCCTGCCACTGGTAGCTGATTGTACCTGAACCACCTGTGACAACTACTGTCATGGTGTTTGTTCCTCCTATACATTCATTGACATCAGAAGGTGGTGTTGTTACCACAATCTCCGGAGCAATGATCGTTGCGGAGGTTGAGCTTACTGCCTGGTCACAACCACTATTTGCTGCATTCACTAATACTCTATAATAGGTTGTTCCTGCTACTGTGCTTGGAGGTGTGAATGTAGCTGTGGTTGAACCTGCTCCTATTGCATTGGTCCATCCACTTATTCCATCTGCACTTGCCTGCCATTGGAATGAAATAATACCTGAACCACCTGTGACAGTAACTGAAGTAGTGTTTGTTCCACCGATGCACTCATTGACATCGCCTGGTTGTGATGTGATGACTATGTCTTCTGTGATGATGGCGGTTGCATTATTGCTTACTGCCTGGTCACATCCATTACTTGCAGCATTGACTAACACCCTGTAGAAGGTTGTTCCTGCTACTGCACTTGATGGTGTATAAATTGATGTTGTTGCTCCAATACCTGTGGCATTTGCCCATCCGGTTGTTCCGTTCGAACTTGCCTG
>Ga0193753_10000250_pt1 | contig 53390 bp, 37 predicted proteins | sample H1c2metaG_FD_144925 | JGI IMG/M metagenome (GOLD analysis project Ga0193753, IMG submission 144925) | Soil microbial communities from a riparian zone of the East river system, Colorado, United States - H1c2 | ecosystem: Environmental > Terrestrial > Soil > Riparian zone | place: USA: East...
CAGGCTCAGTCCGCGGCACGCCGGGCGTCGGCCTCGGACTGAGCCTGGTTCAGGCGGTGGCGAAACTCCACGGCAGCACTCTGGAACTGCACGATAACAGCCCGGGACTGCGCGTCGTGATGACGGTGCCGATCGAACCTTCGAGCGCGTCTCTGCCGGAGGTCGTACCGCAGGATGCGCCGCCGAGCGAGGTGGTCGCACCCCCCACCCTGGCCTCCTCCTAGACAGACCCCGGCCGCTTTGCCGTAGACTTGAGGCATGCTCATTGGCTGCGTCGCATATCAGGACGGTAAAAAACTCGGCGATATTTCGATCGAGCAGATCCAGGAATATCTGCACCGGCCGCGTTGCTTTGTCTGGGTGGCGCTGAACGATCCCTCCTCGGCCGAACTGGCCGAGATGCAAAAAGCGTTCGAGCTGCACCCTCTCGCCGTTGAAGACGCGCTGCTGGGCCACCAACGCCCCAAAATCGAGGAGTACGGGGACTCGCTGTTCGCCGTGCTGCATTTGATCGAGCCGTCCGACGGCGAATATCACGTGGGCGAACTCGCGGTCTTCGCGGGTCCCGACTACGTAGTGTCGGTGCGCAGCCGCGCGCAAAAGGGCTTCGCCGAGGTACGCGCCCGCTGCGAGCGGGAACCGCAACTGCTGCGCCAGGGGCCGGGGTATGTTTTGTACGCCCTCATCGATGCCGCCGTGGACCGCTATTTTCCGATCCTCGACACCCTCGAAGATGATTTGGACGGCATCGAGCAGCGGATATTCGCGCCGGAGGGCGCGCCGCGCGACAATATTGAGGCGCTGTATGCGCTGAAACAGCACTTGATGGTCATCAAACATGCCGTGGCGCCGCTACTGGAAGGCGTATCGAACCTGTCCGGCGCGCGGGTTCCGGTGTTGTGTATCAAGATTGCGGAATACTTTCGCGATATCTACGATCACTTGCAGCGGCTGAACCAGGAAGCCGATTCGATCCGCGACACCATCGCAACCGCCATTTCCGTGAATCTATCCATGGTCACGCTGCAAGAAAACGAAACCATGAAGCGGCTCGCCGCCTACGCGGCATTGTTGGCAATACCCACCATGATCGCGGGCATCTACGGCATGAACTTCGAGCACATGCCGGAATTGAAATGGCGTTACGGCTACGAGATCTCCCTGCTTGTGATGGGGGCGATCGACGTGCTGTTGTATTTTCGTTTCAAAAGAACCAAGTGGCTGTAGCCGCAATCAACACACGCCGCATTGGCGTTCTGCTCGCGCCCCTGATCGACATACTGGCCTTCTGCGCCCTTGTGGGCCTGGGCGAGAGCCTGCGCGCCAGCAACGCCTACGCCTTCGCCATCGGCTACGCCCTCAGCTTGTCATTGCGCCGGCGAGTGCCGCAGGCGGAACGCGCCGCGGCCGATGCGGGCGGCTTTTGGCGCAACTCAGCCGTGGGATTCATGGCCGTGTTCCTGCGCGCCGGCGTCCTGGCGCTGCTGGTGCAGCGCTGGGGCTGGGCGCCGCAATTCGCCATCCTGTTTGCGGCCGCGCTTGGCCTCGCGGTTACGGCGCCGCGTTGGCGCAATATTGCAGCCGGGCTGATCCTCTACGGCCTGGTACTGCGCCTGGTGTATGCGGGGTCCGTCGAGCTGATGCCCGAGGAGACCTACTACTGGAATTATTCGCGGCACCTGGACTTTGGATACCTGGATCATCCGCCGATGGTGGCGTGGCTGATTCGGGCTGGAACGGCCATTTTTGGCCAAACAGAATTCGGCGTGCGGGCCGGTGCCCTTTGCTGCGGCGTCGTCACGTCGATCTTCGTTTACAAGCTGGCGCGCAATCTGTTCGGCGAGGCAGCGGCGCTGGCGGCATTGCTGCTGACCCAAGCGCTGCCTTATTTTTTCCTGTCGGGCCTGTTGATTACGCCGGATGCCGTCATGGTCGCGGCGTGGGCGGGATCGTTGTACTTTCTCGAGCGCGCATTGCTGGGCGGTCAATCCCGTGCATGGTTGTTTGCCGGCGTGTGCCTCGGGATAGGAATGATCTCAAAGTATTCCATCGCCCTGCTCGGCGCGGCGGCCGCGGCATTCATGCTGTGGGATCGCGATTCCCGCCGCTGGTGGCGCCGCCCCGAGCCCTACATTGCCGCCCTGCTCGCCCTGGCAATTTTTTCTCCCGTCATCATTTGGAACGCGCAGCACGACTGGGCGTCGTTCGCATTTCAAACCTCGCGCCGATTGGCGGAGAAGCCGCAGTTCGCCCTGCACAAGCTGATCGGCTCCATACTGGTATTGATCACCCCGATGGGAGCGCTGGCCGCAGCCGCGCTGCTGCGTCGGCCGGCGGCAAGCCGCATTGCGCCCGAGGTGATTCGGCGGCGGCGTCTTACGGGCCTCGCCATCCTCGTTCCCTTGTCGGTGTTCGCCGCATTCAGCCTGCGCCATGAAGTGAAACTGGATTGGACCGGCGCGCTGTGGACAGCGGCGCTGCCGGCGATGGCCTTCGCCATGGTCAAGCACGCCGGCATGGATCGCTTCAGCAGCGGGATTCGCGCTGCATGGATGCCGACGATAGTTGGCATGCTGCTCATTTACGGCGCCGGTTTGCAGTACCTGGTTCTTGGCCTGCCGCGTGTCGGCTACGACAAGCACATCGAGGCGATTCCCGTCGGCTGGCGTGATTTGAGCGCGCACATCATGTCCGTCGCGGCGACCTTTCGCCAGGAGACGGGCAGCGAGCCGCTCATCGTGGGCATGGATCGATACGCCATTGCCAGCGAACTCGCATTCTACGGCGGCGCCCGCGAGGCCCTTGGCCTCGCAACCGCCACCAGCAATCTGTTCGGAGGCATGGGCCTGATGTACGAGCTCTGGATGCCGCCGCAAGCGCAAAACGGCAGGAACCTGCTGCTCGTCGCCTGGACTCCGGGCGAGCTCGAGGATCCGCTCATCGACGCACGAGTGCAGCGATTGGGACCTATTGAGGATGACGTGCTGACGCGGAACGGCGTCGAGATCCGTCACTACTACCATCGCCTCGCGTTCAACTATCGTTTTCTCAGCGTTGAATGAAATGAACTAATATGAAAGCCATGATGCAGCGCTATTTTGGTTTGTTGGCCGCCGTGATCGGTGCTTGTCTCTTGCACGGCGGAATTTGCGCCGCGCAGACGCCCGAGCAGCAGAAAATGTGGGACGCTCAGCGGGCTCAGGTTCAGGCCGAAGAGAAAGTCAAAGCCGAACGCTTGGGAGCGCAGCGCGCCGCACGCAAAGCCGACCCCATGTCCTGGGTCAGTACCTTGAATCCGTTGAGCGCGGGCGGATGGCAATTCCGCTCGGTCGCACCGGATGGATCATGGGCATCCTTCAGCACCGAGCATCAACTGAAACGCTCCGGTCGTCTCGTGACCGCCTGGCTGCGGCAGGAATATCCCGAGCCGCAGCGAAGCAACAGCGGCGGAATTTATTTGAGCTACGTGGAAAAAATCCAATACGACTGCGCCAATGAGCGCGCGCGGGCGCTACTGATCATCTACTACTCCGAGAACAACATCACCGGCAGCGAGGAAAGCGACGCCACTGATATCAAACAGGCGGTGTGGGTCCCCATCGTGCCGGGCACGCCGAGCGAAAATATCTATCAGTGGGCATGTGAAAGGCCCTCCAAATAGAATTGATATTGCACTGTAACTATTTAATATATATATCGGCTGCACGTCCACGGCGAACAATTGGCCGGGCGCTATCAATGGGGCAATCAGCTTCGAGAGATACCCAGATCCTGCACCCACATCGGCGACATTCATCCCCGCCGCGAGACGCAGGGCCTTCATCAGCAAATCCGGACGCTCTTCCGATTGCCGATCGGGCCTTTCAAGCCAGGCCGCGCCCTCGAAACCCATTACGTGCGCAATTTCGCGATGAAAATAGAACTTGCCGATGCCGTCGCGACTCGCTGCCCCCGTTTGATAGACGGGCGCTGATACGGACGTCGGCGTGGGCGTGGGCGCCGGTGCGGGTGCCGGTGCGGGTGTGGCCGGCGCCGGGGTAGCGGTGCAGAGCAGCGCTCCGACAATTGCGGCACCCAGCGCGGCCGGCGCCGATCGGCAAATGCGGCTATTCACCGGCGACCAGTTGAATAGTGGCCGCCAGCATCTGCGATCGATCGGCGCACGGACCGACCAGAATCTCGACCTCGCCGGGTTCGAACACAGGCTGCAAATTGAGGCCGAGAAAACGCAGCTCCGACCCCCGCAATGAAAAGCTCACCGTACCGCTCTTGCCGGGTGCCAGGGTGATTTTGCCGAAGTCTTTGAGTTCGAGCTTTGGCCGCGAGATGCTGGCGACCTTGTCGTGCACAAACAAGAAGACCGTCTCCTGCGCTTCCCTCGAGCCGCGATTGACGACGTCCACCTCGATGCTGAGTGCATCGGCGATGCCGATCGTGCCCGTCGAGAGTCGCAGATTCGAATATTCGAAGCGCCCGTAGGTAAGCCCAAACCCAAAAGGAAACAAGGGATCGTTCGCGACGTCGAGATACTTGGTCGTGAATCGGTCGCTGGGGTTGAAGGGCCTCCCGCTCGGGCGTTCACTGAAGAAAATCGGCACCTGACCGGCGGCGCGCGGCCAGGTCACCGGTGTGCGGCCGCTGGGGCTGACACGTCCCGTCAGCACATCGGCGATCGCATTGCCCGCCTCGCTGCCCAGGAACCAGGCCGCCAATACGGCACCGGCACGCTCGACCAGCCAGGGGACGATCAGCGGCCTTCCCGAGAACAGAACGACGATCACCGGGACTCCGACACGCTGTGCAGCTTCGAAGACGGCTTCGGCGAGGCGCCGTTGAATGCCGGGAAGTCCCAAATGCGCCCGGCTCGACGCTTCGCCGCTCATCACCGCAGCCTCTCCCAAGCACAGGATCACGGCCTCTGCGCCCGCGCACTGATTCACGCCGCCGGCGATGCCGCCGACATCAGTGCTCTCGATCTCGACGCCCACGGCATGCAAAATTTCCGCCTGCGGCAGCGCCGCGCGCAGGCCCTCGAGAACCGTCACGTGGCCCTCCGGGGGCGCCGCACCCCACCACACGCCGCGCATTTCGGCGGAGGCATCTGCCAGAGGTCCAATCACCGCGATTCGCCGCGCTGCCTTGGAAATCGGCAGGGCATCCTGGTCGTTTTTCAGCATGACAATCGAGCGCGCGGCGATTTCGCGCGCAAGCTGCCGGCGGCTCGCGAGCGCCGTCGTCGATTCGCGCGTCTTGCCGCGACGGTACGGGTCGTCGAACAATCCGAGCCGTTCCTTCAGAATCAAAACCCGGCGTACCGACTGGTCGATCTCCGCCACGCTGATCGCGCCGCGTTCCAGCGCGATGGGAAGGCCGCGACGATAGGCGTCGGACATCATGTCGATGTCCACGCCGGCTTTCAGCGCCAGCGCAGCGGCCTCGGGCAGGTCCACGGCGATGCCGTGCCGGATCAGTTCGGCGATGGCGTTGTAGTCGCTGATGACGACGCCGTCGAAGCCCAAACGTCCGCGCAACCAATCTTGAAGCAGCCCCATGTGCGCCGTCATGGGTATGCCGTTCAAGTCGGTAAACGCGGGCATGATGGCCGCGACGCCCGCCGCAACCGCCGCCTCAAAGGGCACCATGTGGACTTCCTGCAGCGTTCGCTCCGAAATGTCCACCGGAGCGTAATCGCGGCCAGCCGTCACGCAGCCATATGCGCAGTAGTGTTTGGCGCAGGCGGCGAGCGTGTCCGCCTGCAATAGATCCGCGCCCTGGAAGCCCCGCACTTTGGCCTCGGCCATGCGCGCCCCAACGAGGGGGTCCTCGCCGGGACCTTCGGCAATGCGGCCCCAGCGCGGATCACGCGAAACATCCAGCATCGGCGCGAAGGTCATGGCCAGTCCGTCGGCCGCCGCTTCCTTGGCCGATTCGCGTGCGCTCAAGTTCCAGTAGTTGGGATCGAATGTCGCCGTTTCGCCCAAGGGGATCGGAAACAGTATCCGCTGCCCATGGATCACGTCGTAGCCGATCAACAGAGGAATCCCCAGCCGCGATTCCTTGATCGCCAGCCGCTGCATCGCGTGCACGTCTTCCGTGCCGACGAGGTTGAGTAAATTGCCGATGGCGCCGCTTTTGATCGCCTCGGTGGAATCGCCGGCGATGGTGGGGCCCGTCACCGCGTATCCGCACGCCGTCATGGTGAGCTGCCCCAGTTTTTCGGTCAACGTCATGCGGCTGATCAAGCTTTCGACACGGCTCACTGAACTTTAGCTCCACTTAGGCTGGGGACGTGAATGATAATGGAGGAACCACCCTGCCTACAGAGTAGCGCATGAACAAAGAAAGGCCGCAAACGTCGGCGGATTCCGCAGAAGCAGAGGAACGGGCGAATTCTCGCCTGCTGCCGCAACTTGAAACGATGGCGCGGGCCCTGTGGGCCGCGCCGGTGCGTAATACACTGTTTCTCTTGTCGGGCTCCCTATTCTTCGTCGTAGCGGCGACCGCCTACGGCCAGATTCGACTCAATACCTGGAATCAGCCCTTCTATGATGCGCTGTCGCGCCGGGATTTTGCGGAATTCCTCCAGCAATTGGGCGTTTTTGGATTGATCGCCGGAACGCTGTTGATCCTCAACGTGGGCCAGCGCTGGCTCGGCGAGACGTTGAAGCTCAAGCTGCGTCAAGGTCTGGCGCTCGACTTGATTCAAAACTGGCTGGTGCCCGGCCGCGCCTTTCGGCTGACCAATGCGGGACCGATGGGCGTAAATCCGGACCAGCGCATGCACGAGGATGGACGCCACCTGACCGAGCTGTCCGCCGATCTTGGCATCGGATTGCTGCAATCATCGATCCTGCTCGTGAGCTTCGTGAAAGTACTGTGGAGCCTGTCCAACAACTTTGCCTTTCACTTCGACGGACGGCAAATCGTGATACCGGGATACATGGTCTGGGCGGCGGTCGTGTATTCGGGCGTCGCGTCGCTGCTCAGCTACTGGGTGGGCCGCAGTCTCGTCGATCGCAACGCGGAGCGATACGCACGCGAGGCGGACCTGCGCTTTTCGCTGGTCCGCGTCAATGAGCACATCGATGCCATTGCCTTGAGTGCCGGTGAGCCCGACGAGGCGCGCCGCATTGAAATCGATCTGAAGGGCGTGCTCGCCGCAACCGCGCGATTGGTGACCGGCCTGACCAATCTCACCTGGATCACGGCGGGCTATGGATGGTTCACACTGGTCGCGCCAATACTGGTTGCGGCACCGCTCTATTTCGCGGGCAATCTCACCTTCGGCGGCCTCATGCTGGCCTCCGGTGCCTTCCTGCAAGTCCAGTCCTCACTGCGCTGGTTCGTCGATAATTTCAGCACCATCGCCGATTGGCGCGCGACTTTGCTGCGCGTGGCCGGCTTCCGGCGGGCGGTGATCGAGACCGACATCATGCACGATGTGGAAAATCAAATTTCCTACACTACAGGGAAGAGCGGAGAGTTCGACGTGAATGATCTTCAGATTTCCTCGCCGAGCGGCTGCACGTTGCTCCAGGAGAAAAAGGTGCAGATCAAGCGCGGCGAGCGCGTGCTCATCGTGGGCGAATCGGGAACCGGGAAAACCCTGCTATTTCGCGCGCTCGCGGGTCTCTGGCCCTGGGGCTCGGGAACCGTCGTTCGCCCCGCCGACGAGGAATTCCTTTATGCGCCGCGTACACCCTATTTTCCTCCCGGCACGCTGCGGGAGGTCCTGGCATACCCCAAACCCACCAGCGCATTTGAGACAGGCGCGTGTACCGCGGCGCTGGCGCGCGTGGGCTTGGAACGCCTGACGCCGTTGCTCGATTCGACCCAGCGCTGGGATCGCCAATTGAACGAGGATGAGCTGCAAGCGCTGGCCTTGGCGCGCGTCATCACTCACAAGCCGGCGTGGCTGCTGATCGATGAGGTGCTCGACTCGCTGGACGAGAGGCAGATCGACCTCACCGTCGACATTTTCACCAAGGATCTTGCACAATCAGGGATCATCCACATCGGCCGCACGGACGCACACCACCTGTTTTCGAGGGTTTTGCACTTGATAATGGATCCCACCGCAAAGAAACTGAAATCCCCGGCGCCCGCCCCCGGCGCGCCGCAGTTGGCAACGGCGCGTTGACATGCGCAAACCCAAGAGCTCGAAGCCCGCGGATCTCGCTGCATTGCCCGAGAAGGATTTGCTGGAAACCGTGCAACGCCAGACCTTTGGCTTCTTCTGGGAGACAGCCCATCCGGTGAGCGGCCTTGCGCCGGATCGCTGCACCACGACCGGGGGGCCAAAGGATGATCTGGTGGCCACCGGCGGTTCCGGTTTCGGCGTGATGGCGCACATCGTCGCGGCCGAACGCGAATGGATAACCCGCGCAGCGGCCGCCGAGCGCATCGGGAACATGCTGGAGTTGCTGACTCGCGCGACCTGCTATCACGGCGTGTTTCCGCACTTCATGAATGGACGCACCGGCGCCACGATTCCGTTCACCCGCAAGGATGATGGCGGCGATCTGGTCGAGACGTCCTTCTTGATCATGGGCCTTTTGTGCGCGCGGGAATATTTCAAGCGCAAAAACCCGCAGGAATCGAAGATCAGAGGCCTTGTCAATTACCTGTGGAACGATGTCGAATGGAGCTGGTACACCCGCGGCGCCACGGCTCTGCAGTGGCACTGGAGCCCGAACAACGGCTGGGCGCTGGATCTGGAAATCCGCGGTTGGAATGAATGTCTGATCACCTACGTGTTGGCCGCGTCGGCGCCGCGCTATCCGATTGATCCCCGTGTTTATCACCAGGGATATGCGGTTGGACGCGATTTCCTCAACGGCAAGCCTTACTACGGCATCCCCCTGCCCCTGGGTGCTCCCTTCGGCGGTCCTTTGTTCTTATCGCAGTATTCCTTCTGCGGAATCGACCCGCGCGGTTTGGCAGACCGCTACGCCGACTATTGGCAGCAAAACGTCAGTCATGTACGCATCAATCGCGCCCACTGCATGAAGAACCCGCTGCATCATAAGGGATACGGCGCGTCCTGCTGGGGTCTCACGTCAAGCGACGGTGCCGACGGCTATGCCACGCATTCTCCGGACAACGACGACGGCACTATTTCGCCCACCGCCGCCATCTCCAGCATGCCCTATGCGCCGAAGGAGGCCGTCCAGGCAATGCGCCACTTTCTCAAGGTGCATGGCGATAAGGTCTGGGACCGGTTTGGCTTCGTCGACGCGTTCAACGCAGCCAGGAATTGGTATGCCGATACCTACCTTGCCATCGACCAGGGCCCCATTGTGGTCATGATCGAGAATCACCGTACCCGGCTGCTCTGGAACTTATTCATGAAGGCGCCGGAAATTCAAAAGGGACTGCGCGCGCTGAGCTTCACCCGCTGATGGAACCACTGGATCATTGGATAGAGCGGCAGTATCGGCACAGCGCCGCTGCCTTGATGCGCAGCGTCTCACCGGTCGGGATCGTGAAGGTTCGCCCGGGGTTTGCGCAAACCATTCGGCCGATGCGCGGCTCAATTGTCGCCTCCCCGATACTGGGCGCCTACGATCCTGAGCCGGACTATTTCTTCCACTGGTTGCGGGACTCCGCCATCGTCGTCGATGCCTTGCGCGTGCTGTTCGAGGACCCGGGCATCGACATCGACACGCTGACGCACTTCGCGGACTTCGTCCAGTTCAGCCTGTCGCTGCAGAACCTCGATGGGCGCCGGTTGAGCGATTCGCCCTGGCGGGAAGCCGTCGCCCCGGACTTTCGTCAATTCATTCGCAGCGAGGAAGATCTGGCGGCAGCCCACGGCGAGGCGCTCGCGGGTGAAACGCGCGTAAATCCGGACGGAACGCTGGACATTTCCAGATGGCCGCGGCCGCAAAATGACGGCCCGCCGCTGCGCGCCATCGCGCTCCTGCATTGGCAGGCGGCCGCGCCCCTGGACAGCGGCCTCCGCGCCGCGGTCGATGCGCTGCTGCGGGCCGATCTGCGCTTTACGCAACGCCATTGGCGTGAGAGCTGTTTCGACATATGGGAAGAAGAAAAGGGTCTGCACTACTACACGCTGCGGGCAGCGGCAACGGCGCTCGAAGGCGGCGCCGATTGGTTCGAGCGGCGTGACGAAGGTGTCGAAGCGGCAGCCTGCCGCGCCGATGCGAGCGCGATCCTGATCATGCTCGACGGCTACTGGCGCGAGGATCTGCAGTTCTACAAGTCGCGCGTTCTGGAATCGAATGCGCCCTCCGCGAAGGAACTCGATATTTCGGTGATTTTCGCCGCGATCCATGCAGGCGGCGGCGCCCCATCCCATTCCGCCCAGGATCCGCGCATGCACGCAACCCTTGGCCGGCTGGAGGCGCTGTTCGACGCCGAATACGCCATCAATCGAAACCGCGGTGTTGGCCGCGGGCCGGCCATGGGACGCTACGCGGGCGATGTATATTTTTCGGGCGGCGCATATTATTTCTCGACCCTGGCGGCGGCGGAATTTTGCTTCCGCGCCGCGGCGCAATTGCCGGCCGCCGATTCTTGGTTGGCGCGCGGCGACGCATATCTTGAAACCGTGCGCGCCTATACGCCGCCCAGCGGCGATTTGTCCGAACAATTCGACCAACAAACGGGTGTGCAACGATCCGCGCAGCAGTTGGCGTGGAGCTACGCGGCCTTCATTTCATGCGTACAGGCGCGGCGCCAGATCAGCGGGCGTAACGCATAGCCAGGGCGGGCTTGTGTTGCGCGGCTGCGTAAGGCAGACGTAGCAGGTCGGCAAAAGCCGCGGCGGGGATCGCGGGGCTCATCAGGAATCCCTGGATGGCATCGCATCCTTCGGCCTGCAGAAACTTCAGCTGCGCCTGGGTGGTAACGCCTTCCGCGACAATTTTCAGATCCAGGCTGTGGCCGAGCGCAATGATGGCCCGCGCGATGGCGGCATCATCGGGATCCTCATTGATGTCAGCGACGAACGATCGGTCGATCTTCAGCGTATCGAGCGGAAAGCGCTTCAAGTAGTTGAGCGAGCAGTAGCCGGTTCCAAAATCGTCGACGGCAAGCGCGAAGCCGAATTCCTTGAGCGATTGCAGCGAACGCCGCCCGGCTTCGGCATCCCGCATCAAGACCCCCTCGGTCAGCTCCAGCTCAAAAAGCGATGGCGTCAACTCGGCCTGAGTGACGGTGTCGCTCAATCGCAGCAGCGTTTCAGGCTGTAGAAAGTCGCGTCCGGATACATTCACGGCAATGCGCGGCAGCGTCAATCCGTCGGCGCGCCATTGGCGCAGGTCGCGGCAGACTCTCTGCATCACCCATTTGCCGATGTCTCCGATCAGTCCGGTCTCCTCGGCCACGGCGATGAAATCCGCCGTCGGTATCTGGCCACGCTCGGGGTGGAACCAGCGCAGCAGCGCCTCGCCCCCCATCAGCGCCAGCGAGCGTGCCTGGTATTTCGGCTGGTAGTAGACCTCGAGACTTGAATCCTCGACGGCACGCCGCAATTCCATTTCCAGCGACAGGCGCTTCAATGCGCGCGCATTGACCGCACTATCGTATACATGCAGCTGGTTTCGGCCGCTTGATTTGGCCTCATACATGGCGGCTTCGGCATTCTTCAGCAGGCTTTGCACATCGTCGCCATGTTCGGGAAATTTCGCGATTCCGATGCTCGAGGTCACCACGAGTTCGTAACTGGCCTGCAGGTACGGCGCGGCGTGTGCGGTCAATATTCGCTGCGCCACCTGTTCGGCCTGCATCGAGTCGGTCAGCCCCGTGAGTGCAACCATGAATTCATCGCCGCCCAATCGGGCGATTTGTCCCTGTACGCCCTCGCCGGTCTGGTCCACGGCGCCCTGCAATCGCTCCGCAACCTGCCGAAGCAACGCATCGCCCGTGCCATGACCCAGGGTGTCGTTGATGCGTTTGAACTGATCCAAATCGACGTACAACAGCGCGAGGTGCCGATGCCGGCGCCGCGCTTCGGCCACCGCCTGGGTCAGGTAATCGCGGATCCATTCCCGATTGGGCAGTCCCGTCAGCGCGTCGAAATAAGCCATCTTATGAATGCGCGCATCGGTTTCCTTGCGGGCCGTGATATCGCGGATGATGGCCAGGACCTGGCCGCCGGTGTTCGGCAAATATCGGCACTCGAAGTGACGCGTCGAGCGGCTGTCGCTATCCTGCGAAAACTCAAACACCGCGGGCTCGCCGCGCAGCGCGGAGCTCAGGCAATCCATCGCGTGTCCGCGTTTGGCCAGCGGCATCAAACTGAACAGCGACTGGCTCGCGGACGGTTCGGCCGATGCGCGGATCAGGCCGTCGATCGGTGAGAAGCAGTGAGCGATCGCGCCTGCGCTATTGACCAGGAAAATGCCGTCGGGAATCGCCTTCAAGAGCGCCGCATTCTTTTGTTCGCTGAAGCGCAGCGCCTCGATCGTGCGCGCGCCGCGCATCACGTAGCGAATTCGATGCGTCAACAAGGTCCAGTTGATGGGCTTGACGACGAAATCCGTGGCGCCGACCTCATAGGCTTGATCGATCGACATGGTGTCATCGCAGCCGGTCACCATGACGATGGGCAGATCCGCGCCACCCGGCAGCTGACGGATGTTGCTGCAGGCCCGGTAGCCGTTGCCTTCCTGCATTTCCACGTCCAGCAGCGCGATATCCGGCATGCGCATCGCGCATGCGGCAACCGCGGCGTCGCCGCTGGCCACCGTCTGCACGGAGAAGCCCGCCTCCTTGAGCATGGCGGCCGCGATCTCGCGCAGAATGGCGTCGTCATCGGCGATCAGCACGCGGGTCGGGATGATTGGAGCGGTCATGCGGATTTCCGCATTTCGGACTGCAGCTCATCCCGCACGCGATGGTGCAACGCTTGAATCTGCGCGTATACGGTGCGCGCGGCGGTAAAATTTCCCGCTCTCGCGGCGTCTTCGAGTTCTCTGCAGAGCTGCGCGAGACCAACTGCACCGACGTTGCCATTGTACGAGCGCCAGGCGTGGGCTGCGCGCGCCAGCTCGGCGCCGTTGTCGGCCTGCAGTGATTGTTCGATGGCGGAGATGAGACCGCGGGAGTCCATCAGGTACAGCTCGCCAATGTGCGTGAGCATGTCCTTGAGGCCGTTGCGCGGCAGCGCCCGCAACGCATCCAGAGTTGCACCGTCAAGAAGCGGAACTGCGGGCGTCGCCGCCGCTGTGGATCGGGCCGGAGCGCTCGAAACGGAGCCCCCCCGTGATCCGGCAAGCCAGCGCGCCAGGATGCCGTGCAGCGCTTCGCGCCGGAACGGTTTCGCCAGATGATCGTCCATGCCGGCGGCAAGACAGGCCGCCCGGCCTGTGCTGGTTACATCCGCGGTGAGCGCAATGATGGGAACATGCACGCCGGCCGGCTCGCCGCTGCGCAACGCGCGCGTGGCCGAAAAGCCATCCATGACCGGCATTTCGCAATCCATCAGGATGGCATCGAAAGACCGCGTTTGAATAATATCCAGCGCCTGCTGGCCGTGATGTGCCGTTTCCACTTCCAAGCCCAGCGAAGTCAGCATGCCGATGGCCACTTCGCGATTCAGAGGCTGATCCTCCACGACCAGTACGCGGCCATGAAGTGCCGGCAGCGCGCCGGCGGGCTTCTTCAGCGCGACGGTGCGCTCGGTCAGCGGCGTGCTGTCGCCCGAGCAGCTGATCAAGGCCCTGTGCAGCTCGGTCAGGCGAACCGGCTTGGTCAGTTCCGTGTCGAGCAGCGGATCGCCGGCAGAACCGCTCGAACCCAAGCTGACGAAGCTCAGCAGGCGAACGGTGCGAAGATTCCTGCCCAGGCGGCTGCGCACTTCGTGCCAAAGGCCCGCCGCTTCGGCAATCAATGCATCATCGATCACCAGCGCATCATAGTTCGGCCCGGTCGAGGCGCTCAACGCTTCGGCCAGCGAGGCGACCTCGGTGGGCCGCGCCGACCAGGCGCGCAGTGCCTTGCCCAGAAGCATGCGGGCAGCCGCATTCTCGTGCACCACCAGCACCCGCGCGCCATTCAAGCCGCGCGGTGCAGCGGGCATTTGCGACGCAGGGTCGGCAAGCGACAGCTCCAATTCGAACGAGAATGTCGAGCCCTTGCCAGGCGCGCTGCTGACGGCAAGCCGCCCGCCCATGAGTTCAATGAGCTGACGCGAGATCGCCAAGCCAAGTCCGGTCCCCCCGAAGCGGCGGGTGGTGGATGCGTCTTCTTGCGCAAATTCGTCGAATATCCTCGACTGATTTTCCAGCGCGATGCCGACGCCGGTGTCGGCCACTTCGATGCGGATCTTGATCAAGCCATCCTGCGGGGCGGACGGACTCAAGCGTAGAATGACTTCGCCGCGTTCGGTGAATTTCACCGCATTGCCGCCGAGGTTGACCAAAATCTGGCGCAGCCGGACTGCGTCCAGCATGACGCGCGGCAGCCTGGCCGCGGGCACATCGCAAATCAGCTCGATACCCTTGGTTGCGGCACGCGCGGCCAGCATCTCCACCGTCTGCTCCAGCAATTCAACCAAATCGCATTCGATCGAGTCGAGTTGCAGACGGCCGGCTTCGATCTTGGAAAAATCAAGCACGTCATCGACGATGGCCAGCAGGGAATCGGCCGAGCGATGAATGGCTTCCGCAAATCGCCGTTGAGATGGATCAATGGGAGTATCAAGCAGCAAGCTGGTCATGCCGAGAACGCCATTCATGGGCGTACGCAATTCGTGGCTCATGCGCGCGACAAAGTCGCTCTTGGCGCGGCTCAAAACCTGGAGCTGCTGATTGCGTTCCTCGAGTTCGTGCGTTCTGACTCGTACCGTGCGCTCGAGTTCGCGGCTGTAGCGCAGCTCACGCTCGCGGCGGCGGCGCTGGAAGCGCCATAGGTATGCGAGGATGGCGAGGCCTATCAGGAAATACACGATGCGCGCCGCCAGTGTATTCCAGGGCGCGGGCGCCACACGCACAGGGATACTGAGGCTTTCGGTGCTCCAGATGCCGTCCGCATTTGCGGCGCGTACCTTGAATACGTAGTCGCCTGCATCCAGGTTGGCGTACGTGGCACGATGCATCGTACCCGCGTCGACCCAGCCGCTGTCGAACCCCTCGAGCTGATAGGAGTAGTGATTGTCCGACGGCGAGGTAAAGTCCAACGCGGCGAAATCCAGGGCGAGAAGCTTGTCGCCGTAGGCCAATGACAGCGGGTGCGCGGCGTTGGGAAGGTCCTGCGCGGCAATCGGCTGGTTGAGCTTTGAAGCCTGAGTCAACACCACCGGAGGAGCGGGCCCTTCGGTGGCGATGAGAGTCGGCGAAGGGCCCGCGAAGCCATGATTGCCGCCGAAATACAAAATGCCCTCGGCACTGCGAAAGTGCGCGTTAACGTTGAATTCGTCGTCCTGAAGTCCGTGAACTTGGCGGAAAATCTTGACGGTATGCAATCGTATGTCGAATCGCGCCAGACCGTTGTTGGTGCTCAGCCACAAGCGGCTTTCGCGATCGGATTCGATGCCATAGACCACTTGGCTCGGCATTCCCCTGAGGCCGGATTCATTTTCAAATTGCACCGCTTCCGGCCTCGCCGACGTGCCGATGACGCGATCAAGACCTCCGCCCGCGGTTCCCACCCACAAATCACCGTGCGGATCAATATGCAGCGCGTACACCGTGTCGTCGCTGAGGCTCTTCGGGTCGCGATCATCGCGGCGGTACGCATGAAAACGGCCGGATTTTCGCTCAAATAAATTGAGTCCTCCGCCAATGGTGCCAATCCAGATGTTGCCGAGCGAGTCCTCCACGATTGCACTGGCCTTCGAGCTGCTGAGTGAATTCGCAGTCGTTAGTCCAAACGGGTATCGCGTGATCTTGTCCGTCGTGCGATCAATGCTGGCCAGGCCACCGCGGAACGTCCCGACCCAGAGCGTGCCGAGCCGGTCTTGATAGAGGGTCATGACGCCATCCGCCGGCAGCGTATCGGCATCCCCCGGCGTCGAGCGGTAGACGCGAAGCTTGCCGGTGGCCAGATCGAGCCGATCGAGACCGCCGGACATGGTGCCGATCCAAAGGCTGCCCTGATGATCGTTGAGCAGCGCCATGACCCGATCGTCCGAGAGCTGCGGACCACCACTGGTCTTATCCGCACTGTAGCGGCGCTCGCGGCCGGTGCGCGTGTCGATTTCGATCAATCCTGCGCCGATGGTTCCTACCCACACTTTTCCCGCGCCATCTTCGGCGAAGGATTCAATTTGCGCGCCGCGAAACGCATCGCTGAAGTAGTGACCCATCAGCCAGCTGCGCGGATTCCAATGGCTGGCGCCGCCTTCGCGCGTCCCGACCCAGAGCACTCCCCCTCGATCCTGATACAAGGACATGGCATCGGCATCGCGAAGGCTTTGGGGATTGTCGGCATCGTGACCATAGCGCACGAACGAGTCCGAGCTGCGGTCAAGCAGATCCAAGCCGTCCGCAGTGGCGATCCATAGGCGCTGCGCATCATCTTCCAGGACCGCCCAGACGTGATCGTGACTTAGGGACCGTGGATTACTGGCGTCGTGCCGAAACATCGTAAACATGTTGCCGTTCTGATCGAGCCGCGCAAGACCGCCGCTGACGGTACCGATCCACAAAGCGCCGGTGTGATCTTCACGAATGGCTCGAACGCGCAGGTCGCTGGCCCGTGCCGCGCTCATTGCCTCGGCGTAGGTGACGAATCCGTCGGCCGCCGCATCGTAGCGGCTGAGTCCGCCATCGCTGCCGACCCAAATTCGGCCCTCATGATCGGTGTACAGCGCCCCGATGGCATCCGAGGGTAAAGAATAGGCGTCCGAATCGCGATGCCGATAGTGCCGCACCGTGCCGGTCCTGGGGTCGAGAATGTCGAGCCCGTGATCCTTGGTGCCCGCCCAAATGAGTCCCTTGGAATCAATCAGCAGCGCCCGCACGCCATCGCTGGCGAGCGATCGCGGCTGCTGGGGGTCGTGCCTGAATTGTTGGAATGTCTCAGTTCGCCGGTTCCATCGCGCCACGCCGCCGCCATCGGTGGCGAGCCACATATCACCCTGCGCGTCTTCGGCGATCGACCAGACGTAGTCGCTGGCGAGTCCGTGCGGATTGCCGCGATCGCGCCGGAACTGGCGCACGCTGTACCCGTCATAGCGATTGAGGCCGGCCTCTGTCGCAAGCCAGATGTAGCCCTGCGAGTCTTGGATGATGCTGTTGATGGTGCTCATCGAAAGCCCATCGTGCATGGTCAGATGTTCGAAATGCATCGGCCGCGTGGCCGGCGTCGGCGCGCCGGCAAGCACGACGGCGTTCAGCATCGCCGTCGCCGCGCAGGCAACCAAGACGTAGAAAACGTGCCTGCAATTCCGCATAGGAACTTTCAGTTACTCAGGCCGCGGAACGTCGACGCCCGTATAGCCATCGCTCCATGAATAGCCATCGCTCCATGAATAGCCGTCGCTCCATGAATAGCCGTCGCTCCATGAGTAGCCGTCGCTCCATGAATAGCCATCGCTCCATGAATAGCCGCTACCCGTGGTGTAGGCGCCGTTCCACAGCAAGCCGTCGCCCAACAGCGGTATGCCCTTCAAGAGGCCGCCGACCAACGGCAGTTTCGATGCCAGAGTGCCGATGCCGCCCAGCAATGAACGCACCAGGTTGGGCCGCGGAGAGACTTGCATGATGTAGAAGTTGCCATGAGCGTCCTCATTTGCGCGGCCGCCGTAGTGCTGCAAGCCGACGAGATCGAGCTGAACGTTGAGGCCCTGGTTCGCGCATCCAGACGCATTGCTGTATGCGGCGTCGTGCGCGTCCACCAAACCCGCACCCTGCTGAAATACTGTGTAAGCGAGGTTTCCGTCGGGGTTGACCGCCGGATGCGCGCCCGACATGAGATGGCACTTCACTTGATCGGGAGTCAACCGCGGGTTGACCTGCAGCATCAGTGCAACGACGCCGCTTACGGTTGCGGCCGCCTGCGACGTGCCCGACATGGTCATGTCGTTGTACGGCTCGGCGATCCACGACGGAAGCGGCGTCGTTGCACTGCCGTTGTCGGGAGCGTACGCCTGAATGTGCCCGCCCATGCCAAGCACATCGGGCTTCACGAAGCCCTCAAACGTAGGCCCTGACGACGAGAATGAGGCCAATCGATACTGCTTAACCTGCATCGGATGGTAGTTGTCCGTGACGGCGCCCACCGTGATCACGTAGGGGACATTGCCGGGGGCATCGATGGACAAAGCATCCGGCCCGCGATTGCCCGCGGCCGCGACGACTACGATTCCCGAGGCCCAGGCGGCCATCACCGCTTGGTTCAGGGGATCCTTCCAGTAAGGGCCTGAGGGCGGCGAGCCCAAGGATAAGTTCAGAACGCGAATGCCATAGCGCTGCCGCTGGTTGATGACCCATTGAACGCCGCTGATCACGTCCGAATAAAGACCCTGACCGTTGCTGTCCAATGCGCGCACCGAGACCAGATTGACGCCCGGCGCGACGCCTTGATACCGGCCGGTGGTTGCAACACCGCTGCTCGCAATGACTGATGTCACGTGAGTGCCGTGACCATACGTATCGTTGATGTTGCGGCTGTACGATTCGAGCAGCGGCGACAGGTAGTAGCGCGGATTCTGCCGCGCCTGGATGACGTCATATTGGGCCAGTACGCGGCTGTTGCTCGTGCCCGGAGCGCTTTGCAGGGGACCCTGCTGATTCCATAGACCCGAGTCGATGACCGCCACGGTGACGCCGCGGCCGGTCATGCCGCCGACGTGCAAATTGGCGGCGTCCACTTCGCTCGGATAATAAGTCTCGGGCAGCGTCCCCAGCGAACTGGCCACCACCGCCGAATCGTTATAGATGTGCAATCCCGAGTTCTGCTCGGAACGCAGCGCGTTGATCTCGCGCTCATCGAGGGCAGCGGCGACGGCGCGAATGACGCTCAGATCACCGTTCACCACTCCACCCGCGCGCAACACTGCATCGCGCGCCGCGTCGGCGGTGTCCGCTTGCACGATGTAGCGATGCCGCGGATAACCCGATGCGACTTCCAGGTGCGGAGGCAAGGACGCGGCCGTCCGTGGTTTTGCAGTCACAGTGCGCGCCAGGTGAATGGACGCCGCGGGAGCGTCGATGCGGAAGTTCGACGCCGTCAGCGTCAGAGTGATTCCGAGAATGGCAGACGCCGGTAACCAATTGCGGGACCTGTTGCTTCGTGACATGTCGTGTTTTTCCAGTTGCTCTCAGCACTTGTAATGCGAAGCATTGTCCGCGATTCAAGCCGTCTAGAAATAGCGACAGTCACCATAACGCCAGTGACGCACGTCTCATTTATCGATGTGATTCCGTATATGTAAACACAAGAATAAATGGTGCCGCAGCAATGCGTGATATGGCGCAACTCGCGTGCAACATAACGAAAACGAGAGTGAGAAACAGTCGGCGTAGCGGCTTAAAAACGCAGAATCTTGCTCAACACCAGAACGGTGATGAGTGCGGTGACGAGAGAAATCAGGATCGTAATCGTCACGCCGATCACGCCGTCACGATGCTCGCGATACCACAGATCGATGCGGCCCCGCCGCGTGTGCAAGCGGATCGCGCGATCCGCGCCCGCAAAGGTCACAGCCGCGTAGAACATTCCGTCGCTGCGCCGCGCGTAGGTGATCAAGCGGCGGTATTGCAGGTAGCGAAGCGGCAGCTCGAGTTTTGCGGTGATCAGCTTGCCTCGAATCTCTTCCGGAAACTCAGAAGGGTCCAGGCTCTGCAGCTTGCCATCCTTGCTCCACGCATCGCCTTCCTGCAGCGGATGCATTGCGAGCCATAGCAGCTGCTCACTCGACACCTGCACATCCTCATCGATGTTTTCGCGGTGGTAGTACAGACCGTGCAGGATTCGATCTTCGTCGTCCCGGCTCATTTTGAGTGGTGCCGCATAATCGTAAGTGGCAACATGCGCACGATGCCGGCCGATACTTCAAAGGGGATTCTACATCGCGTGCGCCGGCGCACCCGGTGGGCATCGGCGCTGGCCCTGCTCTGCATCGCAGGCAATTCATTCGGCGGCAGCATTCTGTTCATCGGCAATAGCTTTACCTTTGCGTGGGGTTCGCCGGTGCGTTACTACCGTGCAGATACCGTCACTGATCTTAACAGCGCCGGACAAAGCGGTGTGCCCGCCTTGTTCAAGTCATTCACGGTTCAGGCCGGCCTAAGCTATGACGTTTACCTGGAAACCGAGCCTGGCGTCGGAATCGATTGGCACCTGGAACATAAGCTGGCTGTGATCGGGCAGCGGCCGTGGGACACGGTGGTCATGCACGGTTACAGCACCTTGGACCCCAGGAAGCCGGGCGATCCCGGGGTGTTGATCGCAAGCGTCCGGCAGATGACGGAGTTATTGCGTGCCAAGAACTCCAAGGTGGCGATTGGCGTCATGGCAACCTGGCCGCGCGCGGATCAGACCTATCAGCCGCAGGGCGCCTGGTTCGGCAAACCGATCGAAGCGATGGCCCAGGACGTTCGAAACGGGTACAACCTCGCCGCCGCGGCGACGCCCGGCATCAAGGTCATTCCCGTGGGCGATGCCTGGATCCGCGCGATGCATACGGGTATCGCGGACGCCAATCCTTTCGACGGCATCAAAGCCGGCAAGGTGAACTTGTGGGCCTCCGACAGCTACCACGCGAGCACGTACGGCGCTTACCTGGAAGCACTGGTGCTTTTCGGCGGTATCACGGGCCGGGATCCCCGCTCGCTCGGCGCGAGCGAGTGTTCGGGGTTTGAGCTGGGCCTGTCCGCCGCGCTCGTGACCACCCTGCAGCAGGTCGCATTTGATCAATTGGCGGCCGAGGGTACACTGAAGCCAGCCGCGCCAACGCCTGCCGGCAAAACCACACCGGCGTTGAAGTGCAGCGCCTCGCGGTCAGACCAATCATAAAAGGGAACCATCATGCGTCGCTCGATCATTCTTGGACTCAGCTGTTTCACGCTCGCATCGCCTCTCTATGCAGCGCTGAAGCCCGGCGCATCCGCGCCCGCCTTCACGACCCCTGCGACGCTGGCGGGAAAGCCGTTCACCTTCTCGCTGGCCGACGCCCTGAAGAACGGCCCGGTGGTGTTGTATTTTTATCCGGCAGCCTTTACCAAGGGCTGCACGGTCGAAGCGCATGAGTTTGCGGAGGCGACCGACAAGTTCAAGACGCTGGGCGCCACGGTGATCGGCGTTTCGCACGATTCCATCGACACCCTGAACAGGTTCTCCGTCAGCGAATGCCGCAACAAATTTGCCGTCGCGTCCGATGCCGACAAGAAAATCTCCGCGGCGTACGACGCCCATATTTTCTTCACCTCCATGACCAACCGCACCTCGTACGTGATCGCACCCAACGGTACGATTCTCTACGAATACACCGCTCTCAATCCCGACAAGCACGTCGAGAACACCATGGCGGCGGTTGCGAAGTGGCAGGCTGAACACAAGAAAGGCGGTTGACGCACATGGCCTTCTCCCTGTACGACGCGACCATCCCATCCTATTTGCAGATTTTGAGCTCAGTCGGCGGCTTGCTTGGCAAAGCCGAGGCGTACTGCGCCGAGCAGAAACTGGCAGAAGAGGATCTCGTCCAGGCCCGCCTCGCCCCGGATATGCTGCCCTTTGCGTATCAGGTGAAGTCCACTGCCGTGCATTCGCTGGGCGCTATCGAGGGTGTGCGCAAGGGCGTCTTCTCCCCGGACATGACGCCGCCGCCGCAGACTTTCGCCGCCCTCAAGACCAAAATCGCCGATACGCGTGCGGCACTCGAGGCAATCGATGCCGCGGAAATCAATGCCTTCCTGGGACGCGATATGCGCTTCGCCTTCGGCGAACGGCAGATGCACTTCACCGCCGAGAATTTTCTTCTGTCCTTTTCCCAACCCAATTTCTATTTTCACGCAACCACGGCGTATGACATCCTGCGCTTGAAGGGGCTGCCGATAGGCAAGCGCGATTTTGCGGGCAGAGTGCGGATCAACGCCTGAGCGATACTTCGCTAAGTGACAGCCCCAGTACAAAGTTTCTGGCAGGCGTTTACACCGAAGATCATCGTTGTCTGGCGCGAGGGTCAAATCGGCAGACACTGGCGCGGCGATGCGCTGGCCGGGCTCACGGTCGCCATTGTCGCGCTCCCGCTGGCCATGGCGCTGGGCATCGCCAGCGGCGCATCCCCCAATCAGGGCCTGGTCACTGCGATCATCGCGGGATTTCTGATCTCGCTGCTCGGCGGCTCGCGCGTACAGATCGGCGGGCCGACCGGCGCGTTTGTGGTCATCGTCGCGGGCGTTATCGCCTCGCATGGTTATGCCGGGCTGGTCGTGGCCACCCTATTGGCGGGCTTCATTCTGATTGCCGCAGGTTACGCAGGCATCGGGAGGCTGGTGCGCTTCATTCCGATGCCCGTGATCACGGGATTTACCGCCGGCATCGCGGTCATCATCGCCTCCAGCCAGGTAGGCGACTTCTTGGGGCTAAAGACGGGTACGCTGCCCGCCGAATTCATCCCCAAATGGGCGGCGTACTTCAGCGCCATCAGCTCCGTCAACGTCTTCGCCCTCGGGGTCGGCGGTGCCACGCTGGCCATGATTTTGTTGATCAGACGATTCGCGCCGCAACTGCCCGCGTTTCTCATTGCCCTTCTCGTCGCCTCACTGGCTGTCACGCTGCTCAAACTGCCGCTCGTCACCGTGGGGGACAGATTCCCTTCCATGCCGACGGGAATACCCGCTCCTCACCTGCCGAGTGTATCGCTGGCCTTGATCCAACATCTGTGGCCATCCGCCTTTACGATTGCCTTTCTTGCCGGCCTGGAATCGTTGCTGTCCGCCACGGTCGCAGACGGCATGACCGGCTACAGTCACCGGCCCGGACAGGAACTCGTCGCACAGGGTGTTGCAAACATTGCCTCGGCAGTTTTTGGCGGCATGCCTGCGACCGGGGCCATCGCCAGGACGGCGACCAACATACGCGCGGGCGGGCGCACGCCCTTGGCCGGAATGTTTCATGCGGGCTTTTTGCTCATTTTCCTCTTGGCCGCCGGCAAATTGATTGCCCACGTGCCGATGGCCGCGCTGGCGGCAATTCTGCTTGTCGTCGCCTGGGGAATGAGCGAAGCGGAGCGATTTAAGAGCCTGCTCAGGATGGACGCGGGGGAGCGAGCCCTGCTGCTGCTGACGTTCGGACTCACCGTGCTCGTGGACCTGACCGTCGCAATCGGTGTCGGTGTCACACTGGCCTCGCTGCTGTTTCTGGCACGAATGAGCGAGACTGCGGGTCTGTTGCCTGCGGAACTCAGCATCGATGATCCGGCGCAACGAGCCCGCCTGCCCAAAGGCGTCGAAGTATTTCGTTTCGGCGGTCCAATGTTTTTCGGGGTGGCGCGTGAGATGCTCGACGCGGTGCGCCGCTCGGGCCGCAAACCCAAGGTCATCATCCTGCGAATGGACCAGGTGCCGTTCGTGGACTCAACCGGAGCGAGCTCTTTGGAAGCCTTTGCGCGTCAGGCGCACAACGAAGGTACGCGCCTCATTCTTTGCGATCTGCGCGAACAACCGGCCGCGTTTCTTGCAAGACTTGGACCCCAATTCCCGGGCACGCAGCAGGTAGCAACGTTCCAGGCGGCCTTGGATCAGGTATCTTCCCTTACTTGATCTTCGCCACGCGACCTTCGGTGGGGAATTTCTGAAACTGCAGCGCGTCGTGGCCGGGCACGATGCGATCGACCGACCCGGCAAGCTCTATCATGCGTTCCTGGGCCTTGATGTTCGCCGCGTGATCGGCGTCGCTGAACGTGGCGCTGGCCTTGTGCTCGGCCAAATTACGGTAGAAGTAGACATTGTCGGAGGCCAGTACGAACGGCGTTTTACCGCCGACTCGCAGATACTGCGATGCGTAGGTGTGCCGCGACCCGACAAACACATTGATCCCCGGCAGTATTTCCTTTTCTCCGTCGACAAGCCTCAGCCGCCCTTCGGTGTTCAATTTGACCAATTGCCGGATATCTTCGGGATCGATGCCCCCATGCTGTCCCCCGCTCTGCCAGGCGTCGCCGGTGTAGTAGCGATACTCGTCCTTCTGGATCCACACTGTCGCCTTGGGAAACAAGTCGATGCCTCCCATGTGATCCCAGTGTGCATGGCTGATGACGATATCGGTGACCTCTTCCGGCTTCACGCCGGCCTGTTGCACCGCCTCGTCAGGGCGCAGATAGTCGGTGACGTTCCATTGCTTGAAGTACTGCTCGTGATGAAATCCGCTGTCGAACAGGATGTTGCGGCCATTGCCCCGAATGAGCCACACGACAAAATCGACATCGATCTTTTCGTCCTTCGGGCCGCCGACAACCAGGGCGCCCACGGGAATGCCCGGGGAGACGCCGTAGCGTATCGCTTCAATGGTGTATTCCGGCGGCGCACTCGCGCCCATCAGCATCAAGGCAACCGCGGCCAGCATGAACGGCTTCAACATAGAGATGCTACTCATTTACCCTTGAGAAACGTTTTACCCTTGAGATACGTTTTGCTCTCATCGCCCACGATCGCGACCAAATTCCCCATCGTGAGATTGGCGTCGATGAGATGCAGGCCCCAGTCCTCGAGAACTTGTCCATTCACCACCACATCGCCCGAAATGTCATTGGTGCGCGCACCGCCCGGTGTGGGGTGAACCGTCACCGCCAGATAGGAGCCATGCTCATCGGCTACGCACTCGGCGCTGAGCAGACCCGGCACCTTGACGAACGCGGTCTCGATCGGCTTCGACGGCTGTGTCCAGTCGAAGGGCTCGCGCGGACCATCGGAGCCGGTGGAAATGCGGCCGGCGGACAGATACGCATCCAGAATGCCTGATCCGCCGCCGAGAGCGGCCGGGTTCGCGCATACGGCCTGCATGCCTTCCGCGGCCTTGCCAAAGCGAGAATTTGCCGGCGGCGGAACATTGGCGCGGAAATCCGCGAAGGCGATCGCGCAGCCAGTCTGGCTGTTCGAATGGCATACCGGGATGTGCTGGAACGCACCGCCGACGTCGCTGCCCTTCGGCACGGGCAAACTCGTGCCCATGAGAATGGCCGAGATCAGTTTGCTTTGTACCGGCTTGCCGTCGATCTCTTCCTTGATCAAGCGCGTCAAGACCCCGGAACCTTGGCTGTGACCCACGAGCACGACGCCCCGGCCCTGATTGTCATGCGCAAGATAGTAGTTCCAGGCAGCGAGCACATCGTGGTATCCCAGATCGCGATCAACGGGAATGGGCTTGCCGACAATCATCGCGCGCAAAGCGGTCAGGGTGACCTGGCGATACATGGGGGCAAATAAGCGGCACTTCGCCGCGAAACGGGCAAATTGCGCGTTGACGACCAATTTCTCCGCACCGGTGATCGTGAGATCCGAATTTCCGCCCGGCTCGTTGGACACCGTGGGATAAACGTAGAAGCAGTCGATGGGAGGGTTCTTGGCCGCGTGAAAGGCTTCACGCGTCAACGCGCCATCGACCGCGACGATGGTCGCGTCTTGCGGCGCCGTGCACGCATCCTGCCGGCCGGGTCTGCACAACCAGACACTGGAGGCAGCATAGTCGACGGCGGGTATGGCAGGCGCGTCCGCAGCGCAGGCACAGTCCACCAGGCCCAGCGTCAGGATCGACGCGAGCGCGAAACTCCCTTTGAACATGAAACTCCCCTTCAGCGTGGCGTTCGAGCCATTATAAGCAATGCCTCTTGCCTTCTGCCGGGAAGTTTGCCGGGCTTAGGGTGTCAGATCTACCACGCCGTCTTGCAGCGTTTTGATAATGCCCCAAATCAAGGGCAGGCCGACGGCGAGCCATACCAACAGCAACTTCAATTTACCGGTGTCGTGGGCGGTGTTCTGCACTGCAGATTCCTTGCCCGGAGATAGGGATGTGCCGGCGTCACCCCTCAAAGTGTTGTCCATAATCGCTCCCGTAGATGCCTGAACGCTCGTCCTATCAAGTACATCGGAAACGACGGTGAAATCGAGACATTGGTGGGAGCTAAACTTTCTCGCTCGATTCCCCCAACCACAGGGTGCAGGCCGCCACCAGCGGCGGAATCGCGAAGCACCAGATGCCCTGCTTGGCATACATCAGAGCGGCGGCCGCACAGCCAGCCGCAAAGGCGGTGACGCCGGCTGACATTCTCGACAGCCGCAAGCGGATCGTCTCGCGTGCCGCACCTGAAACGCCGCGCAGCAGATCCGCAAGATCGATCATGATCTGAATGGTATTGCCGGTCATGATGGTGGTCGGCGGCAGCGCGCCCATGTGAATTCTGTGGATGGCATTTTGAATGGCCATCGCCGCGACCAGAGACATCCCCGTCAACAGCGCTGCCCAGCCATCGCCGTTGTCAAAGGGTCCGAAGACGATCGCCAGCGCTGCGCCCAACGTGAGCAGCGTGACTTTCAGTCCCAGTATCGTGCGCAGCGCCGGCAGATTCTTTGCCACCAACGCCGCGCTGAGCAGCCTAACCGCCATCACCACCAGGCAAAACATCGGCAGCGCCAAGACCTTTGCGAGCGCGCCGCTGGTGCCAAGCACCAGCGTTGCACCCAACGTCACAAAGTTTCCCGTGACATGCGTGGTGAACAATCCATGCAGCGCGAGGTAGCCGGCGGCATCGACATATCCGCCGTTGATGCTTAGGAGTACGGGCAGGCTGGGTTTCACAGGTGTCTCGCAAGGTGAGAGTGAGAGTTCGTTACTATATATTGGCCCGGATGAAGCGGCGGAAATTGGCGGCAATCAAAATTGGTCTTGCATCGGTGCTCATGGCCGCGTCGTTCAGCTGCTCGAGGCCGGCCCCCTATGGCCTCACGACCCGGATCGAGACGCCGCCCTACTTGCGGATGCCCGCTCGCGCGGACGGTAAAATCCCTGCCCTGCTCTCGCAAACCGGGGTGTTCAGCGACACGGCGAACCGGATTGCGAACCCCGGATTGATTCCGTACGACATTAATGCGGCATTTTGGTCGGACGGCGCCGACAAGTCGCGCTGGATTGCCGTTCCGCGGGGACAGATTGCCTTTGCCCCGTCGGGAGAGTGGCGCTTTCCGCCGGGCACCGTCTTCGTCAAGAATTTTGACTTAGGGGTGGATGCCGCGAACCCCGCCGGGAAACGTCGGCTTGAAACGCGCTTACTGGTGCGCGACGAAGACGGCGGCGTTTATGGTGCGGTCTACAAGTGGCGGCCGGACGGCAGCGACGCGGATCTGCTCGCCGGCAGCGAAACCGAAACCATTTCGATCAAATCGGCCACGGGAGAAGTCCGCCGGCAGACTTGGTACTACCCGAGCAGGCAGGATTGCCTTACCTGCCACACGGCAAATGCCGGCGGCGTGCTCGGGGTGAAGACGCGCCAGTTGAACCGAAGCTACGCCTATCCATCCGGCGTTAACGACAACGAATTGCGCGCCTGGAACCATCTTGGCTTGTTTACACCGGCATTCAAGGACGAGGCTGTGCACGCATTTCCCGCGCTTGCGGCCGCGGACGACCAGTCGCGATCCTTGCAGGATCGCGCCCGCTCCTATCTCGATGCAAATTGCTCGCAGTGCCATCGACCGGGCGGCACCGTGGCCAATTTCGACGCCCGCTACGACACCCCGCTCGCGGAGCAGGCGCTGATTGATGGACCGGTATTGATCGATCAGGGCATCGACAAGCCGCGCATTATTGCCCCGCACGATATTTGGCGTTCGATCGCGTACATGCGGGTCGATACGGACGGCGACATCAAGATGCCGCCGCTGGCGCGCGAAACCATCGATCGTCAGGGAGTGGCGCTGCTGAGCGAGTGGATCAACAGCTTGCCGGGATCCGCGGTGCTGGCGCCGCCGACCGTCGCTCCGGTTGGCGGAACGTATTCCGGACCTGTGCAGGTCTCGATGTCGTCGACTGAACCCGGCGCCGAGATTCGCTACACCCTGGATGGCAGCGTGCCGGAACTGTCGGATCTGCGCTACGACAAGCCGATCAAGGTGAGCGCCCCCGCGGTGCTTCGTGCGCGCGCATTCAAGCAGGGATTCACGCGCAGCATTCCCGTCCAGGAAGTCTACGTCATCGGGAAGTGACGGCGATTCCCCAGGGACTCGAGCCGGCCTTGACCCGGGCCACTTCCCGGTTGGATTTCAGGTCGACGACCGACACGTCGTTCGAAGGGCCGTTGGCCGCGAAAAGAAATTTACCGTCGGGCGATATGCCAATGCCCCACGGACGCGTTCCGACCTTGATGGTGTTGAGCAACTCATAGGTATGGGTATCGAACACGGAAATCGTCCCGGCGCGGCCGTTGCTGACATACAGGCGCATTTCATCGGGCGACAACTTCACCCGCATGGGACGCGAGCCGGTCGGCAGCGTGATGGTCTTCAGCACCGCAGACTTGCCCGTATCGATGATATTCAGTTCGCCGGCCGATTCCGAAGGAATGAAACCAATTCCGCCGGCCGACATGAAGGCGACGCTGCGAGGTCGTCCATTCACTTTGAAATGCGCCACCGCCGAGTAGGAACTCGTGTCGACGACGTAGATATCGCCGCCGGCTTCGCACGTCACGTAAAACTGCTTGCCATCGGGCGTCGTCGTCACCCCCTCGGGCTCCTGACCGACCGGCACGATGTGCTCGAGTTTCCCCGACGCAATATTGATCACGCTGGCCGTCTTGGTGTCTTCGTTCGATATATAGATGTGGCGGCCATCCTTGCTCAGGGCAAATTCCTCCGGGTCAGAGCCTGCATGTAATTTGCCGGTGAGCTTCTTTGCGGCGATATCGAGCACACCGATTCCGTCCGCGGCTTTGTCGGCATTGTCATCGTCGTCGCGCTTTTTCTCGAATACGGGATTGCCGTGCGCGTCGATTTGCGGCGGCGCTTCGATCGGCGTGCCGCTCAAGGCGACGTACACGAGTTTGCCGTCCGGGCTCGCGTGGATGCCGCGCGGCCGCTTGCCGACCGGAATCGTTGCCACGACTTTGAGGTCTGCGCCGTTGATGACCGTGACGTCGCCCGAGCGTTCGTTGGTGACGTACACCTGGTACGGGGCGGCCTGTAGGGGAACGGGCAAGGCTGCGAGCGCCGAAAGCAGCGCAAGGCTTATCAAGGATTTCAGCGGCATCTCCACAAACGAGCGGTGAATTCATGGTGGCCGAGGGCTCAGAAAACCGCAACTTTGGCCCCGGAGAGCCAATGGCCAAAATGGTGCGCAGCAGCATTATGAAGGTCCCGCAAGCGAGCCCCCCGTCGCATAACTGCACCGCACTAGGGATTTCCCGGATAGACCCTGAGATATTTAGTCAAGATTTGACGCAATGCGCCGAAATTTGAATTAAGACCGGTTATTTAGGTACTGCAGTCGATTTCGAGACGCGCATGGACGCACCTCGCGTGCGCGCAGTTCATTGTAAAGATACAACTATGGCGAATGTCGCATCAGCACCTCCCGGCAAAGTGAAAGAAGCGGTTCAAGGAAAGACCGCGCCCGCAGCGCGCGTGGACACGACAGCAAGGCCGGGTACCGCGCCAAAGATCAGCGCTCCTGCCCAAGCCCGGAGTGCGCCGCCGCCTCCACCCAAACCGGTTCCTGCGCCGGCGCGCGCGCCCGCGCCCGCGCCCGCGCCATCCGCGGCGGTCGATCAAAATGAGCGCGCCTCCGCGCTCGAGTTCCTCGCGAGTTTGGCAACCGAAGTCTCGAAAGGAACCGTCAATCTCCCCTGCTTTCCCGACGTCGTGATGCGAATTCGCAAGGCGCTCGCGGAACCCGATGTCGGTTTGACGGAGATTGTCAGAATCGTCGGCACCGAACCCAGGCTGGCGGCGCGGTTGCTGCAAGCCGCAAACTCGGCTGCATTCAATCCGGCCGGCAGACACTTGACGGACCTGCGTGCGGCGATCACACGCCTGGGTCACCGGCCGGTGCAAAGCGCCGCGATGTCCTTCGCGGTCAAACAATTGCGCCTGGCACCGGCGTTGCGCGCGATTTCCAAACCGCTGAATATCCTGTGGGAACAGAGCATTTCAGTCGCGGCGATCTGTCAGGTGATTGCCCGCCGCACCCGCGTCAGTCCGGAAGAGGCGTTTTTGACGGGCCTGCTCCACGGCATCGGCCGCCTCTACATCATGGTTCGCTCGGTGGGCAACTCCGACAAGTTGTATCAAGACCCGACGTTCGTCGAGATGATTGAAAGCTGGCATGCGGCCATCGGTAAAGCAGTGTTGGAAAATTGGGGGTTCGATGAGCACATGAGCGAGGCGCTCGGTGATCAAGAGGACCATGATCGCAGCGGCAAAAGCGAACCGGACCTCACCGACGTCCTCGTGGTCGGGGTGGAACTCGGCCGTGTGTTGCGAGAACCCGGACCGCGATCCGTCGACACCGACAGCATCAAGTCATTTGGCAGGTTGCATCTCACGGCGCAAAACTGTTCGGAAATTCTCAGACACGCAGAGCACCAACTCGGCTCTCTACACGCGGCATTGGGCTGCTGATCGCAGCACCGCGATCAGCTGCGCCACCGTCTCGATCACCACATCCGCTCCGGCGGCTTGCAGCGACCTCTCCGCTGCGGCAAGGCGCGCCGCGCGATCCGGCGGCGGCAGCGCCAGTAGCGCCGCCTGCGATAATCCGACGGTATTTCCCGATGCCGAGACTCCGACGGTGAAACAGCCCGCGGCTCGGCCCTCCGCCACGCCGGCTTCCGTGTCGTCCACTTTCACGACGCGGGACAACGGCCACACGCCGAGATCCGCACAGGCCTTGTAAATCATCAACGGCGTGGGCCGGCCTGCGGGCGTCTCGCCGGAACACACCAGGTGATCCGGAATATACCCTTGCGCCGCTGCTTCTTTCAGCACCGTTCCCATCATCTCGCGGGTATAGCCGGTAGACGAGCCCACCTTGATGCCCTCGGCACGCAGCGAGTCGATTGCAGATCGCGTTCCTTCGATCAGACGCGCCGCGCGCGCGGCTTGATCGCGCATCAACGGGGCCAGGTCCGTCATCAAGGCTTGAACATCCGTATCGTCCGCCACGCGACCGATGGTCTTTGCCCATGCCTTGCCGATGGCAGGATCTTCGAGCAGCGCGCGCACATGATCAACCTTGGGCTTGCCCATGTCGCGGCGCGCCTGCGCCTCTGTGATGGCGACGCCGTGCAGCGCGAAGGCCTCGCGCAGCGCGAAGACCGGGGCGTGGCAGCCGAAATCCACGACGGTTCCTGCCCAGTCCAAGATCACCAGATCGAAGCGATTGCGTATGGCCATCAGGCACTCCCGCCAAAGAGATCGGTCACGACTTCTTCGCCGATCGCAAATCCGGTCGACGCCCCGGACCCACTGGTGATCATCACCAGGCGCACGTCAGGCGCCGGCATGTCGATGAACATGCTGCGATCGGCGGAGGCGTAGGTGCCGAGCCAGCGCTCGCGAACGGCCGGCGGCGATCGGCCCGTCGCAGCGGCAAATTCCCCGAGAATGAGTTGATCAATGCGCTCATCCGCAGAGAAATCCGGTGTTGCGGCGTGGTGATGACTATCGCCGACGACGAGACTGCCGTCGGCGCTTTGCACCACGATGAGATGAATCCCGTGCTTGACATGCTCGCCCTGCTCCGCCTCGAGCCGCGCTCGCAGCGGCGCCGCTTCCGCCAGCGCGGAATAGCCCGGATACCGTATCAGACCAAGATCCGACATCACGATGCCGGGCAACCGAAACCCTGGATCTGCAAGGCGCAGCATTTGCAGCTTGCAGCGGCTCACTCGGTACTTTGCAATTCTCTCCGGATACAGCGAGACCATGTCGTCTCCGGGACACACCACCACCGCCCCCGCCTCCACCAAGCCTCGCGAGGTTTCGATACGGGGCGGTGCGGCTGTCAATACTGCGGTCTGGCGCAGGAATACTACACCCAAGCGCGCGGCCAACCACGCTGCGATTTTTGGAATCGCCTCGCGCGATTCGACTCGAAGGTCGATCGAGCTGCTGAGCACGGCCTGCACCTGCTCATTGACGACTTGAGCGCAGCAAGCGCGCGCGGCAGCGCGACTTAAGATTTTGCAGTCCTCGCCCATCTCGGTCTCGAGAAAAGCTTCGAGGACGGGCACGGCTTCCGGCCGGCGGGCGGTCATCCACAAGCCCCGCTGCAGTATCGGAAATTCGGCCTGCTGAGCCAGTTCTTCCCAAATGGCGCAGGTGCGGCGGGCGCGAGACCATGCCGTGCCGCGCTCCTGGCCCGTCACCGCCACAAAGCCGAAGTTGCGCACCGATGCGCCGCTCGACTCAAGGTCGCGGTCGATGACGATGACGCGCAGTCCTTTGAGCGCAGCGGCGCGCGCGCACGCCATGCCGATGATGCCGGCACCGACAACCGCAAGATCAAAGACGCCGGGGAGCGTAGATTGGGAATTCACCTGGATCCGCCACCACTCGATTACCACGCCATCATGACAGATTCGTGCCACGCTCCAAGGCTGCCAACCGGCGTCAACGCATTTCAGGATAAACTCGTTCCGTGAACAGCAAGCTCCATCAAGCGCTCGAAAAAGCCAATCCTGTTCTGTTCACGACTTTTGCGGGATTGGCCGGCTTTGCGGCCTACTTTTCGATGTACGCATTCCGCAAGCCGTTTTCGGTCGCCATCTTTGGCTCGGTGGCCGGATGGCACTTCGCGCTGGACTATAAGATTGCGCTGGTGCTCGCGCAGGTGCTCGGCTACGCGGTTTCAAAAATGATCGGTGTCAAGCTCATCGCGGAAGTCACGCCGAATAGGCGCGCCGCCGCCATCGTCGTACTCATTTTCATGTCGTGGCTGGCCCTGCTTCTATTTGCCGTGGTGCCTGCACCCTGGAATGTGTTTGCCATGTTTCTGAACGGTCTGCCCTTGGGACTGATCTGGGGACTGGTCTTTGGCTTCATGGAGGGCCGACGCACTTCCGAGGTTCTCGGTGCAATTCTGTGCGCGAGCTTCATCGTCTCCTCAGGGGCTGTAAAATCCGTCGGTAAGCTGCTGATGGATGGATGGCACATCAGCCCGTTTTGGATGCCGGCCGCGGCCGGTGCACTGTTCTTCCCTCTGCTGGGATTGTCCGTTTGGGTCCTGTCGCAAATGCCTGCGCCAGGCCCACAGGATGAGGCCGCACGCGTGCGGCGTGCGCCGATGGATTCCGCGGCGCGCATGCGCTTCCTGCAGCGCTACGGAGTGGGGATCGCCCTGCTCGTGCTCTCCTACGTGCTGACCACCGCAATCCGCGACTTTCGCGACAATTTCGCCGCGGAAATCTGGACCGCCCTCGGATTCGGACAGGCCGCCGCAGTTTTCACGGCCAGCGAGCTGCCGGTGGCAGTGCTCTCTCTGACGGTACTCGGCGTCATCATTGTCGTGCGCGACAATACCAAGGCACTACTGGTCATTCACGGAGTGGTGATCGCCGGCTTGGTTTTGCTCGGTCTGTCGACGCTGGCGTTCCAAGCGGGACTGCTGTCGCCGCTCGCGTGGATGATCTTGAGCGGCGCCGGGCTGTACATGGCCTATGTGCCCTTCAACGCCATGTTGTTCGATCGGTTGATCGCCGCCAGCGGTACGGTGGGGACAGCCGGGTTTCTTATTTATGTGGCCGACGCGTCCGGGTATTTGGGGAGCTGCGCGCTCCTGCTCTGGCGCAACTTCGGCCTCGTACAGCTCAATTGGCTGCAAGTCTTCACGGCCAGCGCTTACGGCACCAGCGTGCTCGGAACAATATTAATGGCCCTTTCGGCGCTGTACTTTCTCCGCAAGACGGCCCCGATCAAGCCCTATGCCATTGAAGCGGCGCATTCATTGAGTTGACGAGCGCACGGAATCGATCAGCACACGATAGTCCTCGAGCGTCGGGGTTGCCAGGCCGGTGACCTTGCCGGCGTCGTCCCAGCGCCTGACGCGCACGGCCTCCCGATAAAAAGACTCGGCTTCGAAGCGCGCCGTTTCGTCGCGAGTCATCGGTCCGCCTTGCAGCTTGAGCGTGACCACCGAAGCCGGGCTGAGCTTCGCAAAATAGGCCCCGTCAGTGGCGCAGAGGTAGCGTTTGGCGGGAACATGCAGCCGCACGGGCTCCGATACTGAAGCCGGAAAGCGTTGTGCCAGCCAGCGGCTGCCCACTTCTTCGTGATGCGCATCCGTCGTCCAATCCGCGATATCGTCGGGAACGGTTTCAATGAGATGACCCACATCGTGGAGCAATGCCGCGATGACGAGCGCCGCCGGCGCGGCCTCGGCTTGCGCGAAATAGGCGGCTTGCAGCATGTGTTCCGTCATCGACACCGACTCGCCGTAGTACGCACCCGCTCCGCGATGCTTGAAAAGGGCGAAAATCTCATCAACCGGGTCGACCGGGCTCATGCGGGGGGCACCGCGTTCAGTTGCCGGCGCAGCAGGGCCGATTCGCTGTAGACGCTGTCGCGCGTCAGATAGCAGCCGCGCAGATGGCGTGCATGTTTCGCCGACGAGAACGGCGTACGGCCATGCAGGATGCGCTGATTGTCGAACAGCACGAGATCGCCGCTGCGCAATCGAAACTTGAGTTGAAACTTGGGATCGCGCAAGAGCAACGCGAACTTTCGATAGGCGCCATAGAAAGCCTGCGTGTCGTCGAGCGAAAGGCGCAGCGGCGCAATCGAGCGATTGTTGTAATGCACCCCTGTCACCGCACCATCGCAGGAGAGTTGGATCAAGGGCCGTTCGGCATATAAGTCCGCATCCTTGGACTGATACCGGAACGGCACTGCAGTGCTCGTCAAGCGCGCGAAGGCACCGGGATCTTCATGGCGCAGGTGCGCGGCCAGCGCCAGGCCATCGGCAAACAGATTTTCGCCGCCGTCGGGCGATGCGATCAGCATGTGCAGAGCCTGAAAGCCCGGCACGGGTTCTCGATACGGATTATCGGTATGAAGACCCAACCCTAAGTCGGAGAACGCCAGGTTCTCCGGCTGCGCGACGGAGCGTACGTCGAATACCAGCCCATAGTTGGTCTCGGCGACGCGACCGACCAAGGACATTGCCTCGAGGATGGCGTCCTCGGTGGCCGGCACCTCGCTCAAGAACGCAATGCCGTTGGTCAGCAGCCGCGAAAGCCAGCGCGAGCGGTCCGCCGCGTTTTCCCTGAGCTGCCGCAGGCCAACCCAAGCAAAATCGCGCGACGCATCCAGGGATCCGCCGATCCAGGCTTTCATCGGCACCTGCTCAAAGGGTGTATCCGCCTGCGCGGTCAACCACTCAACATCAAACGTTGCGGTGTGAGGCTCGTTCTCCCAATGTACTTGCACGGCTCCCGCCTGCAGCGACGCGGAGCGAATCTTGGGCGCGGCCGGGAAATCCGCAATATCGACCAGCCGCTGGCCGCTGTGGGCATCGCGCTGTTCAGATTGGTTGTCGCGCAGCCAGATGGCGGCGAACTGACTGGTCCGCCCGTCTGCCCATTGCAAAGTCAGCGAGTCGGCATTCGCCTGGACCCCTTTGAGTGCGGCTGGAGCTTTCATGGCAAATGTTGTCCGGTACGCGCCGCGCGGGCGCTCAAGTAAAACAAATAGCCCGCGCCCACAGCGGCCACTGCACTCACTGCAGCGAGCGTCACAAATACGCCCTGCCAGCCGAACGACACGGACAATCTCGCCACGCTGTCGCCGGCGGCCACCGCACCCAAGTAGCCGATGCCATCGATGATGCCCGACGAGGCCGCCGAAGCTCGCTTGCCCCCAAAATCGAGGGCGAAGGCGCCACCGAGGTACGAATACGGCCCAAGCAAGCAAAAGGCGATGATGCCGATCGCGACCAGCGGCAGCAGCGAGCCGGCTGCACTCGAGCGCATCGACATGAGCAGCAACAGGGCAGCGGCGGTTGCCGCCAATCCGAGAAACAGCACCAGCGAACGGCCATTGACGCCGATCCGATCGCTCAGCCATCCCGACGCAACGACGGACACGGCGCCCACTCCCGGGAAGATCGAACTCATGCGCGCCGCATCGCTCACGCCATAGCCTAAGTAGTCGCGCAAATACACCGGTGTCCAGGTATTGAAGGTTTCTCGAATGATCGTGCATCCCAACGACAGAAAGCAAATCAGCAGGAATGCGCGGCTGCGCAGCAGAGGCAGCAGCAGGCTGCGCACGCTCGTGCGCGACTCCTCGGCGCCGAACAAATTTAAAGGATTGGGTTTGGCTTCATCGAATTTCAAATCCTTGCGCGACTCGCGCAAGAACAACCCATTGAAGAGCAGCATCGCACCCGCCACGGCCGCCGCAAAATAAAAGAGCGCCCGCCAGCCGAAGCCATGCTGCATCAGCATGCCCATCCACTGGCGCGCCGCCGCGTCGCCGACCAGGTAGCTGATGCTGAGTACTCCGATGACGCTGCCATACGAGGTGTAGTCGAACCACTTCGACGAAACTTTGATGAGCCCCGCCCAGGCAATGGACTGCGTGAGCCGGTTGCCGATCCACGCGAGCATGAACAGCGGCACTGTTCCGCCGACCGTGAACAACAGGGTGAACGTGGCCGCACCCGCGAGGCCGATGAGAAAGCTGACGCGCCCGCCCCAGAAATCGCCCAAGCCTCCCAAGAAGAGCTTGCCAAGTGCATAGGCCAGTACCCCTAGGGATGAGACCTGGCCCATGCGCACGATGGCATCGGCGTGGCTGAGGCCGCGCCCTCCGAGCTCGTCGATCAGCAGGGGCGTCGACACCGACAGGTCCGCACGGCAGAAATACAGCGACGCATAGCCGCCGAACAAAAGCGCGATGACGGTCGCCTGACGCACGCGCAGGGGAAGTTTCGCAGCCTCGACTCTGGCCATCAGGTGCGCTCTTTGCTTCTTAAAGGCGTGCATCGTAGCATTCACGGCAAAGGCGCTTCGGGACTCACCATGCACGATGTACAGCAGCAACTGCATTCGGAAGGCTATGCCATCGTACGGGGGTTCTTTGATGCCGACGAAATGAGGCAGATCGGTCTCGAGACCGACCGGATTTACCAGGAAGGCCTCAAGCATCACGCGACTTATCGCCACAAGAATCTTCTATTGGAGGTGCTCGAGGATCCTAAAGCACGGCGTCGCGTGGTCATTCAGGCCCACTGGACCGCTTGGATCAGCGCCTACTTGGAAGGCATGCGGCGTCACCCGAAATATTTCGAATTGCTGGGACCTCTGCTCGGTCCCGATATCAAGCAGATCACGCACCAGCTTCACTGGAAACCGCCGGGCGCAAAATATACCTACTACCGTTATCACCAAGACGCGAAATTTCGCAACCAGTCCGCGGTTCGCAACCTTCTCTACGGCAGCATCAATACCGGACTTGCCATCGACCGGCAGACCGTGGAAAACGGCGCACTGCGCGTGGTACCGCGAAGCCATCTGCTCGGCTATCTTGGATTATCCGAAGATCAGACCCTGATGACCGGGCAGACTCCGGACGAGGATCTGGTACGGGTCGGACTCGACCCGGCCTCCATCGTGACCTGCACCATGGAACCCGGTGACCTTCTGCTCTGGACCTTGTACACCGTGCACGGCTCTGCGCCCAATGTGAGCACCTATGACAGGCGCTTCATGATCAGCAGCTATGTTCGTGCGAACGATAGCGACCGCGGCGAGTGGACTTTTCGCGACGGCGTGTCCACTCCCTTAGGGCTGGAGCCCGAGATCTGCAAATATGAAGAGCTGCGGGAAAAACCGGGTCCCTTTTACATCGAGCCGGACTGGACCGAGGAAGCCCGAGCCGCGCGCGCGCATGATCTCGCTTGAGCGGTCCTAAACCCGACCGCATTGGCTATTCGATCGCCTACAAGCGCTCCGTCGTCCTGCTGTTGACGCTGGCTTACACGCTCAATTCGGCGGATCGCACGCTGATCGCCATCATCGGCCAACCGCTGAAGGTCGACCTGAATTTAACCGACGCGCAGCTTGGCGTTCTCATCGGCACGGCGTTCGCGACGCTTTACGCCTTCAGTGGTTTGCCCATCGCCCGCCTGGCCGAACGATTCAATCGCGTGATCATCATATCGACGGCTTTGGCCGTATGGTCGGCGCTAACCGCCTTGTGCGGGATGGCGGCAAACTTCACGCAGCTGCTCATGCTTAGGATGGCGGTCGGCGTGGGCGAAGCCGGCTGCACGCCGCCGGCTCACTCCTTGATATCTGATTACTTTGCAGCGTCGCGCCGCAGTACCGCTCTGTCGATCTATTCCTGCGGGATCTCATTCGGCTACATGCTGAGTGCCGTCGTGGGCGGTTATGCCGCTTCCCACTATGGCTGGCGGATCGCCTGCTTGGTGGTTGGACTGCCCGGTATCGGCATCGCGCTGTTGCTGCGCTTGCTGATCAAGGAGCCGCCGCGCGGCCATTCCGATGCGCTGACGGATCCACGGCCTGCGATACCCTCTTCGCGCCCCGGGTTCGCTGATGAACTCAAGGAAGTGATGCAAGTGGGACGAACGCTGTTCCTAAAGCGGCCCGTCGCCAACATGCTCGTTGGGTTGATCGTGGCGTCGTTCGCCGCGCAAGGCTCCTATGCATTTGTGCCCGCCTACTTCAGCCGCGCCTTCGGTCTTGACTACGCAACGATCGGCTTCATTTCGGCCGTCACGGGCGGTGCTACCGTGGGCTTGGGACTCGCAGCGGGCGGCGTCCTCACCGATGCACTCGGCGCACGCGACGCGAAGTGGTATGCGCTCGTTCCAGCCGGCGGGCTCATCATCGCGCTACCCCTGTACGTACTGGCCTTTCTCCAAGCCGATTGGAGAATGAGCGCGCTATTCCTGGGCGCGGCGGGATTCTTTCAATACCTCTCGTTTGGTCCCACCGTGGCCGTGGTGCAAAACATGGTGGATTCGCGCCGGCGCGCAACCGCAACGGCACTGGTTTACATTCTTCTCACCGTGATCTGTCTGGGATGCGGCCCTCCCTTCACCGGTTGGCTGATCGATCGCCTGGCGGAACACAATTTCAGCGCCGTGAGACTGGATGGCGCCTTCAATTCCACGCTGGCCCTGTCGTCCCGGCAAGGCATCATCGCGACAGTGCTGCTCTATGCCTGGGCGGCCATTCACTATCTAGTGGGCGCCGTTGGCTTATCCCACGAGATGCGCGCACGCACGCCTCGTACTTCGGCACTGTGAATTTGAGCGGCTCGTTTGGCCTAGAGGGATAGGAAGTTTCAAGGCACGGAAGAGCAGTGCCTTGAAACTTCCTATGCCCCTAGGCGTTTCGCGCCGGACGCTCAATCCACAGTGTCAAACGACGAATCTCGAACGGCCACCGTCGCTCTGGTGGCCGGCATGTGATATTGATTGGCTCGAGTCCTTGTCAGGAAGGGTAAGAAGAGGCAAGGCACTGTTGCCTTTCGTGCCTTGACTCTTCTTACCCTCCCTGCCGAGCGCTTCAGCAACCGGTCAAAGTCACTCTGCCGCACGCTGTTCAAGTGCGCATCCGCGAGCCTTTCGCATCATAGGCCGCCTCGGACAGAGGCTCGGCATGATGCCGCTCACCGATTATCTCGATCTCGAAACCTGAGGTGGCGCCGGCGATTGCCGCCGGCACGTACCCCAACGCCAGAGAATGATTGACGCGATGACCGAAGGCGCCCGATGTCACCCAGCCCACGACCTTGCCGTCATGCCAAATGGGCTCGTCGCCCAACGCATCCGCGTCCTTGGTCTCGAGCTTGAAGGTCAAGATCCGCAGAGCGCCGCCGTCCCTCTCTTCCAGTGCCGCGGCACGGCCGATGAATTTTTCCTTTTTGAAATCGACAAATCGGCCGAGCCCGGCTTCGAAGGGACCGTAGATCGGGCGGTATTCCCGCGCCCAGGTGCCGAAGCTCTTCTCGACTCGCATGCAATTGAGCGCGCGGCCGCCGAATGGCCGCAGGTCGTTTACCGGCGCGCTGGTAGTCGGTGGTGACCCAAATTTCGAATCCCAATTCGCCGGTAAACGAAACGCGGCCGACGTAACCCGGCACGGTGCCGATTTCCATGCGCTTGAAGGACAAGAACGGAAACGCCGCGGTCGACAGATCATCGCGCACCAACTCTTGCAGCAGAGCGCGCGAATTGGGACCCGCTATGGATAGCCCGACGTATTCCATGGCACAGGGGCGGATGGACACGCCGGGACCCGCAGGATGCCGCTCGAACCAACGCTGGTAGTAAGTCTCCGCGGCGTAGGTGCCGATGAGCAAAAAATGCTCGGGGGCGATGCGGCACATCGTGAAATCGCCGATCAATTTGGCGCGCTCGTTGAGCATCGGCGTCAGGGCGATGCGGCCGACGGCGGGAACCCGGTTCGCCATCACATGCGACAGCCAGTCCGCGGCTCCAGGGCCTTTGATCTCAAACTTGCCGTAGTTCGAGATTTCGAGCAAACCCACCGAATTCTTCACTGCATCACACTCGGCGGCAATATGCGGAAAATCATTCGAGCGGTGAAAGCTGAACTCGTCCTTGGCGCTCTGCGCCGTGGGCGCGAACCACAGGGAATGCTCCAAACCGCAGTAGTCGCCGAACACGGCGTTGGCAGCCTGCAGCCGTTCGTAAATCGGTGTCGTGCGCAGCGGCCTGGCAGCCTGAAGTTCCTCATTTGGAAATCGAATGCTGAACCGGCGCGAATAATTTTCGCGGACTTTGGCGTTGGTATACGCGAGCGTGGTCCAATCACCGTAGCGGGCCACGTCCATGGCCCAAATATCGGCGCCCGGATCCCCGTCGATCAACCAGCGCGACAGCGCCAGACCCACCCCGCCGCCCTGGCTGAAGCCGGCCATGACGCCGCAAGCCACCCAAAAATTCTTCATGCCCTTGACCGGTCCGACCAGAGGGTTGCCGTCGGGTGCAAACGTGAACGGTCCGTTCACGACCTTCCGGATGCCGGCATCGCCCAGCGCGGGAAAATGTTGGAATGCCACCTCCAAGCTGGGCGCGATCCTGTCAAGGTCGTTGGCCAGCAGGTCCTGTCCGAAATCCCATGGCGTCTGCGTGGGAGACCAAGGCACACCGGCTTTTTCGTAGGTTCCGAGCAGCATGCCGCCGCGCTCTTGCCGGATGTACAGCTCGCCTTCGAAGTCGATGCAGTGCAGCTGTTCCTTTTTACCCTTGAGTTCCGGCATGTCGCCGGTGATGAGGTATTGATGCTCCATCGCCAGAATGGGCAATTCAATGCCCACCATGCGCCCCACCTCGCGGGCCCACAACCCGGCCGCGTTCACGACATACTCGGCATGCACATTGCCGTGGTCGGTGATGACATCCCATGATCCGTCGCTGCGCGCCTTGAGATCGGTCACGCGAGTGTGTCTGACGATCTCCGCCCCGCCGAGTTGTGCGGATTTGGCGTATGCATGGGTGACGCCGTACGGATCGACATGGCCCTCGATAGGGTCGTACATCGCGCCCTTGAAATGCTTCTTGTCGAGCAGCGGGAAAAGCCTGGCCGCCTCATCGACGGATATGATCTCGAGATCCATTCCAAGATATCGACCGCGCGCCTTGGCCATCTTCAACCAGTCCAGCCGCTCGCGCGTGCCTGCCAACATCAGACCGCCGGTGATGTGCACGCCGCAGGATTGTCCGGAGATTTGTTCGATCTCCTTATAAAGCTCGATGGTGTATTGCTGCAATTTGGCGACATTGGGATCGCCGTTGACCGTGTGCATGCCGCCGGCCGCATGCCAGGTCGATCCTGAAGTCAGTTCGGCGCGCTCGATCAACAGCACGTCCTTCCATCCAGCCTTGGTCAAATGATAGAGAACGCTGGCCCCGACCACTCCCCCGCCAATCACCGCAACTCTGGTCTCACTTTTCATCACGCCCGCCAACCTTCAATCATTCGATACCGCCAGGTGCAAATTGGGCTGCGTGAGATCGGCACCGCTGCCGAAGCGTTCAATCAGCCAGGAACGGAACAACGCCACCGCGGTATCGCCGAGGGCCTCCGGATGCGTGATCAAATAATATCCGTAGCCATCATCCAGGCTGTTGCTGAATGGTTTGACCAAACGCCCCGAACGAATGTGATCGCCGAATAGATACGTGTCGAGCAGCGCGACGCCCTCGCCGCTCAACGCGTATTGCGCGGCCAGCATCGCGGTATCGAAAACCACTCCCCGCTCCACATTGACGCTGGTCAAATTGGCGGATAGCGCAAATTGCTTCCAAAGATGATGCCTCGGCAGTTCGGAGATTCGTACGTGCACCAGCTCGTTGGCCTCCACGAACTGCGCGAGCGTCTTGTCGGCATGCCGCGCAGCGACATTGGGATGGCACAGCAGGCTCAAATGCACGGGCCACAGAAGATCCGTCACCAGATCCGTCACGGTCGGCTTTGAATACACCACCGCCACATCGACGTCCCCGGGCGGCGGCCCGACGCTGTGAGGACTCACCAGATCGATTTCCACTTCCGCCGCCGCACGGCGGAAGTCGCGCAGAATCGGCACTGCAAGATATGCCGCGAAACTGGGCGGCATGTGCACGCGCAGCGTACGTGTGCCGGTCGCGCCGTCGTTGCGCAAATCGTCCAGCGCGTATTCCAAGCGATCGAAGGACTTCATGACAGCCGGCAGCAAGTGCTGCCCGGCCTTGGTGAGCACCAATGCGTGCGGGCGGCGCTCGAACAGCTGCACGCCGATCATTTTTTCAAGCGCTATCACGTGGCGCGACAACGCGCTCTGCGATATCAGCAGCGCGTTGGCCGCGGCGGTAAAGCTCAAATGCTTGGCGACGCCTTCGAAGGCGCGCAAGGCGTTCAACGGCAGCCATCTTCGGTCGAGATGCGAGTTGGTCATGATCAAGGTGCCCAGGATTTTGTATAGCCGATTGCGCGCTTCTGATCGGCGACGATGGTTCTTGTCGCCAAGTACAGATGATAGGCGGCCCAGAGTCCGGTGGGTGCCAGTACCAGCAACGCCGCCCGCAGCGAAGCCGCGTCGGTCGGTCGCGAGCCCGCGAACCAGTCGCTCAAGAGGCCGACCACCCAGGGAGCAATGATCAGATTCAAAATGTTGGCCACCAGCAACGATATGGCGATAAACATGTTGCGCATGTGGCACGGCGCGAGATTATTGAGCAGGCCGAAACAGGGGCCGATATAAAAGTAAATGGCGGGAATGAATATCCAGAACATTGCCTTGCACAGGAACAGGGAGTGAGTCCAGTAGGCGATGAAAGACGGGATGGTCGCCAAGCCGATTCCTGCGGTCAACAACCACACCACCCGGCGCGGATCGGCCATGGGCGCGCGCGAGAGCAGCCATGCCGTCGCGATAGTCGCGAGCGAGCCTCCCCAGAGATGAATATTGCCGGTGACGGCGCCTGCCTGTCCGACGTCGAGGTCGTACGCACGCTGCAGAAATGTCGGCGTCCAATAGATGAGGCCCCAACCCCAGAGCGCGCACAGACCGCCGCCGATCATGATGTGAAACGCGGCCTTTTGTTGCCAGAGGAATTTTAAACAGGTGATCAAGGAAGGCTTGATGTCCTCGACAATGGCATCCAAGCGGCCGCGGCTCGGCTCGCGGACAGTGAGAAAAACGATCAATCCGACGACGACGCCGGGCACGCCGAGAGCCAGGAAGGCTGCCCGCCAGCTGTACGCGTGCGCAATGGCGCCCGCCCGGTCTGCGCCCAACCAGGCGCCGATCGGCGCTCCGAGTGCCAGAACGGCCATGGCCATGGGGCGCCGGTCCGCCGGAAAGCAGTCCGAGACGATGGCGGTTGACGGCGGCGTGCCGCCGGCCTCGCCCACCCCGACTCCGATACGTCCCAACAAGAACTGCAGGTAATTCGTCGACAGCCCGCATAGCGCCGTGAACGCGGACCAAATCACCAACGATCCGGCAAGAATATTGCGCCGGTTGTACCGATCGGCCAACCAGGCGATCGGAATTCCAAACGCGACATAAAAAAATGCCAGCGGCGTCCCGGTGAGAAAGGCAACGCCGGCATCGGTCAATTTCAAATCGAGGCGTATCGGCTCGAGCACGGTGGACACGACATAACGATCCGCAATATTGATGGCGTAGATCAAGCACACCAAGATGAGCACATACCAGCGCTCAATCGATGAGGGAGCATGGGTCCGGCTGGCGTCAAATGCGGTTGCGCTCAAACGTGAACCTCGATGTGAATTCCCCCCAACCATACAGGGTTCAATTGCGCTGCGCGACTCAAGCAGGCTCCCAGGTGTTTCGAAAAATAACATGACCGGATCGCGAAATGGCATAGCGCACGTGCATTGAACGACTAAGCTCTTAGGCTGTGGACGAATTTGACTACATCATCATTGGCGCGGGCACAGCGGGTTGTGTGCTGGCCGATCGTCTGTCGGCGAGCGGCCGCGACCGCATTTTGGTGCTGGAGGCCGGCGGTTCCGATGATCGTTTTTGGATCAAAACCCCGATCGGATACGGACGTACGTTTGCCGATGCGTCGGTCAATTGGAAGTATCAAGCACAGAGCAGCCCCGGCCTCAATGGCCGCACCATGTACTGGCCTCGCGGGCGGGTTGTCGGCGGCTCCAGTTCGATCAATGCGTTGGTCTATTGTCGGGGCGCGCCGCAGGACTTCGACGACTGGCGCCAGATGGGAAACGTCGGATGGGGCTGGGAGGACGTCAGGCCCTACTTTGAAATGTCGGAGCGGCGTGTCGACGTGCACGGAACTGCTCATGGCGGGGGAACACTCGACGTTGCCGACGTGACGCCCTACCTTCATCCCATGCGCCGCAACTGGCTGGATGCTGCGGATGAGCTGCACTTGCCGAAGACGGATGATTTCAATGGCGAGCGTCCGCTCGGGCTGGGTTGCTACCAGGTCACGATCCGCAATGGCGTGCGCCGCTCCGCGGCCGACGCCTTTCTGCGGCCGGCGCTGCGCCGTGCAAACGTCAAGCTCGAGACGGTCGCGTGGGTGAGCAAAATCCGCGTCCAGCAGCGTCGCGCCACCGGCGTGGACTACCTGCACCATGGCGCAGTGAAGTTCGCCGCCGCCAAACGCGAAGTGCTGCTGTGCGCCGGTACGGTCAATTCACCACAGCTGCTACAGCTCTCCGGCATTGGATCGGCTGCGGCGCTTAAGCCTCTGGGGATTGATTCGGTGCTGGACAATCCTTCGGTGGGCGGGCACCTGCAAGATCACCTCGCGGTCGTCTATTCCTTCAAAGCAACCCAACCTACGTTGAACAATGCGCTGCACTCTCCGCTGGCAAAGCTGGCCGCAGGCGTTCGCTACCTCTTGTCGCGCCGCGGACCTTTAAGTTTGAGCGTCAATCAAATGGGCGGTTTCCTACCGTTGACTCCCGGCGATACGCGCCCTGCCGTGCAGCTCTACTTCAATCCGGTGACCTACAGCACCGGAGATGCCACCCGCAAAACCATTGAAGTGGATGGATTCCCTGGGTTTTACCTCTGCTTCCAGCCGACCCGGCCGACGAGCGTCGGGCGGATCGACATCGCGAGCGCAGATTTCAGGCAGGCGCCGGTCATCGCCCCAAATTATCTATCGACGCGCAAGGACGAAGAAGATGTCATCGCCTGCGGCCGGCTGCTGCAGATGATTGCCCAAACGCAATCCATGCGATCGCTCATTCTTGAGCCCATTGCGCCCAATTTCATCTCGATGGACGGCGCAGAGATTTTGGCGGATTTCCGCGCGCGCGCGATGACCGTATACCACCCCGTGAGCACCTGCCGTATGGGACGCACGCCCGCCGATTCTGTGGTCGATTCGTCGCTGCGTGTACATGGCATCGAGCGCCTGCGCGTCATCGACGCTTCGGTATTCCCCACGGTGACCTCCGCAAACACCAATGCGCCGACTGTCATGGTGGCGCAAAAGGCGGCTGCTCTAATGCTGGCTGAATGAGAAATAGGAACCGCAAATGAAGCTCGACAGCGTCAAAGTGTTTGTTGTGGCGAATCCACCCCCGAGTTTCGGCGGCCGCTACTTCGTGTTTCTAAAACTTCGCACCGCCTGCGGAATTGAAGGGATCGGCGAGGTCTACGCTGCCACCTTTGGACCCAAGGTCATTGCGGCGATGGTTGAAGATCTGTTTGCTCGGCGCCTGCTGGGCCGGGATCCCATGCGCATCGAAGCTTTTTGGCGCGAAAGCTATGGCTCCGGATTCACGCTGCGTCCCGACCTCTCCCTCGTGAGCGTGATGAGCGGCCTGGAAATGGCCTGTTGGGACATCATCGGAAAAGCGCTCGATCAACCGGTCTACAACCTGCTCGGCGGCCAGGTGCACGAACGCCTGCGCAGCTACACGTATCTTTATCCTGCGGACGGCGAAGGCGACGAGTTCTACCATGACGCGGACCGCTCCGCACACCGCGCGGCCGAATACGTGTCGCAGGGTTTTACGGCGCTGAAGTTCGATCCGACGGGGGGATACTCCGCCTACGACCCGCGGCAGCCCACCCAGGAATCCCTGGAGCGCACTGTTCGCCTGGTTCGGATGATCCGCGAGGCCGTCGGAATTCGGGCGGACCTGCTGCTGGGCACGCACGGTCAATTCACCACATCGGGAGCGATTCGCCTCGCCGGGCTGCTCGAACCCTACGATCCGTTGTGGTTCGAGGAGCCGGTACCGCCGGAAATGCCGGAACAGATGGCCATCGTCGCGCGGGGCACGAGAATTCCGATCGCCACCGGCGAGAGGCTGACCACCAAGTACGAGTACGCTCGCGTGTTGGCGGCGGGGGCGGCGAATATTTTGCAGATCAACTTAGGACGCGTGGGCGGACTACTCGAGGCGAAGAAAATCGCCGCGCTGGCCGAGGTACATTACGCGCAAATTGCGCCGCACCTGTACTGCGGCCCTGTGGTGGGTGCGGCCAATATCCAAATTGCAACGTGCAGCCCGAATTTCTTGATTTTGGAGGGGATTCAACAATGGGGCGGCTTTCACGCGAGCATCCTGAAAGCGCCAATTCGCTGGGAATCAGGGTATGTGATTCCACCGACCGCGCCCGGCCTCGGCGTCGAACTCAATGAAGCTGTGGCGCTAGCGAATCCTTACGCGGAATCGGACAAACTGCATCTAGAGATGATCGACCGGCCTCTGGGGTGAGATGCGCAGCTGCGTAAATCTGTTGGTGCTACGCAACGCCTGATGCCATTTTCGCATTGGGGAATCCAATTTCTGCATATCGCTTGAAGCATTGCTGCAACAATTAGACCTTACGCTTCCTGCGCCCGATGCTATCCTCGGTACGAGTTTATAAAAATGACGACTGACCGGGCTTTTCAATAACGGAAGGGATGAAGTATGAACTCAAATCCAAAGTTGTCGTATGCGATCGCCGCAATCTTAGGCACTTGCGCGGCGGCAAGTCTCTCGAGTCGAGCATCAGCCGCGGATACCGAGGTTAGTTCCGACGCCATTCAAGAGGTCACCGTGACCGCACAGCGCCGCTCGGAAAACGCGCAGAACGTGCCCATCACGATTCAGTCGATTTCGGGCGATCAGTTGAAGCAGCTCAACATTGCGAACTTCGAAGATGCCGTCCGATACCTGCCGAACGTGTCTTTCGCCACCAACGGACCGGGCCAGGGCAATATTTTCATGCGCGGCTTGAGCCCCGGATCGGCGGGCAACCAGTCGCAGTCCTCGATCGCGTCCTTCCCGAACGTCGCGTTGTATCTCGATGATCAATCGGTGCAATTCCCCGGCCGCAATCTCGACATCCTCGCGGTGGACATGGAACGCATCGAAGTTCTCGAAGGCCCACAGGGCACCCTCTTCGGCGGCGGCGCAGAAGCCGGCGCGATTCGATATATCACCAACAAACCGAAGCTCAACGTGACCGAGGGCAGCGCCGACGCAACCTACAGCGTCACGGCCGGCGGCGATCCGAACAGCGCCATCAACGCCGTGCTGAACCTGCCCCTGATCGCCGACCATTTGGCCGTGCGCGCCGTGATCTATACCGACCATCGCGGCGGCTATATCGACAACGTACCGAGCACCTTCACGCGCCAGAACACCGACAACGGCACATTCCGCTTTGGCGTTGGGCCCACCAATGGGGCCTGCCCCAACGGTCTTCCTGCCGGCGCCGCGGCAGCGGGGTTTCCAAACGGCGTCTGCGTACCGCTCGGTCTGCCCGTCACCAACAACCTCACGGTTGCGAAGGACAATCAGAATCCGGTGGACTACACCGGTATTCGCGTCTCGGGACTCTATCAATTCAATGACGACTGGAGCTTGCTGGTCCAGCAAAGCTATCAAAACATGGAAGCCGACGGCGTCTTCGCACAGTATCCCGTCGGCTCCGACGGCCAGGCGCTGCAGCCCCTGCAGGTGACCTCTTTCACGCCCGCCTATGACAAGGACAAGTTTGAAAACACGTCCTGGACGGTGAACGGCAAGATCGCATTTTTGAATGTGGTGTACACGGGCGGCTATTTGGTTCGCACCACGCAGCAGGTAGGCGACTACTCCAATTACGCCCGCGGCTCCTACGGCGACTACTACCAGTGCACGGGCGGCCCCGGCACGGTTGCGAAAACCGGTCCGCTACGCTGCTACACCGCGGCGACCGATTGGAACGACTGGACGCGAAATACCCATCAGACCCATGAAATCCGCATCAGCACACCCTACGATTGGCGGATTCGCGCTCTGTTCGGCGCGTTCTACGAGAATTTCCAGATCCAAGACGACATGAATTTCAACTACAAGTCGGTCCCGGGGTGCGACCCCACCAACCTTGCGGTTGCCCTGTCGGGCGGACCTGCGTGCGCCGGAAACACTACGACCGCAGTGGACTCCACCGCCACGCACCCGGGCCAGCGCGGCGACACCACGGCCTTCGGCGAGGATTTGCAGCGCGGCTACAAACAGGACGCGCTGTTCACCTCCATCGACTTTGACATCATTCCGCAGGTGCTCACCATAACCGGCGGCACGCGCTGGTACCACTACGATGAATTCGAGACCGGTTCGGAGTACTTTACGAGCGCGTCCTGCGCCAATGTGCCGAATCCATGTCCTAACCCCGGGGCCGGTAAGAACCTCGACAAAATCGGCCTGAGAAAAACGTACAACGGGTTTCGCAGCCGCGGAAACGTGACCTGGAAGGTCACGCCGGACATCATGGCGTACTACACCTACTCGCAAGGTTATCGGCCGGGCGGTTTCAACCGCGAAACGGGCACGAGTCTGGTCGCGACCGGTCCGGACGGCGTGAAACAGCTGTTCAAACCGTCGGGCTACGCGCCTGATTCGTTGACCAACAACGAGGTCGGCCTGAAATCGGAATTCTTTGAGCATCGCCTGCAGGTCAATTTGTCGGCGTACCACATGCTGTGGAATGAGATACAGGATCCCCTGTTCAGCCCGTCCCAGCTCGGCAACACCACCTTCGTCACCAATGGCGCCAACTACCGTATCAATGGCGCGGAGTTGCAGGTCGTGGCGCGCGTGACGCAGGGCCTGACACTGATGGGGTCGATGTCCTACAACGATGCCAAGCAAGCCAACAACCCCTGCCTGCTGGCGAACAATCCGGCCAGCGTGACTTTCGGCAAGTGCATCACGCAAATCGTGAATCCGGCGGGGATCTTGGCGCCGGCGGACGCCGTCTTTGGTCCGCAAGGCGGCGTGCCGGCGTTTTCGCCGAAACTGCAGTACAACGTGCGGGGACGATACGACTGGGCGATCAGCGACTACAAGGCGTTTGTCATGGCTGGGGCCAATCATGTGGGCGAAATGTTCAACCAGATCGACAACGGGACGACGAACTTTGTTGGGAATCCGACGACCACCCTGTTGCGGTACTTGCAGCCCGCGTACACGACCTACGATGCGTCGGCCGGTGTTGCCAAGGACAATTGGACCGCGGAAGCGTTTGGTACCAACCTGGGCAATTCCAATGCCAGCACATTCACCTCATCGGCACAGTTCATCAAATCCGAGGTTCCTCTACGGCCACGGATCCTCGGCGTTCGGATCGGCTATAAGTTTTAAGTAACCTGCGGTCAGGCGGGCAGCAATGCCCGCCTTTTCCGCCTGCGCTAGGCATGCGCTAAGCCGCATGCGCTAAGCTAGGATCGTGAAGCCTGGCAGAAATGATCCGTGCCCGTGCGGCAGCGGGAAAAAATATAAGCGATGTTGTGCTGAACTCAGCAGCGTCGGGATGCAGGCGGCATCGCCGGCGCCGAGCATCGATGTGGATGATCTCACCGTCTTGATGAATAGAGGACAGTATGCGCAGGTGGAGATGAAGACTCGCCCGCTCCTCGACCTTCACCCGAACTCAGGGCCGCTTTGGAAGCTGCATGCCGGCGCACTGATGCTGGGAGGCAAGGATTCGTTGCACGCGATGCAGCGCGCCAGCGAGCTGTTGCCGACGGATGCCGAAATCCACTTCTATCTGGGTAACTCACGGCACGATCACGGTGATCTTGCGGGTGCCGCGGCAAGCCAGCGCCGGGCGCTTGCGCTCGAGGCGGATTTTGTCGAAGCGCACGACAGCCTCGGTACGGCGCTGCAGGACGCGGGACTGTCGGCGGATGCGGCCGCCAGCTTTCGGCGGGCCCTTGAGCTACGGCCGGATTTCGCGGAAGCACATGGCAACTTGGGTAATGCACTCGTGGACCTGGGACAGTTTGAGGACGCGGTGCACCACTACCGTCGCATGCTCGAGCTGCGGCCGGACCTCGCTGAAGCCCACAATAACTTGGGGAATGCGCTGCTCTCTTTGAGGCGCTTTGAGGAGGCCGCGACAAGTTATCGGCGTGCCCTCGCCCTTCGGCCCAACGCGCCCGGCGCGCACGCCAATCTGGGAAATGCGCTTCACGCGCTCGGCCGCCCTCAGGAGGCCTTGACCCATTGCCGGCGTGCACTCGAGCTGGAACCGGATTCCGCCGAGGCGGAGCTGCTCAAGGGCAATGCGCTGTTCGACCTAGGATTGTTGGACGAGGCGGCCGCAAGCTATGCGCGAGCGCTCGACCTTAAACCGAATTACACCGACGCGCACATCGCCGCCGGCAAGGTGCTGCGTCAGATCGGCCGCATTACCGAGGCAGAGGAGAGTTGCCGCAGGGCCCTTGAGCTGGCAGCGGACTCGAGTGAAGCGCTGGCGTTGCTTGGCGAGATTCAGGCGGACCGCGGCCGTTTTGACGACGCCGAGCAGCTGTTCCGACAGGCGATTGCCATCACCCCGGATCAGCCGGAGGCCTGGGCCGGCCTCGCCCGCTACCGCAAAATGCAGCCGGACGCTGCCTGGCTCGCGGGCGCGCAAAGGCTGCTCGGCAAGTCCTTAGGCGTAGGTCAGGAGATCAATCTGCGCCATGCGCTCGGAAAGTATTTCGATGATGTGCGGGACTTCGACAATGCATTTTCCAGCTACCGCCTTGCCAATGAGCTGAAAAAGCGCAGCGCTCTGAAATACGACGGTGCGCGTCTTGCCCGACGCGTTGATCGAATCATCGCGCAGTACGATACAGACTGGCAGCGCATCGTGCGGGCGCAGGGTAATGAGTCTCGCCGCCCGGTTTTCATTGTCGGCATGCCGCGTTCGGGCACGACGTTGGCTGAGCAAATCCTCGCTTCGCACCCGCACGCCTTCGGCTGCGGTGAATTGCGCTTTTGGCACAGCGCCTCCGTAGACTACGAAACCGCGGCGCTGCGCGGGACCGAGGGGCGCGAAGCCATACCGGCGGCGGCGGAGAAATACTTGAGCCTGTTGGCGGGCTTTTCAGGCGACGCTTCGCGCGTGATCGACAAAATGCCGGCGAACTTCATGAATTTGGGCTTGATCCATGCAGCCTTTCCGCATGCGCGCATCCTGCACATGCAAAGGAATCCGCTCGATACCGGTCTGTCCATTTACTTTCAAGTTCTTTCCAACACGCATACTTACGCCAACGACTTGGAGGACATCGCGCATTACTTCACGCAATACTCCCGCCTCATGGCGCACTGGCGATCAACCTTGGCCGATGGCACGATCTTGGAAGTACCTTACGAGCAACTAGTGGCGGATCCCGAACCATGGATCCGACAAATCGTGCAATTCGTCGGTTTACCCTGGGACCCACGCTGCCTTAGACCTCACGAGACCGAGCGCACGGTGATCACCGCCAGCAACTGGCAGGTACGACAGCGGATCAACACGTCAGCCGCGGGACGCTGGCGCAACTACGAAAGACACTTGGGTCCCCTGCAATGCCTCACCGAGCTGGAATCCTAGCGCATGATGACGGACCTTGAGTCGGGCGCATCTGCCTCGCCGGTCGAGGCAGAAGTCATGCGCATTCGCGGACTGCTGGAGCAGCGCCGCTACGCCGATGCTCTCGCGGCCGCCAACGCTCTCGCCGAGCAAGTTCCCGAGAACCGCGACGTCTTGTACATGATGGCCGTCAGCCTTCGCTATCTCAGTCAGATTCCGGCGGCGCTCGGAGCGCTCGATCGCCTCGAGCGGCACCATCCGGGCTTCAGCCGTCTGTACCAGGAACGCGGTCACTGTTACGTGGCTTTGCGGGACGCAACGCGGGCGATCGAAGCCTTTCTTAGGGCGGTGAACATCAATGTGGCGCTGCCCGCGAGCTGGGCCAAGCTCGAGGGACTGTATCGCATGACCGGCAATGCGGAAAACGCCGCCATGGCGGCCGATCATGTCGCCACCTTGAAAAATCTGCCCGCCGACGTGGTGACCGCGACGGCATTGTTCTCGGACGGCGATTTAGCCCCGGCCGAATCCATCATTCGGGCCTACCTCCAGAAGCACGGCAACAACGTCGAGGCCATGCGCCTGCTCGCCCGTATTGGCATTGCGCACGATGTGCTGGACGATGCGGAAATACTGTTGGAGGCCGTCTTGGAACTCGCCCCCGACTACAGGAAGGCGCGGTTCGAGTACGCCCGGGTTCTGCTCGATCGGCATAAACACACGCGGGCCATCGAAGAACTGGAGAAACTCCTGGCACAGGAGCCTGAGAACCGCAAGTTCAAGACCCTCTACGCCACCGCCTGTGTCGGGATCGGTGCGAACGAGAAGGCGCTCTCCCTATATCGGCAGCTTCTCGTCGACGCGCCGCAAGCGGCGGAACTTCATCTTTCGATCGCCCACTCGCTGAAGACCCTGGGCAGGCGTGAGGAGTCCATCGATGCTTATCGCGCGGCGAGCGCGGCCCGCCCGGACTACGGCGATGCCTATTGGAGCCTCGCCAATCTCAAGACCTACCGATTCGCCGACGACGAGCTCACGCGTATGCTGGATCAAGAAGCACGGCCGGGGATATCGCCGGCCGATCGCTACCATCTGTGCTTCGCCCTGGGTAAGGCGCTCGAAGATCGCGGCGACTACGAGAAATCCTACCGCTATTACGAGCGCGGC